>ERZ1090878.1726-NODE-1731-length-10032-cov-3.367245_pt1 | contig 10032 bp, 9 predicted proteins | sample MGYA00478473_ERZ1090878 | MGnify/ENA primary metagenome ERZ1090878 (study PRJEB33644, sample SAMEA5815720) | chicken gut metagenome | biome: Chicken; feature: Gastrointestinal Tract; material: Caecum | place: Ireland | collected 2019-01-01 | study: A study of the... | reverse complement strand
GCTTATGTACAATCTATACAATTTTTGAGGAAAAGTCATTTATTACTTTAATCTTTATACCGAACCACGTCCCACTCATTCAGCTCTGCTGTTTCCGATACAATGATCTCTGTATCTGCGTCCAGAGCGCCTTCCTCAATGGCCGCATAACTGTCATTCTGATCCAGCACCCGCACATATACCTTTTCCGCAGCCAGTTCTTCTCCCAGAATACCGGAACGTTTTCCCAGCACATAGATATAATCTCTCTGATTCTCATCCTCCCGCAGCGCTTCCAGAGGAATACAGCACGTATAAGTCTCGCTCTGAACTTCCGCATACATAGTGCCGCTCTCTCCGATACTTCCCGTATTTTCCGGAAGAAAGCTCCGGATATCATACATCTGGGGCGACGACTCGCTCTGTGCCACATAATCTACTTTCACATCAATCCTGGAAACATTCCCCAGTTTCAGTTCTACCTCGTCCCCCTGATTCACATACTGTTTCTGTTCTTCTGTCAGGGAGCCCCCAAACTGCAGCGGGCTGGTCAGGTCCGCATATACGACGGCCGCTCCGTCCGGCGCCGGGTCGCCCGGACTGACACAGATATCTGTAACCACGCCTTCCGCCTCTGCGTATATTTTTCCTTCTGTTTCCAGAATCTTCTCATAACGTTCCAGTGATGTCTGTGCGCTTTCCAGCTCCAGGCGGGTTACTTCCAGACTGCTGTCCGCGGCGGGGGCTGCAGCCGCGTCTTCCACCTTTCGTCCCGCCTCCTGCAGAGTATTCTCTCTGGACTGCTCTGCGTCTTCCGCTGCCCGCTGTGCGCTCGCCGCAGATGATTCCAGGCTGCTCTGCTGCTCCCGCCAGGCTTCCAGGGCGCTGTCTTCCGCTGAGAAATCAGGCTTTTCCACAGGATTGTCCGACAGCGTCTTCCACGCCGCCTGTGCAGTGTGGAAAGCAGCCTGTGCCTCCGCCGCCTTCTGGCGCGCCGCTTCCAGCTCTGCCTCTGCCTGCTGGCCCTCCAGCTGCTTCACTTCTTCCTCTGCTGCGTTCCATGCAGCTTCCGCCTCCTCCATGGCCTGCTTCGCCTGAGCTTCTTTCGCCGCCCACTCCTCATATGCAGTCTGCTGCGCCTGACGGTCCTCCTGGGACGTCACCTGAGGGCGGCTGTTCCGGTGCTCTTCCAGCGCGTCTTCCGCCGCGTCCAGATCATCCTGCGCCCGCGCTACGTTCTGATCCGCCTGCTCCCTGGCAGCGGTATAATCCTGATCCGCTCTGGCGCTCTCCTGCTGACGCAGGGCTTCTTCCCTGCTCTGGTTCTGCTCCAGCGCCTGTATCTGAAGCTCCAGTTTCTTTACCGCCAGCCTCTGCTCCTGAACTGTCTCCTCCAGTTCCTCCGTATCCAGGTCAAAAAGGAGCGTCCCCTCTTCTACCCGCTCTCCTATCTGTACATAAACCGTGCGGACCCGCAGGCCGGGCAGCGTATGAACCGCATATTCCTGCCCTTCCCGGACGATCCCCGACGCCTCCACCTGATGAGCCAGGGACATACGCCGCGGCGTCTCTGTCTCTACCTGCGTCAGGCCGGAGGCATAGACCACTCTGGAGACCAGCGTTCCTAAGAACATCAGGACAAAAAAGCCGCCAAATGCCGCCAGTATCTTCTTTTGTTTTTTCCAAAGCTCCATCTTTTTACTCCTTCAATGCGGACGCGGCAATTCCCCGTTCCAGATAGTCTCTTCCCAGAAGAAATACAAACAGAGCCGGTATCAATGTGATGACGGACGCCACAAACGCATATCCCGCCTGGTCCAGACTGATCTCCGGCAAATACAAAGATAACGGCCATAGAGACTGGTCTTTCAGAAATGCCAGCGGCTGCTCTATCAGATTCCAGCACTCCAGGAATCCCAATACTGCCGACGACAGGATCCCGCCTGAAGCCAGCGGTATTCCTACGCGCCGGAATATCTGCCACTCTCCCGCTCCGTCCACTCTCGCCGCTTCCAGAAGCTCTTTCGGTATCCCGCAGAAGCTCCGGTAAATCAAAAAGACCGGAAATGTAGAGAATACAGCCGGAAGGATCACGGCGCCGTGCGTATTCATCAGATGAAGTCCGTTCAATACCAGATAGCTGGACAGCATTGTGACTTGAAAACGCATCAGCATCATTACCAGATATACCGTAAAAAGCAGCCTTCGGCAGGGAAACGGATATACGGCGAAGGCCCATGCCGCCGGTACTGCCGCCAGAAGTTGTCCCGCCAGGATGAGCGCTGTGATTTTCACGGAATTCCAGAACACGACGTAAAACTGCGGTGTAAAAAGCAGTACATTTTCATAATGGGAAAAGGTGGGGTAATCCGGCATCCATTTCCAGTATACAAATCCTTTCGCCGCGTCCGATAAAGGCGCCAGATACTGGTTCAGTTCGTACCGGCTGGTCACAGATCCGGTAAGCAGAAAAAGAACCGGTGTGCAGAAAAAAATCCCTAATGCCGTCAAAAACACAAACAGCGCCGCGCGCCTTATTCTTTTCCAGACTGCCATAGTTCCTCCTTATTGTCCGGGATCCGGATCCCAGAATTTTCCCAGCAGTAAGATTACTGCCAGCAGCACGCCCCCGATGCAGACGGCTGCCGCCGCCATCTTGTCCAGATCCAGATTTACAAACCAGTTATTAAACAGATGCTGAAGCAGGTACATACTCTCATGGGGATAAGATCCCGCCACCAGATATGCCTCCCGGAAAACCTTAAAAGAATTTAAAAAGGAAAGCACTGTGATCGTATAGAGCATACCCTTCAGGTTCGGAAAGAGGATTTTCCAGAAACACTGCCGTTCGCTGGCGCCGTCCAGCCGCGCCGCTTCCAACATTTCCTGGGGAACCGCCAGAATTCCGGCCAGCCAGAGCACTACCGTATACCCGAGATTTTTCCACAGATAACTGAATACCAGTACCCAGAAAGCCGCTCCTGTACCCATATAATCGATCCCGCCTCCCTCCGGCAGCAGATGAAACATAGAAAGCGCGCCGTTCAGGAATCCTCCTTCCGAAAAGATCATTTTCCATACCAGCACTACGGTAGCCGCAGGAACCGCCATAGGAAAGAGGAACAGAGACTTCAGCCACTGTCCCTGACAAAATTTGCTGATCTGTACCGCCAGAAAAAGGCCGGTTCCGATCAGCAGCGGCAGACAGACCAGCGTGAACCGGACCGTATTTTTTACCGCCAGCTGAAACGCCTGATTTTGAAATACTGTCAGATAATTTTCCACTCCGTTCCATTCCCCGGTTACGGCGGTCAGAAACGACCGCCGTACCACATCCAGGAATGGCAGCAGGCAGAATACCGTGACGCCCAGAAGGCTCGGAATGAGAAACAAGATCCAGGCATGTTTCCTGTTCACCTTTAACTGCCTCCTATTCTGCCAGATAGATGGCCGCCTTGCGGCAGATCTCGCTCACTGCGTCTTCCACGCTCATCTCTCCGTTCAAAGCGTCCGGCCCCGCCTCATAGACTGCCTGCTCCAGCGCGGAATCTCCTGTACAGGGCGTATCCGCAGCCGCAGCAATCTCTTTCAACCTCTGAAAATCTTCCTCCGAAGCCCATACAAGATCCAGACTGAACAACTCTCCGGAATCTCCGGACACCGCGATACCCGACATTTCCTGACCCGCAGGCGCCGCAGCCATCCGGTCAAAGGACGCCGCGTTCGCCGGGAATCCTCCCGGCAGCTCCAGATCCTGCAGCTGGGCAGAAAACAGGAAACAGAAAAATTCCTGTGCCAGTTCCCTGTCCGCCGCTCCTTCTGTGATACTTACCTGTGCCACAGGCAAAAATCCATTCTGTATCTGACCATTCCAGGCTCCATATGCCAGGTTGTCCTCCTGTCCTGCTACGGTGCTGATCAGGTTAAAGTCCGAAGACATGCCGCTCACGCTCCCGACTGCCAGCGCCTGCTGTCCCATCGCCACATCCAGCGCACCCGCGGAGGCATTCGCGTAATAATGTCCCTCTCCAGAGACGTCCGTACTCCAAGCTTCCCGATAATTCTGCACATACTCCTCCAGTTCTTCTGCAGAAAATCCTGCAGTTTCTGTCTGATAAATTCGCCTGGCCTGAGTGAGGAATTCTGTCAGGGCTTCCTCGTCCACCGCTCCGTTTTCATCTGACCAGGCCGGCGAAGAGACAAGGCCCAGGGTATACAGTACCTCTTCCTCCGTCATGAATCCCAGGATCGATCCCTCGGGATGTTCCTGCCTCAGGTTTTCCTGCACGTCGGCCAAAGTTTTCAGATTTGTCACCTGATTTACCGCATCTGTGTCTCCCAGTATCATGGGCAGCCGGAAACGCAGCGGGAGACTGTAAATTTCTCCGTCCTCCCGGAACGCGTCCACGATATTGGACAACAGGGCTGATTCTCCGGTCATGCCGTCCACCAGTCCGCTCACGTCTGCCAGAACTCCCTTCTGGCGGTACGACGACTCGGGAAGACCGTCCAGCACCAGCAAATCCGGACCGTTTCCGGACAGAATCTCTGTATTTAAGTTCCGGATGGCGTCCTCTTCCGTCACCCCGTCCGAGCCGGACATTCCCACTTCATATTTCACATAGACTTCCGGATGCTCCCGCTGGAACAGGCTGACCGCCTGCCGCACGGTATAATCCTCTGTCAGACTGTAGATGCGTATCTCTTCTTCCGGCACCGTGGGAATCGTCTCGTCGTATACATAACGGCAGAGCTTTGTCCCCGGATACAGGACCGCAAATTCATCGTCCGCCAGCGCCGCCAGACCGCCTTTTCCCATCTGGGGATCTCCCAGAGAAGTAAGGTTTCCATCAATCACCTGTTCCATGGCGGCGCCTCCGATCACGTGACGGTAAAGCCCTTTATTAAAAGCCACATAGATCACATCAGCCTGCTCTCCCTGTACCGCCAGCACGGCATAATTGTCCGTCTCTGTTCCCAATCCCATAGAAACGGTCCCATCGTCCATGATAAAATCGTTCAGTATCTTGTCTTCTTCCTGAGCACCGTTTTCCAGATCGTACAGGCTGACCCCTTCCGATGAAAACGCGATCAGATACCTGTCCGTAAAGCCCAGCGAATCCACCAGGCCGCCGGTATCCATCAACTCTTCCGGCGAACCGTCCGTCTCGTCGATCCGGTAAACCTTCCCGTCCAGTCCGCACCCGTACAGACGGCTGTCAGTCCCGAACCACAGGCTGTATATCTCATATTCCATCCGTGGGATCTCCAGGTCTGACGCGTTTCCTTCCGCGTCCGCATACAGATAAGCATAACTAAGATCCCCTTCTGTATTCTCTGCCGCCGCATCATCTATATAGACAGCCGCCGCGGCTCCGGACGGCGCCAGCGCCAGATCGGCAATATACGTCTGATTCTGCTGAAGCTCCTGCAGCCATGACGCGTCCCTTTTCTCCCAGGTACCGCCTCCGTCCGAAGAGACGGACAGCCCGCTGTTCTGACCCAGAATCGCCAGGCCGCCGCCGTCCAGCACCTGCATGGCAGTCTGATAATCCTGATCCCCGCCTTCGGGCAGGCTCATATCTTCCTCCAGGTACCGCCCCATGCTTTTCTGACCATCCGTACCTCCGCTTTCTCCATTCTGGTCTGTATCTCCGCCCTGTGAGCCGCAGCCTCCCAGCATCAGCGCCGCCAGCAGCAGCCATATCCACGTTCTTTTCATGTTTTCCTCCTGTCCATATATGATTTCTTCCTGACTCTGATATGATCTTACCAGTGCTTTCTCTAAATAATCTCTAAGAAATTGACACCCGGAATTTTACCATGCTATAATGCGGGCAGCAAGGCGGTCTTTGGACCGTACAAAGATTTGAAGGTGACATTATGAGACTTCTGTTGGTGGAAGATGACGAAAAACTGAATCAATCCCTGGCCTTTCAGTTGGAAAAGGAGGGGTTTCAGGTAGACTCCTGCATGGACGGAGAAGAAGCGCTGTACTATGCAGAGCAGGACATCCATGATCTGATCCTCTTGGACCGCATGCTTCCGCGCATCAGCGGCATGGAGGTACTCCGCCGGATACGGCGCTCCCGCCGTCAGGTCCCTGTCATCCTGATCACTGCCCTGGGCGAATTGGACGACAAAGTTACCGGGCTGGATTCCGGCGCGGACGACTATCTGGTCAAACCTTTTGCCTTTGAAGAACTGATGGCCCGGATCCGCTGCATCACCCGGCGTCCCCGGAAAATGGCCTTTGGCGAGGCAGTCTCCTGCGGAGATCTGTCTTATGATGTTTCCGAGAACCGGCTGAACGGCCCGCAGGGAAACTGCAGTCTTTCCAAACGGGAAGGCATGCTGCTGGAGACGTTCCTGCGGAATCCATCCCAGACCCTTTCCCGCCCCCAACTGCTCACAAAGGTGTGGGGGCCGGACAGCGACGTGGAAGACGGCAATCTGGACAATTACATTCATTTTCTGCGCCGCAGGCTGCAGGCCGTGGGCAGTTCCCTGAAAATCCAGACGGTACGGGGCGTAGGATACTGCCTCCAGCAGCCGTAAACCACATACTTACTTTCAAAGGGAGGTTTCCATGTTCCGGAAAGTCCATATCCGCCTGTCCCTTCTTTGCGCCGGGATCACGGTTTTTATCCTTCTTGCCATGTCCTTCGGCTATCTGTATATTTCAGAGCAGGGGCTTCGCAACAACCATTTTATCTCTTTTCAGAACGATATGAATACCGTGCTCTCCAATCTGGAACAGCAGACAGAGATTACCTACGAATGGCTGACCCGGATTGAGGACGGCGGAAAATACCAGATCCGTATCCTGGACAACGGCGTTCCCCTTCATTTCAGCCTGTCGGACTCCGAAGAGGAACGACTGCTTTTTGAACGGGCATGGGAGATCTGTACAGAAGATTATCCGCTGGCAGAAGCAGCCGAATCCTATGGCGTCCGCCATATGGAATTTTCCTTTTCGTCCAATCAGAACAGGCGGAATGATTACTATGCCTGTGCCGCCCTGTCCGACCGGCACGGCGCCGAACTCCAGATCCTGATTCTTTCTTCTCTGGCTCCTCTGGAACAGCAGATCCAGAACCAGCGTATCCTGTTCCTCCTGCAGGATGTATTTGCCGTCGCCGCATTGTCTCTTTTTTCCTGGTATTTTACAAAACGGCTTTTAATGCCATTGGAAGAAAGCCGCATACGGCAGGAACAGTTCGTCGCTTCTGCCTCCCACGAGCTGCGTACTCCTCTGGCTGCCATACTGTCCTGCGCGTCCGCGTCGGAGCATGCTCTTGGAGAAGACCGACGTCAGTTTCTGAACGCGATCCAGTCTGAAGGAAAACGCATGTCCCGGCTGATCGACGACATGCTCTTGCTGGCGAAAGCAGATCAGCAGAACTGGAACATCCGGAAAAAGGAGACGGAAACAGATACCCTTCTCCTGGACGTCTATGAAGCCTATGAACCTCTGGCCCGGGAAAAATCCATCCGGCTTTCCATCCAGCTTCCGGATACGGCTCTTCCCCCCTGTCTCTGCGATCCGGAACGGATCCGGCAGATCCTGGGTATCCTGATCCACAATGCGGTCAGCTACACTCCTTCCGGCGGACAGATCCGGCTTATCCTCTCCGGAGACGGACATCATACACTCTTTGCCGTAACAGACAACGGCATCGGGATACCCGATGCCGAGAAAAAACGGATTTTTGAACGGTTTTACCGTGCGGATCAGTCCCGCAGCGAGAAAGGTCACTTTGGACTGGGACTCTCCATTGCCGCCCAGATCCTGAAAGCCCACGGCGGCAGACTCACAGTGGAGGATACGCCGGGCGGAGGAAGTACTTTTACTCTGATTTTATAAATCGCTTTTACTGTATCAGCCCCATATTTCTCGCCCAGATGTTGTAAGCCTGCACACAGTCCTCCACCGGTACTACACAGAGCAGCACAAACAATACCGCGCCGGTCATGATACAGATCTTCGCCACAGGAAAAACCTTCCACTGGCGCAGGATCAGAGCCGCATACACGACCGTCATCCAGATCATGAACGTTTGCGGCAAAATCCGGTTCACGGTCAGTCCATACACGTCTATATACATTGCCAGCTTGCTCATGGCCGTGGCAATAAGCAGCAGCGTCAGTACCGACAATATCATATTCAGAATGCGCAGCCCCTTGTTCTCTTTCATCCGGTGCTCCGAAAAAAGCGACGCGCACAGGAGAAAGAACAAATTGAAGAATGAGATCGCGCACAGTTCGAAAAATCCCCTTCTCGCATATTCCGCGTACGTAAAGCCTTCCGGCCGGATCCCTGCGAACGCCGAAAATAAGTATTCCGCCTGAAGCCAGATAAAGATCACATAGACCAGACACAAAATCCCCAGCGCCGTATAAAATGCCGCATCCGGAAGCAGCCTCGCTTTCTCTCCGGCCGCCATTACCTTTTCGCGGTCAATCCGGTCCGTATAACGGCCATTGATGCTGCCGTAAACCAGTCCGAACAGATACGCTGATACAGGAAGGGAAAACAAGATCCGTATCAGAGTCACCAGAAAATGTTCTGACAAATAAATCCCCAAATTGCCGAGTATCGCTTCGAATCTGGCGTCCGCGCTGGACAAAAGCGGCAGAACAATCATCAGTACCGGAATAGCCAGAAGCAGTCCGCAGCCGATGCCGGCCGCATACCGCAGCCGGCTTCCGGTTCCGGCTGCCCCCGCTTTTCCCTCCGGAACCTCTCCTTTTATTTCTCCCGTACCGGTACCAGATCTCCCGCCTCCCAGCAGAACCCGCAGTTGACAGCAAAAATTGGAAAACGGCACGAAAACGCCTGCATTCCACAGATCAAAGAATATCCAGGAAGAAGTCTTTCCCTCTTCCAGAAGTCTGCCCGATGCCGTCAGTGTCCAATAGGCCGCCGCCGCAATCAGGGCTAACACCTGCAGTCCCGGCATGATGCTCCAGAATGCTCCCGGCACGCCAATCCCCACAACCACGCACGCCCAAAACACGCTCTCCGTAGTCAGTTTTTTCCCCTTTTCCAGATTATACGCCAGCACCGCCGCCACATAGAAAACAGTAAATACGGCCAGATTTCTTCCAAAATATCCCGCGGAAAAGGTATAGATAAATCCATATCCGAGCAGCAGATAAATCAGCGCAAAGATACGGTCTATGTTGTCCGTATTCATGATTCCGCTCCCCCTTTCTCCTCCTCGTCCGGCACATACTCCAACAGATCTCCCGGCTGGCAGTTAAGCGCCCTGCAGATGGCGTCCAGCGTGGTCAGACGCACGGCTTTCGCCTTATTATTCTTCAATATAGACAGATTCGCCAGCGTAATATCCACTTCTTTTGCCAGCTCCGTCAGTCCGATCTTCCTCTTTGCCATCATGACATCCAGATTGATGATAATCGCCATATTCTATCCCGCCCCTTCCGTCAGATCGTCAGATCATTTTCCAGTTTATAAGTCACCGCCCGGTCGAAGACCTGAGCCAACACCTTGCTGAACAAACCTGCCACAATAAAAACCAGGACAATGACCAGCACCGCCGGCGTCAGATACAGGCAGGCTCTCCCCACGCTCACCAGGACAATCAGAAAGCTGTAAGTCCCCATCCGGTTCAGACTCTCCACATTCTCCCTCACAAAACAGTCATCCGCCAGGACGCTGGCAAAAATCTTCCTGAGCTCCCGGATAATCAGCACCGCCAGCAGACCGGATACGGCAAATAACAGCACCATCTGTCCGTAATACTGCCCAAAGCGAGGATTAATCGTCCCATAAAAACGGATGCTGAACGGCAGGGTCAGAGTTACTAAAATTCCTCCCACAAACATGACGTCCAGCATCCACTTGGTAAATATCGTCAATCGGTCTTTCATCGCATCCTCCTCATAATCCGGCACGGCTTCCATGTTTTTCCGTGCTCCTTTTGAAGACAGAATAGCATCGAGTTAACCGATTGTCAATATATTTTTATTGAATTACGATAAATTTTTATCGTCTTTAATTTTGATATACTTTTTTATAGACCGTAC
>ERZ1090878.1725-NODE-1730-length-10035-cov-65.216433_pt1 | contig 10035 bp, 10 predicted proteins | sample MGYA00478473_ERZ1090878 | MGnify/ENA primary metagenome ERZ1090878 (study PRJEB33644, sample SAMEA5815720) | chicken gut metagenome | biome: Chicken; feature: Gastrointestinal Tract; material: Caecum | place: Ireland | collected 2019-01-01 | study: A study of... | reverse complement strand
GTTTCTGTCAGGAACAGCTGGACGCGGAAGAATAAACGGAAAGCGCCCCTACTCTGAAAAGAGCAGGGGCGCTTGCTTGTCTTATAGGCCCGGTGGGCTTGGCCGGATCAGAACAGGCCGGTGATGCGGCCGTCGTCGGTGACGTCGATGTTGACGGCGGCGGGGGTCTTGGGCAGGCCGGGCATGGTCATGATATTGCCGCAGATGACCACCACGAAGCCCGCGCCGGCGGCCAGACGCACTTCGCGCACGGTCATGCGGAAGCCGGTGGGGGCGGCTTTGAGGGCTGCGTTGTCGCTGAAGCTGTACTGGGTCTTGGCGATGCAGACCGGCAGGCTGCCGTAGCCCATGGCGGTCAGCTCGTCCAGGGTCTTGGCGGCGGCGGGGCTGTAATCGACGCCATCGGCCCGGTAGATCTTGCCGGCTACGGCGTCGATCTTCTCCCGCAGGGAGGCTTCGAGCGGGTAGGTGAACTGGATGGGGCGGTCCTCCAGGATGCCGAGGACGGTCTCGGCCAGGGCTTTGCCGCCCTCGCCGCCCTTGGCGAACACCTCGCTCAGGACGCAGGGGACGCCCATCTGGGCGCAGTAGTCGCTGACGATGGCCTGTTCCTCGGCGGTGTCGGTGGGGAAGGCGTTGACCGCCACCACCACGGGCAGGCCGAAGCCGTCCTTCATGTTCTCGATGTGGCGGCCGAGGTTGGCCAGGCCGGCGCGGACGGCGTCGGGGTTGGGCTGGTTGAGGTCGGCCTTGGCTACGCCGCCGTGGCTCTTGAGGGCGCGGACGGTGGCCACCAGGACGCAGGCCGAAGGCGCGATGCCGGCGGCGCGGCACTTGATGTCCAAAAACTTTTCCGCGCCGAGGTCGGCGCCAAAGCCCGCTTCGGTGACCACATAGTCGGCCAGGGAGAGGCTGAGCCGGGTGGCCATGACGCTGTTGCAGCCGTGGGCGATGTTGGCAAAGGGCCCGCCGTGGATGATGGCGGGGTTGTGCTCGAGGGTCTGGACCAGGTTGGGGTCGATGGCGTCCTTCAGCAGGGCGGCCATGGCGCCGGCCGCGCCGATCTGCCCGGCGGTGACGGGCTGGCCGTCGTAGGTGTAGGCGCAGACGATGCGGGCGAGGCGCTCTTTCAGGTCGTGGAGGCTGGAAGCCAGGCAGAACACCGCCATCACCTCGCTGGCAACGGTGATGTCAAAGCCGTCCTCGCGGGGGGTGCCGTTGGCCTTGCCGCCCAGGCCGTCCACGATGAAGCGGAGCTGGCGGTCGTTCATGTCCATGCAGCGCTTCCAGGTGATGCGGCGGGGGTCGATGTGCAGGGGGTTGCCCTGCTGGATGCTGTTGTCGATCATGGCGGCCAGGAGGTTGTTGGCGGTGCCGATGGCGTGGATGTCGCCGGTGAAGTGGAGGTTGATGTCCTCCATGGGCACCACCTGGGCGTAGCCGCCGCCGGCCGCGCCGCCCTTGATGCCGAACACGGGCCCCAGCGAGGGCTCGCGCAGGCAGAGCATGGTCTTTTTGCCCAGCGCGCACAGGGCGTCGGCCAGGCCCACGCTGGTGGTGGTCTTGCCCTCGCCGGCGGGGGTGGGGCTGATGGCGGTGACAAGGATCAGCTTGCCCTGCTTGCCGCCCTGTTCGGCCAGGCGGTGGTTGATCTTGGCCTTGTAGCGGCCGTAGGGGATGACGTCGGCGTCGTCCAGGCCCAGGCCCGCGGCGATCTCGGTGATGGGGCGGAGGGTGGCTTCCTGTGCGATCTCGATATCGGACTTCATAGCGTAGTTCTCCTTTGCTGCAAACAAAAAGGGCAGCGCTGCGCGGCAAATACCGCGCAAGGCTGCCCAGACGGTCGGCTTTGTGTCGCCCCTGCCTGCACTGTGGTCGGTTCCACATTTCCCGTCAGCAGGGCGGGGGCTCCTTGCAATGTTTAGAATACCACGAAGGGACGGCGGTTGTCAAGGCTTACTTGCGCTCGAAATCGCTGTGCACCTGCAGGCGGCTCATGGCGCGGGCCAGATTGTACTGGGCCACGCGGTATTCCTGGATGCTGCGCTTTTGCAGCATGGCTTCCTTGGCGCGGTCGGCGGCGCGGCGGGCGCGGTTGGCGTCGATCTCCTCGGGGCGCTCGGCGGTGTCCACCAGGACCAGCACGTCGTTGCGCTCCACCTTGATCAGGCCGGCCGAGACGGCGGCGATCTTGTCTTTGCCGGCGTCGGGGCCTTCGGCGGGGCGGTAGTGCAGCTCGCCGGGGGTGACGGCCGAGATCATGTTGGAGTGGTTGGCCTGGACGCCGAACGAACCGTCGGCGCAGGGCGCCACCAGATTCTCGCACGCGCCCTCAAAGAACATCTGGTCGGAGGCCAGGATGCGCAGATGGAAGGTGTTCATCACACTTCACCTGCCTCGATCTTGCGGGCCTTTTCCACCACATCATCAATGGTGCCCACGTTGAAGAAGGCGGCCTCGGGGTACTGGTCCATCTGGCCGTCCACGATGGCGGCAAAGCCCTTGATGGTGTCCTCGAGCGGGACATAGACGCCGGGGATGCCGGTGAACTTTTCAGCCACGTGGGTGGGCTGGGAGAGGAAGCGCTGGACCTTGCGGGCCCGGCTGACCGTTTTCTGGTCCTCCTCGCTCAGCTCGTCCATGCCCAGGATGGCGATGATGTCCTGCAGCTCGCGGTACTTCTGGAGGATCTCCTGCACCTTGCGGGCCACGCGGTAGTGCTCCTCGCCCACGATGTCGGGCTCGAGGATGCGGGAGGTGGATTCCAGCGGATCGACGGCGGGGTAGATGCCCTGCTCGACGATCTTGCGGCTCAGGACGGTGGTGGCGTCCAGATGGGTGAAGGTGGTGGCGGTGGCGGGGTCGGTCAGGTCGTCGGCAGGGACGTAGACCGCCTGCACCGAGGTGACCGAGCCGTCCTTGGTGGAGGTGATGCGCTCCTGCAGCTCGCCCATCTCGTTGGCCAGGGTGGGCTGGTAGCCCACGGCGGAGGGCATCCGGCCCATCAGGGTGGAAACCTCGCTGCCGGCCTGGACGAAACGGAAGATGTTGTCGATGAACAGCAGCACGTCCTTGTGGGCCTCGTCGCGGAAATGCTCGGCCATGGTCAGGCCGGACAGGGCCACACGCATACGGACGCCGGGGGACTCGTTCATCTGGCCAAAGACCAGGGCGGTCTTGTCGGCGATGCCGCTCTCGTTCATCTCGCGCCACAGGTCGTTGCCCTCGCGGCTGCGCTCGCCGACGCCGGTAAAGACCGAGTAGCCGTTGTGGCTGGTGGCCACGTTGTAGATCAGCTCCTGGATCAGGACGGTCTTGCCCACGCCGGCGCCGCCGAACAGGCCGATCTTGCCGCCCTTGGCGTAGGGCTCGAGCAGGTCGATGACCTTGATGCCGGTCTCGAGGATCTCGACGGCGGGGTTCTGCTCCTCAAAGGGAGGGGGCTTGCGGTAGATGCTCTTGACGGGGGCATCGGCCGGGATGGCCTCGCCGCCGTCGATGGGCTGACCCAGGACGTTGAACATCCGGCCCAGCACGGCCTCGCCCACCGGCACCTGGATGGTGTGGCCGGGGGCTTCGACTGCCATGCCGCGGGCCAGGCCCTCGCTGGCCGCCAGCATGACGCAGCGGACGGTGTGGGGGTCCAGATGCTGGGACACCTCCATCACCCGGCCGGCGCCGCCCACCCGGACAGTGAGGGCCTCGCGGATGCGGGGCAGGGGCAAAGTCTCGAAGGCGACGTCCACGACAGGGCCCGAGACCTGAATGATTTTACCTGTATTCAAAGGGGTCACACATCCTTTCGTGTTGAAGCGGCGGCCTCCCGCTTGTGGCGCTGGGCCTTGGCGCCCGCCGAGACCTCGGTGATCTCGAGGGTGATGGCCGACTGGCGCACCCGGTTGTACTGCAGGCTCAGCTCGTCCAGCAGGCGCTGGGCGTTCTCGTTGGCGGCGTCCATGGCGGTCATGCGGGCGTTCTGCTCGCTGCAGAAACTGTCGATCAGGGCGCTGTAGATAAAGCCGGAGACGTAGCTCTCCACCATGTGGTCGAGCACGGTGACCATGTCGGGCACGAACTCGAAGGTGTCGGAGGAGTGGTCCTCGCTGGTGGAGGCGAAGTGGGCCCGGTGGAAGGGCAGCAGGCGGGTGCTCTTGGCGGCCGAGGCCAGGCTGCTCTCCATGTCGGTGTAGACGATATACAGCTTTTTCCACGCGCCCTGGTTGAAGCCGTCCAGCAGGATGGCGCTGATCTCGCGGGCGCGGTCCAGGGTGGGGTTCTGGGCCGTGTAGAGAAAGCTCTGCTCGATGGGGACATGGTGCTGGGCAAAGTAGTGCCGCCCATATTCGCCCACCACGAATAGCTTGCAGCCGGGGTGGCCCTCCAGCACCTTCATGGTCTCCTTGACGGCGTTCTGGTTGTAAGCGCCGGCCAGGCCCTTGTCCGCCGTGATGACCAGGCAGGCGTAGGGCCCGCCCTGGATGTCCTCCTCGTGGGGCGGGTAGAAATACCGGCTGAGGATGTCGCTGGAAGTGCGGAAGATCCGCTTGATCTCGGCCTGCAGCGCCTCGAAGTAGGGGCGGGTGTGTTCCAGGTCCGCCCGGGCGCGGCGCAGCTTGGTGGAGGAGATCAGGTACATGGCGTTGGTGATCTTCTGGGTCTGGCGGACGCTCTCGATCCGGTCTTTGATCTCTTTGGTGCTTGGCATATCACTGCCCCTTCTTCTGATACTGGGCCACGAAGGTGCGGGCCAGGGAGAGGATCTGCTGGCGGTCGTCCTCGGTCAGCAGGCCGGTGGAGTCGATCCGCTGGCACAGGGCGGCGTCCTGCTCGGCGAACCAGTCCAGCATCTGGCGCTGCGCGCCGCTGATCTGCTCGACGGGGATGTCCTGCAGCACATGGTTCAGGGCGGCCACCAGGGTGATGACCTGCTCGTGCTGGCTGAGGGGGCTGTACTGCTTCTGGCGCAGCAGCCGCATCAGGCCCTGGCCGTAGGTCAGCTGGCGCTTGGTGGCATCGTCCAGGTCGCTGGAGAACTGGGTAAAGACCTCCATCTCGCGGTACTGGGCCAGGTCCAGGCGCATGGCGCCGGCGGCCTTCTTCATGGCCTTGGTCTGGGCGTCGCCGCCCACACGGGACACCGACAGGCCCACGTTGACGGCGGGGCGCTGGCCCGAGAAGAACAGGCTGCTCTCCAAAAACAGCTGGCCGTCGGTGATGGAGATGACGTTGGTGGGGATATAGGCCGAGACGTCGCCGGCCTGGGTCTCGATGATGGGCAGGGCGGTCATGCTGCCGCCGCCCTTTTCGTCGGACAGGTGGGCCGAGCGCTCCAGCAGGCGGCTGTGCAGGTAGAACACGTCGCCGGGGTAGGCCTCACGGCCGGGGCTGCGCTCCAGCAGCAGGGACAGCGCGCGGTAGGCGATGGCGTGCTTGGACAGATCGTCGTAGACGATCAGCACGTCCCGGCCCTGGTGCATGAAGTACTCGCCGATGCTGGTGCCGGCATACGGGGCGATGTACTGCAGGGAAGCCGAGTCGCTGGCCGAAGCGTTGACAATGATGCAGTAATCCATCGCGCCGCGGCGGCGCAGGTTCTCGGCCAGCAGAGCGACCGAGCTGGCCTTCTGGCCGATGGCCACATAGATGCAGACCACGTTCTTGCCCTTCTGGTTCAGGATGGTGTCCAGGGCGACGGCGGTCTTGCCGGTCTGGCGGTCGCCGATGATGAGCTCGCGCTGGCCGCGGCCGATGGGGAACAGCGCGTCGATGGCAAGCAGGCCGGTCTCCATGGGCTGGTTGACCGGCTGGCGGTCGATGATGCCGGGCGCGGGCCGCTCGACGGGATAGTAGGCGTCGGCCTGGATGGGGCCGGCCCCGTCGATGGGGCTGCCCAGGGCGTCTACCACGCGGCCGAGGAAGCCCTCGCCCACCGGCACGCCGGCCACCTTGCCGGTGCGGCGGACCGGGTCGCCGGCCTCGATGCCGCTGCTGTCGCCGAACAAAACGCAGCACAGCTGGCCGGGGCGCAGCTCCTGGACCATGCCCTTGATGCCGTTGGAAAAGACCAGCACTTCGCCGTAGACGGCGTCCTCCAGGCCGGCGATGGTGGCGATCTCGTCGCCCACCGTCAGCACGGTGCCCATCTCCTCGGGCTTGGTGCTGGGAGCCCAGTCCTCGATGGCCTGACGCATCAGGGGCAGCACGTTGTCGCTGTTGTCCAGCGCCTCGATGCGCTGGCGCAGCTGCTGCATACGGCCCTGCAGGCTCCAGTCGTAGATGTCGGGGCCCACTTCCAGGCGGAAGCCGCCGGCGAGAGAGGCGTCCTCTTTCCACTCCAGAGTCAGGGCCTGGCCGGGATAGGTGCGCGCCAGGAAGTCCGCAAAGCGCTTGCGCTGGGCGGCGGTGGGCTCCTGGGCGCTGTAAAGCAGGGCGGTGGAAGCGTTATTCATGCTGTTCATGGCCGTTCCCTTCCTCCGCCAGGGTCAAAAATTCGTCGATGGCGTCCCGGCTGGAGGACACAGCCAGCTTTTCGGCGGCGGCGATGGCCAGCTCCTTCAGCTCTTTATGGCTGTCGGACACAGCCTTGGCGCGGATGCTCTCGGCGCTCTTGCGGGCGGCGGCGACGATCTGGTCAGCCTGCTCCTGGGCGCGGTCCAGCTGCTGCTGGGCGGCAGTCTGGGCGATCTTCTGGCTTTCGGCCCGGCGCTCGCGCAGTTCCTCGTCCAGCTTGTCCAGCTGGGCCTGGTGGTCGGCGGCCAGCTTGTCGGCGGCGGCCAGCTTGTCGGCGGCCGCCTTGTCCATCTCGGCGTAGCGGGCGACGCGCTGGTCCATGAACTTCTTCACCGGGTTGTACAGGATGAAATAGAGCCCGCCAACCAGGATGACGAAGTTGAGCATATGCAGAAAGATCTGCTGCAGGTCAATGTTCAGGGGGAGATTCATAGCTGACACCTCCCGCCCTTACAGCACAAAGATGATAAGGATGACGACCAGCAGGGCATAAATGATGGCGGTCTCGATAAAGACCAGGGTCAGCATCATCGAAGTACGGATCTTGCCCTCGGCCTCGGGCTGGCGGGCGATGCTCTCGGAGGACTTTGCGCCCAGCAGGCCCATGCCCACGGCGCCGCCGGCGGCGGCCAGGCCAACGGCCACGGCGCAGGCGATGGCCTTGCCGGAGGTGGTCATGCCTTCGGCCTCGGCTTCGGCCACCTGGGTGGCGGTGGAAGAAGCGGCGTCGGTATCATTGGCGCCCTCGGCTGCGAAGGCGGGGATGGACAGGGCAAAGGTGAGCATCAGCATCACCAGCAGGGCGGAAAGGGCTTTCTTGATGTGCAGGGTTTTCATGATATACCTCCTGAAAGTTTAAGCCGCGATGGCTTGTGTGTCGTTGTTGGCTTGTTTGGATGCTTTGGGGTGGACCGGCTCGGACACCTCGCCGTAGTACAGGGCCACCAGCATGGTGAGCACGTAGCTCTGGATCAAAGCGTGCAGCAGCGTGAACATGACGCCCACGATGACCGGCAGCACAAAGCTGAGGGTGATATAGAAGTACACCAGCTCGGTGACCAGCAGGCCGGACAGCAGCGCGCCGAACAGACGGAAGCTCATGGAGATGGGCAGCGAGAATTCCTTCAGGGTGCGGCCCACACCGCGCAGGCCCACGGCGCTGACGCCGCCCGACAGGATGAACAGATAGGACAGCACGCCCATGGCGATGGCGCCGTTGACGTCGGACAGGGGGGCGGGCAGGGCGACGGAATGCCCCGCGGTGGTGACAGCCTGGACGCCCAGCAGCTCGAACAGGGTGCTGACGAAGATATAGGTGCCAGCGCCGAACAGATAGGGGCCAAGCACTTTGTTGCGGTGGGGGCTGTTCTTCTCGGCCATGCCGCTGAAGGTGCTCACCCACAGTTCCAGCAGCATCTGCAGCTTGCCGGGCACATCCCGGAAGCGGGGCACCGCAAACAGGCGCAGGCAGACGGCCAGCACCAGCAGCACCACCGTCACCACATAGGCCGAAACAAGGCCGGGGTTGACGTCGCGGATGCCGAACAGGCTGATCCGGCCGGTCTCGTGAAGGACGGCGTCCCGCATGACTTCCTGCACGCTTTCGGTCTCGCCGCCGGCGCCGCCGGTCAGGACGGAGGCGGCTGCCAGCACCACGATCAGGGCAAGCCACAGGATAAGTTTGCGCTTATTCTGCTTCATGGTTTTGGAAAGACTCCTTTCATACCTTTCATATCAGTTTGACGATGCAATCGGGACAGACCAAACTGTAACCATGGTCCGTCAAATTGCAATTTTGGATCGAGCGTATTATACTATCAATAGTGAAAATTGTAAAATATCATGTTAATATGCTGGCGATACAATTTTTGTATGGTAAATGGTGCACAATTCATAAAATATGAGGGAAATTTTCTATGACCATCAACTACGATTATTACCGCATTTTCTACGTAGTAGCCCAGTGCCGCAGCTTTACCCGCGCCGCTGAGATGCTGAAAAACAACCAGCCCAACATCACCCGCTGCATGAAGAATCTGGAGCAGGAGCTGGGGTGCAAACTGTTCCACCGCTCCAACAAGGGCGTCACCCTGACGCCGGAGGGCCAGCGGTTCTACCGGCGGGTGGCCGCCGCCGTCGAGCAGCTGCAGCTGGGGGAGGAGGAGATCCGCCGGGACGGCAGCCTCGAGAGCGGGTCGCTGTCCATCAGCGCCAGCGAAGCGGCCCTGCAGATGATCCTGCTGGACAAGCTGTCGGCGTTCCGGGCGCAGTACCCGGGGGTGCATCTGCGCATCACCAACGAGACCACCCCCCAGGCCATCGAGCGGCTGCGCAACGGGGAGAGCGACTTTGCCGTCATCACCGGGCCGCTGCCCACCGGCCGCACCCTGCAGCAGACCGAGCTGCTGCGCTTTACCGAGATACCGGTGTGCGGGCCGGCCTACAGCGATCTGGCCGCCCGGCGGTGCACCCTGGCCGAGCTGGCCCGCTGCCCGCTGGTCTGCCTGGGGGAGGGCACCAGCACCTACAGCTTTTACCACGCCTTTTTCAACGCCAACGGCCAGCCCTTCCGGGTGGATGTGGAAGCCGCCACCATGGACCAGATCCTGCCCATGGTAGAGCACGGGCTGGGCATCGGCTTTTACCCCAGCGAGCTGGCGGCCCCCCGCATCGCCCGCGGGGAGCTGTTCTGCGTCCCGCTGGAGCTGCCCGTCCCCGAGCGGGCCATCACCCTGGTGGAGGACGCCGCCCGCCCCCGCTCCACCGCCATGAAGGCCATCCGGGAGCTGATCTGCGAAAAAACCGACTCCCAGAAGTGAAAAAACAGCGCAGGCTTGACAATATGGCATAAAAAGCATATAATAAAGCTAAGAGATAGAAAGAAATGCGGTGAAACCATGGGACATTACGAGATCGTTTTCTTTACCAAAGAAGATGGGAGCCAGCCTGCCCGCGAGTTTATGGACAGCCTTTCGCTGAAAATGCAGGCACGTCTTATCAAGATCATTGCCATGCTGCGCGAGTATGGCGGTCAGGTGCGGATGCCCTATTCTGAATATTTGCAGGACGGCATTTTTCAGATCCGGGCGCAGCAGGAGGGGAATATTACCCGGGTGCTGTACTTTTTCAATGATGGGAAGAAAGTGATTTTGACCAACGGCTTCACCAAAAAGACACCCAAAACGCCGCCTGCTGAGATTGAGCGGGCCAAGCGGTATAAAGCAGAATATGAACAGAGGGAGGCTGAAAAATGATGAAAGAACCTGTGACCTTTGATGCTTATCTGGATGAAAAGTTGAAAAACCCCGAATTCAAAAAGGAGTGGGACGCCCTCGAACCGGAGTTCCAGATCATCCGGGCCATCATCGAGGGGCGGGAGGCCAGGCACATGACCCAGGCGGACCTGGCCGCGGCCACCGGCATCAACCAGGCCAACATCAGCCGGCTGGAAAACGCCACCGCCAACCCATCCCTGCGCACCCTCAAGCGGCTGGCTGCCGGCCTTGGGATGAAGCTGAAGCTGGA
>ERZ1090878.1723-NODE-1728-length-10048-cov-6.077254_pt1 | contig 10048 bp, 8 predicted proteins | sample MGYA00478473_ERZ1090878 | MGnify/ENA primary metagenome ERZ1090878 (study PRJEB33644, sample SAMEA5815720) | chicken gut metagenome | biome: Chicken; feature: Gastrointestinal Tract; material: Caecum | place: Ireland | collected 2019-01-01 | study: A study of the... | reverse complement strand
GATGAAAATAATTTATCACAATTAAAAGAAATAATTATTATATAGTTTTGACAAAACCTATATAAAATTCCCACAAATTCATGAAATAAAAGTGTGCTATCATACAAAGTGAACAAAAGATGCTTGACAAAATATTATTCTGGTGATAAATTTATCTCAGAAAAGGAGGCGTGGACAGGATGAAAAAAGTCATCAGTACGGACTTGGCTCCCGCAGCGATCGGGCCGTACGCACAGGCCGTTGCAATAGACGGACTGGTTATTACATCCGGGCAGTTGCCCATCAACCCGACGACAGGCGCATTTCCGGAGGGGATTGCGGAACAGACCAAGCAGTCCTTGGAAAACGTCAAGGCAATCCTGGCGGAAGCCGGCACCGGCATGGACCGCATTGTCAAGACGACGGTGTTCCTCAGCGATATGAACAACTTCGGTGCAATGAACGAAGTGTATGCCACATTCTTTGGCGAGGGCAGTTATCCGGCTCGCTCCGCTGTGGAAGTTGCGCGCCTGCCCAAGGATGCGCTGGTCGAGATAGAGGTTATCGCGGCCCTGTAAATATTTTTTAACTTGGTTCACATTAGTGAAAGATACTGTCCGCCAGTCGGAATTGCCGGAAGTGGGAAGTCGGTAATCGATGACCGGGGTATCCTCTAAAAATAACGGCGCAACGCGCCAAGAAAAATGGAGGTAATTTATATGGACAAGAACATGGCTCACTACCCGCTGGATGTACCCGCTCCGCACCATTTTACGTTTGCTGTTCGTGATCTTCCGGACGTTACCATCGAGCAGCGCGAGCGCGCTCTGAATGCAACGCACTGGAATGAATTCGCGTTCCCGGCCGGCATGCTGACCGTTGATATGCTGTCTGACTCCGGTACCACCGCGATGACCAATCAGCAGTGGGCGGCGCTGTTCCTCGGCGACGAGGCTTATGGCCGCAACACCGGTTATTACGTACTGCTCGACACCTTCCGCGACATCTTTGAGCGCGGCGGTGAGAAGAATTGGAAGAAGATCATCGACCTCGTTCGCACCGATTGCCGCGACGTAGAGAAGATGATGAACGAAGTTTACCTCTGCGAATATGAGGGCGGCTTCTTCAATGGCGGCGCAAAGCAGATGGAGCGCCCGAACACCTTCATCATCCAGCAGGGCCGTGCAGCTGAGTCCGTCCTGATGGAAATTGTCCGCAACATCCTCAATCGCCGTTACCCCGGCAAAAAGTTCACCATCCCGTCCAACGGCCACTTTGATACCACCGAAGGCAACATCAAGCAGATGGGCTCCATTCCGCGTAACCTGTACAACAAGGAACTGCTGTATGAAGTACCGGAAGGCGGCAAGTATGAGAAGAACCCCTTCAAGGGCAACATGGACATCGAGAAGCTGGAGCAGCTGATTCAGGGCGTCGGCCCCGAAAACGTTCCGCTGATCTTCACCTGCATCACCAACAACCCGGTATGCGGCCAGGCGGTTTCCATGGCAAACCTGAAGGAAATCAACCGCGTTGCGCATAAGTATGAGATCCCGGTGGTATTTGACTCCGCTCGCTGGGCTGAGAACGCATACTTCATCAAGATGAACGAGGAAGGCTATGCCGATAAGTCCATCGCTGAGATTGCGACCGAAATGTTCCAGTACTGTGACGTATTCACCATGTCCGCCAAGAAGGACGGCCATGCGAATATGGGCGGCATGCTGGCATTCCGCGACAAGGGTCTGTTCTGGCAGAAGTTCTCCGATTTCGACGAGAACGGCAACATCATCACCGACGTAGGTGTAACCCTCAAGGTAAAGCAGATTTCCTGCTACGGCAACGATTCCTACGGCGGCATGTCCGGTCGTGACATCATGGCTCTGGCAGTTGGCCTGTACGAGAGCTGCGACTTCAACTACATGAACGAGCGCGTTGCACAGTGCAACTATCTGGCAGAAGGCTTCTACAAGGCCGGCGTCAAGGGCGTCGTACTTCCGGCCGGCGGCCATGCAGTTTACATCAATATGGACGAATTTTTCGACGGCAAGCGCGGCCACGATACCTTCGCGGGCGAGGGCTTCAGCCTTGAGCTGATCCGCCGCTATGGTATCCGTGTATCCGAGCTGGGCGACTACTCCATGGAATATGACCTCAAGACTCCGGAGCAGCAGGCAGAGCTGGCAAACGTTGTTCGCTTCGCGATCGACCGCAGCCGTCTGACCCAGGAGCATCTGGACTATGTTATCGCAGCAGTCAAGGCGCTGTATGAGGATCGCGAGTCCATCCCGAACATGCGTATTGTCTGGGGCCACAAGCTGCCGATGCGTCACTTCCATGCGTTCCTCGAGCCGTACCCGAACGAAGAGAAGTAATCTGAGGAATACAATATGGGCGTAACCTGTGCCGCGTGGAAAGAGTACAGGAACGACTAGGCAAAGGCGCCTGCGGAAAAGTAAACAGTTCCGCAGGCGTTTTTTATTTACAGGATATCGGTATAAAAAGGGGTGTAAAGTATGAGTAATAATCAGACCACCGTAAAGACAGACGGCTTTAAGTCTCAGTGGGGCTTTATCATGGCCGCAGTTGGCTCGTGCGTCGGCATGGCGAACGTATGGCGCTTCCCGATGCTGGTTTCCAAGTATGGCGGCTTGACCTTCCTGATTCCCTATTTCATTTTCGCATTTATCATCTGTCAGTCCGGCATGATGGAAGAGTTCTCGCTCGGCCGTTGGGCCGGCGCAGGTCCGTCCGGCGCGTTCGGAAAGGCCATGGAAAACGGCGGCAAGTCCAAGAAGCTCGGTGAGTGGCTGGGCGGCATCCCGATCATTGGCGCGCTGTGCCTTGCGATCGGTTACTCGGTCATCATGGGCTGGGTGTTCTATTATACCAAGATGGCATTTACCGGCGAACTGACCGCCATGGGTCAGGATATGAATGTCATTGGCGGTACGTTCGATAAGGTCGCTCCAGCAGCAGATAACCTGATCGAAGCGATTCAGCAGACCTTTGCGACCGGCGGCGCCAACAACTTCTGGATCATTATCGGCGTTGTCGTTTCGCTCGTCATCATGGTTTTGGGCGTTGCGGGCGGCATTGAAAAATCCTGTAAGATTATGATTCCAGCGCTGTACGTGCTGTTCATCGGACTGGCAGTTCTGATGATTTTTACCCCGGACACCGGCGCAGGCTACAGCTACATTTTCTCCCTGAATCCCGCAGGCCTACTCAATCCTGAGGTTTGGGTCTACGCATTCGGACAATGCTTCTTCTCGCTGTCTGTTGCGGGTTCCGGCTCGGTTGTTTACGGCTCTTACCTTGGCAAGGACGTTAAGATCCGTCAGTCCGCGATTATCTGCGCGATACTGGATACCTCCGCGGCGCTGCTGGCGATGCTGATTATCATTCCCGCAATGGCTACCGTCGGCGCTGACCTTGGCGATGGCGGCCCCGGCTTGATGTTCATCTACGTGCTCCCGGTGTTCAACAACATGGGCGGCATTGCGAGACTGATTGTTATCTTCTTCTATGTGGCGATTCTGTTTGCGGGCGTTTCCTCGGTTATCAACCTGCTTGAGGTACCGATCAACTTCCTGCAGGATCAGTTCAAGATGAAGCGCTGGATTCCTACCGTTATCATTCATGCGGTCGCTCTGGTTGTCGCGCTGCTCATCCAGCCGTGGACTTCCCAGTGGATGGATATGGTTTCGATTTATGTGCTCCCGATCGGCGCGTTTACTGCCGGCATCATGTACTTCTGGGTCATGAAGAAAGATACGGCACTGGCCGCCGCGCAGCTGGGGTCCGACAAACCTCTGATGAAGTGGTTCTATCCGTTCGGACGATATGTATTTGTCCCGCTTTGCGTGCTGTGTTTTGTGCTCGGCATCGCTTGGGGCGGCATCGGCTGATCCCGTAACTGGAAAAAAATAATCGCTCCCCTTCCCACGGGAATTGCCCGCCGCCTGTTGCAGGCGGCGGGCAATTTTGCTATACTAATTGAGACTGGAATGGAAAATGAGGAATGAAGGAGAAAAAGATGAATTCGGATTTGCGCGACAAGATATCTACTGCGGCAACTGCCGTTGAGATTGTTTTGGGTCTGATCATCCTGCTGGCCTGTGTCATCGGCAGTATAGGCTTGGTATGTACGACGGAAATGGATCAGATGCTGCATGTGCCGGAGTATTTTCAGGAGCGTTTGAGTGACGCGTGCCTGATTATCATCGGCATTGAGCTGATTAAGATGATCACCAGCTATACGATCGACTCGGTGGTTGATGTGATGCTGCTTGCGATCGCCCGTCAGATGGTTGTGGAGCATACGACGCCTTTGGAAAATCTGTTGGCAGTATTGTCTGTTGGCGTATTGTTTGTTATTCGAAAGTATTTGTATATTTCGCATTTGGATCGCCGCAAGAGAAGCAAAAAGGACATTGAAGAGGATGTCCGTGCGGAAGTGTATGGATTCACGGTACGCAGAAAAGAAGAGAGAGCGGAGGAAGGCCGTCCCTGAGGGGACGGCCTTCGCCGTATTTACCGGCTTGTGACATAAAAGCGCACGCCGGTTTTTGTGTTTTCTGCATGGCAGGTCAGCCCATGCAGCGTAAGGATCTTCTGCGTGATCGCAAGACCTAAGCCATGCCCGCCCGCGCGGTCTCTTGCCTTGTCGCCGCGGTAGAACATTTCAAACAGGCGTGGCAGCTCGCTTTCCGGGATGGGGGCGCAGTCGTTTTCGACGGAGAAGGGCGGCCCGCCGCTTTTGCGCAGCGTGACAGTGACGCGCCCGCCTTCGGGCGAGTATTTTGCGGCGTTTTCGAGTAGGCAGCCGAATGCGCGGCGCAGCAGCGTTTCGTCGCCGCGGATGCGTACGCCGTCCGCGATTTCGGTCGTCAGGCGGCGGTGCTCGAACAGCGGCGCATATTCCTCAAGGAGCGACCGCAGCAGGGCGGTAAGGTCGATCGCGGTGCGATGCTCCAGCTCGTCCGTGCGGTCAAGGCGGGTGTAGTCCAGCATTTCGCGCACCAGACTGTTCATGCGGTCGGTCTCCTGCTCGATGGCGGCAAGGTAGCGCGCGTTTTCCTCAGGGGAGATGTCTTGCGCGATGGCCTCGGCGTAGCCGCCGATCAGGGCGAGCGGGGTTTTGAGGTCGTGGCTTGCTGCGGCGACGAACTGCTGCCGCTTGTCCTCGAGGTCGCGCTCGCTGTCCCAGCGCTGGTGTAGGTCGCCCGCCATGTCTGCGAGCGCACGGTTTAGATCGCCGATCTCGTCACCGCGGACGGTGTCGGGATGAAAGGCGTCGAATTGCAGCGTCGAGACCAGCCGCGCCTGCCGGGTGGTCTCCCACAGCGGTTGCGTGACCGTGCGCCGGATTTGCCGGTGCAGCAGCCACAGCGAAAGCACAAGCAGCACGATAAGCAGCAGCACCGGCACACGGACGGATTGCCAGACGCAGGCAGACAGGGAGTAGGTGCGGATGGTTGCGATCTGATAGCCTGTTTCGGCGGTCAGTCGGATATCCTGATAGTCTGCCGCATAGTCGATGCCGCGCGGCGGGGAAATCGGCTGCTCGGACGGTGTATTCATCGGCCCGTAGTGGCGGAGCGTATCGAGGGCGAAGGCGAGCGCCTCCAGATCGTTGTATTCGATGCCAACGGCAGCGGTAGGGACGCAGGTCGCCTGTTCCGGAACGGGAATGGTGGACTGGAAAACGCGTCCATCGGCATGCACGATGCGGTTGGGGAAAAAGTCCCTGCCAATTTGCATGCCGTAAGCGGTCAAACGCGCATCGGCAGTCGTATTTGGTTCGGTGAGATCCTGACAGATGGCGATGATGTCCTCGGTGGGAAACAGACCGATGTCCACATCGATTGCGGGGCTGTCCGCCAGCGTTGCGTCCACAAGGATGCGGGGTGGAAAATAGATATTTTCGGAACTGACTGGGTCGTAGTACGTCAGCGCAGTCAATTCGCCCCAATAGTCGTAAAAGAGCGCGCTTCTTAGCTGCCAGTATGCTTCTGTGCCGGGGCTGGGCAGCGCCTGCGGCGTGTAGCCAAGCGCTTCTTGCAGCTTGGCAGCAGTGTAATCGTTTGCAGTGTCGGTCAGATAAAACTGGTTTTCTGCGTGATAGCGCTCGGCCAGCTTGCACATCGGCCACAACCAAAACAGGCCGCCAAGCACTAAAAATACAGCAAACAGCGCCGTTAGGCGTGTCGCAATGCTGCGCTTGCCCCAGAACGTTTTCAGCTTTTTCATCACGATCCCCCCAATCGGTAGCCTTTGCCGTAGACCGCCTTGATGTGCTGCGCCGCCGTGCCGAGGGCTTTTCGCAGGCTCGCCACATGGCGGTCGACCATGCGCTCGTCGCCGTCGAAGTCCACGCCCCACACGCGCTCGATCAGCAGGTCGCGCGACACCGTGCGCCCCTGCTCGCGCAGCAGCAGCTCCAAGATCTGCACCTCCTTGGGGCGCAAGGATACCGGCGCGCCGTCCACCGTGACCACGTGTGTCGCGGTGTCTAGCAGGATGCTGCCGTAGCCCAGCTCGGTTTCGCCCAGCCGCAGGCCGCGCGCCCGGCGCATGAGTGCCTGCGCCTTGGCGACCAGCACGGGGAAGGAAAATGGCTTTGTAACATAATCATCCGCGCCCGCGCGGAAGCCCGCGAGCGTGTCGCCTTCTTGCCCGAGCGCAGTGACAAAGATCATCGGCACATCGCTTTCGCGCCGCACCGCCTGACAAACCTCCAGCCCGTTTAGCTGCGGCATCATCACGTCCAGTACCAGCAGGTCGAAACTGCGTTCCTGCGCGAGTGTGAGCGCCTGCTCGCCGTCATACGCCGGGGTGACGGCAACGCCCGCCGCGCGGAAAAAGTCCTGCATGAGCGCGGACAGCGCTTTGTCGTCCTCCGCCAGAAGAATATGTCCCGCCATGTTCATCCCCTCCTTTTCTTGCTTTCAGTATAGCATGGAATTGTCCGAATTTTATCCGCGCATCAAAAAAAACAGCCTGCCGGATGGCAGGCTGTTTGCGTTTATGAATGATGTTACTTGGCAGGGGGAATCTCACCCACACCGTTTAAGATATAATGCGGCCGGTAAGCGTAGTTTTCCACATCGGCGCGTGTGGTGCAGCCGGACAGCACCAGCACAGTGTCCAGACCGGTTTCGATGCCCGCGACGATATCGGTATCCATGCGGTCGCCCACCATGACGGCCTCATGCGAGTGCACGCCCAGCAGGCGCAGACCGGTGCGCATCATCAGAGGATTGGGCTTGCCAACATAATATGCCGTCTTGCCAGTCGCCAGTTCAATCGGCGCAACCAGCGCGCGGCAGGCCGGGATGATGCCCTGCTCGGACGGGCCGGTCAGGTCGGAGTTGGTCGCAATCAGGCGCGCGCCTTTGTTGACCAGATCGACCGCCTTGAGGATGGTCTGATAGTTGTAGGTGTTGGTTTCGCCCGCGATGACATAGTCCGGGTCAACGTCGTTCATCACAATGCCCGCTTCGTACAGCGCGCCGACCAGACCGGGGGCGCCGATGACATAGGCGGAAGCGCCGGGCTTCTGGCTGGCGACAAACTTGGCGGTTGCCAGCGCGGAGGTGTAGAAGTGTTCCTCGCCGATCTCCAGCCCCATGCGGGCGAGCTTTTGCTGCAATTCGAGCGGCGAGCGCTCGGACGAGTTGGTCAAAAACAGAAAGCTCTTGTTTTCCTTTTGCAGCCAGTCAACAAATTCGGTTACGCCTTCCAGCAGACGGTTGCCGTGATAGATGACACCGTCCATATCGCAAATAAAACCTTTTTTCTCACGAAGCAATTCCAGTGTTTCGCTCATTTCGGTTCTCCTTTCGCTTATGATGCACTACTTCTATTATGCGGAGTGTACGGCGGTTTCGTCAAGAGAAAAAAGTTTTGGAGGTGTTAAATAACTGTAAAGGATAGAGGCTTTGCGCAGGCGCACAAAGCGTGATATACTGTTAGTGAATCGAGGAAATGGAGAATGGAAAATGGCAATCAGCAAAGCCATGCGTGCTGCGCTGCACGCATTGAGTTATACGGCGAATATTGACGTAGGAAAGACCTATCGGGTAGAGCGTGCAGTGCGTGGCCTGCGCACACCGCTGGCGCCGCTTTACCATCTGTGGGATCATAAAATCGAACGGGACGGGCACGACATTCGCGTGCGTATCTACACGCCGAAAAAGCAGACGGACGGTCGCCTGCTGCTGTTTTTCCATGGCGGCGGCTGGGTGCTCGAAAACGTGGACACCTATAACGCGGTCTGCCGCAATCTGGCGCGGCGCACAGGCTGCCGCGTAGCCTCGGTGGAGTACGGTCTGGCGCCCGAGCATGTGTTCCCCGAGGGAGTGGAGGACTGCTATGCCGCCGCGCGCGAGGTTTATCGCCATCCGGAACAGTTCGGCGTGCGCTCGCAGGAGATTACGCTCATTGGGGATTCCGCGGGCGGCAATCTGGCGGCGGCGGTGTCACTGATGGCACGTGATCGCGGAGAATTTGAGGTTGCGCAGCAGATTTTGATTTATCCCGCGACCTATCACGATCATTCGCCCGAATCGCGCTTTGATTCCGTGCGCGAAAACGGGGCAGACTATTTGCTAACTTCCAAGCGCGTGTGCGATTATATGATGTTGTATGCGGGCGGTAATCCGAAATGTATGCACAATCCGTATTTCGCGCCTCTGCTCGCACCCGACTTGTCTCATCAGCCGCGTACGCTGGTGGTGACCGCGGAGTTTGACCCGCTGCGCGACGAGGGTGAGGCCTATGCCCGCGCGCTGCGCGAGGCGGGCAACGCAGTGGAGCAGTACCGCATGCCGGACGCGCTGCACGGCTATTTTTCGCTGCCCATGCGGTTTCCGATGGTGCGGCGCACCTATGATTTGATCGAACAATTCCTGAATGGGGAGTCAATCGCATGGCAAACGATAAGCGCAACCGAAAAAATTTAAGCTGGAGCCGGCTGGATAACGCGGCGAAGATTTTTCCGCCGACCTCGCACGGGTCCGCGACGGGCGTGTTTCGCCTGTCGTGCGAGCTGCGCGAGCCGGTCGCACCCGACGTGCTGCAAACCGCGCTCGACCGCACGCTTGAGCGTTATCCGCATCTGCTCATGGTCATGCGGCGCGGCGTGTTCTGGTATTATCTTGAGCAGACTACGCTGCGGCCGTCGGTCGTACCCGAGCATGCGCCGCCGTGCGCTGCGCTGTACGAGGGCAGCCGGTCGCTGCTGTTCCGTGTCAGTTACTGGCGGCACAAGGTCAGTCTGGACATGTATCATGTGCTGGCGGACGGTGCGGGCGCGATTGAGTTTTTTGAGTCGCTGATGGCCGCTTACCTCATGCTGCGCCACCCGGAGGCGGGGGTGGACGGGCTGCCGCAGGCATCCGTGTCCCAGCGCTGGGCGGACAGCTTCCAGAAATACTACAAACCGCATAGCGGCGGGAAGTCGTCTGACGGATTGGGACGCGCTTACCGTCTGCGCGGGGTGCGCCGCGCGGACGGCGGTCTGACCGTCATTGAGGGCGTGGCGGATGTGCGGCAGGTGCTCGCCGCGGCGCATCGCTGCGGCGCGACGCTGACCGTCTACATGACAGCGCTTCTGCTGTCCGCAATCCACAGCGAAATGTACGTCCGCGAGCAGAAAAAGCCGGTTGTGCTGACCGTTCCAGTCGATCTGCGCAGCTTTTTCCCCTCGCGCACGACGCGCAATTTCTTCGGTACCATCCGCGTCGGATATGACTTTTCTAAGCGGAGCGGCGAAATCGAGGATATCGTCGCGTGTGTGGCGGCGGCGTTCAAGGAAGAACTCACCCCGGACCGGCTGGGCGCACGCATGAATCAACTGTCTGCGCTTGAGCACAATCCTGTGCTGCGGCTGATTCCGCTTGCACTCAAAAACCCGGTGCTGCGGCTGTCCGGCGCGGTGTCCGACCGCGGGGAGACCGCAGCGCTGTCAAACGTCGGCAAATTCCGTTTGCCGGATGCGCTGCATCCCTATGTGCGGGGGTTTGGCGTGTTTATGTCAACGCGCGCGACCCAGCTTTGCACC
>ERZ1090878.1719-NODE-1724-length-10054-cov-7.254125_pt1 | contig 10054 bp, 19 predicted proteins | sample MGYA00478473_ERZ1090878 | MGnify/ENA primary metagenome ERZ1090878 (study PRJEB33644, sample SAMEA5815720) | chicken gut metagenome | biome: Chicken; feature: Gastrointestinal Tract; material: Caecum | place: Ireland | collected 2019-01-01 | study: A study of... | reverse complement strand
TATCCGGCGTTTTGTTGACCCTGATTATTTCCTTAACGGTTTCAAGTTCGCTGTGACCACGGAGACTGTGCTCCCACTTCGCTTCTGATCTGTCCACAAGGTCGGCTTGATGATTGCACTCAAGCAAGAAAAAATTGATTTTCAGCGACTTGAATGTGTATGGTAGATACTCAAAATCTGTAGCATACAGCAACCGTCCGGCATCATCTGGTAAGTCAATCAAGAAGCCAAAGTTCGGCGTGTTGTCATGCGGCAGGTAAAACGGCGTTAACCGATAAGAACCAACCTCAAACGGTATTCTCTCCGGTTTCCCTATCATCTTCTCGCCGCTGATGATTTCAAAATGCTCTGCGGTTTCATCGTTGGTGTAAATCGGTATGCCGTTCTGGAAAAGCCATTTATAAGCTTTTGAGTGGTCGCCTAACCATGCTCATGAGATAACAACGCGCCGCACACATCCGAAACCTTATATTCAATACCTTGCAGGATTTTCTTTGGTTCGCACCCGAAATCCAGCAAAAGTATCTCCCCATTATCCGCAATCAGCGCATAGCAGTTTCCGGCTTGTGAGCCTGTCGAAATCACTTTCAAGAGCATATCATCACCTGCCTTTCAATCACGCAACTTATGCATTTTCAAACCTTGTAAAAGACTGCGTAGCCATATCCCATGTATAATAGACAAGTTCTTCCTCTGCCTCTTTTATCATCTTTAAATATTCATCCTGTCCATACCGGTCTTTTACGATTTTCTTGAACAGTTCAAATGTCTGTAATTTAATCTCGACCGCTGTAGCTTTTCTGGCTTTCTTTAGTTTTGTAATCTGCGCCTGTTTATACTGCAATGCAGAATTTGCTTTTCTGTACCATGCGTCACGATAACCGTTAGGGTTATTCGCCTTGTGTTGCGCCATCTGATTTTTTATGGATGTTATATCGCATTTTAAAGTGTCAATTTCCTCCTCTATGTGGTTTGTATTGTAAGAAAAGTCATATCCGCATTTAGGACATTTAAGATGTATAGGTTTTTCTTGTTTTAATTCCATATCACTCCTCCACCGGCTGTTTGAGCCATTCATATGCAACCAATTCCCTGTATCCTTTTGTACAAATGAATTTACTGAGGTCATTGCACTTTCCAGAGTTTTTATCAAACTGACCGCATACCTCGCATTCATTAAAATCTACGAGAAACTTCGCCAGTTCTTCATCCGTCATATTACGAATTTTATCTGCATTAGTGTTTTTCTCCACTATTTCAAAACACTGTTCTAACCACTCAAATACATATTCTAATTTATAAGAACCGTATCCTATATGGTATTCATTATCCGATAAATCAAAATATTTTATTTCGTAGTATGGTTTTTCATCGATTTTCCGCACAACTATTTCTGCACTTTTTACTTTATGTTTTTTCTTATAATTATCATCTTCGATTTGTAGCGTTTTTTCATTCATAGTCTCACGCCCTTTCTTGCTCAGATATTCCAACATTGACATTGTGACCGGATTGCTGGTGTCTGGATTTCCCGTTGACCGTAGTTCCATTATTTGCCAGTCCTTTCAAATGGAATAGGATACCCGTCTGGCAATGCTTTAATCAAATTCTGCAATGCGTTCAATCCGACTTTCTGCGCTAATACAAAAGCGTTTTCTTGGCAGGTATTCAGCTCACTGACCTGTGAATTGATACCGTCCAGAATTTCGCTTCTAAATTTTGGTGTAAGCGGTTTGTAATTTGTCATATCTCGTCCTCCTGCGGAAATCTGAAAGAAAAAATGTTTCCAGAAAGACAGTTCATAGTCTCTTTTTTGCCATTCCACGAAATCATGTTTTCTACGGCCTTGTATCCAAATGCCTCAAATCGTTTTGATATATCATAATCATCATTAAGTTTCTGCATAGCTTTTTCAGCTTTCTCTGGTGTGGAATATTCTGCCATCAAGATGATGGTGTCTTCGCCGCCAAAAAAATCCCATGCAACAATTTTATTCGGCTCTATCATCGACTGAGAAATCACCACTTTTTCATATGGAATATCGGTCATAACTGGCATTCCTTTTTGACTAATTACCCTCACTCTTCTCCCTCTCTTTCTGAAAATTGAGCAACCACTCTACAACCCAAGAATTCTAATAATCCGTGCAAATCAAATTCTTCCAATTCATGTTCGTCACTTATTCTGTCGCTGTGTACAAGTGTTTCGTCATCCATTTCCGCCGAGTGGATTATTTGTTTAATTAGACTAAGCACTGTTTGTACTGCATAATCGTATCCATCCAAATTATCCTTGTTCATATTATCAGTACACTGTTCTCTTATATCTTTTAATTGCTTCTCCAATGATTTTGGAATATTGCAAACTACAAATAACTTTTCTTCATTCATTTCGTATCCTCCCTCGCTTTCTGGCTGTCGATGAACTTCTGCGCCATGGCAGCTACTTGGATTGCTTCGCAGGCAAGATTTACTGCCCTGTTTTTTATTTTGTTTATGTATTGATATGATCTACTTCTTTCATTAGTCTTTACCGAATACCATGCGCCAGCAAAATGTCTATTGACTCCTCTCATTTCGCTTTCGGCTTCCTCAATCTCCTCATAAATCACCGCCGCGCCCTCATGGTCTGACCGAAACATCGGAAAACGCTGGTTTGCGGATTCAAGTTCTTTCTGGACTAATTTTTCTACATCCGATCTAATCTCTTTCATTTTTAATCCTTTCTATCTGTCGATCCAGTTTTTCATCAATAATCTCGTCAACTTCATTTCCGGCCGCAAGGAAAAATTTCATCTGTTCCAGCATGATCTGAACGTCTGCAATTTCTTCAACAAGGTTATAGTATTCTTCCGAATTATCTGGCATATATCCGTCCCACGGATTGCAGAGATTCTTCCCATACTGCAATTCGGTGCGCCAGTATTTATTGATTGCCTGTGTCAGTTCTGCCATTTCCTCAATGCACTGGCGGCTCTGTGCGTCATATCCGTAATGTCTACCTATTTTACGGATTTTTTCTTCTCTTGATTTTTCTACATCCCGTTTTACTGCGTTCATTTATTTATTCCTCTCTACATCTTCAAAAGAATATCTTCGTTGTCTACCCAACTACCATTTAAATTTCCGTTCGGGTGAAACACCATTTCATAAACAACATCAGAGTGTTTTTCTTTTTCGTCATACAGTTTTACAAGATTCGCTCCCTCGCTGCACATGTCGATATTCTGATATTTGTAAATCTCCACATAATAGTAATATCCAAGAAGATTTCTTATCGGAGTAAATCTGCTGTCGTTGTCAATAACCTTCCATATATCATTAAGGTAAACTTTGTTATCAACACAATACTGCATTTTCTCTGGATTACTCATGGATGTCTTGTCATAATCCATAAGCTCACGGAAAATTACATTATCAAGCCCCATTCGTTGATAAAACTCCATATACCGTATCATTTCATCCAGATTAGAGATTCCACTTTTTAAAAGAATACAACTCATTCTCGGACGTAAATGATTTGCTTTTGAATATGCAATAATCGTCTCCAACATTTCATTACTGCAATAACCTGTTTCGTATCTCATAATGGACTTATTTACATCCTCGTCATAATGAGCCTTACTGATATTAAGGTGTGAAAACTTGTTGTCAATAATATGCTGAATAACCGTTTTCCCATCCATATTGTCCAGAAGTCCGCTCCCGTTTGTGGTAATCGTGCGCTTTCGATAATTATATTTATTGATTAGCCTTAAAACCTCTGGCAGTCTATGGCTTTTGGATGGTTCACCGCCTGTGATACTCACGCTTGGATTGAGTGGTTTTAAGTAATTCAGAACATAATCCAGTCTGCGGAAATATTCTTCATCACTTGATATTTTCTCTTTCTTATACATCATTCCTTTATTTTCAAACCGCAACTGTGCCACGCAAAACTGGCAGTCCGCATTGCAGTAATCGTCGAGGAAAATTGACAAATTTACATTACTGTATACCTTTTTCTTTTTGCCTTCGAAATCAAAATCTAAGAGTGTATAATCCTCAATGTTGTACAACTCTTGCCTCTTTTCTCTCAAAGGCTGAAATTTTAATGTTTTCATTACACCAATCCTTTCTCATGCTCACTTCTTGCAATCAAGTCTTTATCAAAGCATTTCCCGTCACATGAATAAATAAACCAATCGTCTACGTTCTGGACGATCACAGGCTTTTCATAATCGGTTCCGGTCATCCTTCCGTATGACTGCAAATAAAACACATTGCTCTGGTCGTAGATTTTATATTCTTTTAAGCGGTCAACAATCCATTCATCCCCATGCCGCATTCTGGCGTTAAATTTTACCGATATGCCATCCACAAACTCTGTTGCACAGTGCAGGTCTCGTGCCTGTTTGAAAATGTGTGGATTTTCGCTGTATAACCAATAGTTTATGCTCATCTTTATTTCAATCTGTATTCTTGCCCTGTCCATAAAGGAAATGATTTCTTCCAGATAATCGGAAATTAATTTCCCGTTTGTTAAGATTATAATTTTCTTACACCTGCCAGTTGAGTGTGCGTACCACATAAAGAGGAGCATAAACGGATGAAGCAATGGCTCTCCGCCCTCTAATTGCAATTCAAAATCATCATCTTTTCCGTCAATAATGTATTTGAATACATTAAAGTCCATGAATGTATTCTTTTCTTTTCCTGAATACATACAGCAGAACGGACAATCTGAATTGCATTTATTTGTGAGATTTATGTACAATCGAATCAAAGTCTATTCCTCCCAAATTTCTTCTCTCATATCCACCACACGATATTTCGCATGGAATTCCCGCTTTGTCGCCCATATTCCATTCTTCGGATTAGAGCACAGGAAACTCCGACAAATTTTCGGGCGCAAACTGTAGATTGTGCATATCTTATTTTCCTCGTCCCGAAACGGGCAAACCATATCAAGCATCGGCTTTGTGGTCGGGAAGATATGCTCTTTTGGCTTAATATGGTGTTTCTTTACATACCGCTTGATTATTTTTAATTCCTTTTCAGACATGGGAAGAAAGTTTGCACAGCATTGACCGCACTGACTGCACTTCCCATCCTTTGTGAAGTCATAAACTCCATGCTCCATGTCATTTATCATCTGTTCGATTGTGCCGATCATTCTTCCAACTCCCTCACATTCGTATAACTCCACATGAGCTTTTCAAACAGTTCTTTATTTTTCCGAATAGCAACACGAACCGAACTGATAAAGGATTGCAGTTCGCCATAATCCCCGATATAATGCACCCATTCTGGCGTATCTAAATCGTATTTGTTAATTGTAATGTTATTCTCTCCGAACTGTATTCTTAAATTTCCGCCTAACGCCTGCGATACACTGCAAGTATATCCGGTTGCTTTAGTAAGCAAATTGTCGCAACTCTTTTCCAGTTTTAATGCTTCTTTCTTTGTCATTCTTCCACCCTCTCCATTTTTGGCAGCGGCTCGCCTGTCATGCACATTGGTTCTCTCGCATCCACACACCAATCGTCCATGTCGCCGTGCCGGTCTTTCCATAGTCTGTGCCGTATCACTTGCCAAATATCCTGCGCACGCCGCATTTCGATTGTCTGTTCCCGGAATTTGCCACCTCTGAAATGCATCGGATGTACTATGTTCAAAAGCTTTTCCAGTTCATCCCGGAACATATCTCTGTTCTCAATACATTTATTGAATTCTTCATCTGTATGGTCTTTGCTTAAATCCTCAAAGCAAATATCGTCCGCAAAATCCCATGTCTGATTCATCCGCAGCCGGAAGTATTCTTCCAGTGCAATCTTGATGATTTCAGCTTGTTCTTCGGAAAGTTCAAGTGTGTATCTCATATTTTTAACTCCTTCATGTTTGCACAGTATTCTTCAAACACTTTTAAGCGTTCAATCTCTGCCTGCAATTCCTCAATTTTCTTTGCTCCGGCTTCACAATACACATGAATAGCATTGCAAATCTTATCTCCATCGTCCTGAGGAGGAATTGTAATCGGAAACTGGTTGCATAACCATCGGAGAGATTTTGCTTCCGGTATTTCGCTCATTCCTCTGTTTCCTCCCAACTTTCATAATCTCTTGTTACATCAACGGAATACCAGAAATGCTTTCCGCAGCTCTCACATTCTGTCCAGCACATATCTGCGCTTATCTGATCTGGTTCGTGCGTTTCCTGTATTGCTCCACAACGAGGACAAATCAATTCTTCACTCATACTCTTACCTCACACGTAATTCTCGGCTATATGTATTGCAATATTAATCACATTTATTACTGCCACCCATATCCACATTTTATAAAGTGGCTGTTTACCTCTAAGTGATTGAACGCAAAAATAAATCCATATAGCAAATGAAACCAAAAACAATGTCCATAAAGTAATTAATAAAACTTCCATTTTCCCTCATTTCAATCCCGGCAGAACCATCAGTTTCGTTCACTTACTGGCTAAACTCAAAGCCGCCGGGGACGTTATTTAATAACAATTCGTACAAACATCAATATCCAAAAAGCAACAAAACATAACGCACTTAAAACATTCGTTTCACAACAAAGTGCTATTCCCCAGATTACAAGTATGATAATCTGTGACGTTATAAGTATCTTTTTCTTCATATTTACTCAACTTTCATGAAGTCTGGAAGTGGCTGTTCTTTCTTCTCTCTGGCAGGGACATTCGTGTCCTTACCAACCGGCTCTTTCTCTTTCGCCCCGGCAGTCACATCAGCAACGGTTTTCAGCTCCGGCTTTTCCTCGATTGCGGGCGGTTCAGATACGATGAATTCTTCTTTGTTGGCATGAGCTTCAATGTCGTATTTTACCTCTTCGGCAACGGTGTCAATCGTCTCCTGCTCTTCGTATTTTTCATATGCCTCCGCAACATCCGGCTCACCATGAGTACGGATAACTTCTTTCAAAAGCCTGTTTTTTACAGTCTTTTTAGCCATCTGATCGGTAAATTTCTGGTGCGTTCCGTTCCCATTTTCTTTGTACCCATACCCCTGCGACCAAGCGGATTTTAACTGCGCCATGTTCATAATTTCCGCTTTCTTTGTACCGTCACTGAATGTTGCCACTGCATAAACACCCTTAATTTTAGTAATGTCAATATTCTCAAAATCCTGTGTATGGCTGTCTATTACGGTTTTTCCGTCCTCAAGATGGAATTTGAAATCATCGCCCTCATAAATGCAGGCGGCGTTAATATCAACCATTCCGTATCTTCTAGCGTTGCAGGTATTTCCAAACACTGACGGCTGGATATTCAACTGATTTCCGTAAACAATTGGGTAGCACTGATATTTCATCATAGATAAATGGCTATTAACCATCTGCATTAAGGCTGTTGCTACACTTGCCGGGTTGCAAACTTCTAAAGCTGGTTTATTATTTCTGTCTTTTGTCTGCTTTAAGACAAGATATGCCGCATTCAATTCATTCACCGGGTTATAGTCCGCCGGAAACGAAAGCCCCAACTCCTGCTTTTGCTTTACCTGTTGAATAATTCCGGTAATAAACTTATCATTTACCTGTCCGGTCATAGCCGGCGTCTGAGTTCCCTGTGCTGTTACTTCCTGTTTTGTTGCCATTTAATTTTCCTCGCTTTCTTTTCTAATTGCCTTCCTAAACGCTCCAATCTCAAGCCACCGAAGGACCCTCCGCAACTGCGTAGACTTGATAACATCAATATGCTTCGTCTGGTGATACCACATTACCCACTCCTGCTGTAATAATTCGGTCAAATCGGTAATCGGCTCACCTTCAATGAATTTCCTATGCGCTTTCAGATATTCTCTGTGCTTTTTGAGATTTTCGCATTCTCTACACCTCTCCAGATGAGAAGAATAAAACTCCCCAGAAATCTCCGTGGATAAAGCACAGTATCTACATGGGTTTTGTTTCATTACTCTACTCCCGCAACATGATAGCGTCCGTATCCGCTCGACCTGCCAGAACCGATTCCGATTCCAAATCCTGCAAGATTGATAATATTGATAATCTGCTCAAGTGAATATGTATTCTCGATATAATCAATCTCAATTTCTGCGCTCCAACCCGAAAATCTATTCAAATGCACAAGTACTGGACTCCCTTTTTTCGGAGACATAAGTTTTTCATCAATGCTATACTGGCTGAATTTAATCGGTACAAGTCCGTTTTCTCCAACAACATTTACACTTGCAGCGAATTTGGTCTGATATTTATCAATCCCATTTCTCACAACTGCGTCTCCGAACGACTTTTTGAGGCCGAAAGCGGTAATACACGGAGCATTTTCTTCTAGCGCCTTATGTAATCCTTCTTCCGAATAATCTTTCGGTTTTCCGTCTCTCCAATGTATAGAAGTAATAATTTCTTCCCACATATTTGGCTTTTCAAGAGATTTCGATTTATTTTTCCTCTCATCTGTTAAGTTTCTGACCGCCACATCATTCATTTTGTTTAAGCACAAAGTTCCGTCACCGATAATTGTTACCTTTGCGTGCTTAATGTTGGGTTTCTTTAAAGCTATGATTTCTTCATTATTTTTCATGTTCATTTCCTCTCTTTCTTTTTTATGTTTTGCTTTGTCCTGTGCTTTAGTTTCATGCGCTGTAGTGTACTGTCATATGCTGTTCTGTATTTTGCTCATGCGGTAAGCATGGTTGAAGGCTTGATGTTACTCTAATGTTTTGTACTGTCTTGATATGTGGTGTAGTATTCTGCGCAATCATGTCCTATCTTGTCGTGTCCTGTGGTATGCTTTGTTTTTTTTACGTATTTTTTATTGTATTTTGAGTGCTATAATCCCAAGCCCTCAATCATACCTACCGCTAATCTTCGACTGCTTTCAAAGTGGTAAAAACCACTGTGTTATTAAAATTTGTTTTATTGCGCGGTGTAGTGTTTTATCGTGTATTGTCATGTAATGTCGTATGCTGTTATTTGTTGTATTGCAATGTAGTTTACTGTTTTGTGGCTTCTGCCACTTTCAAAACAGCCGAAGAAAATGAGCAATTTATTTTCAGTCAATCAAATCCCAAATCTCTTGATATTCACTGAGGGTTTGATATTTTTTCTTCAACGCTCGTAAATCAGCCAAACAACGCTCAAGCAATGCTTCATATTCGCCTTTATCTTTTAAAATAAATTGAATTGGCTTATATCCGTCCTCGTTATTCGTCTTATGAAACACTCTGAATTTCACATCTTCTTTATCTTCCGTTCCGCTTTCGACAATTACTAAACTGCAAACAATTTGTCTTGCTTCTTGCAATCTCCACTTTTCTGCCGCCAAATTATTATCCCATGTAAAGCATTTGTGAAGCTCTGTATCTGGATTTTTGGCATAATCAACAATCTGTTGTGGTTTTACATCAGAACCTATGCTCTCTATTTCATCCTTACACTTTGTGGGGTCTGCATGGTATTTACCATCTATTTTCCATTTGATAATTTCTGACATTATTTTCTCCTTTTTATTCCAAAGTTTCTACCGCTAAGTCACTCTCCGTGACTTCCAGAAATACCATTTGTCTACCCGTTTCCGGTAATCTCCACGAATTTAAAGACTCCGCATTATCCGCAAAAATAGGAAGCGATAACCCATTGATTTTCTGGAAACCACACACAAGGTCAATCCTACAAAGTAGCTGATCTGAATAATTCAGATTTTTGTATTCAATACCGTTTTTCATCAGCTTGCAGGTTTCAATAATTTCGCCGCTTTGTGTTTCATCTGTAAATACAAACTGAAACTGCGTAAAGTTCGGATTGACAAGTTCTGCGATTCTGGCGTTCTTCTGAATACTGAAATTCCGAAGAATATCTCTCTTTCTTAAAATATCCGCTTCTTTCTGAGAACTCTCCCGGAACGCCTGATACAGCTTCTCAACATCTTCCTCGTGCGCCTGTTTCTTCCGCTGAATGTTGTTAATTTCCGCATCAATTTTGGCACACTCACGGATGAAGCCGTTCCGCTTGTCTGTAATCTCTCTGCGCTGTTCAGAACCGTTGTTCATCTCATGGAGCGTGGCTTCTGCCTGTTCAATC
>ERZ1090878.1716-NODE-1721-length-10062-cov-38.008594_pt1 | contig 10062 bp, 9 predicted proteins | sample MGYA00478473_ERZ1090878 | MGnify/ENA primary metagenome ERZ1090878 (study PRJEB33644, sample SAMEA5815720) | chicken gut metagenome | biome: Chicken; feature: Gastrointestinal Tract; material: Caecum | place: Ireland | collected 2019-01-01 | study: A study of... | reverse complement strand
TTTTAGGCACCAGTTCCGAAAGAGTGAGAGTTCGACCCTCTTCTCCCGCACCAGACAGCCCCCTGTGTGCTTTCCGCACATGGGGGCTTTTTCTTTTGCCCGGGTCTATGCTATACTGGTTCTGGAAAACCACAGGGCAGGAGGTGCACACAATGGACGCACAAATTTTTTGGCAGGTCATTGGCCAGTATAATCAACAGACTGCCGGAGTGCAGGCGATTCTGCTTTTGCACCTTCTCGGGGCGCTGGCCTTATCCTACGGGCAAAAATGTGCATGGGCGGCAAAAGCGGCACTGGGTGTTCTGAACCTTTTTATGGGATTTGGCTTTTTCGCCCTATACGGAACACAGTCCGTCCAGATATTTTTTGCAATGCCATTGTTTTTGGCGTGTGGCGTTTTGTTCCTTTATGAGGGCGTGCGCCACCGGAAAGACCAACTATGCCAGCCGGATGGATGGCAAAGCATTTTTCTGACACTTTACTTGCTTTACCCGGCGGTTTCTTTTTTGCTGGGACAGCGCTTCCCACAGATGACCACCCACATCATGCCGTGCCCCATTGACAGCCTGGGCATTGCGGTTTGTACTGGGTATCGGAGGAAGAACAAGCTGTTGCTTGTATTGCTGGTTCTCTGGGGGCTGACCGGGATCAAATCTGTATTTTTCCATGTGTATGAGGATCTGATCCTGTTTGCCTGCGGGATTTACGGCATCGCCGTGCTGGTGCATGAGAGCAAGGCGGCAGGGAAAAAGCAAACTAGACTGTGAATCTGAAAAAGCTCCTGGATACTTTGTGAATCAGTCCGGATTGTGCGGACAGTATAAAAGCCCCCGCAAAGCAGGATATTGGGATTTAGCGGGAGTGGCGCAGCGTCAGCGGTGCCACTCCTGTTTTTTGGTTTGGATTCGTTCATGGCTATAAAACTGGATATAGCAGTCAATCATCTCATTGACTTCGAGCAGTCTTGTGACGGTAGATGCGCTCTATTCTCAAAACAGAGTACATCTACCGCCAAAAGCTCAAGACCTTTCAGCAGGCCAACGAACTGATCGACGAGTACAGCCACTTCTATAACCACGAGCGGCTCCAGTCTTTAATTTTTTCTTTCTACCCCTTGCAGATCTCTTTTTTGTACTGTCTACACAATAGGGGGCGGTTCAGTAGTAGGAGGCTCCTCCTGATGGTCGCCCAGAACGGCATAGTTCTCCAGCGCCTGGGCCGGAGCGTAGGCGGTGCGGTAGCTGTGCCAGTCCTTCGGGATGGCGTTCAGCGCCTGGATGCAGCAGATGAACTCGTCCTCGTCGTTCCATTGCTCAATCTGTGCGAAGAATTCCTCCTCGTTCTGCGGGGTGTAGGGGATGTGGTCCATGCCCGTCAGCGTCTCGTCCAGCTCGTCGGGTTTCTCTTCGTCCTCCGTCTCCTCGGCCTGCTTTTTCAGTGCCACCGTGCCAGCCTCCCGGCGGAAGGTGTGGAAGCTGGCCCAGGGAATGTCCGTGCCCGCAAAGATCTGTTGTGCCTCTATCAGCTGTTTGACAGGTGCCGTTTTGAACGACTTCCACCCGGATAATGGGCCGGTAAAAGTCATAGTCGCCGTTCAGTTCATTGTCTTCTTGCACTTCCGGCTTGCAGTGAGGCGAGCAGGGCAGATACCCAAGGAACGGCCCCAACCCGCCGCAGATGTTGCACCCGCCGTCACCGCCGCAGGTGGTAAACCGCGCGGCCTTTACGACCTCCCGCATATAGGGGTCATAGGCGATGGACAGGCCGAAGAAGTTGGGATCCTCCATGTCATAGGGCCTGTCCCCGGCCTCCTCCATATCCTCAAAATGGTGCAGGCGCATGGAGTAATCCAGCCCGTCTCCCCAGGGGAACAGGGTCCGGCACCCGCCGCCGCACAGATAAGCCCACTCGTCCGCCGTGGGCAGAGAAAGGCCCTGCTGTTCCAGCCGGTCCAAAAGTTCCTCGTAGTCTGTGTGGTTATAGATCCAGGTTTGAAAGCCCTTTTTCGTCCGCTCTATCCTGGCCGACTGGTGCAGTTCAAGGCTCACATGATCGCTCCAGGCGAAGTCCCGGAACTCCTTCAGCCAGTCGGGGTGGGTGGTCAGTCTGGGATCGTCCAGCTTGACCGGCTCCCAGCAGAGTTCCTCTAGCTTCCGCCCCACCAGCATGGGGCCGATGCGGACCTGCCGGACAGGGGCCATGCTCTCTCGGATCAGCTCCTCCGGGTCCCGCGGCTCCATTTCCCATTCTCGAAACAGATAATCCAGTTCCTCCCGGCTGTCCCGATTGAGGCCCACGGCAAAGTGGTCCCAGCCGAGAGTGACAGTGTCGCCGGGGACAAAGACGAACTCCCGGCCGTCTTTCTCGAATATACCGGTGGTGCAGCTCTGGCCCCAGCGGTCAAAGGTATGCAGGCCCCGAAAGGCCATATCATAACGAGCGGCGAGGCGCTCCATCAGCGCCTGTTTCCCGGCGGGTTCCATTTCATTGAATTGGGGGCGAAACAGTTTGCTGTTCATAGTAGTCCTCTTGCCGTTTTAGGCAGTTTGATAACCTGCTTCCAATTCTTCTTTTGAAAAGATTCTATCAAATTTGAAGTCCCATAAAATTCCCAATCACGTGCTTTTAGGCCGGAATAATGATTTCATTGCCCCCGGCCCCAACGCCGTCCAGAAATATCCGGTGGGACTTATAATTCTGTCCGCTGCCAGCCGTTCAGCCGTTCCTGCACCTCATCGATCTTCCAGCCGTCGTCCACTCGCTTCATGAGGAAGCGGCGCTCAAAGCCGGTGGCTTGCTCTCTGGTGTAGATATAGAGTTTGTTCTTGGTGATCTGCTCCGCGTCCAGAAACTGCTCGCCTTTGTAGGTGCCCTGGGCACTGTATGAGAGGCCCAGAGGCCGGTAGCCGGGGCGGGGCTTTTCGCTCACATACTTCTCCCAAATTGCCAGCAGGCGGGGCACGGCCTCGGCGTCCTCAAACCCGGCCTTTTCCATATACTGCTCCCATACGGTCATCTCGGCAAAGAAAGCGGACAGCACCCGGCGGCATTCCGCTGCTGCCTGCTCATCCAGCTGGGCGGGCTTTTTGGACTTTTCCCGCTGGAGCTGGGAGAAGTGCTCCATTTGCGCTTTAGTAAATTGCACATGGGCCACCGGCTGGATGCGGCTGTTACCGGCAATGGCAAGCAGGCCCTTATAGGTGACAGCGGTGTGGTCGATCTGGATATGGGAGAGCCTGGGGAGGGAGGCCGCCTGGCGCAGCCCGGCATCGTCCAGCCCGGTGCGGTTGAGGGTCAGCAGGTCTATTTTGCACTCCCGCAAGGCGGGCAGGCCGCTGCCGTTGATTCCGGCGTTGCCGTCCAGCAGCAGATAGCGCAGCTTGGGCATGGCGGAAAAAACAGGGAAACAAGCGTCGGTGAGCGCTCCGTCCTCCACACCGAAGTTGGCCATGTTTTTATGCCCGGCAAAGGGGGCAAGCAGTTCATCGGTCACCGGATAGCCCTTCACATGGAAGCCCACCAGGGCGTAGCCGGCCAGCCGTTCGATCATTTCTGCGGTCAGCTCTGGGACTTCCAATTGCTTCTCTTTGTCTAAGGTCAGGACACCGTTTTCCCAATCTGCTGTCCGCGCCCGTTTCGGCCATTCCATCGCTGTTTGCCTCCTTACGCCTGCTCCTTGTAATTGGTCTCAATGTCGATAAACCACACATAGACGGCGCAGACTTCGCCCTTTGCGTCATAGCCGAAGTAGACGGGATAATAGCCGTCGCCCCAGCCGGAGGCGAAAATGGGCAGATCACAGTCCGTGTCTGGCACCGTCCAGTTGAGCCAGTTGCCGTAGCGGTCCTGATACTTGGGGTGAGCGTTGGCATTCTCTTCCAGCAAATCGCAGAACAGGTCGTTGTAGGGGTCGATGTCTGGGTCTTCCTCCAGCCGCTTGGCCCAATACGCCTTAAAAGCCGCCTGGGTCTGGATGTCCGCGACACACCCCATGCCGGCATCGACGCCAAAGCCGAAATAATCGCCCTCGTTCAGTTCCTCGTCCAGGTCCTCTTTGCCCGTCATGCCCAGCTCATAGCGGACAGGCTTTGCCTGATTGACCTCCACCTTGACGCAGGCGTAGCGGTCGCCGTATTTTTCACTGGGCACCACACAAACCTTCACGGGATACGTCCCGGCGGGAATGGTCTGGATCAAAGGCGGCGCGTCCTCCAATTCCACCAGCGGATCGCAGGCAAAAATGGTCCCGGTAGGGAAGTGGACCGCGCCCATATCCAGCACATCCACCCCCATGGTCCCGATCACTTTTTCGGTAAAATAGGCGTCCAGGTCGGTTTTGCAAGTCAGTTTGTCCTTGACGGATTCGTATTTGTTCAGCCATTCGGCAGTCGGCATAATAGTTTCCTCCTGTTGATTCAATTTGTGCATTCCCTTCTTCACAGTTCAGGCACTTGCTTTCTTGATATTTTTGTACTCACTCACCGCTAAACCGCTTGGCAGCATCTTTGTAAACCGTAATACTTTCTTCCACTCTCACTTTTTCGCTGCGAATACGGAAGTAGTCCCGCAGGACGCGCCTGAGTTCCGGGTTTGCCACCCTGCGGGGCAGCAGACTGATAAACATCTCGTCGTAGCTTCCGTACAGGACGCCGCCCCGGTTGTAGGTCTGCCATGTCACCGTAGGCTTGCGGCTCTCCGGGTCCTTGGCCAGATCAAAAAGCCACCGCTCATCCAGCTCCACATAGCGTTCAAACACAAACCTTGTGTCATAGGTCCCGTAGCTGTAATCTCCCCAGAAAATGAGCGCGCGCAGCCCATCAGGGCCGGAGCGTTCAAAGGTCCAGTCATCCGGATAGCTGCGGTAATCCAGCATTCCCAGAGCGTTCAACAGATAGCTCGCCTTTGGAGTTCCCAGAAAGGGCGAATAGGTCTCATACACCTGCTCCTTGGGCTGGGTGATGATCCCCTTCATAAAGACCGGTATCAGCCAGCTGCCGCCATAGCGTTCATTCAGTTCATCGGCCAATGCCTGCAGCCGCTCGTCCGGGTTGCGGATCAGGGAGGCGGACAGCACCACAGCGGGAATTTTCTCCATTTCCCTGGGCGTGGCATCCCAAATGCGAAGCCCGTCTGTGATCCACCACGAGGTGCAATCATCATCAGAATAAACAGGCGCGCGTTTCAGCTGGGCGATCCGCGAGGCGTTTTCCGCCAAAAAACGGTAGACCTCCAGCATTTTTGGCGAGGCTTTCCCCAACATCAAATGGAAACAGAAGTTCAGTTGTTCGATTTCCAGCGGCTTTGTGTCCCCCTCGTCCAGCAGTTCGGACAATCGTTTCAGGATGACCGGGGCAATCTGCTCCGATACGCAGTCGGAACAGGCGTCCGACAGGATATGGCTGCCCATCCATTTGCCCTTGACCAGCTTGCCCCACAGCGGGGCGGCGGGGGCATACTCCTGCTGTGCCAAAGCCTTCTGAGCAGCCGTTTTGCACCTGCCCTTTTCTGTATTCGCAAGTTGGAGCAGCAGTTCGCCGTTGGCTTCCTCCCTGCCCAGTTCCAAAATGGCCTGTTCCCGCTTGACCCCTTTGGGGGGCAGTTGTTCCAAAGTCATGTTGCGTTCTCTCCTTATTCCTCAAACTCACCCTCGATCATCCCGTTGAGATATTTTCCGGGGTCTGCGATGAAGTCGTCCCATTTGGCCAGAGGGTGGAATTCCTCATGCTCAATATCCAGATACCAGAGTTTCTTATCTCTGGGACTCCACAGCAACAAATAGCCGCTGTAGTTATCCATCCTCACCATGAGGGAGAGCAGCTTTTTCCGCTTCCAGGTCATCTCCTGCACATCCATGTAGGGGTAAAGTTCCGCCCATTTCACCAGCTCCCGTTCCGGAAATTCCAGACGCAAGGGACCGGTCTTTAAGTATTCCACCAGTTTGGCAGGCAGCTTGTAAGGCGTGAGCTGACGCGCCTTTTCCTGTTCGTTGTGCCATTCCTCCGGTTCCAGGGCTTTTAAGTAGGCGGCCATTTCCTGATTTTTGTTCTGCACCGCTACGGTGTAGGGCCGGTCGCCGTATTTATCCGGGATGGTGATGTCTGCGCCCTGCTCCACAAGCCAGCACACCATCGAAAAATCGTTGTGCCGTGCCGCTTCGGTGACAGGAGTGGAAGCGTAGGGGAACACCATGTCCGGCTTGTGGTAGTTGATGTCCGCCCCGTTTTGAATCAGATACTCCGCAAGCAGCTGATTCCCACAGCTCGCCATACTGCGCAGAGCTTCCCCGCCGTATCGCTTCAAATCCATACCCAACCTGTTCAAAATAGAGCGTATATCAGGATCGCGCCGGTCTTCCAGATAGAGAAACAGCCGGTAGATATCCTCTTGTTTTGCAGGAATTCGGACTCCCGCATCTACCAAAAGGGAAAACAGGGTTAGGTCTGGACTGCGCAGAGAGCCGTAAATCAGCTCTGCGGGGTTGCGGGTCAAATCTGCGCCGGCTTCGATTAGCAGCTGTACCATGTCCATCCGATTTTCCAGCACTGCCAGTTCCAGCGGATAGGTTTCCTCCTCCCGCGGCCGCCCGCCAATGGTCACCTGATAGCACTGCGGCTCATTGGGAGAATGCCCCGCATGAAGCAGGAAACGAATCGCCTCTATATCGCCGCTTTGGATGGCAGCCATCATGGGAGGTATATTGGAATAGCTTACATCGCTCATATGAATCCGCCTTATCCTATTGAAAAATTTCCTGATAGCGCTCTCTCAGTTCCTTTGGAGCTGTGTCCACCACCTTCTGCCCGCCCTTGGCGCTGGCTTTGCCCCAGATCACATAGCAGACTGTTTCCCATGCGTACTGCAGCACTTCCTCAGGGCTGGCTTCCGTTTCCCCGGCGGGTCCATCGTCCTCGTCATCCTCGTCGGAAGAAAAACCACTTGGAACGATCTCGGACAGATGGCGTTTCGCGTCCAGCAGAGCGTCCAGGCTTTCTGCGTTTGCCATCCACGCGGCATAGTCCCTGGAATACTTCATGTTCTGCATGGACAGCACCCCACGGACAAATACAGGGACGGTATCGGCGGTAAATCCGAACTGTTTCACATACTCCCGGAGGAATTTTTCCTGTAAGTGGGAGTGCTCATCATCACAGAGATCGAGATAATCCCATACCAGCTGCCGCCACGCTTGCCCCAACATTCCCAGGGCGAACACCGCAAAACTTCCGGGGAGCGCGCACTGCTCATCGCTGAGATTGGTGTACTGCTCATATTGCCGCATGGCAAGCCGGGCGTACCGTTCCATCAGGGGGTGGAGGCCAGGATACTGCACGGCACAGGCAAAGAGCTGGTTTACTCCCTTTTTGGGCAGCCCTGTGATGGGCAGATACCTCTTTTCTGGTCCTTTGAACTCCACCGCGTAGCTGCGGGGAAAATCATCCCGCGAGAGAAGCTCGCACAAGTAGTTCAGCGCTTCACCGTAACATTCCTCGGTGCTGTCCCTGGCGGTGATGCGGATGGTGGCAAAGGCGTCGTTGGCCGATGCGGTGAAGTGCTCTGTTTTCCGCTTTTGCAGGTTGAGCGGCAACCTGCCGGTCCCATGTTCTTTCAGCTTTTTCACCATATCCGGACGGACTTTCTCCACCAATCCAAAGAGGTAATTGGCGTCCAGATACTGAAAGTCCATACCATATACCTTATAGCTCACCGCCACATAGCAGGCGAAACGCAGCAGCGGCTCCGGGACCTGCTCTGCACGGATACCTGGTTTTAGGGAATATTCCCGATCCCAGAAGTGGTCATCTTCATTGCCTGTCACGATAAAATATTTCTCCTGTAGCTCCCGTTGCAGCATATCAAGTAGATGGTGGTCAATTTCACCCCACCGGCTCTGGCGGTGCAGGTTTTCGCTGAAGGCGATGGCCTTTTCCGCGTCAAGGGTCTCAGCCCGCTGCGCTTCGGTCCATGTCCGAATCGGTTGCCACACCTCAAAGGGCGCGCCTTCGCTGCTGACCACTACCGGAGGCCAGAGAGAATCAAGCCGCGTGATTCTCCCGTCAATGGCATCCTGGATGCACTGGTCAAAGAGCGGTTGCAGTTCCTCCTGCACCTCGGGCTTCATCCAGTAACAGCGCCCGTCCGCACTGTTGCGCTTTGGTAAATTCATGTGATGCGCTCCTTTCAGGTCTGCTGGTGCTGCATGGATACGATCTGGCAGTCCGGGCAGAATTCGATATACAGCGTGCCCTCCGCGCAGTCGAACACCGTATCCCACTGGATCTGGGCCAGGTATTTCATGGGCTTTCCGCAGTGGGGGCAGGCGGTGTACTCCGCGTCCTGCACCCAGTTGGCAAAGCCGCCGATGGTGTTCACATCTTCGCTGGCGCATCCATAAAACAGGGGCACAGGCGCCCTGCCCAGCACGAAGGGATTTTCGGTGAGGGCCTTGTAGTCCTCCGGCCGGACATAGCAATCCATCTTCTCCGAGCCGTCAAAGAGCTCCGACGGAAAGATCTCCACGCCGCCGTTCAGAGAAAAGCGGTTGAAGGCGGGACTCTTCAGAAATCCCACGCAGCTGGGGCAGCAGGCAGCGGTGAGGATGCCGTCCAGCCCCAGGAACCTCAGCCGCCCGTCCCGGCCGTCCAGCACCAGCATGTCCACCATCCGCCCGCCGCAGTGGGGGCAGATGTCCTCCCGTGCCCGGCCAATGCGGACGGGAGATTTCTCGCCAGCGGTTTCCTTGACCATAGGATAGCAGGTGTCGAAGTTGAGTTGCCTCCGACGGCCTTCTTTGTTGAAGGTCCAGCCGCCGACCTGCGCATAGCTGGATGGGTCTACATAGAGGCCCTTGCGCCAGGGCCGGGGATTGCGCTCCAGCTCCAGCAGCGTTTCCAGGACCTTGTCATCCTCCAGCATGGCAAGGCAGCACATCAGATTTCCTGCCTCAAGGGAGCTATCCGTTTCCAACAGAGCGGCGATCAGGCCGTCCCGCACATCCGCCGGGGCGCGGTAGTAGAGTTCGCAGGGCCAGAACACCTCTGCTGCCAGTGCCGCCCGCTGGATCTCCAGGGTGATGGCATCCCGATAGCCCAGCAGCTGCCAGAAGTCGGTGATCTCGGGGTCCTCCATTTCACCCAGCCGCTGGATGTTCTGGATCAGATTTTGCTGCTTTTCCGCTATTTGTTCCGGCGTCCAGGCGAGCGCCGCGTTTCGGTCCTGTTCGCACTTGCATTTCCAGCACAGGCCGTCATAGCCCAAAGGGGTCCCGCAGCCGGGACAGGTATATTTTAATTCCATACTCGTTGACTCCTTTCAGAAAAACAAAAAGCGCCCCACGCCGCCCCATCACATGGACAGGGGAGGACGCAGGGCGCGAAAAGACCGCACAAAACCAGACCACGCCCGAAAACAAGGACGCTGGCACTTGGAAGGGACTATTGCAGCGGGGCCAAGGGGCAGGGATGCCGCCCCAAAATAAGGAGAAGAAGCCGTCATAAAAGGCCTCGTTTCATCTGGAGGTGAACAGGCAAATACAGGGATCACAAAGAAACGCCGGATAGGATGTTTGTGATAATTATATCATAAAATTATGGAAAAGGGGAGAGTGATACTGTTATATACTACACGGGTAACCCCATGACGGCAGCACGCAGCCAAAAAATCGGGCGCAAACGGGACGGCACGGCCTATGAGCTCATGAAATACATCCTGCCAAAACGCATAGCGCAGGGGCGGCCCCTGCCATAGCAAAAAACCTCGCTTCCTTTCGGAAGCGAGGCGTTGCATTGGTGGAGATAAGCGGGATCGAACCGCTGACCTCTTGAATGCCATTCAAACGCTCTCCCAAGCGGTGCGTGTGCACACCCCCGTGATTGGTGCTTGGAAGATGCAATAAATACGATGATTCGAATAAAAACTTTTCTTCTAAAATTCTTTACAATCGGACCGGCTGTAAGAGAACAAAGAAAGTGAAATTTTCAATAAAAAGGGCGCCTTGATTCATGCAAAAATGAACCGCCCCATATTGTGCGGACAGTACAAAAAAGAGGCCTGCAAGGGGTAGAA
>ERZ1090878.1708-NODE-1713-length-10088-cov-6.130768_pt1 | contig 10088 bp, 10 predicted proteins | sample MGYA00478473_ERZ1090878 | MGnify/ENA primary metagenome ERZ1090878 (study PRJEB33644, sample SAMEA5815720) | chicken gut metagenome | biome: Chicken; feature: Gastrointestinal Tract; material: Caecum | place: Ireland | collected 2019-01-01 | study: A study of... | reverse complement strand
ATGTAGTAAAAATGTCGTATCATTAAACTATCGTTAAAAGTTTTATTTTTATAGATTACCTCTATGAAATGGAATTTTTATATACCAAGAAACGTACGCAATCAGTTATGTAACCTTAATGTTCAGAATAATGATAGATAAACGAATAGAAAGTACCATGAATGAATTGATCAACGCAGAAATATGGTCAACCAACTTATACCTGTCTTTACAGGTTTATTTTGAAAGTGAACAACTCCCGATACTGAGCTCCTGGCTAAATACCCAGGCTCAGGATAATATGAACAAAGTCTATCAAATGATGAGCTGGATATATCATAATGGAGGATGCGTTGCAATTAATGAGATAAAACGGGATGTGCAAAAATGGCAAGCTCCATTAAGTGCCTTAAACGAATTGATTGAACATGAACGATATATGTCCCGCCTAGTCTCCATACTCCTCATACTATGCCGAAACGTGGATGCGTCCTCTAATTCTTTCATCAACAGGCTGTATTCAGACCGGATATATCTAAGTACGGCCCTTTTGGAATTATTACGTATTCTTGCCCAAGAAAATGTGCGGAGACTACCTTATTTCTAACAGTATGTCCCTCCATTTAACATCTCATAATATTAAAGATTATATAACCTTGTATGGTCTACTTTTTGCAACATAATAAACAATAATAAAATAGATCATGAATATTTTATTAATGGGATAACCCGGTTTTATCGACATTCTGGGACAAGTTTATGCTTGTTTCAAGATAAGAGAGAATATTAAATTATTATTAACTCTAAAAATTTAAATCATTATGAGTGAGAAATTACAAAATGCTTTGAATGAACAAATCACAGCAGAATTATGGTCTGCCAACTTGTATCTGTCTATGTCTTTCTATCTAAAAAAAGAAGGTTTTTCAGGTATGGCCAACTGGATGCGGAAACAATCTGCAAAAGAAGTGGGACATGCGTGCACCATTGCCGAGTATATGGTTAAACGTGAGGCGACACCGAAAGTAGACAAAGTGGATGTAGTTCCACAAGGATGGGGAAATTCTTTGGAAGTTTTTGAACATGCCTTGGAACATGAAAAGCATATCTCCAAGTTGATTGACGAATTGGTATACTTAGCTTCAGAAGAAAAGGATAATGCCACACAGGATTTTCTGTGGAAATTTGTCCGGGAACAAATAGAGGAAGAAGCCGGTGTACAGAATATTGTAAACCTGTTAAAGAAAGCCGGAGATAGTGGTATCCTTTTCATAGATGCTAAATTGGATGGATGCAAATAATAAACCTGAATAGTTAAAAGATAAATGATATGAGCAAAATAGTAGATATATTAGGTGAGCAGGCTGAATACTACCTAAACCATGCATGCAAGACAATAGATAAACAACTGATTCATATTCCGGGTCCGGATATAGTAAATAAGGTATGGATAAATTCGGACAGAAACATTCGGACATTGGAGAGTTTGCAGACTTTATATGGACATGGACGTTTAGCGAATACCGGCTATGTATCCATCCTACCTGTAGACCAGGGTATAGAGCATTCTGCTGGGGCATCTTTCGCTCCCAATCCACTTTATTTTGATCCGGAGAACATCGTAAAATTGGCTATTGAAGGAGGATGTAATGCCGTAGCATCTACATTTGGCGTATTAGGCGCCGTAGCACGGAAATACGCCCATAAAATTCCATTCATCGTCAAATTGAATCATAACGAACTGCTTACTTATCCGAATAGCTATGACCAAGTAATGTTCGGTACAATAAAAGAAGCATGGAATATGGGCGCCATAGCAGTTGGAGCCACTATTTATTTCGGTTCGGAGCAAAGTCGCCGCCAAATAGTGGAAGTATCGCAAGCTTTTGAATATGCTCATGAACTGGGAATGGCTACCATTTTATGGTGTTATTTGAGAAACAGCGGTTTTAAGAAAGACGGAACCGACTATCACGCTGCAGCCGACCTGACAGGCCAAGCCAACCATATCGGAGTAACGATCAAGGCTGACATCGTAAAACAAAAACTTCCGTCCAATAATGGTGGCTTCAAAGCCATCGGCTTCGGAAAAACAAATGAGCGCATGTATACAGAACTGACAACTGACCACCCGATAGACCTTTGCCGTTATCAGGTAGCTAACGGCTATATGGGACGCGTCGGACTAATCAACTCGGGTGGTGAATCTCATGGAGAATCCGACCTGCATGATGCTGTTATTACAGCAGTAGTGAACAAACGTGCTGGCGGTATGGGGTTGATTAGTGGTCGGAAAGCCTTCCAAAAACCAATGAAAGATGGGGTCCAGCTATTGAATACCATACAGGATGTATATTTGGATTCTTCAATAACCATTGCATAAAGACAGGTCATCCATGAAAAGAATAGTATTATTACGTCATGGTGAGAGCCTATGGAACCAAGAAAACCGCTTCACCGGGTGGACAGATGTTGATTTAAGTGAAAAAGGCGTTGTAGAAGCCTGCAAAGCAGGCGATACATTACGAGAAGCCGGATTTTCTTTTGAGATTGCCTACACTTCTTACTTAAAACGTGCTATAAAAACGCTGGACTACGTTCTGGACCGCCTGAATGAGAGCTGGATTCCCGTCGAAAAGACATGGAGGTTGAATGAGAAACATTACGGCATACTTCAGGGACTTAACAAAAGTGAGACGGCTGCCCAATATGGTGAAGAACAAGTACACACCTGGCGGAGAAGTTATGATATAGCTCCAGCAGCATTGGGAGAGGACGATCCGCGCAATCCGAGTAAAGACATACGTTATGCAGATGTCCCGGATATGGAACTTCCACGTACGGAATCCTTGAAAGATGCCATTGAACGTGTAATGCCTTATTGGAAGTGCATCATCTTTCCCACATTGACATGTAAGGATAACCTGCTGGTAGTTGCCCATGGCAACAGCCTGCGTGGAATCATCAAGCATCTCAAAGAAATATCCGATTCAGATATTTCCAACCTGAACCTGCCTACAGCAGTTCCTTACGTTTTTGAATTCGACAACCGGCTGGCTCTTGTCAAAGACTATTTTCTCGGTGATCCGGAAGAGATACGTAAACGGACGGAAGCTGTAGCAAAACAAGGAATGACTAAACAATAAAAGTTCTGTCAAGCAGGCAGACATATTTTCTAAACTTTAATTATTAACTTAAAAAAAGGAGGTAAAAATGGTACCTACAAAAATGAACCAGAATTGGTTACCAAGTATTTTTAATGATTTCTTTAACAATGAGTGGATGATGAAAGCAAATGCAACAGCCCCCGCTATTAATGTAATTGAAAATGAAAAGGATTATAAAATCCAATTGGCAGCTCCGGGAATGACAAAAAATGACTTCACCGTTAATGTGGATGAAAACAACAATCTAGTAATCTGCATGGAAAAGAAGGAAGAGAAGAATGAGGAGAAAAAAGACAAAAAATACCTACGTCGTGAATTCTCTTATTCCAAATTCCAACAAAGTATCATACTGCCGGACAATGTTGAAAAAAATAAGATTACAGCCAAAGTAGAACATGGGATTCTATCTATAGATATTCCCAAAACAGTGGACAAGGAAGTTCAGAAGACAACCAGAACTATTGACATCAAATAAGATATCTTAGCTAAACTTTGCCCAAGGCATTCCTTATATTTAGGGATGCCTTGATATAAACCTTTGAACCTCAAACCACTATAATGAAAATATTCAATTTTGATGAAGCATTAATAGCTCTGCAAAGTGATCTGCTAGGTTTTGCATATAAATTGACAGCTGACAAACACGATGCTGAGGATTTATTGCAGGAAACAATGTTGAAAGCTCTGGATAATAAGGATAAATTTGATCCTGAAACAAATTTTAAAGGCTGGATGTATATCATTATGCGTAACGCTTTTATAAATAACTACCGGATAAAAAAAAGCCAAGGAGACTTATATATATTATCCGAACCCGACTATCATTTCCTGCTAAGAGATGACTCTTTTGCTTTCATAGACAATAGTCACGATGCCAAGGAGATAAGGGCAGCCCTTAAAACACTACCTAAAGAACATTACAACGCTTTTATGTTGTATATATCCGGATTCAAATATCGGGAAATAGCTCAAGAAACAGGAGTGTCGCTAGGTACAATAAAAAGCCGTATCTTTCATAGTAGAAAAAAATTAAAGCAGTTACTTTCTGATTTTGTCTAATAATTGTATAAAATGAATTATGAATAACAAGTATATTGGAATCCTGACTTCCGGAGGGGATGCGTCAGGAATGAATGCAGCGATCCGCGCCGTAACCCGTACCGCCATCTTCAACGGCTTTAAAATAAAGGGAATTTATAGGGGATACGAAGGACTGATTGCCGGTGAAGTAAAGGAACTCACAACAGAAGACGTGAGCAGTATTATTCAAAGGGGAGGTACTATACTGAAAACAGCGCGTTCCGAAGCTTTTACCACTCCGGAAGGACGTAAGAAAGCCTATGAAGTTATACAAAAAGAAAATATCAGTGCACTGATTATTATCGGTGGAGACGGTTCTCTGACGGGAGCCCGTATCTTTGCCGAAGAGTATAACGTGACATGTATAGGACTACCCGGTACGATTGACAATGATTTATATGGTACTGATTTCACCATAGGATACGACACGGCATTAAATACAATTGTTGAATGTGTGGATAAAATAAGAGACACCGCAACCTCACACGACCGCATTTTCTTTGTCGAGGTGATGGGACGTGATGCGGGCTTCCTGGCCCAGAACAGTGCGATTGCTTCAGGGGCTGAAGCAGCCATTATTCCGGAGGACAAAACGGATGTGGACCAGTTGGAGATATTTATCGGACGTGGATTCAGAAAAACAAAAAACAGCAGTATCGTCATTGTGACCGAAAGTCCCCAAAATAAAAATGGAGGTGCCATGTACTATGCCGACCGGGTAAAAAAGGAATATCCTGAATATGATGTAAGAGTTTCCATTCTGGGACATCTGCAACGCGGTGGGGCTCCAAGTGCCAACGACCGTATACTGGCAAGCCGATTAGGAGAAGCAGCCATCCAGGCTCTGATGGAAGACCAACAGAATGTGATGATAGGCATACGGAACAATGAAATTGTCTATGTTCCTTTTGCACAAGCAATCAAAAATGACAAGCCTATTGACAAAAGCCTGATTCGGGTACTTAACGAGCTGTCCATATAAAGTTATTAATTCACCACTGCTTGGAAAGACACTCCGGAAGGCAGACATACCGGACTGTATCATCATCGGGAAACTACAAAGTTTTATCCGGTATGGATAATGCCCTATTATAAAATAAAACAAGGAAATATAAACCATTTAATGTACAATGTTATGGAATATCCAAGTTATAATGTAAACACTCCTCAATGGAGGGAAATTACAGTCGGTTCACATCTTCCCATGGAATTGGGAAAACTTGCGGAAATAGCACGTAATCTATGGTGGACATGGAATGATGACGCCAAAAGTATGTATTGCGACCTAGATCCGGAGCTTTGGGAAGAAACGGAGCAAAATCCGATATTGTTCCTGGAGCGGATGAATTATGAGAAGCTGGTAACACTGGCACATGATGAGTTTTTTATCCGCAAGATGAATACCGTCTATACTGCTTTCAAGGAATACATTAATGTAGTTCCGGACCATAAACGTCCGTCAGTAGCTTATTTCAGTATGGAATACGGCTTAGACAAGGTCCTCAAAATATATTCCGGTGGTCTTGGAATACTTGCGGGCGATTACCTGAAAGAGGCATCAGACAGCAACGTTGATCTTTGTGCCGTAGGACTGTTGTACCGTTATGGCTACTTTGACCAGTCTCTTTCCATGGACGGGCAGCAGATTGCCAATTATGAAGCACAGAATTTCGGACAGCTCCCAATCGAAAAAGTGATGCAACCAGATGGAAAACAGCTGGTAATCCACATTCCCTACGCCGACAGCTTTATTGTACATGCCAATGTCTGGAGAGTCAATGTAGGAAGAATCCCCCTTTATCTACTGGACACGGACAATGAACTCAATAGCGAGTTTGACCGTCCAATTACCCACCATCTGTATGGCGGTGACTGGGAGAACCGGCTGAAACAGGAGATTTTACTCGGTATAGGCGGCATGATGACACTGAAAGCTTTGGGTATAGAAAAAGACGTATATCACTGCAATGAAGGCCATGCCGCATTAATCAACATTCAGCGGTTATGTGATTATATAGCCGGTGGTCTGGATTTCGGCCAAGCGATGGAATTAGTACGCGCTTCTTCCCTTTATACCGTACATACACCTGTACCCGCCGGCCATGATTATTTTGACGAGGGACTTTTCAACAAATACATGAAAGGGTATCCCGACAAACTGGGCATAACCTGGAATAACCTGATGGATCTCGGACGCCATAATCCGGGAGACAAAGGAGCACGTTTCTGTATGTCTGTATTCGCCTGTAAAACCAGCCAGGAAGTAAACGGAGTCAGCCTGTTGCATAAAACTGTGTCACAGGAAATGTTCGCTCCTATCTGGAAAGGCTACTTCCCGGAAGAGAATCATGTGGGCTATGTGACTAATGGCGTACATTTTCCTACTTGGTGCGCCACCGAATGGGAAAAGCTTTTCAAAGACAATTTTGATGAGAGCTTTATTCATGACCAGTCCAATCAAAAAATCTGGGAAGCTGTCTACGACATTCCGGACGAAGAAATATGGAATACCCGCCTGAAACTAAAAACCAAACTGATAGATTATATCAAAAGAAAATGCAGCAAAGACTGGCTTAGAAGCCAGATCGATCCGTCATTAACCATTTCCATTTTTGAGAAGTTTAACCCGAATGCCCTTCTGATTGGTTTCGGACGACGTTTTGCTACATATAAAAGGGCGCATCTTTTGTTTACCGATATCGACCGCCTGGCTAAAATAGTGAACAATCCGAAATATCCGGTACAATTCATCTTTACAGGGAAGGCTCATCCCAGTGACGGAGCCGGCCAAGGACTAATCAGGCAGATTGTGGAAATATCCCGGCGTCCTGAATTCCTAGGTAAAATCATATTTCTTGAAAACTACGATATGGATCTGGCAAGACATCTTATCGCAGGGGTGGATATCTGGCTGAACACTCCCACACGTCTGGCCGAAGCCTCAGGCACATCAGGGGAAAAGGCACTGATGAACGGTGTACTTAATTTCTCAGTGTTGGATGGTTGGTGGTATGAAGGCTATTGTAAGGATGCAGGATGGGCGCTGACCGACAAAAGTATCTACCAGAATGAACAATATCAGAACCAGCTGGACGCCGAAGCAATTTACTATCTATTGGAGCATGACATTCTTCCTGCATATTATGAACATGGAGATAAGGAGTATTCGGAAAACTGGATTAAGTACATCAAGAATTCAATCGCACAAATAGCTCCCCGTTTTACCATGAAAAGGCAACTGGACGATTACTATGAGAAATTCTATATCAAACTGTCGGAGCATTTCCACATTCTCTCTGCTGACAATAATGCAAAAGCCAAAATGATATCTGACTGGAAAACCGCTGTCCGAAACAGGTGGGATTCCATTGAAATCAAATCCATAAAAGCCGGAAACGGGTTGGATGCGACAATCGAAGCCGGAAAGGAATATGAAGTAACAGTTGTTGTCGATGAGAAAGGTCTGGATGATGCAATTGGAATTGAATTGGTCATTATTCAGCATGAAAGTGGTCAAGATCATATCTATGAAGTCATACCTCTTCCACTAGTTTCCAAAGACGGGAATCTATATACCTTCAAGGGGACATCTCAAATTTTTAATGCCGGAAGTTTCAAACAGGCTTTCCGCATGTATCCCAAAAATAATCTATTACCACATAGACAAGATTTTTGTTACGTCCGATGGTTTTAAAAAAAAGGGAGGTGTGTCATAATGAATAATAAAACGCAAATTATCGCAGAAATAATTTCATAAATCGTTGATTAATATATAAATATAATTGAAATAATCTGCGATAATTTGCGTTAATCTGCGTTTTGACACACTCCGCTTTTATACATGACAAGTTTCAAAGGTTATTCAATAAAAGATAAAGAACAATGAAACCGAACATTATTCTTATGAATTTCACTCATGTCTATGAGCAGGAAAGATTTATAAACGACATCCATTTCCAGTGGATAGATTGTACCGACCTAAACGGAACCAACTGCTACTGTGATGCAGAAGCAGCCAAAGTCATTAGACAAAGAATGGCCCCCTACTTACCTGAAGGAATACATTTCATTGATTCCGGTAACTATCATTATATCAGTAAATTTTGGACGGATAAAATAAAGACCCCATTCTCACTAGTTGTCTTTGATCATCATCCAGATATGCAACCTTCCTTATTTGACAATCTAATGTCATGCGGATGTTGGGTGAAAAAAGTATTGGATACAAATCCTTATCTTCAAAAAGTATGTATCGTCGGTGCTGCTGAAAAGTTGATCAAAGCACTGCATCCCAATTATGGAGAAAAATTAAAGTTTTATAGCGAAACAGAACTTTCTCACGAAGAAGGATGGAACAGATTCTCTCATGAACATCTGAATGAGCCTGTCTATATATCAGTGGACAAAGATGTATTGGACATAAAATCAGCAGTAACCAATTGGGATCAGGGTTCCCTATCACTGACCGAATTGGAGAAACTCCTCTCCATCATTCTAAAAAAAGAAGAAATTATCGGAGTAGATATCTGCGGTGAATGTTCCAGTTCTTTGGATGTTTTCCAAAAAAACAGAGAACTTTCAATTAACAGTAAGGCCAATAAGGAACTATTAAATCTATTCCTGTCCAATCAAAACGAGATTCATCCCCTATAAGTAAATCATTAACATAGTCATGAATATTATGCTTAGCACAATAATTAGTGAATTGACCGTACATGATAATTCCACATCTCTTTACACTTTTCTAATTCTCCATCTCTTGATATTGCTATTTTCAATAGAAGGTTGTACTTTTGTCATCATTTTATCAGTCAATCTTTTATACAAATGGTCTTTATACACAATTTATTACTTATTCTGGGACGTGGAATAGGACAAGTGATGTTTCAGAATAATGCGTTATCCGGATTATTCATGCTAATTGGAATATTTCTAAACTCATGGCAAATGGGAATACTAGCAGTCTGCGGTAATATAATAAGTACACTGACAGCCCATTTTTCGGGATATAAGTATGATGATATTAAAAATGGATTATACGGATTTAATGGAACTTTAGTAGGTATAGCAGTTGGCGTATTTCTACAATTATCGGTAGGAAGTTTAATCATGTTGATTATCGCTTCGGCCCTTTCCACATGGATTGCCTATTTTTTTAATCAGCAACGTTTAATTCCTGGCTTTACTGCTCCTTTCATTCTTGCTGTATGGGGAATGTTGGGAGTTTGCAGCTGGCTTATACCAGATTTACTATCAGTTTCCTATACGGTTATTGATACCACACAGAATATTAATTATTTCCAAGCCTTCTGTTTAGGCATAGGGCAAGTCATGTTTCAGGGAAATACAGTTCTAGCCGGATTATTTTTTCTTATAGGCATTTTGATCAATTCTCGAAAGGCAACTCTCTATACTATCTTAGGAGCACTTCTTCCTATTCCTCTAGCTATTTTGCTAGAAGTAGATGCTACAAACTTAAATGCCGGATTAATGGGCTATAATGGTGTATTATGTGCCATAGCTTTAGGAGGAACGACATGGAAAAGTGGAGTATGGGCAGGATGCTCAGTCTTATTGTCCACTGCATTACAGATCCTAGGAATGGGATTGGGTATCATTACCTTAACCGCTCCTTTTGTTATATCTGTATGGATTATAATAATGATACAGAAAGCAATGAGGCCACAGAATAAATAAAAGACTATTTGTACTATTTGTTACTAGTGAAAATATCAAATAATCTCGGAGTGTTATACTTGGCAGGAGCTTCCTATATTATTTTGAATGAGTATAAAATATTACCACATTTAAGCCGAAAGACAAGCGTACATTAGTCCAATGAGTGTAATGTAAGAAACTATC
>ERZ1090878.1707-NODE-1712-length-10094-cov-5.019823_pt1 | contig 10094 bp, 10 predicted proteins | sample MGYA00478473_ERZ1090878 | MGnify/ENA primary metagenome ERZ1090878 (study PRJEB33644, sample SAMEA5815720) | chicken gut metagenome | biome: Chicken; feature: Gastrointestinal Tract; material: Caecum | place: Ireland | collected 2019-01-01 | study: A study of... | reverse complement strand
GATGTGTATAAGAGACAGATATAGGACGGCTGTTCTCCGTCTCCGGAGACATTCTCCGGCGTCCGTGTAAAGCCTGTCTGAAAAGGAGGAAATCATATGAATGCTTTCTATGAAAAATTGATGAAATGTTCAGAGGCGGTAAGTCAAAAGGTCAGTTTTCGCCCTGAAATCGGTCTGACACTCGGCTCAGGGCTTGGGGATTATGCAGAGAACATACAGATCGAAGAAGTCCTTGAATACTCCGATATTGAGGGATTCCCGGTATCTACCGTAGCTGGACACAAAGGGCGTTTTCTCTTCGGATATGTGAAGGGTGTGCCTGTTGTAGCAATGCAAGGGCGCGTGCATTACTATGAAGGATACCCCATGCAGGATGTTGTGCTTCCCGTCCGCCTGATGGGAAAAATGGGTGTAAAAAAAGTCATCCTTACCAACGCGGCGGGAGGCGTGAATTTTGATTTCCGCCCGGGCGACCTTATGGTAATCACGGATCATATCACCTCTCTCGTACCCAGTCCTCTGATCGGGCCTAACGAGGAATCTCTGGGAACCCGTTTCCCGGATATGTCCGAAGTTTACAGTAAACGTCTCCGGTATGTCATCAAAAAAGCCGGTGAAAATACAGGCGTTTCACTCAGAGAGGGAGTATATGTACAGTTCTCTGGGCCGTCTTATGAAACTCCGGCGGAGATCCGCATGTGCCGGGCCCTCGGAGGAGATGCCGCAGGAATGAGCACAGCATGCGAGGCAATGGCCGCCCGTCATATGGGACTTGAAGTATGCGGCGTCTCCTGCATCACTAATCTGGCGGCAGGAATGTCAGACCAGCCGCTGAATCATAAAGAAGTACAGGAAACGGCAGATAGAGTCGCCTCTGACTTTAAACGCCTGATCACTGAGAGCATTGGCCTAATGGGGCGGATGGCATAACTTCTATTTTGATAAAAAATATCCGCAGAACTATATTGCATGAACAGTAGAGCTCAGCGGCTCGAAGCCGCACTGCAATCATAATTCTGCGGATATCGTACGTTATAAGGGATAAAGTTTAAAATATAAAGACTTATTTTACAGCACCTTCAATCCAAAAAAACCTTTGATGAAATCATTTGTTTCAATCCTTCATACTGAGTCTGGTCGATCATAATCTGATTCCCTTCTTTTGTAATCAGTCCATCTTCCAGAAATTTCTTGATTCCCCTGCTGATCGTTTTAATGCACAGCCCAGTCTCATCCGCCAGATTCTGACGGCTCCTTTTAATACTTAAAATCCCCTTTTTTCCGTATTGTTCGTACCGTTTTACAAAAAGGAGCGCCAGCCGGTCCGGTCCCTGTACAAAAAGGAAAAGCCGGTTATCTCTTGATTCGTTGAGAAGGTCCTGCCCCATCCTCATCGTCTCATACCTCAGCGCATTTATATCCGAAAACAGCCATTTTTCATACTTTGGCCTTGGAAGCATAGCAATGCTACAATCTGATGCCACACGTAAAGTCGTCATATACTTGTCCGCATTGATTAGAATCTCCAGAGCCCCGAAAGCATATACTCGGTTAAATCTCCGGTAATCATAAGGCATTCCATACATCCGGTAGTCAGTCGCGGCAATTGTTCCGCCCGCAATGAAAAAAACCGTGTCCGCAGGCTCCCCCTCACGGGTAAACGCTGTTCCTTTCTTCACCTTTTCTACCCGAAAAGAATCAATAAGCCAGAGAGGCGCAGTCTTAAAGTATTCCGCAAACTGTTCCTGCTCCTCTTTGTCCAGACCATTCAGAAAAGGCAGCGCCTCGTATAAAAATCCATGCTCCATTTTCTCCTCCTCTGCCAGCTTATCCTATATCAGCCTGTCCAGTATCGAAGTTCCGATGGTTCCCTCCGGCATCTTTACATTGAAATTATCCGCCACAGTAGCTCCAATCACAGCAAAAGTGTTCTCCTCTCCTAAGCCTCCACCCTGCTTCATTCCTTTTGAGTATGCGAGAAGAGGCACATATTCTCTCGTATGGTCTGTCCCCGTGTAAGTCGGATCGTTCCCGTGATCCGCCGTGATGATCAGCAGGTCATCTTCTCTTAATTCTTCCAGCAGCACCCCAAGGTTCCTGTCGAATTTCTCGATCTCTCCCGCATAGCCTTCCACGTCCCTGCGGTGTCCCCACAGAGCATCAAAGTCTACAAGATTGACAAAACACAGCCCTTGGAAATCTTCCCTGCTAATCTCAATAGTCTGTTCCATCCCGTGAACAGAACTGTCGGAATGATAGGTTTTCGTGATGCCTTCCCCGCAGAAAATATCATTGATCTTTCCCACGCTGATCACATCCAGCCCGGCATCCTTCAATACATTGAGCGCGGTCGGCCCCGTAGGCTTCAGAGCATAGTCGTGCCGGTTGCTTGTACGTCTAAATTCTCCCTTTTTCTTTCCTACATAAGGCCTTGCAATGACACGGCCAACACGCCATTCATCTTTCATCGTGATTTCCCGGGCGATCTCGCAGCAGCGATACAGATTGGCCAAATCAAAAGTTTCCTCATTCCCACAGATCTGCAGTACAGAATCAGCAGATGTATAGACGATCATCGCTCCCGTCTCGATCTCTTCTTCTCCCAATTCTTCTATGATCTCCGTCCCGCTGGCGCTCTTATTCCCTATCACACGTTTCCCACATCTCTTCTCAAGCTCTTGGATCAGCTCCGGCGGAAATCCTGTGTCCGTAAATGTGAGAAACGGCTTGTCCGTACGTATTCCCATCATCTCCCAGTGTCCAGTCATAGTATCTTTCCCACTGCTCGCCTCCGCAAGCCGCATATGATATCCCAGCGGCTTTTCCATCCCCGCCATCCTGCCTGCCGGATGGAGATTGAGCATCCCCAGTTTTTGCAGGTTCGGGATATCCAGCTTACCCATTTTCTCAACAATATGTCCGAATGTATCGACATCTGTGTCTCCGAATTTTTCTGAATCCGGCATTGCCCCAATTCCAAGAGAGTCGAGTACAATCACAAAAACTCTTTTATATCTGTCCATTCTTATTCCTCCTGCAAACTAAGTCAATCCAGATTCGCCGGGCCGAACCCTAGGGGCAGAAGTTCTTTCAGCGTAAACACGTCGTAATGATCTTTTCCTGTCGCGAGGATAACCTGAAATGTTTCCGGATCACAGAACTCCATCATCACTTGACGGCACACGCCGCAGGGCGCCGCATAGTCTGTCAGTACCCCGTCCTTTCCCCCCACGATACAGATTGCTCTAAATTCACGCACGCCCTCGCTGACCGCTTTGAAAAATGCGGTCCGCTCCGCACAGTTGGTTGGACCGTATGCCGCGTTCTCGATATTGCATCCTCCATAGATCTTTCCCTGTTTGGTCATAAGCGCTGCTCCCACTTTAAATCCGGAATACGGAGTGTAGGAAAAATCAAGCTGCCGAACCGCAATATCAATCATCTCTTCAATCTGCTGTCTATCCATATAGCACACTCCTTCTATCTGATACCTGAACTCCCATCCGCCCTGAATCGAGCGCAAAACTTTCTTTAATACCCAGTTGCTTTTTCATTTTTCACAAGTTTAATAATACGGCTTGTCCCAAGACGGTCCGCTCCCAGTTCAAGGAATTTCTTAGCATCGTCCATAGATGAGATTCCCCCTGCGGCTTTCATCTTTACATTTGGCCCAATGTGTTCGGAAAACAGGCGTATATCGTCAAACGTAGCTCCTGCTGTTGAAAATCCGGTGGAAGTCTTGATATAATCCGCTCCTGCTTTTGTCACAATCTCACACATCTTAATCTTTTCTTCATCGGTCAAAAGACATGTCTCGATAATAACTTTTAATATTTTCTCACCACAGGCCTTTTTCAATGTGCGGATCTCTTCTTCGATCAAGTTGTATTTACCGTCCTTCAGCCAGCCGATATTGATGACCATGTCGATCTCAGACGCCCCGTTTGAGAGAGCATCTCTCGTCTCAAACTCCTTTGCCGCGGTGGTCATGTAACCATTGGGAAACCCAATAACCGTACAAACCGCCATCTTTCCGTCCAAATACTCGCTCGCCTGCTTCACATAGCTTGGCGGGATGCAGACTGAAGCTGTCTGATATGCTACAGCGTCGTCACAGATCTGACGGATCTCATCCCACGTCGCTCCCTGAAGCAGCAGAGTATGATCTACATGCTTTAAAATTTCTTTCTGATCCATCTCTTCTCTCCTATTCTTTTGTGCTGCCTAAGTCCGCTTTTATCAGCTCCCGAATCGCATCTACCGCCACCCGGATCGCTATGTCCGTGTCATGAGCTACCGGGTTTTCCAACCCCAGTTTCTCCCGCTCCTGATTTGCCACCACAAGGAAACAGGACCCCGTTCTCACCCGCAGATGGCTTGCCACGATAAAAAGCGCTGCTGATTCCATCTCCGAAGCCAGACAGCCAAGACGCTTCCATGCCTCCCATTTATTCAGAAGTTCATAACTTACCGGCTTTACTTCCGGCTCGTGCTGCCCGTAGAAAGAATCTTTACACTGTACTACCCCGGTATGGAAATCCACGTTTTGTTTCTTCGCCGCGTTCACAAGCGCATTTGTCACATCTAGATCAGGCACAGCCGGGTACTCAATGGGCGAATACTCCCGGCTCGTTCCTTCCATTCGGACCGCGCCTGTGGCGATCACCACATCTGCGCTTTTCACTTCCGTCTGGATTCCTCCGCAGGTGCCGATACGGATAAATGTATCCGCCCCGCAGCGATATAGTTCTTCCATGGCAATGGAGGCTGACGGCCCCCCGATCCCCGTGGAGGTGACGCTGACCTTTACCCCATCCAGCGTCCCTGTATATGTTACATATTCTCTATTGTCTGCGATGAGCAGCGGATCGTCAAAATACTCGGCAATCTTCGCGCATCTCTTCGGATCGCCGGGCATGATCACATAGCGGCCGACCTCGCCTTTGGCGACCTGAATATGATACTGCCTGCCCGGATCTTCTGAATAATTCTTCATGTCAGTCCCTCTCCTTCTATGCCGCCTGAACAACCCGCCGTAAAACGACGCCCGTTCCTGCATCTCCACGTGTTGTCCCTGCTCTTTTATCTCTGTCCTTTATCATAAGGAATACCTTCCGCTTTCGGTGCCCTCGACTTCTTGGATACAAAGGCAAGGACTAGAAGGGAAATAATATACGGTAGCATATTATACACTGTACTAGGAAGTTTCAGATCTACCAGAACATCAAATCCCGTGTACACATTGGAAAGTGCACGGAACAGACCAAAGAGCAGCGCCGCCAGACCGATGCTGACTGGCCTCCACTGTCCGAAAATCATAACTGCCAGAGCAAGAAATCCAAAGCCTGCCACTCCGTTCTCGAACTTCCACTCGCTGACGCCTGCTGTGATATACACTAATCCGCCAAGTCCTCCTAATGCTCCGGAAATCAGTACACCCGCATAACGCATCTTATACACATTTATACCGACAGAATCTGCCGCCTGCGGATGCTCACCACACGCGCATAGCCTCAGGCCGAATCTCGTCTTGTACAACACGATGTAAGACGCGATCAGCACAAGGAAGGCAATCAGCATGAACCAGTTAAATTCAAAACCTCCGATATCCACGAGAAAAGCTTTTTTTGCCGCCCCATATGACACGGTGGAAGATACATTGTCCACACTCTCCGCAGTGTTAATTGCCCTTACCAGAACAACTGCAGCCGCCGGTCCAAGGAGGTTAAGCGCCGTCCCCACCAGCGTCTGGTCAGCATTAAACCGGATCGCAGCCACCGCAAGGAGGAGAGAAAAGATCATTCCTGAGATTACACTGGCAAGAATAACCAGTATAATCACAAGAGGCGCCGCTATCCCTGCCGCCACATATTTCATCATAAGAGCTCCGCCGAGCGCACCGATAACCATGATGCCCTCCAGACCGATATTGATGACACCGCTGTGTTCCGAAAAACATCCTCCCAGCGCTACAAGCACCAGAACAGACGCAAATATCAGTGTATACTGGATCAATAACAACATTACGCCTCGCCCCCTTTCTGTTCTTGCGCAAGCCGTCTCTCATCTCTTCTGTCCAACAGCCTGTTCAGCCACACTTTAAAGAAAAGAACAAATCCGCACAGATAGATGATGAATGCAGAAATCAGATCTGAGATCTGTGTGCAGTACATCGTCGTGTCCACATAAGTACCACCGCTTGTGATGTGCTGGATAAAATAGGACGAGAAGATTGCTCCAATGGGACTTGACCCCCCAAGGAATGCTGCCGCGATACCGTTAAATCCCATGGTCGGGACGCTGGTCTGCTGTACCATCCACTGCTCGATCCCTGTCAGGTAAAATACTCCGGCGCCAAGACCAGCTAGACCACCTGCGATCATCATCGTCAAGATGATATTTCGTTTCTCATTCATACCGCAATACTTTGCAGCGCTCTTGTTTAATCCTGTCGCTTTCAGCTCATAGCCGAACTTTGTCTTTCCCATAATGATCCACACAAGAATCGCAGCGACAACTGCTAGGATAAGACCCAAGGTAACGAATTTATTATTTGCAAACAGTTTATCCAATCCAAGAGTCGGAAGAAGGGCACTTTTGTTTGTGCTCTCCAGAGACCTTGTGTAAGGAGTAGACTGTTCTTTCACCTGTGTCAGCAGCATATTGATACAATAAAGCCCAATCCAGTTCAGCATAATACAGGAGATAACTTCATTTACATTAAGATACGCTTTAAGCGCGCCTGAAATCCCGCCTACAATAGCAGCCGCGATCACCGCCGCCACCAGACAAACATACCATGGAAGTCCCAGCTTCAGCGCAAAATAAAGACTTGCTCCCGCGCCTATTACATACTGTCCAGCGGCTCCGATGTTAAAAAGCCCCACCTTCCACGCGAATAGTACGGACAGAGAACACATCAGAAGCGCGGACGCCTTGACCAGTGTAGAGCCGAAATATTTCATGGCAGCCACAGGGCTGGGATAGTAAAGGAAGTTCTTCAGGATCGCCACGATCGCCTTCCCCGCACCGCCGGGATTGATAACCAGCAACACGATATAGCCGATCAAAAGACCGATCAAAATACAGAGGAGCGACCCGATGACTGTCTGGACGCCGCTGTTTCTTAATAGTCCCGTCTTTTTTCTTGTATTTCCTCTCATCTGTCCCCTGCCTCCTTTCCTGTATCCTCGGCGTCTTTTGCGAAACCGCCGGATACTCCCGGAGTGTTTCTCTTAGAGCCTGCCATATAAAGGCCGAGCTCCTCTATCGTAACTTTCTTTGGATCAAACTCGCCTACTATCTCACCCTCGTACATCACCAAGATCCTGTCAGAGACATTCATTACCTCATCTAGTTCCAGGCTCACGAGCAGGACGCCTTTCCCCGCATCTCTCTGAGCGACAAGCTGTTTATGAATATACTCAATAGCCCCCACATCCAGTCCACGTGTAGGCTGCACGGCCACAAGCAATTCCGGATTCTTGTCTATCTCGCGGGCGACGATCGCCTTCTGCTGATTTCCTCCGGACATGGAACGCGCTACCGTAACCGGTCCCTGTCCTGAACGGACATCATACTGTTCAATAAGACGGTTGGCATACTCGCGGATCGGCCGTCGTTTCATAAAACCAAACTTGTTCGTAAATTCCGGTTCAAAATACCTCTGGAGAATAATGTTATTTTCCAGTGTATAATCCAGCACCAGACCATGCTTATGCCTGTCCTCCGGGATGTGGCTCATCCCCGATGTCAGACGTTTGCGGATCGGCATATGGGTAATATCCTTACCGTTCATAGTAATTGTCCCTCCGGAAACCGGTTCCAAACCAGTTAGTCCGTAGACAAACTCTGTCTGACCATTTCCGTCAATTCCCGCAATACAAACGATCTCTCCTCTGTGCACCTGAAGAGATACATTGTTCACCGCATTATTCTTATGGTGCTTTGACGCCACCGTCATATCCTTAATGTCGAGAACAGCTTCTCCCGGCTGAGCGGGCTCCTTATCCACCACGAAACTGACATTTCTCCCTACCATCATAGTGGATAATTTCTCAGGCGTTGTTTCTTTCGTCTCCACGGTACCGATATATTTTCCTTTTCTAAGCACGGTACAACGATCCGACACCTGCATAATCTCTGCCAATTTGTGGGTAATGAAAAGAATGCTTTTACCCTCAGCCGCCAGATTTTTCATAATTGTCATGAGCTCTTGAATCTCCTGCGGAGTAAGAACAGCCGTAGGTTCGTCAAAGATAAGGATATCATTGTCCCGGTAGAGCATCTTCAATATCTCAGTCCTCTGCTGCATTCCCACCGTAATATCCTCAATCAGTGCGTCAGGATCAACCGCAAGACCGTATTTCTGGGACAATTCCATCACCTTCGCCCTTGCTTCCTTCTTCTTCAGGAAACCACCCTTTGTAGTCTCCACACCTAAAATGATGTTGTCTAAAACACTGAAACATTCCACCAGCTTAAAGTGCTGATGCACCATTCCTATCCCCAGCCTGTTCGCATCATTTGGGTCTTTAATCTCTACCTTTTTCCCGTCTTTGCGGATTTCGCCTTCCTCCGGCTGATACAACCCGAAGAGTACGCTCATCAGCGTAGATTTCCCTGCGCCGTTTTCACCCAACAGAGCGTGTATCTCCCCTTTTTTCAACTGAAGCGTAATATTGTCATTCGCTATAATACCGGGGAATCTCTTCGTGATATTCAGCATTTCTACCGCATACTCTGCCATTCTCTCCTTCCTCCTCCCGTAACTTACTTATAAAAAGAGGGACAGGCCCTCAGCCTGACCCTCTTGCACAAATTCTCCGATTTACTTGATGCTGCCGTAATCTGTAACCGTGATATCTGTTGCAGGCATTTCTGTCGTATCGTTGGAAACTGTGATGTCTCCATTGTACAGAGCAGACACAAGCTCGCGGTAGTCATCTTCCGTAAATCCGTCGTTCCACTGTGTAGATTCAATCGGAAGCTGTACGAAGTTATCCTCAGCTGTCTCTGATACAAGACCAAGCGAATCCATCTTACCTACATAATCGCTCCAGTTGCCAGCTTTAATTTCAGTAAGGACTGTATCAATTGTAACCGCAAGACCCTTCATTGCCGATGTCACTGTAAGTCCTTCCTGATATGCGTCAATAATAGGCGCCTGATCTGAGTCAACTCCAATCACCTTGCCGCCTGCCTTAGCCGCTGCCTCTGCCGCAGATGTGTAGATACCACCGCCACACGCAAACACAACTTCTACTCCATTGGAGTTGTACCATGTATCCATATATGCTGTGATATCGGCATCACCATAGAACTGGCCTCCACATACATATTCAACGCTCACTTCATTTGTAATCCCCAGTTCTTTTGCCGCCTCATCAGCGCCCTGAACATAGCCATATCCGAAACGCATAACAGCCGGTACCGCCATTCCGCCGAGGAAGCCGAGATGTTTGTAACCCATTTTCACTGCTGCATAGCCTGCCATATATCCGGAAATCTCCTCCTGATAAGTACAGCAGTATACATTATCCGTGTTGTAATATTCTGACACGTCCCAGTTGTCAGGATTGTAATCGTAACCTTCGCCAACACCTTTCTCAAGGATATCTCCTGCTCCTACGTCAAGAGCTACAAACTTCACATCCGGATAAAGTTCCGGCTGCTCAACAACTGACGCCGCAAACATATAGCCCGGAAGAACAATCACATTAGCGCCGTTTGCGATCGCCTGATCAATGCTGGCATTACGAGCCTCGTCAGAATCACTCTCTGGCTTGTAATAATTGAACTCTACGCCATTCTCCTCAGCCCATGCCTTGGATGCCTCATAAGTTGTCTGGTTGAAACTCTGATCCGTAATATCTCCGGAATCTGTCACCATCGCGATGTTCATCTCTTCTCCGGAATCACTGTCTCCGCCGCCTGACCCTTCATCATTCCCGCCAGAGCCGCAAGCTGCTAGTGAAAAGACCATTGCCCCTGAAAGTAGCATTGCCAAAATTCTTTTTTTCATGAATACGTTCCTCCTTTTGTTCCTCGCTTGTTATTAAACTCAGCTTACAAAGTGATTATATCATAAGAAC
>ERZ1090878.1705-NODE-1710-length-10125-cov-9.526713_pt1 | contig 10125 bp, 4 predicted proteins | sample MGYA00478473_ERZ1090878 | MGnify/ENA primary metagenome ERZ1090878 (study PRJEB33644, sample SAMEA5815720) | chicken gut metagenome | biome: Chicken; feature: Gastrointestinal Tract; material: Caecum | place: Ireland | collected 2019-01-01 | study: A study of the... | reverse complement strand
ATTTTGTATAAGTTTTGTATAAAAAGATATAATAATCTTCATAAATTATGGATAAAGTGCTGCAAATAGGAAAATAGAATACATATTGACTAATTTGTACAATAATGGTATGTTAAGTGTACCTCCTTTGGAAAACAGCGGGGTTTTGCCCTGTGACGAAGGAAATAAATATTAGGAAAGGTGATTCCGATGAGAAAAGTAACAAAGCGTGCCATTAGTATTTTTCTTGCTGTGCTGATGACGCTCTCTGTTTTGCCCGTCACGGCGTTTGCTGCGGAGGAATATCCGCTGATGATCTACAATGACGGCGTGCGTGTGGATGAAAACGGCGACAATCCGCTGCGCATCAAAGAAACAGAGCAGAAACAGCTTACGGTCACATACAATGGCAGCGAAACTCTGCCCGACGGCACCAGCCTTGTCTGGAGCTCGCCCACACCTTATTTGGTTTATGTGGACCAAAACGGTGTTATCACGGGCCGCGACAGCTCCAAGGGCACTATTATGCGCGTTTGGGTAGCTGAAAACATTGAAAGCCTTTGGCTGATCGGTCCCGGCATTGCTGATTCCATCTACAGCTGGATGGATGAGAACAAGATCGACAACATGGACACCCAGGGCATCGTAGACGCAATGGAGCTTATTTTGACCCCCATTTTCGGCGAAGATTTTACAGCCGGCCTCTGCGAGTCTCTGCGCAACACGCTCGATTCCATGAATGTGGAGATCCGTGTCGCGCTGGTGGATGCCGAGGGCAACGAGATCGCTTACAACTCCACCCATGTTGTGTGCGACAAGAGCGATTCCCTGACGGCTGACTTCATCCCGAACGGTACTTATATCACCAACCATGAGGCTGTTCCGTCTCAGGTGGAAGCCGGTTATGAAATGGATCTGACCGGCGTGACCACGCCGATGCGCCTGGAAATGGGCGTCAACTGGTCGGTACAGGAGCCGCAGACGATCCTTGGCGTTACGACCTGGAAAGATACGGACAAGGCCACAATTGACGAAAACGGCCATATCGTGTTCAACACGCCCGGTACGGTCAAAATCACCGCAAAGCCTGACACAGAAGGCCTTTACAACAAACTGACCGCACTGATCGAGCAGGCGGGCGGCATTGCGAATGCCGGCGACACGATCGGCCGGGTGCTTAAGGAAGTGTTTGGCCTGTCTGTGGCTGCCGGCGTGATCGACGCACTGGTAGCTGTTATCAACGGCATCGTGGAAGCCGGCACCGGCGACGCGGCGCAGGCGATGAAAGACATTGTGGCGAAAGTCAGTGACTGGATCCTTGGCGTAACCATCAATGACTCCATCACAGTGGAAATCAAAGATCAGATCGATGTGACTTCGTTCGCCATTTACGGCGACCTGGGCGACATGTCCGCGTTCGGCGGCAACCGTCTGGTCTCCATTACGGATATCCAGCCCGAGGGCGCTTATATCACAGCGGACGATGTGGACTGGGTCTCCAGCAATGACCAGATCGCTCTGGCAGAGGACGGCAAAGTCACGGCCCGCGACGGCGGCAACTGGGGCAACAGCTTTACGATCACCGCGACGATCGACGGCGTAAATGCCACTATGGACGGCAACATCCTGGGCGGCAATACCCTGTGGCCGACCGATGTCGAATTCTCCGGCCCGACCCAGATGACGGTCGGCGATACCGCTTCCTATGACTTTACGATTTATCCCAGCGTTCTTTACGATGACGGTATGACTTGGGATATGAACAACATCGACGTTGGTCTTATGATCGACGGCCAGATCGTTTACAGCGACAACATCACCGACGGCGTTCTTTCCATTTCGGACGGCGGCGAAGTCGATGCCGGCAAGTCCAACAGCGGCCAGTTCACCGTAACGGCTGTCGGCGTCGGCGTCAGCACCATTTATGTGCGCAACCATTCCGAGGCGCAGCGTATCGGCACAGGCGTGTCTGATCCTTACTTTGTAAAAGAACTGCAGGTTTCCGTATACCAGCCGGCTGCTTCGATCGCGATCGATCAGGGCGATACGCTGGAAGTGGAGACCGACGATGAATACATGATCGGTATCATCGGCAGCGGCAAATACAACGCCTCCACGCAGCTGAGCGCTACGGTCGGCCCGGAGGATGCTACCGACAAGTCGATTTCCTGGTCCAGCGACAACAGCAACGTTTCGGTTGACGAAAACGGCGTTGTCTCGATCAGCCGTCAAAGCCTGCCGATCACAGCCACCATTACCGCCACCTCTAACGACAACCCGGCGCTGACGGATTCCATCACCGTCACGTTCGTTAAGGCTTATGTCCATGTAACCGGCGTAACGCTCAACGCTTCTGAAGTGACCATGGGCGGCGTTGGTTCCACCTACAAACTGACGGCAACGGTCCAGCCGGCAGATGCGCAGAACCAGAACGTGACCTGGACCTCCGACAATCCGGATGTGGTCACTGTATCGGAAAACGGCACCCTGACGGCGGTCGCCATGGGCGACGCCACGGTTACGGTCACAACGGCCGAAGGCAGCTACACGGCTTCCTGTACGGTCAAAGTGCGTGCCGACAAGGCAGCGCTGCAGGCCGCGATCGACAGAGCGTCTCAGGTAAACGAAGAGGATGTGGACGACGCTTACCTCTGGGCAGCTTTTGAGGCTGCGCTGGATACGGCGAACCAGGTCAATAACGACGAGTATGCTTCGCAGCAGCGCGTAGACGATGCGACAAAGGCGCTGGAAGAGGCGTTCAATGCGCTGAGCGTGTATGAACCGGTCACCACCGCCACCATCGTTGCCGTCAATTCGGCAGACGAGAAAGAGGGTCAGGTCATTTACCACACGACCCCGTGGTACAAGACCTGGACCAGCCAGACTGTGGAACTGACCGTGCAGGCCGACGGCGACATTGCCAGCGTGGAATGGCGCCTGGCCAACTGGTCGGTCAACGAACCGGAAGGCAATATTGAAAGCACCTCCGGCAACAATGCCACGATTCGCCCGACCTTCGGCGTGGGTCCGCGCTCCATCTGGGTGCAGGCAGTTGTGACCGACCAATACGGCAACGACACGGTGACCGAACCGGTCAAAGTTCGTTTCATCAACTGGGATTGGCAGAAATAAGCAAAACCTGCTATTGCAGTAAAACAAAGCAGCCCGCGTTTTCGCGGGCTGTCAGCGTGTCGAAAAAGGTGTAATGGCAACAAATTATACAGCCTGACACGCTGACAGACTGCCAAAAAGGCGAGCTGGATTTTGTATTTTGCGAGCGGGAGCCGTACAGCGGTACTGCCCCCGAGCAAAAGACAAAAAGCGCAAAAACCGCACAGCCGTGCGGTTTTTCTGCTTTCTCTGTTACTTTTTTATATAGAGCGATTTTACAATGTATTTCATAGCCGGAAAGCGATTCTTTTATCCTGTAATTTATGATGCGCGGTCCGGCCGGCTTTTTCGACAGTCTCACAGCCCGCGTTTTCGTGGGCTGTTTTTCTGTGCAAAACTACGGCCGCGCCGCTCTGAACGCGTGTCCTGTTAATTTTGCTGCTGCCTGTAAAAATATTTTCACTTTTTTTTACGGGATTTGGCGGCTTTTTTTGTGTTACATGTGTCTTGCAGCTAAAATAATGCTATTAAACAGCATGAATTTTGCTGAAAAAGGTCTGAAAAAATGAACGCCGTGACGGTTTTTGAATCATAATATGCACTTTCTTCACCAAAACTGAACACTTTGAAAAAACAATAAAATAAAATACATATTGACTAATCTGCACAGTAATGGTATTTTAAATACGGATTTTTCCAAACAATACCGGCGTGCCCGTTTTGGGCGTCTGCCGACAAAAGAAGAAAGGTGATTGCATGAACAAAACTGCAAAGCGCGTCCTCAGTGTTTTTCTGAGCGTTCTGCTGGCTTTTGCTGCGCTTCCGGTCACAGCTTTTGCTGCGGACGGCGACACCGCACCTGATTATGAGTATGATCTGCAGATCTACTGCGACGGCGTGCGTGTGGACGAAAACGGCGACAGCAGCGAAACCCTCCTGCATGTGGAGGAAAACCATCAGAAGCAGCTGACGGTAAAATACAAGGGCGAAGACTCCATCCCGAGCGGTTCGCACGTTGTTTGGTCGTCTCCCACACCGTACCTGGTGTATGTAGATCAAAACGGCGTGATCACGGGCCGCGACAGCTCCAAGGGCGCCATTATGCGCGTTTGGGTGGCTGAAAACATCGAAACGCTCTGGCTGATCGGCCCGGGCCTGGCCGATTCCATCTATGACTGGATGGACGAAAACGATATTGACGGCATGGATGCCGAGGGCATCCTCGATATGATGCAGATGATCCTCGGCCCGATCCTGGGTGAGGATTCGGCAAACGGCCTCTACAATTCCCTGATGAACACGCTCAACTCCATGAACGTGGAGATCCGCGCCGAGCTGGTAAGCGATGAAACCGGCGAGGTCATCGCCTACAACTCCACCCACGTTGTGTGCGACAAGTCGAATTCCGCCACGGCCGATTTGATCCCGAATGGTACTTACATCACGAACCATAACGAGATCCCGGCTACGGTCGAAGTGGGTTACGAAATGGACCTGCAGGCCATCACCACGCCGCTGCGCCTGAACATGGGCGTGAACTGGGAAGTCACCCAGAAGTCGTGGATCGGCGACGTGGCCAGCGACATTGCCACGGTGGATGAAAACAACCACATCACGTTCAACAAGCCCGGCACCGTGACCATCAAGGCCACGCCCAGCACGCAGGGTCTTTATGATAAGCTTTCTTCCACCATCGAAAACGCTGTGAACACCGGCCAGAGCATGGGCGATGCGATCGGCTGGATGCTGGAAAACATCTTCGGCATGTCGGTCGGCGCCGATGTGATAGACCTTCTGCTCAAAATGCTCGACGGCATGGTGCAGGCCGGCGATTCGGTTGAAAACATCATTGCCACGATCAGCGACTGGATCCTGAAATACTCCATCAACGACTCGGTCACGGTCACCGTTGTGGACCAGATCAATGTGACCGGCTTTGAGATCGTCGGCGATACGGAGCGTTTGAACAGATATGGCGGCACACGCCAGCTGACGCTGACGAATGTTGAACCTGCCGGCGCAGTTATTACGCCGGAGGAGATCACCTGGGCTTCCAGCAACGAGGATTTTGCGGTGATCGACGACACCGGTCTGATGACGATCCGCGGTGCGGATGATTACCACACCCTGTTCACAGAACGTCCGTTTGAAGTCAGCGCCACGGTCAACGGCGTAACGGTCACGCGCGCCGCTTCGGTCATGGCCGGCAACGACCGTGAACCTACAGACCTGGTCGTGAACGGCCCCACAGGCATGTTGCAGAAGAACCAGTCCTATACGTTCGATTATGAGGTTTTCCCGATCTGTCTGGTGGATGAGGGCAGCGGCATTTTTGAACAGGATTACAACAATATTGACCTTGGTCTGATGATCGACGGCGAAGTCGTTTACGGCGACAATATTACCGATGGCGTTCTGCAGATCACGACTTCTACTATTGATGCACCGAACCGCAGCCGTATCGGCACATTTACCATCAATACGGTCGGCGGCGGCGATACCACGCTTTATGTGCGTTCGCATTCTGAAGTCGGCGATCCGGTCGGCCCGTTTGAATGGGGTACCCATCTTGTAAAAGAGATCCCGATTTCCGTCTACCAGGAAGCAACGGGTATTTCCATTGATCAGGGCGAAAGTCTGGAAGTGGAAGTCAATACCACTTTGGGTGTCGGCAGCGGCTCTGCGCAGCTGAGCGCAACGGTCACGCCGGACGACGCCACCAACAAGGGTGTTACCTGGTCCAGCGACAACAGTAAGGTCAGCGTAGATGCAAACGGTCTGGTTTCTATTAAGAACCAGCTGCTTCACAGCCCCATTACAGCCACCATTACGGCTACGTCGCAGGACGATCCGGCGCTGACGGATTCCGTCACCGTCACCTTCCTGAAAGCGTATGTGCACGCAAGCGGTGTAACGCTCAATGCTTCTGACGTGACTCTGGGCGGCGTCGGCGCCACCTATAAACTGACGGCAACGGTCAACCCCTCTGACGCGGCAAACCAGGCCGTTACCTGGGAAAGCAGCGATCCGTCCGTCGTTACCGTCTCGGATGACGGCACCCTGACGGCGGTTGCTATGGGCGATGCGACCATTACGGTCAAGACGGTAGACGGAGGCTACACAGCCACCTGCGCTGTAAAAGTGCGTGCTGACAAAACAGTCCTGCAGGCAGTTCTGGACAGAGTGGCAGAAGCAGATTTGAATGAGGATGAATTTGACCTTGTTTCCTGGGCAGCTTTTGAAGCCGCACTGGATACGGCCAACCGTGTCAACAATAACGAATTTGCTTCGCAGCAGATAGTAGACGATGCTGCAGGGGCGCTGGAAACCGCGTTTGCCGCCCTGAATGCTTATGAAGAACTGACCGACGCTTCCATCGTACCGCTGAACAGCGGCGATGAACTGAGCGGCGAGGTCATCTATCACAAGACGCCGTGGTACCAGACCTGGACCAGCCAGACTGTGGAACTCACGGTGCAGGTAAATGACGGCGCCAAGATCGCTAAAGTGGAATGGCAGCTGGCCAACTGGTCTGTGGATGAACCCGAGGGCAACATTGAAAGTGTTTCGGGCAACAACGCCACGATCCGTCCGACCTTCGGCGTAGGTCCGCGTTCCATTTGGGTGCAGGCCGTCGTTACCGACGTTTACGGCAAATCGGTTACTTCCGACCCGGTAAAAGTTCGTTTCTACAACTGGGATTGGCAGAAATAAGCTGTTTGTTTTACCCAAGCCCCCTGCGGTTTTCCGCAGGGGCGCTTTTTTTATTTTGTTTTGGCTTGCGGCGCGCGGGGACATTGACTTGCAATACAAAATATAGTATGATATTGTCGAAGGGTTACGGTGTACTGAGCTGCCTTTGGCACGGTGCACCGCATTTTAGTGATGGAGGCCGCTATCATGCGTTACACGATCCAGCGATCCAATTATAAGGATTTTCACGTTTTTGAAATGAACAAACGCCCGGGGCGCAGTTATTTTATCCCGTTTTCCACACGCGCTGAACTGGGCAGGACCGATTACCTGCACGAACGCGAGCGGTCGGACCGCGTGCAGCTGCTGAGCCGGTCAGACTGGGACTTTTGCTACTATGCCCACACAAGCGACCTGCCCAGCCTTTTAGACACGGATGCGCTCCGGTTCGACCGGGTCTATGTGCCGTCCACCTGGCAGCGCACCGGCTATGACCAAATCGCCTACATCAACTCGCGCTACCCGTTCAAAAAGACGCCGCCCCGTTTCCCGGAAAACGAGGGCGTGGGCGTTTACCGCAAAACGTTTGCCTGGGCGGGCGGCAGCCACGCGCTTTTAACGTTTCTCGGCGTGGCCGGCGCGCTGGAGGTCTATCTCAACGGCGAATATGTCGGTTACAGCGAAGGTTCGCACAACACGGCCGAGTTCGATGTTTCGCACCTGGTGCAAAACGGTGAAAACGAGCTGCTGTGCGTTGTGTTCAAATGGTCGAACGGCACCTATCTGGAGTGCCAGGACATGTTCCGTGAAAACGGCATTTTCCGCGATGTGTATGTGACGGCGCGTGAAGATGTGTACATAGAGGATTTTATGGTCCGTCCGCATTACGACGGCCCGCAGTATTCGCTGGAGATGCGCCTGACCGGCCATTTCTCGCCGGGCTGCGCCGTGCGCGTGCAGCTTTCCGGCGCCGGTTTGCAGCACAGCGTGGATCTGGACGAGAATATGATGGCTTACCTGACCGGCCTGTCGCCGCTCGAATGGAGCGCCGAACGCCCGGCGCTGTGCGAGGCCGTCTTTACCCTGTTTGAAAACGGGGAAGAGCGCGAATGCCTGCGCGCTTATATCGGCTTTAAGCATATTGAGATCCGGGGCGAGGTCTTTTTGTTCAACGGCCGCCCCATCAAGCTGAAGGGCGTCAACCACCACGACACGCACATGACAAAGGGCTACGCCATGGGCATTGCAGACCTGGAACGCGATGTGCAGCTGATGAAGGCTTACAACTGCAATGCGGTGCGTACGTCGCATTATCCGCCGGATCCGCTGTTTTTGACCATGTGCGACGTGTACGGCCTTTATGTTGTGGATGAGGCCGACATTGAGACGCACGGTTTTTACGATGTGCACGGCACCTACCGGCCGGGCCGCCTTTCCAATGACCTGCGCTGGAAGGACCACTATTTGGACCGTGTGGTGCGCATGTACACGCGCGACAAAAACCACCCCAGCATCACCATGTGGTCGCTCGGTAACGAATCGGGCGGTTATAAGTGCCAGGACGCCTGCTACGAATACCTGAAAAAGCAAGATCCCGGCACGCCGGTGCATTACGAGGGCGTCATCCGCTCCAAGCGCTGGGCTTACGATGTGGTGTCGCACATGTATGCTTCTTTGGAAAAGATGCGCGCCATCAAAGACGGCAAGGCCGGCCAAAAGTACCGCGGCAAGCCGTTTTTCCAGTGCGAATATGCGCACGCAATGGGCAACGGCCCCGGCGGGCTGGAGTCGTATATGCAGCTGTTCTTGTCGTCCGACCAGTTTATGGGCGGCTGCATTTGGGAGTGGGCCGACCATGCGGTCTATGACGAAAAGGCAAAATATAAGTGGACTTATGGCGGCGACCACGGCGAGACTTTGCACGACGGCAATTTCTGCTGCGACGGGCTCTTTTTCCCGGACCGCACGCCGTCCTCCGGCGCGCTGGAGATGAAAGCCGTTTACCGTCCGCTGCGCGCATCGTATGTGGGCGAGGGGCGCTATTCCATTTGGAACACCAACGCGTTTACCGACTCTTCGGGCATTGCCATCCGCTTTGAACTGCTGGAAAACGGGCAGTGCGTATATGGGGAAGATGCCGAGCTTTGCATTCAGCCGGGAGAAAAGGCGGCGTTCGTGCCGCGTTCGGTGCAGTGTGCTGCCGGCAGCGATGTGCGCGCCAACTTCATTTATACCGACCGTGCGACCGGCATGGAGATCGCGCGCGAGCAGTGCACCGTGCACGCCGCGTTCGCGCCCGCCGTGTTTGATGCGGCGCAGCCGGTGCAAAAAGACTGGGGCGTTTTTACGGCCGAAGCGGCCGGCGCGTCCTTTACCGTCAGCAAAAAAACGGGTCTGCTGACCAGCTACCAGGCAAACGGCGCAGCGTTTTTCAACCCGTCGCCGCTTGGTCAGGCCGGGTTCGTGCCCGGTGTGTTCCGCCCGGCTATCGACAACGACCGCTATCTGCAGATCTACTGGAATGTGATCGGCCTGCACCAGGCTAAGGCCGTGTGCGCCTCGTGCCGCCGGCACGGAAAAACGGTCGTGTCGGTCTTTAACATTGTAACGCGCGGCATTTTTGTGCTGGCGCGCGCCAAGGTGACCTATGCGCTCGACGGTGCCGGCCGGTTGAAAGTTGCGGCGTCGCTTTCGCGCGTGTGCCCGCTGCCGCTTGTGCTGCCCAGGTTCGGCCTGCGCGCCGAACTGCCGGTTTCAGCCGAACAGGTACGCTACTGGGGCGCCGGGCCGGAGGAAAATTACGACGATTTCAGGGTGCATGCGCCGCTTGGCGTTTACGACGCCACAGTCAGCCGCTTTGGCTACGAATATATCAAACCGCAGGACAGCGGCAACCGCTGCGATGTGCGTTTTGCGGAAATTCGCGGCAGCGCGGCAGCGTTTCGTGTTTCTGCCGGCAGCCGGCCGATCTACCTGAACTTGTCGCACAAGCTGTACAGCGACTATGCGCATGCCGGCCATATTGAGGATGTGCCGGACCGCGCGCTGACCACGCTTTGCGTGGACGGTTTTGTGCGCGGCAGCGGCAGCGGCAGCTGCGGTCCGCTGACTGAGGAACCTTATAAGATCAAGCTGCGCCCGTTTTCACCGCTTCGCTACAGTTTTGTGGTGGAACGCATCGATTAAAGCAAACTTATTCAAAGCCCTCCGGCCGGAGGGCTTTGAGACTGTCGAAAAAGCCGGTTGGACCGCGCGTAGAAAAAATTTTGAAAAACAGACTGCTATTTTTCTCAAGCAGAAAAGCATCTTGCACTCTAAAGAAAATAAAGTACTTTAAAAGCA
>ERZ1090878.1702-NODE-1707-length-10150-cov-7.237246_pt1 | contig 10150 bp, 9 predicted proteins | sample MGYA00478473_ERZ1090878 | MGnify/ENA primary metagenome ERZ1090878 (study PRJEB33644, sample SAMEA5815720) | chicken gut metagenome | biome: Chicken; feature: Gastrointestinal Tract; material: Caecum | place: Ireland | collected 2019-01-01 | study: A study of the... | reverse complement strand
CTGATGACACCGGATGAAGTGCGTATGCTGGACAACCGCTACGCACTTCTTTTTTACTTTATAGGAAATTGCGTTTTTGGAGCAGTCAAAAAAGAACGCATGTTCATCGAACATACGTTAGATAAACATGCGTTTGGGTATGACAATAAGACGTTGGCAGGATCAGAAGATATAGAAACCTTCTTCGCCAAAACCATCGTCAAATGGATCATCTTCATTTAAGAAATAATCCATATCCAGAAGATCATCCTCGCTCATACGGCGAATGTCCTCGGATGTCATTCCTTCCGGCGGATTATCCATATATTTTTTTCGCAGTTTCTCTGTACTTGGATCCATATATACAGCCCTCCTTTAGGAGGAGTATACCACAGGAATAAGATTTGGAGAAGTCATGCAGAGGACCTCTTTCCACGAGAACGGGACATGGCTTTCTCGTACATTTCTTCCAGAGAAACACGTTTATGATTGAAATAAAGCTCTAAGAACAGCATGGTTGTACCGCATTCACATTTGATCGGGTCATAACCAAAGGAAGAAAGGATGGCGGTACGCCACTGGTTAAAACTCCTGTAAATGTGGTGTTTTTCCCGGGAAATGGTCCTGCGGAGTTTTTTATCGATCTCCCTGTGCCTGGCATAAATGCCGCCATAGCGGATCATCTTAAAATGTTTTTCCGGGATATGACGGACCAGACGCTGTATAAATTCCATGACCGGGATAGTCTCTTCCACATATTGATCATCTTCATGGCGATTGTAATGGAAGGTAACGAAGTCAGCATCATAGTTGTCAATGCGGGAAGTAGCGATCACCGGACGGCCGAGATAGCGGCCGATATATTTGATAGCAGTTTTCGGGTCACAGTTATTGGGTTTGGCATAGACATAGAAGCCGTCTTTATGTTCCCGGTAGCAGCGAGCCTTCACCTTTTTAAAAGAAGGGCCGATCTTAGCCTCCAATTCATTCAGGAGAGCAGTACGGAAAGCGTTGCGCAGATAAGTATAGTTGAAATGATGAGTCTTGCGCCAGAAAGCATTGTCGCTGTAACCGCCCTCAGAAATAAGACAATGGATATGAGGGTTCCATTTGAGGTCCCTGCCGAAGGTATGGAGGACCATGATGAAACCGGGAGTGAAGTTCATGGATTTATTCTGCTTAAAAAACATACGGGAGACAACGCTGTTTACGGCATGGAAAAGACAGTCGAGGAGGGAGCGGTCATTGAGAAAAAAGTCCCGGAGCTGTTCATCAATGGTAAAGACACAATGGCGGTGAGGGACATCAATAAGTTTAAAGGACATAGAGGTAGTACGATCCATGGCATATTTATTTCCACAGGTAGGGCAGAAACGGCTGTGGCAGCGGAAAGGGACAAATTTCAGCTTACCGCAGGAAGGGCAGCCATACATGGCCCCGCCAAAGGAAGGATCGCCACAATTGATCATCTTATCGATATTTTCCACTTCAGTTTTTCTGGGGTAGAGAGTATATATAATTTCTTCATAATGGTCTTTAAAAATAGTTTGTAATATATTCATAAGTCTATTATGCAGGAAAAACACATAAAAAGAAACCCCCAATTCCCCCATGAATGGGGGCTGGGGGGTTGAAGTGTCGAAGACACTTTTTTATCTGCAGCAGAATTATTTTTTCATATTTTCCCTTTTACGCAGCCTGGAATCCAGGATCTTCTTACGGATACGAAGAGATTCCGGCGTTACCTCCAGGAGCTCGTCTGTGTCGATAAATTCCAGCGCCTGTTCCAGACTGAGGCGTTTAGGAGGTGTCAGCTTCAGTGCCTCATCGGCGGAAGAGGAACGGGTGTTGGTCAGATGTTTGGTCTTACATACGTTCAGTTCAATGTCTTCCGGTTTTCCGCTCTGTCCGATGACCATACCGCTGTATACTTTTTCTCCGGGGCCAATGAAGAGGGTTCCTCTGTCCTGAGCGGAGAAAAGACCATAGGTTACAGCCTCTCCTGTCTCAAAAGCGATAAGAGATCCCTGTTTCCGGTATTGGATATCTCCTTTATATGGAGCATAGCCGTCAAAGGCGGTGTTCAGGATTCCGGCTCCTTTCGTGGAGGTCAGGAAATCTCCCCGGAAACCGATAAGCCCTCTGGAAGGAATGTGGAATTCCAGACGGGTGGTTCCGTCGCTGGCAGGGCTCATACCCTGAAGTTCCCCTTTTCTTTCACTGAGTTTCTGGATCACAGTACCGGAGAATTCTTCCGGAACATCTACATAGGCGATCTCCATAGGTTCCAGTTTCCGGCCCCGCTCGTCTTCTTTATAAATAACTTCTGCTTTGCTTACCGCAAACTCATAGCCTTCCCGGCGCATGTTCTCAATAAGTACAGAAAGATGAAGCTCACCTCTGCCGGATACCTTAAAGCAGTCGGTGCTGTCGGTATCTTCTACACGAAGGCTCACATCTGTGTTCAGCTCCCGCATAAGACGTTCTCTTAAATGGCGGGAAGTAACGAATTTTCCTTCCTGTCCTGCAAAGGGACTGTCATTTACCAGGAAATTCATAGAGATAGTAGGCTCGGAAATTTTCTGGAAAGGAATAGGCTCCGGATTTTCCGGAGAACAGAGGGTATCTCCGATGTGGATATCTGCGATACCGGAAATGGCTACGATAGAGCCGAAGCCGGCTTCCTTAACTTCTACTTTATTCAGACCGTCAAACTCATAAAGTTTGCTGATCTTTACTTTTTTCATTTTATCAGGATCATGGTGATTACACAGCACTACTTCCTGATTTACCCGGATGGTGCCATTCTCTACTTTACCTACGCCGATACGGCCTACATATTCATTGTAGTCAATGGTGCTGATCAGTACCTGGGTAGGCGCTTCCGGATCTCCTGTAGGAGCCGGGATATATTTCAGGATAGTCTCAAAAAGAGGCTCCATGCTTTCCGGTGTATCTGCCAGATCCAGTACTGCATGGCCGGTCTTGGCAGAAGCGTACAGGAAAGGACAATCCAGCTGTTCATCTGAAGCATCCAGATCCATGAGCAGTTCCAGAACCTCATCAATGACCTCGTTAGGCCGGGCTTCGGGACGGTCGATCTTGTTGATACATACGATCACATGAAGATCCAGATCCAGAGCCTTTTTCAGAACGAATTTTGTCTGAGGCATGGCCCCTTCAAAAGCGTCTACCAGAAGGATAACTCCGTCTACCATTTTCAGCACACGTTCTACCTCGCCGCCGAAATCCGCATGTCCCGGAGTATCGATGATATTGATCTTGGTGCCTTTGTAATGTACGGCTGTGTTTTTGGAGAGAATGGTGATCCCTCTTTCTCTTTCGATATCATTGGAGTCCATGACTCTTTCCCGGACCTCCTGATTCTCACGGAAAACGCCGCTTTGACGGAGAAGCTGGTCTACCAGAGTAGTCTTGCCATGGTCAACGTGAGCGATGATGGCTACGTTGCGAATATCTTCTCTTGATGTTTTCATATATAACAATAACCTCTTTTCTTTATAAATAGGAGTTTTTTCCTTAAAATCCGGAAATTATTCTATCATACTTAAATATAAGTATCAATAGAGGAATCTGGGGAAAATCCAGGGCCTCAGACAGTATCTTTAGGGAAAATCGTACCTGTCAAGAAAATAAAAATGAAAAAAACTTGTTCTAAAAGTCAAAACCTTTGAATAAACATGATATAGACAAGATACCAGAAAGAGGAAGGGGAAATAAATCATGGCAGATAAAATAATTGAAAACAATCAGGTGTCTATAATAGGGAAGGTAGCGTCCAGCTTTACCTTCAGTCACCAGGTATTCGGAGAAGGATTTTACCTGGTGGATGTTCTTGTGAAAAGGCTCAGCGACTCGGAGGACAGGATCCCTCTGATGGTTTCCGAACGTCTGGTAGACGTGAGCCAGGATTATGAGGGAGAATACATCATGGTACAGGGACAGTTCCGTTCCTATAACCGTCACGAAGAAAAGAAAAACAGGCTGGTACTCTCTGTATTTGTAAGAGAGCTTTCTTTTGTGGAGGAGGCAGACGAATCCATAAAGACCAATCAGATCTTTCTGGACGGCTATATCTGTAAGCCGCCGGTCTATCGGAAAACGCCTTTGGGAAGAGAGATCGCTGATCTGCTCCTGGCAGTGAACCGGCCTTATGGAAAATCTGACTACATACCCTGTATATGCTGGGGAAGGAATGCCCGGTACGCTTCCGCCTTTGAAGTGGGCGGTCATGTGCTTTTGTGGGGCAGGATCCAGAGCAGGGAATATATTAAGAAGCTGGGAGAAAATGAAACCGAAAAACGGACGGCTTATGAAGTGTCAGTAAGTAAACTGGAGTATGCGGATTAGGCCGCATACCCCACTGTCAGGGAGTTTTTGACGTTGTTTTATTGCAATATTTTTGCAGGTGTAGTAATATATACACAACTCTTAATCAAATTAAACCGAAAAGGCAGTCTGTAAGAGGTGTATTATTATGGAAGAAAAAGGATTGACACAGATTTACTGCGGTCCCGGGAAGGGCAAGACAAGCGTGGCTATCGGGCAGGCAGTAAGAGCTGTCGGCTATGGAAAGAGAGCCATTGTGATCCAGTTTTTGAAGGGAAAGGCAACGACACAGCTGGATTATCTCTCTGTCCTGGAACCGGATATCCGTCTGTTCAGATTTGAGAAGAAAGATAAATATTATGAGGATCTGACAGAGGAGGAGAAGCAGGAAGAAAATCTGAATATCCGGAATGGATTGAATTTTGCCAGAAAAGTGCTGATTACAGACGAATGTGAGATGCTGATTCTGGACGAGATCCTCAGTGCTCTGGAACTTGGGATCGTTTCAGAAGATGAAGTAAAAGGATTGATTGAGGCAAAGGACGATGAAACAGAGCTGATCCTTACGGGAACAATGATCACAGAGGGGCTGAAGGAAGCAGCAGACCGGGTGGTCTCTCTGGAAATCGTCAAATAGCTTTAGAGCCAGGTTACAAAAAACATATGAGAACAGCAGAAGGAGGAAGAGGTATGGCTATTTTTAAAGGTGCAGGTGTAGCGATTGTCACACCGATGAAGGAAAACGGAGATGTAAATTTCGAGAAGCTGGGGGAAATCCTGGAAGAGCAGATCGCAGCGGGAACAGATGCGGTGATCATCTGCGGAACTACCGGAGAATCATCTACTCTCTCTCATGAGGAGCATATGGAGACCATCCGGTATACCATTGATAAGGTAAATAAAAGGATTCCAGTGGTGGCAGGTACAGGCTCCAACTGCACAGAAACTGCCATTATGATGTCCCAGGAAGCAGAGCGCATGGGAGCGGACGGTCTTCTCCTTGTCAGTCCATACTATAATAAGGCTACACAGAAAGGTCTGATCGCTCACTATACCGCTATTGCAAATTCTGTAAAGCTGCCGATCATTCTGTATAATATCGCAGGACGTACAGGAATCAATATCGAGCCTAAGACACTTCTGTATCTGGCGGAAAATGTGGAGAATATCGTAGCTGTAAAAGAAGCCTCCGGAAATATTTCCCAGATCGCAGACGTTGCGGCTATGTGCAAAGGAAAACTGGATATCTACTCCGGTAATGACGACCAGATCACACCGATCATGGCCCTGGGCGGTATTGGCGTGATCTCCGTACTGTCCAATATTGCTCCAAAATATACTCATGACCTTGCCATGAGCTACCTGAACGGAGATGTGCAGAAGAGCTGTGAAATGCAGTTAAAGGCTCTGCCTCTGGTACGGGCACTGTTCTGCGAAGTGAATCCTATTCCGGTAAAGGCAGCCATGAATCTCATGGGCAAGGAAGTAGGTCCTCTGCGTATGCCTCTTACAGAGATGGAAGAGGAGCATAAGGAGACCTTAAAGAAGGCAATGATCGATTTTGGACTGGAACTTGCATAAGTATAAGCAGAGAAAGACACAGAAGAAAAGAGGAAGAAAATGGTCAGAATTATTATGAACGGCTGCAACGGCCATATGGGACAGGTGATCGCCGGACTGGCGGCACAGGATCCTGAAGTGGAGATGGTGGCCGGAATTGATCTGGAAGACAAAGGTTTATATGCATGTCCGGTATTTACAGACATTGAAAAATGTGATGTACCGGCAGATGTTATGATTGATTTTTCATCAGCAAAGGCTACAGACGGGGTGCTGGAATACTGCAGGAGCAGGAAGCTTCCCCTGGTGCTGTGCACCACAGGTCTGTCTGAAGAACAGATCCGCAAAGTAGAGGAAACTGCGAAAGAGACAGCGGTTCTTCGTTCTGCTAATATGTCTCTGGGGATCAATACCCTGTTGAAGCTGATCCAGGAAGCTGCAAAAGTCCTGGCTGCAGCGGGATTTGATATGGAGATCGTAGAGCGCCATCATAATCTGAAAGTAGACGCTCCCAGCGGAACAGCTCTGGCTTTGGCAGACAGTCTTAATGAGGCTATGGACAACCAGTACCATTATGTATATGACAGAAGCCAGAAGAGAGAAAAGAGAGATCCGAAGGAAATCGGTATTTCTGCAGTAAGAGGCGGAACCATTGTGGGAGATCATGAAGTGATCTTTGCCGGTCCTGATGAAGTTATTGAATTTAAGCATACGGCTTATTCCAAGACGGTGTTTGCAAAGGGCGCCGTAGAGGCGGCCAAGTTCCTGAAAGGAAAAGGCACCGGACTGTACAATATGAGCCATGTGATCAACGCTGAAAAGTAAAAAAAGAACAAAGAAGAAGCAGTCTCATTAATCAAAATCTAGAATATTTAATGTGGCTGCTTCTTCTTTTTGTATAAAAAAGGATAGGAATGTGCATATTAACAGCAGACTAAAAAGAAAAGGAGAAATCGATATGAAAGCAAAAGATATAAAAAAATTTGCTCTTTGTCTGCTGGCGGCAGTAATTCTTACCGGAGGCACAGCATGCGGAAACGACAAGAATATGACCAATGACAATGGGACCACTTCTGAAAATTCAGCAGATGATAACGGGGTGGCAGGAGATGCCGGCGAAGCGCTGAAGGACGGTGCGGAAGATCTGGGAGATGATGTGAGAGACGGCATGGAAGATGCAGAAGATTCCATAAGAGATAATGCTGAGAACGCTACAGAAAACCGATAGGTCGGGAAAGATTCTTTGAGAAACGGAGAATATGGACAGCACTATGAAATCAGAGAAAATAACAAAAACTGTCTGTATTCTCCATACAATTTTTTGACTATGATTCTATACATAGAAATCCCTTAAAATTTTCTAAAAACAGTTGAACTGGAAATATGATATTGGTATAATAATGTTACATTACAAGAAAAACTCTTGTAAAATACACGTAAAGGGGTTGGACATAATGAAGTTTGTAATTAGCGGAAAGAACATTGATGTTACAGAGGGCCTGAAAAAAGCAGTAGAGGATAAACTTGGAAAGCTGGAAAGATACTTCACGTCTGACACAGAGGTTATTGTCACACTAAGTGTGGAGAAAGAGCGGCAGAAGATTGAGGTGACTATTCCTGTGAAAGGAAATATCATCCGTTCCGAGCAGGTCAGCAGCGACATGTATGTCTCCATTGACTTGGTGGAGGAGATTATTGAAAGACAGCTGAGAAAGTACAAAAATAAGATTATTGATAAAAAGCAGAGCAGCACAGGATTTCAGCCTGAATTTGTGGATCAGGATTATGAGGATGATACAAATGAGATCAAGATCATCCGTACGAAAAAATTTGGCTTTAAGCCTATGTATCCGGAAGATGCATGTGTCCAGATGGAACTTTTGGGACATAATTTCTTTGTATTCTTAAATGCAGAGACTGAAGAAGTAAATGTGGTTTATAAGAGAAAAGGAAATACTTACGGTCTGATAGAACCGGATTTCGGCTGATGCCTATGAATGAAATAAAAAAGGAATAAAGGGTAAAAGGAGCCTTTCTACAGAGCATATGCTTTTAGAAAGGCTCCTTTTCTGCGGTTCTGATCAGAAGCAAAAATTGTTCAAAAAGCTCTAAAAATACTTCTTTCTTTTCTGTAAAAGGAAGGGTAGAATATCAATTAGTAAAAACACATTGGGGAAAAAGGAGGAAAATTTATGAGAAACGTGATCAACCTGAACCAGGACTGGAAATTTATCCAGCAGGACGCAGGACTTCCGGAAAGCCTGCCTGCAGACTGGCAGACCGTGCAGCTGCCCCATTCCTGGAATGCCATTGACGGACAGGATGGAAATGGTTCCTATGACAGAGGAAAATACTGGTATGCCAAGACTTTTGAGACGCCAAAACAGCCTCTGCCGGGAGGAAAGGTATTTGTGGAGATCCTGGCGGCAGGACAGCAGGCCACCGTATATGTAAACGGTACAGAAGTGACTTATCATGAAGGAGGGTATTCTACCTTCCGGGCAGATATTACTTCTCTGTGCAAAGAAGAGGGAGAAAATCTTCTGATAGTTGCCTGCAGCAATGAATACAAAGACAGTGTATATCCTCAGTCAGCAGACTTTACTTTTTACGGCGGACTTTACAGAGGCGTGAACCTGATCAGTGTGCCGGAAGCACATTTTGATCTGGAATATTATGGAGGTCCGGGTATCCAGGTGACGCCAAAGCCATGTGACTGCGGAGGCGCAACTTTCGAAATCGTTACCTATGTGAAAAATACAGATGAAAACTTTACCGTGCTGTATTCTGTTTTAGATGCAGAGGGAAAAGAAGTTGCCAGCGGCTGCCGTCCTGCTGACAGCACCGGCATTACTCTTTATGTACCGGATGCAAAGAAATGGGATATTGACAGTCCGTATCTGTATACAGTAAAAGCTGCTCTTCAGAGAAGAAATGAGACCTTTGACGAGATTTCCACAAGAGCAGGTGTCCGCAGCTTCTCCTGTGATCCTCAGAAAGGATTTATCATCAATGGAAAAGAAACTCCTCTTCGCGGAGTAAGCCGCCATCAGGATATGCTCTATAAAGGAAATGCTCTTACAAAAGAAGACCATTACAGAGATGCGGAGCTGATCAAAGAACTGGGAGCCAATACCATCCGTCTGGCTCATTATCAGCACAATCAGTATTTCTATGACGCCTGCGATGAACTGGGCTTTATCGTATGGGCAGAGATTCCTTTCATCAGTGTATTCAATAAAGATCCGGAAGCTCATCAGAACTGTATCAGCCAGTTAAAAGAGCTGATCATCCAGAATTATAACCATCCGTCTATCTGTTTCTGGGGAATTTCCAATGAGATCCTTATCGGCGGTATTTCCGAGAAACTGGTGGAAAATCATAAAGAGCTGAATGCTCTGGCAAAGGAACTGGATCCAACCCGTCTCACGACCATTGCCCATGTGTCTATGACACCTGTGGAAAGCCCGATGCATCATATCACCGATGTGGAAAGCTACAACCATTACTTCGGATGGTACGGAGGAAAGATGGAAGACAACGGCCCATGGCTGGATAATTTCCACAAGGTTCATCCGGATATCTGTCTGGGACTTTCCGAGTACGGCTGCGAAGGTATTATTACTTACCACGGACCCAACCCTGCCTGCAAGGATTACAGCGAAGAATATCAGGCGCTGTACCACGAGCATATGGCGAAAGTCCTGGACGAGCGTCCATGGATCTGGTCAAGCCACGTATGGAATATGTTCGATTTCGGCTGTGCAGCCAGAAATGAAGGCGGCGTAGCAGGACGTAACAATAAAGGTTTGATGACCATTGACAGAAAGACTAAAAAAGACAGCTACTATATTTATAAAGCATACTGGAATAAAGAGCCTATGGTCCATCTCTGCGGAAAACGTTATGCACAGAGAGCCGGGGAGACTACTCAGATCCGTGTTTACTCCAATCTCCCTACAGTTACCCTGTACCTCAACGGAGAAAAAGTGGGAGAGCAGACAGCAGAGAAGGTATTTGTATTTGAAGTGGCTCTTGCAGCTGGATTCAACACGATCGTGGCAGAAGCCGGAGATCTGAAAGATACCATGACTCTGGAAAAAGTAGAAAAAGAACCTTCCATCTATGTACTTCCGGAAGTAAATGAGAGAGCCGAGGGCGTTGCCAACTGGTTCAAGACCGTAGGAGATATGGATCTGAAGGCTCCTATGGAATTCCCGGAGGGAATGTACAGTATTAAAGATACTATGGAAGAACTGGC
>ERZ1090878.1693-NODE-1698-length-10170-cov-59.500247_pt1 | contig 10170 bp, 13 predicted proteins | sample MGYA00478473_ERZ1090878 | MGnify/ENA primary metagenome ERZ1090878 (study PRJEB33644, sample SAMEA5815720) | chicken gut metagenome | biome: Chicken; feature: Gastrointestinal Tract; material: Caecum | place: Ireland | collected 2019-01-01 | study: A study of... | reverse complement strand
AACTCTTTTCTGTTGCAACCGCGCTCTTTCAGTTTCTCGCGTCCCTCATGAGCCTGCTGTCCCGGTTCCCGCTGATGGGCTAAGGAGGGCGGCCCGTGGACAAGGTACTCCAGAAAATCACCGAGTGGCTCAAGGAGATACTGGTCGGCGGGGTCATGGGCAACTTGTCCGGGATGTTTGATTCGGTCAACGAGCAGGTGGGCGAGATCGGCGAGCAGGTCAGCCTGACCCCCGCCGAGTTTTCGCCCCGGGTCTTTGAGATGGTCCAGGGGGTGTCCGAGTCGGCGATCCTGCCGATCGCGGGCATCTTCCTGACCATCGTGGCCTGCTATGAGCTGATCCAGATGGTCATCGACCACAACAATCTGGCCAACTTCGAGACCTGGACCTTCTTCCGCTGGGTGTTCAAGACCTTCGTGGCCGTCACCCTCATCTCCAATACCTTTGACATCACCATGGCCGTCTTTGACCTGGCCCAAACGGTGGTGGCTGAGTCCAGCGGCATCATCGCGGGCAACACGGCGGTGGATGACACCACCCTGCTCACCCTGCAAACCTCCCTCATGACTCTGGAACTGGGCGAGCTGCTGGCCCTCTACCTGCAATCCTTCCTCATCGGCTTTACCATGCGCATCCTTGGCATTGCCATCTTTGTCATCGTGTATGGCCGTATAGTGGAGATCTATTTGGCCGTGAGTTTGGCCCCCATCCCGTTCTCAACATTCGGCAGCAAAGAGCAAAGCCAGATCGGTCAGAACTACCTGCGCAGCCTGCTGGCTCTGGGCTTGCAGGGTTTCCTCATCATGATCTGCGTAGGCATTTACGCGGTGCTCATCCAGGGCGTTTCCTTTGCATCCGACCCCATCGCATCCATCTGGGGTGTCATTGGGTACACCGTCCTGCTCTGCTTCACCCTGCTCAAGACCGGCACCCTCGCCCGCAGCATCCTCAACGCACATTAAGGAGGTAACATGGCAGCCTATATTTCCGTCCCGCGGGACCTGACGCGGGTCAAATCCAAGATTTTGTTCGGCCTGACCAAACGGCAGATCGTCTGCTTCGGGACCGGCGCACTGATCGGTGTGCCGGTCTACTTTTTTGTCCGGGGCAGCGGCAACCTGAGCCTTGCGGCTCTTTCCATGATCGCGGTCATGCTCCCGTTTTTCTTTTTTGGGATGTACGAGCGCAACGGCCAGCCGCCCGAGGTGGTGGCACGGCAGTTTTATCAGGCCCGGTTTGTCCGGCCGAAAGTCCGGCCCTACCGCACCAACAACTACTATGCCGCCCTGATGCGGCAGGCAGACGCCCAGGAGGAGGTGACGCGCATTGTTCAAAAAGCGACCGAAAGACAAGCCCGCAGATAAGCCCTTGCTCAATAAGTCCGAGCGCAAGAAGATCGACCGCATCGTAAAAACGGCCCGCCGCGATGACGGCATCCCCCGCACCGCCCAGCAGACCATTCCCTTTGAGCGGATGTTTGCCGACGGCACCTGCCGGGTGCGGGACGGTTATTACACCCGCACCATCCAGTTTCAGGACATCAACTACCAGTTGGCCCTGCAGGAGGACAAGACCGCCATTTTCGAGGAGTGGTGCAGCTTTTTGAATTTCTTCGATTCGTCGGTGCACTTTGAATTTTCCTTCGTCAACATGGCCGCCGACGCCGAGAGTTTCGAGCGCAGCATCCGCATCCCGCCCCAGAAGGACGGTTTCGACGACATCCGGGCCGAGTACAGCCAAATGCTGAAGACCCAGCTGGCCCAGGGCAACAACGGCCTGACAAAGACGAAATACCTGACCTTCGGCATCGAGGCGGCGTCCATGCGGCAGGCAAAGCCCCGGCTGGACCATTTGCAGAACGATATCCTCAACAACTTCCGGCGGCTGGGTGCGGCAGCCCGCGTCCTGAACGGCTGGGAGCGGCTGCGCCTCATGCACGATCTGTTCCACATGGACGGTGAATCCAAATTTAGATTTGACTGGAAGGAGTTGCCCAGGTCGGGCCTTTCCGCCAAGGACTTCATTGCCCCCAGCGCCTTTGCCTTCAACACCCGTACCTGCCAGGTGGGCGGCCTGCACGGGGCCATGAGCTTTTTGTCCATCACGGCGTCCGACCTCAGCGACCAGCTGCTCAAGGACTTTTTGGGGATGGAATCCAGCCAGATCGTCACCATGCACATCCACTCGGTGGACCAGAACAAGGCCATCAAGACGGTCAAGCGAACCATCACCGAGCTGGACCGCAACACGATCGAGGAACAGAAGAAAGCTGTCCGTGCAGGCTATGATATTGACATTTTACCGTCAGATTTGGCGACCTATGGCCGGGACGCCAAGAACCTTTTGAAGGAGCTGCAAAGCCAGAACGAGCGGATGTTTCTCTTGACCTTCCTGGTGTTCAACACCGGGCGCACGCCCCAGGAACTGGAGACAAACGTCTTTCAGGCGGCCAGCATCGCCCAGAAGCACAACTGCCAACTGATCCGCCTGGACTGGCAGCAGGAGCAGGGCCTCATGTCGTGCCTGCCCCTGGCCCACAACCTGGTGGAGACCGAGCGGGCGCTGACCACTTCCAGCACCGCCATCTTTATCCCATTTACGACACAGGAGTTGTTCCAGGCCGGGCCCGGCGCGCTCTATTACGGCCTGAATGCTCTCTCCAACAACCTCATCATGGTGGACCGCAAGCGGCTCAAGAACCCCAACGGCCTGATTTTGGGAACGCCCGGCAGCGGAAAATCTTTCGCAGCCAAGCGAGAAATCACAAACGCTTTCCTCGCCACAGACGACGATATCATCGTCTGCGATCCCGAGGCCGAGTATGCGGCCCTGGTGGAGCGTCTGCATGGTCAGGTTATCAAAATCTCGCCTACCAGCACCCAATTTATCAACCCCATGGACATCAACGCCAACTATTCGGAGGAGGATAATCCCATCGCCTTGAAGTCGGATTTCATCCTCTCCCTGTGCGAGCTGGTGGTGGGCGGCAAGGAGGGGTTGCTTCCCGTCGAGAAAACCGTCATCGACCGCTGTGTGCATCAAATTTACCAGGCGTACTTTCAGGACCCGAAGCCCGAGAAAATGCCGCTGTTGGAGGACCTCTACAAGGCCCTCTTGGAGCAGGAGGAAAAGGAGGCCCACCACGTTGCCACGGCTCTGGAAATCTACGTCAAGGGCAGCCTGAACCTGTTCAACCACCGGACCAACGTGGACATCGACAACCGCTTTGTCTGCTACGACATCCGGGAGCTGGGCAAGCAGCTCAAAAAGCTGGGAATGCTCGTTGTACAGGACCAGGTGTGGGGACGCGTCACGGCTAACCGCTACGGCGGAAAAACCACACGGTTCTACTGTGACGAATTCCACCTCCTCCTGCGGGAGGAACAGACGGCGGCCTATTCGGTGGAGATCTGGAAACGCTTCCGCAAGTGGGGCGGCGCGCCCACCGGCATCACCCAGAACGTCAAGGACCTGCTGGCTTCCCACGAGGTGTCGAATATTTTTGAGAACTCCGACTTCATCCTCATGCTGAATCAGGCCGCTGGCGACCGGCAAATTCTGGCAAAGCAGCTCAATATCTCGCCCCACCAGCTCAGCTATGTAACCCACTCGGGCGAGGGCGAAGGGCTGCTGTTTTATGGCAACGTCATCCTGCCCTTCGTGGACCGGTTCCCCCAGGACACCGAACTCTACAAAATCATGACCACCAAGTTCTCGGACGGCACGGGTGATGCCGGATGAAACGGAAAACCACCCGTCTGACCTTCACCGAGGAAGAACTGGCAAACCCAAAAGTCCGCCGCGCGGCCAAAAAGGCGACCCGTGCCGCCGACCGGGCCGACAAAGCCAAGGCAAAACTTTCCACCCGCGCCCCGCCCAAGCGGGGCCTCAAGATGGACGCCGACAAGGCCAAAGAGCGGTCAGCGCAGCTCCGCTTCGGCAAGGCGGAATTTGGGGAGGAAATCGCCAAGCCCAAGCGCCGCAAACCGGGCGCGGAGGCGCTGCTGGGCGGCGAAGCACACCGTCAGGTGGACAAGCAGAACCAGGATGAAAACGCCGGCGTGCAGGCTGCCCACGAGGGGGAACGTCTGGCCGAGGGCGCGGCCAAAAAGCTGAAGGACGGCAAGTACAGCAAAAAACTGAAAGCCTATAAAAAGGCCGAAAAAATGGACAAAGCCGCCGATAAGGCCAACATCCAGGCGCTGCGTCGCAAACAGCAGGCTGAGCAGCCCACATCCAACCCCATCTCCCGCTGGAAGCAGCGGCAGCAGATCAAGGCCAGCTATTACGCCAGAAAAACCGGAAGCAAGATGAGCGGCAGCGCGGCCAACACCGCCCGCAGCGCCGCCACCAAGAAGGCCAAAGCCGCCGCAGCCAAAGCGGCGCAGTTCGCCTCCACCCACGCCCACATGATCTTGATGGGCGGTGTGCTGGCGCTGCTGATCCTGGTGATCTTTTGCTTTATCACGTCCTGTTCGGTGTTCTTTCCGGGCGGGATGGGCACGGTCTGGACCACCTCCTACACTGCCGAGGACGAGGACATTCTGGGCGCGGAGGCCGACTACCAGGCCCTGGAAGAAGCCCTGCGGGCCGAGATCGCGGCCATCCCTTCCAGTTACCCGGACTACGACGAGTATACCTGGGACTTGGCCCCCATCACCCATGACCCGCACGAGTTGGCCGCAGTGCTGACGGCTGTACACGAAGCCTACACCCGCGGCGAGGTGCAGGGCACCATGCAGTCTATTTTTGACGCCCAGTATGAGATCATCTTGACCGAGACCATCGAGATACGCACCCGGACCGAGACGCGCACCGGCACCGACCCCACCACCGGCGACACCTACACCTATGAGGTGGAAGTGCAGTATGAGTGGAAGATCTTGAACATCACGTTGTTGAACTATGGGATCGACAGCGTGGCCCGCGGGATGCTGTCAGGGGATGATCTGGACCGCTATGACATCTTGCAGGAGACCCAAGGCAACCGCCCCGAGCTGTTCGGCGGAGTGTCGGTGGGGTATGGCTCGGACGGCTCCGGGGAGGCCGGCATCGACTACGAGGTGCCGGCAGAGGCGCTCAGCGACCCCGAGTTTGCCGCCATGCTGGAAGAAGCCGAAAAGTACCTGGGGACGCCCTACGTCTGGGGCGGCTCGTCGCCCGAGACAGGGTTTGACTGTTCCGGGTATGTCTGTTGGGTGCTGAATCAGTCCGGCTGGGACGTGGGGCGCACCACGGCCAACGGCCTGTGGCAGCAAGCTGCCAAAGTGTCGGAGCACGAGGCCAAGCCGGGCGACCTGGTCTTTTTCCAGGGCACCTACGACACCCCTGGCGCGAGCCATGTAGGGCTGTATGTCGGCAACGGCATGATGATTTCGGCGGGAGACCCCATCAAATACTCGAACATCCACTCAAGTTATTGGGACAAACACCTGCTGGGTTTTGGCAGGATTCCCAAGTGAAACGGAGGTGCACAATGAGCGAAAAACTGGACAAGCTGCGGGCCGACCTGGCACGGGCCAGGGAGCGCCGCATCCAGCTGAATAACCGCATCGAACTGCTGGAACGGCGCATCGCGGAGGCGGAAAAGGTGGAGGTAGCCGAGATGGTGCGGGTGGCAAACCTCACCCCGGAGCAGCTGGCCGCCCTGCTGCAGCAGAACGCCCAAACTACCCCGAACCCCGCCGCGCTGGCGGCCGTCGGGGCCAACATGAACGAGGAGGAACTGCGTGAGAAAATTTCTGAATAAATTGACCTGTGTGGCTTTGTCGCTGACCTTCCTGATGGGCTGCATGGCTACCCCGGCCTTTGCCTACAGTGGCGGGGAAAATGGCGAAGAAGTCAAAACTCCGTCCGTTTTCGAGACGGATGAAGAACCTGTCACGGTAACTGAGCAGGACGCTGGCCCCCTGACTCCTGAGGGCAACCTGACGGTGGTGGACGATTACCAGACCACCTTTTCGGACGGGACGGCCCAGCAGTTCATCACCCTGGTGAGCAAGTCGGGTGCCTATTTTTACCTCATCATCGACCGGGCCGCCGACGGCGACCAGACGGCCCACTTCCTCAACATGGTGGACGAGGCCGACCTGCTGGCCCTGATGGACGAGGAGGATATCCCCGAGCGGGAGCCGGAACCGGCTCCCGCCCCGGAACCTGAACCCCTGCCCGAGCCTGAACCGGAACCAGAAAAAGAGGACGGTGCGGGCAAGTTTATGCTGGTGCTTCTGGTGCTGGCCGGTATTGCCGGCGGCGGCGCGTACTTCTGGCTGAAAATGCGGGAGAAGCAGCGTGAGGCCGAGGAAAACAAGCCCGACCCTGACGCCGATTACCGTGAGGACGAGGATGGAATCATTCTGCCCGATGAACCTGACTCCGAGGGCGATGCGGAAGCCGATGAGGACGCCGAGCGCAGGGCGTATCAGGGCAGCGATGGGTACGAGGAGGAATAAAACAGGATGATGGACAAAAAATGGAGGCGGCCGCGGGGACCGCCTGTAGAAAAGATAGTTCCATTCTCCCAAAAATATGGTATACTAAAAGTAAGATTTTCAAGAGCGGAAAGGTGGGCGGTTCGGATGGACGATGGAATTCTCCTGTTCCATGGAAGCAAGGAAGAAGTGATCTACCCGGAGATACGAATCACGCGGTATACCAAGGATTTTTCCTGGGATTTTTACTGTGCCAAGAGCTATCAGCAGGCGTACCGCTGGGCAGACCGGCGCTCTGCCGATGGCATTGTGAATATCTACCGCCCATCTGTTGATACAGACGGTACACTGTCCATTTGCTGACTGAGAAGTCCTGGGTTGCATTGTGATTCTTTGCGAATGCCTATACCAATAGCTTTCGGGATTCATTGTGAAGCATACTTCTCATCTCTGCATCTATTATAGCGCTTTTGTAAAGATGTGAGAAGAGGTTACGGCATTTGTTGGGGGTTGCTCTATGTAATTTGTAATAGGCACAAGCCTTGGGATGACCTGCGAATCACGGTTACTAGCGAGTTTATTTCTTATTAATATCACTTAATAAAGGAGGAAAATAGAATGCCAACATTTTCGACTGCGAAACTACCTAGAAGCGCTTCTGCAGAAGAATTTGAGAATATGTGTGCCGATGTGTTGCATATAAAATATAACTGTCATTTTGAAAAATATGGCAGGCGAGGACAAAAGCAAAATGGAATTGATTTAGTTGGTTTGTCTGAACAACGATCTTGTGTTGTAGTGCAATGCAAAAATTACAGCGGGCGTATGTACAAAAAATTGAAAACGCAGTTAGAGAAGGACATTGCGGCGGCTGGAAATTTGCCGTTTGATATTAAAGAATTTGTTGTGATGACAGCATTGGATACAGATGTTGAGGTACAAAACTATAATGAAACTAAAAAATCAGCAATTTCAGGCATAAAACAGGTGAAGTGTAGGAGTAATCGACGAATAATCGACCCTCCTACACCTTTTTTCACCCTTAACCACGACTACCAAGGCAGGCTCATACGCCATCTTCTTTCGGTTCATCCTTGGGATGATTCTCCTGAAGAAAGTCCCGTTTTTTCAAACGCTCCTTATAAACTTCTCGGATGTTTTCAATAGCGAGAACGGCTCGATTGTTTGGGTATTCTGGGTGCTCTTCGCAGTACCGTTCATACTCATCAATTTTTGCCAAGATTTCTATGAACTCTTCCTTCGTATGATTGATCGGACGAAGAAGTTCGTTATTGAAATGCAAGATTTGAGCTCTGCGACTATCTGCGGTACGGCGGTCATCCATAGTAATATGACCGTCCAATTTTGCTTCGATATCATCGAGCCTGTGGCATATGTCGGTATTTACAGCCTTTCCGATGGCTTTTGCCAAGGCTGACCAAGGATTGACTTTGATGGGGGCAATTTGCACCAGCGTCATGAGAACGAGGAGCAGACCGCCCCCACCGAACAGAAGTTCTTTAATGCTCACTATTTGCTCCTTCCTGAGGTTCTTAGCGTCAACTACACAGAATCACATGCTTATATACTTAAAACGTGCATGACAAAATGCCCGCCGCTTTAAGCGCCGAGCTAATATAGGGGAAGATCTTGTCGATCAGCCGGGTGACAAAGCCGCTCTGATAGGCAATGTTGGGCTCATCCACACTGACACTGTAATCTTAAGCAATCACCCTTTCATATGCGTATTTGACTGCATCAGGTCTTAATTCTGCATATATAAGTGTGGTTTTAGGATCAGTGTGGCCCATTAGGTGCTGGATAACAGTAATGTCCATCCCTCCGTGGAGCGCGTTGGTAGCAAAAGTGTGGCGCAGGATATGAGGGTGTATCCGCCTCCGCTCTCCAGCCCGGACGCCGACAGCCTCCACAGCTCTCTCAATAGCCCGAGGCGACATGGGCCCATAGGGGGCCCGGCTAGACCAGCCTATCCTAAGTTAGAAATATAATAGTCGGAGCAAAAGAAAGAGCCGATGTAAAGGCGGCTCAATCCTTTGTCAAATATCCTTGCTCAGAAACACTTCGTTTCCACGCCTCCATACCTTGACCGAGCGCTTCGACCGCTTGATGGCAGCGGCCAGACAAGACCGGCAGACCGTCGGGGACTTGTAGTCGTCTTCGGTAAAATCGACCTTCACGATTTTTGCGTCGCCGTTTACAAATTCCTCAATCAAGTCTTGCAGCTTGTGATAGCCGTTCATCTTCGGGATCTGCTCCACAGGTATCAGTTTCATGATTACAAAACTCCTTTCGCTTATGGATACCTCCATAAAAGGAGCTGTGCTTTCTGCGAAAGCCACCGTACCATAGTTGCCTCACAGGGATAGTCCTCAAACCCCAGTGTTTCACAGGTAATGAGGCCCTCCAGAACACCGATGACGACCTCGGCCTCATAGTGCTTACGCGGGAGCAGCAGTTCCGTCAATTCCCGATGAACGGCTCCGCACCGGACGCATCGAAACCGGCGCACGGACACCTGGAACTTCCTTCGTCCGTACAATCCTTGGCACGCTGTCATAGTATTTCAAAGCCCCGCCGCACTTGGGGCAAACCGACTGTTCCGTAGTTACCATAGCTCCGCCTCTAATCTAAGTTAAAAAATATTATGTAGGAATATGCTTGACAATTCATACACTATCATATATGATTAGGACGGGCACTGCAAGGGGCAAAAAGAAAAGGAGCCGCCGAATCGGTAGCTCCTCTCCAAAGATCACTTCCTTGTCATGGTAATCGACCATCGAACAATTTGATCGCCCGCATTGTGTCCACGTTGAATCAGCAATTCCCCCAACTTGCCCAAATCGCCAACTGTCAAATCGGTCGCAATATATGCGCTTTTCCGCTTCTTCCCGAAAATCGCATACGCGACCACCACGCCGGCCATAAAGCCGGCAAGCCCGAGGACTTCGCTCCTGTGGACCACACAAATTTCTTTCAGCTTATCTCTGTTCATGATGATTTCCCTTTCAAAATTAGTCTTCCATAAAAGATGATGTTATTTCAGCGAAAGGAGCCGCTATGAAGAAGCCAAAACATGTGAATCCTAAAATCTTTCTGCACAAAGTCTACACTGAAGAGGGCGGGGTAAAAGAGCACAACAAAAATCAACAGGCGGTTGGCGCGCTGAAACTCGCAGGAGCTATTTTGATTGCCACAAAGCTCTTGCTAATGCTGGATAAGATCGAGAATCATCCAATCAAGGCACTCAAAGAGAGGCGGTGACATCGATGTTGACCCAATGTCCAGAGTGCGAGCTGCCGGTGAGTGATAAGGCAAATGCCTGCCCCCATTGCGGCTACCCGTTAAAATCCTCTGAAAAGCAAAAAAGACCTCGCAAATCCAACAAGCGCCGGCGGTTGCCGAACGGCTTTGGTCAGATCAGCGAGATCAAAAATCGAAATTTAAGGAACCCATTTCGGGCGATGGTGACAGTGGGGAAGACACCAGAGGGAAAACCAATCTGCAAACCCCTCAGGCCGGAGTCCTACTTCGCCACCTATAACGATGCCTATGCCGCCCTGGTAGAATATAATAAGAACCCCTATGACCTGGAGCCGTCCATCACCATGCAGGAGCTCTACGACAAATGGCTCCCGGAATATGAGAAGACGGTGAAGAGCACTAAGAGCACCTAACAAAACCTGACAAATAGAGGAATAAGCAGTAAAATACCAGT
>ERZ1090878.1691-NODE-1696-length-10181-cov-5.754790_pt1 | contig 10181 bp, 9 predicted proteins | sample MGYA00478473_ERZ1090878 | MGnify/ENA primary metagenome ERZ1090878 (study PRJEB33644, sample SAMEA5815720) | chicken gut metagenome | biome: Chicken; feature: Gastrointestinal Tract; material: Caecum | place: Ireland | collected 2019-01-01 | study: A study of the... | reverse complement strand
CCTCCACCCCCGTTTCAAAAAACCCCCCCCCCCGGCGGTTTTGCCCGGCGCCGGGGCGGTTTGCTATCCCTCAAGCGGTTATTCAACGGTCAGCACATCGTCGCCTGCCGATACCTTACCGGTCTTTTGCAGGGTAAAGCTGGTATAAGCATCCGCATTGGTGACAACTACGGGCGTTACCGTGCGGTAGCCCGCCTCGACGATCATCTTTTCGTCAAAGCTGCCGATCTTGTCGCCCTTCTTGAGCTTGTCGCCCTCCTTGACCTCGATGGTGAACGGTGCGCCGTTCATCTGCACCGTGTCGATGCCCAGATGAATCAGCAGCTCGACACCGTCCGTCGTGGTCAGACCGATGGCATGTTTGGTGCCGAATACGGTCATAACCTCGCAGTCCGCCGGAGCATACACCTGATTATCTGTCGGCTCGACAGCAAAGCCGTCGCCCACCATCTTTTCCGAGAACACGCCGTCCGCCACCTGCTCGAGCGGAATGACGTTGCCGGAAAGCGGAGACGCGATCACATGAGCACCAGAAGCTGCCGGAGCGCTGTCCGCGGACGCTGCCGAAGCAGCCTGCGGCGCAGCCTCATTGCTGGCCGGAGATGCAAGGAACGCCTCCAGATCGGACTTGATGACCGACACGCGCGGGCCGTATACGACCTGCACGCCCGTGCCCTTGCAGATGACGCCCGATGCACCCGTGTCCTTGAGCAGCTGCTGATCGACCTTGGAAGCATCATGCACCGTGCAGCGCAGACGGGTGATGCAGCAATCCACATCCGAAATATTCGCCTTGCCGCCCAGACCCATCATGATCTGGCGGGACAGCGCGGTATCTCCACCGCCCTGTGCGCCTTCGGCTTCGCCCTCCTTGCGGGCGTTCACATCCGCACGGGTGTACAGCTTGATCTCGCTGTCGTCACGGCCCGGCGTCTTGTAGTCGAACTTCTTAATCATGAACGAGAACACGAAGTAGTAAACAATGAAGTACACCACGCCGACCACCGGAATCCACAGCCAGCTGGTCTTGGCGTTGCCCTGCATGATGCCGAACAGCGTCAGGTCGATCAGGCCACCCGAGAAGGTCAGGCCGACGCCGACGTTGAGGATATGCATCAGCATATAGGACGCACCTGCCAGCACACAGTGCACCACATACATCGCAGGAGCGACAAACAGGAAGGTGAATTCCAGCGGCTCGGTGATACCGGTCAGCATGGAAGTCAGCGCCGCCGACAGCAGCAAGCCGCCGACCGCCTTGCGGTTTTCCGGTTTGGCACAACGGTACAGTGCAAACGCTGCGCCCGGCAAGCCAAAGATCATCAGCGGGAACTTACCGGCCATGAAGCGGGTTGCCTCAACCGAGAAATGCTCGATGCCCGGGGTTGCCAGCTCGGCAAAGAAGATGTTCTGCGCACCCTCGACCAGCGCGCCGTTGACCATGGCCGTGCCGCCCAGTGCAGTCTGCCAGAACGGGATGTAGAACACGTGGTGCAGACCGAACGGGATGAGCGCTCGCTCGATGAAGCCATACAGCCAGGTTCCCGCATAGCCGGAAGCCAGCACGAAGCCGCCCAGCGCGTTGATACCAGTCTGGATAACCGGCCAGATGTAATACATCGCAATGCCGACTACCAGATACACCGCCGACGAGATGATCGGCACAAAGCGTGTGCCGCTGAAAAAGCTCAGCACCTGCGGCAGCTGTATTTTATAATATTTGTTGTGCAGCGCGGCAACACCCAAACCGACGATGATGCCGCCGAACACGCCCATCTGCAACGAATTGATGCCCAGCACACTTGCGGTCGCGCCGGACAGGTCGGGTGCACCGAAGTCGGTAATCATCGCGCCGATGGTCGCATGCATGACGAAGAAGGCGATCGCGGCGGACAGCGCTGCGACTTCCTTTTCCTGCTTTGCCATGCCGATTGCAACACCCATCGCAAAAATGATCGGCAGGTTGTCAAAGACGATCGAACCCGCGGCATTGAGTACCTGCAAAATGGCATAGATGAAGGTCCCCGGCCCCATGACCCCCATCAGGCCGTAGGTTTCCAGCATGGTTTCGTTGGTAAACGAACCGCCGATGCCGAGGAACAGGCCGGCAACGGGCAGAATGGCAATCGGCAGCATAAACGAGCGGCCGACGCGCTGTAATACGCCAAAAATCTTGTCTTTCATGTCCTTTTACTCCTTTTGATCCGTGATTCCCATGGATAACGCCAATCGATGCAGATGAATGGTCAAAAACGTCATTTCCTCAGCCGGCAGCTGAATGGAAAACGTTTCTTTTAGCTCAGCCCGGATTTTCTCTGCACACTGATAATCCTGTCGATAACGCCGCACGATCATCCCCTGAAACTCGGAATCGTCATCCACCACATACTGGTTTTGCGTGATCCGTTGTCCTAAGAATTTCAGATGCGTGATAAACCTTCCGTAGTCGAGCGATTGCTCATCCAGCGCCACGCCGTAATAGTCCTGTACCACGCTGGTGATCTTGCGAATGACCTCGGTGATGCGCACCATGTCCGCCATCTTGCCGTCGATTTCCGCGTTGACAATGTGTAGCGCGATGAATCCCGCCTCATCCTGCGGCAGGCGATAGCCCAGCCTCGTCTCGATAATATCGAGCGCTTGTTTCCCGATGGCAAACTCAGCGGGGTAGAAGTTGGTGATCTCCCACAGCAGATGGTTTGGGTAGCTGACCCCACTGCGCAGCCGTTCCACTGCAAAGCAGATGTGATCGGTCAGCGTAATATAAATATTTTCGCTCAACCGCCGCCCGATGCGATTTTCCGCCGTTTCAATGATCTCCGTGCTGACATCGAGAAATTCCGGCGGAACATCTGCCAGCAGATCGCGCAATCGGGAGGATTTTTCCGGATCACGCAAATCATAAATCTTTTCTACCTGCTGCGCCGGAACCAGATCACCCGCATGCTTTTTGAATCCGATACCCAGCCCGCGCAAAATGATCTCTTTTCCGCCGTCATCCACCGTGCAAACAAAATTGTTGCCGATCACTCGGCTGATGCGATACACACCGTTGTTTTGTTCTTGCTCTGTCATGACGCCTCCCTCCGAACAACCATTTCTCTTTTCACAGGCTCTGTATATGCCGATGCTGCGCTGCTTTTATGTGCTTTGCGAGTGTTCTGCCGCATCCCTATTCTCCTTTCCCAAACCTTTTGTCCCTGAAAAACAAAAAAGACCAAACATCCGAATATAGCAATCCCTATTCGGTCGTTTGGTCTTGCCTGCATAGCAGTCACAAGCCTGTATCTTTTTGTGAATCAAGAATAACGCTTTTTCCTATCCTTTGTCAATCCATTTATTGCGAAAAACATGAATTTCGTTGCATTATCTAAGACAAAGCGCAAGCTTTTATACAATTTGACAATATATATCGGCTCTCCTACCGACCGGAAACAACTCCATTCCACACACCATTGACCATACCGCAACCCTACGGCATCTGCTCCCTTCCGGGTTGCTGCCCTGCGCTCTGACCTCCTCATTTTGACCGGAATGCGCATATTCATCAAATTGCTCAGGATTTTTAGGGGAAATCCTCCATACCTTTGGTCGGATTGCTCAAAAATCATGACATATTTTCATCATACGTGCATTTGATTCCCCCTTGACGAAAACATTTTCACTTTATATAATGATTATGAAAACAATACCAAGGAGGGGAACACATGCTCTCTCAAGTTCGAGGCGGATTGATCGTATCCTGTCAGGCGCTTCCCAACGAACCGCTGCATTCTTCCTTCATCATGGGCCGCATGGCACGTGCAGCGGCAGAAGGCGGTGCCGTCGGCATCCGTGCCAACACGCCAGAGGATATCGCGGAAATCGCTAAAAATACCACGCTTCCCATCATCGGCATCGTCAAGCGCGACTATCCCGATTCCCCGATTTATATTACACCTACGCTGCGAGAGATTCGCGAGCTGGCAGAATCCCCGTGCAGCATGATCGCATTCGACGCCACCGACCGGCCGCGTCCGCAGGGCGAATCGCTGGAAGCATTCTTTCAAGCCGCCCGAGCCGCGGCTCCCGGCAAGCTGTTGATGGCCGATATCGCCACGCTGGACGAAGCCGTTCGCGCCGCGCAAATGGGATTTGACTGTGTTTCCACCACGCTGATGGGCTACACCGCGCAATCCGAGGGACACAACATAGCTGACAATGATTTTGCCCGGCTCAAAGCGATTTTGACCGCGGTTTCCATTCCGGTCATCGCGGAAGGCCATGTGGATACGCCGGCAAAGGCACGGCGCTGCATCGAGCTTGGCGCACACGCCGTTGTCACCGGCGGCGCGATCACCCGTCCGCAGCTGATCACCAAAACCTTCACCGACGCGATCTACGCAAAATAAAAGAGCGCGTTTGCGCTCTTTACGCTCAAAACCTCCGGTGGAACAGCGTTTGCAACGCACGATCCCGACTCTCCCGGCATGTGGGGTCTTCCAACAGCCGGTAAGTCACCGCATCGATCAGGAATACCAACGGCATCTGGGAATTGATGAATTTTTCATCCGCTACCTGACAGATATCCCCTGCCAGCAGGATGGTATCTGCCATCAGCCCCAGCTCCGACCGGCTGTTCTGCGTCAGCAGACAAATCTGCACTCCCGCCGATTTGGCGATTCGACACGCGCTGACCACTTCAGGTGTCTCACCCGAATTGGAAACCGCAATGATCAAATCCTTTGGCGAAAACAGGCTGGACTGCACACGCATCAGGAAGGTATCCGTCATCACGCTCGAGGTAAACCCCATCTGCACGAGCCGCATATTGAGTTCGCTTGCCGTCAGGCCAGAGCTGCCCAGACCAAACACCAGTATTTTATCCGCCTGATGGATCCGGTCAACGAAGGCATCCAACTCTTCCGGACGAACCAATTCGCAAGCAGCATCGAGCGTGCGCGCATAGTAATGGCTGATTCGCTGAATGGTTTGATCCGGTGTCTGTTCCGGCGTTCCTTCCGCTGCCAGCAGCGTCTGGAACTCAATATAGTTCCGGTAATCCAGCTTTTTGCAAAACCGCGTCAGCGTCGAGTTCGAGGTGCCGATCACCTGCGCCAGTTCCTGGCTGGCGGTCGAAACCGCCTCTTCCGGATGCGCCACAATATAGGCCGCGATTTTCTGTTCGCTCTTGCTGAGCCGGAAGCCATAAAACTGAAGCCGGTTTTGAAAACTCAGTTCTGCCATGGTTTCCTCCCCAAAGATAGTTGATTCTTTAACAATCATAGTATACCGCACGCCATTTTGCAACAGGCAAAATGAAAAAAAAAATTACCTTGTGCCGCTCCGTCGGCTGTCATCACTTTTGCCAACCCTTCACATCAGGCTAACATAAAAAGGAGAATGTATCATGAACAATCATCTGAACGTAGGCGTAATCGGTTTCGGTCAAATGGGACAAATCCATGCAGGTATTTACAATAAGCTGCCGGGTGTGGATCTGATTGCGGTTTGCGAGTACAACGACGACCGCCGCGCGGAGGCAGAGAAGCTGTACGGCTGCAAGACCTACAAAAACTACAAGGATCTGCTGGAAAACCCGGAAATCGACGCGGTTTCCATTGTTCTGCCCGACAACATGCACCGCGAAGCAGTGGAAATTGCGGTCGCCAACAAAAAGCACATCCTGCTCGAGAAGCCGCTGGCCAAGGAGCTTGCCGACGGCGAGGCCATGTATTCCATCCTCAAGGATTATGACAAGGTGTTCTCGCTCGGTTTCCTGCTGCGCTTTGATCCCCGCTTCAACATGATTAAGCAGCGTCTGGATGCAGGCGAGCTGGGCGACATCATCCACATGTATTGCCGCCGCAACAGCCCGATCGTCGGCCCCCGCCGCTATATCGGTGCTTCCGACCTGTCCATGCACGTCATGATCCATGACATCGACTATGTCAACTGGTTCATGGGCTGCAAGCCGGTCAAGGTATTTGCCAAGGCGCGCAGCGTGCTGCTCAAGGAATACGGCATGGATGACGTGATCTACGCCATCGTTACTTATGAAAACGGTGCAGTCGCCTGTCTGGAAGCCTGCTGGGTGCTGCCCGAGAATTCGCCCACGATCATCGACGACAAGGTCGAGCTGGTCGGCACCAAGGGCGTTGCCTATGTCGATGCCTGCGATAACGGCGTACGCTTCGTCACTGGCAACGGCGTGCTTTACCCAGACTCCCGTCACTGGTATAATTGTAACGGCGCACCGTCCGGCGACCTGTCCGAAGAGATCATGGCCTTTGTCGGCAATATCATTAACGGCACCAAGTCGATCATCACCCCGGAGGACGCGCTCGACACTTTGCGCGTTGTAGATGCGATCGAACGCTCGATTGCGGAAGGCAAGGAAGTTTCCCTGTAACCGGTTTTGAAAGCCAAAAAGAAAGGTAGCGACTCATTTCCGATTTAAGGAGGGTGACACTCAATGTCAGTACGTGTAAAGATTCAAAAATTCGGCAGTAAACTCAGCAGCATGGTCATCCCAAACCTCGGTGCATTCATTGCATGGGGCCTGCTCACCGCTGTCGGCATTGCCATCGACAATGACATGCTTCGCAGCTTTATCACACCCATGCTCAACTATCTGCTTCCGCTGCTGATCGCGTTTGCAGGCGGCAAGATGGTATATGACTACCGCGGCGGCGTGATCGGCACGGTGGCAACTATCGGCGTTATCATCGGCTCAAGCGTGACCATGTTCATCGGCGCGATGATCCTCGGCCCGCTGTCCGCATGGATCCTCAAGCAGTTTGATAAAGCAATTGACGGCAAGGTGCCGATGGGCTTCGAATTGTTGGTCAACAACTACTCGGTCGGTATCCTCGGCGCGATCCTGAGCGTCATTGGCTGCGTCTGGCTCGGCCCTGCGATTTCCTCGCTGACCAACGTATTTGCAGCCGGCGTGAATGTGCTGGTGCAGAACAATCTGCTGCCGCTGACGGCAATCCTCATCGAGCCTGCCAAGCCGTTGTTCCTCAACAACGCGATCGGTCAGGGCATCCTGACGCCGATGGGCACGCTCCAACTGGATGAGCTGGGCAAATCCGTTTTGTTCCTGCTCGAATCCAACCCTGGTCCCGGTCTCGGCATTCTGCTCGCGTACATGTTCTTCGGCAAGGGCTCTTCCAAGACCTCTGCTTGGGGTGCATCTGTGATCCACCTGTTCGGCGGCATCCATGAGATCTATTTCCCGTTCGTGCTGATGAACCCGATTCTCATTCTCCCGCTGATCGTCGGCGGCGCTTGCGGCACGCTGGTATTCACCATGCTGAACGTCGGTTTGGTCGGCGTTGCTTCCCCCGGCAGCATCATCTCTATCATGCTCATGTCCTCGCCCGGCGACCAGTTCAAGATCATTCTCGGTATTGCGGCTGCTTGTGTCGTTACCTTCGTGCTGGCCATTCCGCTCATTAAGCGTGCAGGCGGCGGCGATGACGCATCGCTCAAGGAAGCAGCCCAGACGATGAACGAGCTCAAGGGCAAGAAGAGCCGCATCTCCTCCGTTTTTGAAAGCATTGAAGAGTTTGATTTCTCTAAGGTAACGCGCATTGCCTATGCCTGCGACGCCGGTATCGGTTCCTCTGCCATGGGCGCGACCGTTTTACAGAAGAAGTGTAAAGCAGCCGGTCTGGATGACATCAAGGTATTCCATATTGCCATTGAAAACCTGCCGACCGAATGTCAGGTTGTCGTCACACAGGAGCTCCTGCTCGACCGCGTCAAGGACGTACAAAAGGATGCCTATTGCATCGCTGTGACCGATTTCATCAATGCCCCGCAATACGATGAGCTGATCGATAAGATCAAGCAGGCCCGCGGCAACAAATAGGCATAACAGCCCGGAAAAGCGGCGCTGCCGTTTGCAATCAAGCGGCAGCGCCTTTTTGTTATCACGGAAAAAGAGGTCAGTATGCTGAAAACGATTATTATGGACTTCGACGGACTGATCGTCGATACCGAGGTGGTGTGGTATCACATCTATGTGGAATGGTTCCGCAGGGAAAAAGGATATGACCTGTCTGTGCAGGAATTTTTGACCTGTGTCGGCTCTAATTCCGAGGATCTGTTCCGCAAGCTGGATGCCAAGGGCGTCACGGTAGACCGCGATGCCTTCGCCAAGGATACCTTTGCGCAGTTTATTGAACAGAGCAGCCGTCTGCCGGCTAAGCCCGGCGTGGAGGACTTTTTAAAGCAGGCGCATGCAAACGGTCTGTCCGTTGCGCTTGCAACCTCCTCCAGCCGAAAAAAACCAACCGTCCATCTGGAACGGTTGGGTCTGTTGCCGTATTTTGATCTGCTGGTCACAGCAGAAGATGTCGAACGCATCAAACCCCATCCCGACCTGTTCCTCAAAGCCGCTGAAAAGCTCAGCTGCACGCCGGAGGAATGTCTGGTGGTGGAGGATTCCCTCAACGGGCTTTTGGCCGGTCTGAACGCACACATGCGCGTGCTGGTGGTGCCCAACGACGTAACGAAATATTGTCAGTTCGATGGGCAATACCGTCTTTGCAATTCGCTTGCGGACATCGATGTCGCCCAACTGATCGCAGAATTTTAGGAGGAACGATTACAATGCTATTGGAAACGATCACAGCCCAAGACGTACAGATCGGCTTGCACGCAAAGGATTGGGAGGACGCCATCCGTCAGGCAGCCGCGCCCCTGCTTGCATCCGGCGCGATCCAGCAAAGCTATATTGACGGGATGATTACATCCGTTCACGAAAACGGCCCCTATTTTGTTCTGGCAAAAGGGCTGGCGCTGGCGCATGCTCGTCCGGAGTGCGGCGCAGTCCGCTTAGCGCTCAACTTTACGACTTTTGATCCTCCGGTGCCCTTTGGCGCTGGTGAAAACGATCCGGTCCGTCTGGTCATCACGCTGGCTGCAACCGATCCGGACAGCCACTTAGACCTGCTCGGTGAGCTGGCAGAAGTCCTGATGGATGAGAGCCGGATGCAGCAGCTGTTCTCCGCGGCATCACCCGAAGCATTCTGCGCGCTGCTTGGATAATCTCTGAAGAAAGAGGCGATAAGCATGGTTCTGTGTTTTGATATTGGCGGTACCTCCATTAAGTATGGAGCAGCTCATGAGGACAACGGCCAGATCGTATTTGATGATCGCTGGGAGACGCCTACGGATGCCAAGCGGCTGCGTGGTCCGGGCATTGAACAGAAAATCCTGGAGCTGATCGACAGCCTGTATAAGCAATATACGCCGGAAGGCATTGCGATTTCCACCGCTGGCATGGTGGACCATATGACCGGCGCAATCCTCTATGCTAACGAGAATATTCCCGAATATACCGGCCGCAATCTCAAACAGGCCGTGCAAAATCGCTTTCATTTGCCGTGTGCGGTGGAGAATGACGTCAACTGCGCCGCACTCGGCGAAGCCGCCTACGGTGCAGGCCGCGGTGCAGACAGTGTACTCTGTCTCACCGTCGGCACCGGCATCGGCGGCGCTATCATACTTGACGGCAAGATCTGGCACGGCCACAGCGGCAGCGCCGGTGAGATCGGCTATATGCCGATGAGCGGTAGCCTGTTCGAGCAGCAAGCCTCCACCTCCGCCCTTGTCCGCAATATCGAGTCGCAAACGGGTGAAGCGCTAACCGGTAAGGAGATTTTTGCCCGCGCACAAGCCGATGATACGGTTTGTCAAAATGCAATTCAGCAATTATGTGCGGTTTTGGCACAAGGGCTTGCCGCCTGCATCTGTCTGTTTAACCCTGCCGCCATTGTCCTTGGCGGGGGTATTATGGCACAGAGCGATTACCTCCGGCCAATCCTCAAGGACGAACTACAGCATTTTGTCAATCCATTTGTTCTTTCCCAAACCAAGCTGTGCTTTGCCGAGCTTGGCAACAGCGCTGGTATGGCTGGCGCCTTTCGCTGGCTCAAACAGACTACTTCCCGCTGACGTTTTCCCCTCTGTCAGCAAAAGAAAAAGCAGTAGCCGAAGCTACTGCTTTTTTAGTGTGCGCGTCGAGTTATCTTCCCGGGCCGTCGCCAGCCAAGTATTGTCACCGTAAACGAGCTTAACTACTGTGTTCGGAATGGGAACAGGTGTACCCTCGTCACCATTGACACGCACTATAGAAGATTTACACCTTCAAAACTGAACAATAACTACCGGCAAGCTAAGAGTTTGTT
>ERZ1090878.1688-NODE-1693-length-10205-cov-5.867980_pt1 | contig 10205 bp, 10 predicted proteins | sample MGYA00478473_ERZ1090878 | MGnify/ENA primary metagenome ERZ1090878 (study PRJEB33644, sample SAMEA5815720) | chicken gut metagenome | biome: Chicken; feature: Gastrointestinal Tract; material: Caecum | place: Ireland | collected 2019-01-01 | study: A study of... | reverse complement strand
GCCGAGCAGAAGTGGGAACTTGCCACCGCCAGGGCCTTTTCCGCGCCGCCTCTCTCCACCAGAATGGAGGCCAGCAGCAGCGTTTGGGCCATGGTGGAGCAGGCCCCGTACTGCCCCAGGAAGGGGATGCCGAAGTCCAACAGCCCAAAGGTGGAGGAGATGCACTGGTTGAGCAAATCCCCCGCCAGGATGAAGTCCACCTCTTGGGGGGAGAGGCCGGCCTTTCCCAGGGCCAAGGTGACAGCCTCCTTTTGGAGGCGAGCCTCGGCCTTTTCCCAGCTCTCCTCCTGGAGGGTGGTGTCCCCAAAGGTCTGGTCGAAATCGCCGCCCAGGGGGCCTTCGGCCTCCCGCTTGCCCCCCACTGCCCCGTGGGAGAGGATGGTGGGGCGTTCAAACTCCAAGGTGCGCTGGCCCAGCCGCCTCATAGGGAACCTCCCAGCCACTGCCACACAAACAGCACCAGCCCATACACCACCGACGCCGTGATGCCGTACACCAGCACCGGCCCCGCGATGGAGAAAAGCTTGGCCCCCAGGCCGTTGACAAAGCCCTCGGATTTAAACTCCAGCGCCGGGGACACCATGGAGTTGGCAAAGCCCGTGATGGGCACCAGCGTGCCCGCCCCGGCGTGCTGGGCGATTTTGTCGTAGAGGCCCAAGGCGGTGAGCAGCGCGGAGAGGAAAATTAGGCTGATGGACACCCCGGTGCGGGCTTGGGGCAGCTCCAGGCCCAGGCTTTGGTAGAGGTTGCACAGCGCCTGGCCCAAGGTGCAGATGGCGCCCCCAAACAAAAAGGCCAGCAGGCAGTCCTTCCCCACCGGGGAGGGCGGCGAGACCTGCTCCACCCGGCGCTGGTATTCCTCTTTGGAAACGGTTTTCATAGAAAAACTCCCCCTTTGGCTGTAGTGTGGACGCCCAAAGGGGGAGTTATGCGTAAAAACGCTTTCTTTAGCGGATGAAATTGGTGCGCTGGAAGGGCTCGCGCTGCGGCACGCCGTACTGCTCCTTGCCCAGGGCGATGCTCTTCATCAGGAAAACCATGTTCCGGGCCAAGGTGCGCATGGTCTGCATGCCCTCCTCGTCTTGGGCGGCCTCGCCCTTTTCCCGGCCATAGACAGCGTTCCAATACTGGCCAGTGGCAATGGGCATGCCGGAAATGGCAAAGTACTTGTTCAGCTCGTCGTAGGTAGCGGAGACGCCGCCCCGGCGGGCCACGGCCACAGCGGCGCCCACCTTCATGGTCTTGTCAAAGGGGGTGCTGTAAAACAGCCTGTCGATAAAGGAGATAAGGGTGCCGTTGGCAGAGGCGTAATACACCGGGCTGGCGATGACCAGGCCGTCGGCCTCCGCGAACTTGGGGGCAGTCTCGTTGACCAAATCGTCAAACACGCACTTGCCCTTCTCCATGCAGGAGAGACATGCCACGCAGCCGCGGATGGCCTTGTTGCCCACCTGGACTGTCTCCACCTGGATGCCCTCCTGCTGGAAGATTTTCTCCATCTCCCCCAGGGCTATGGACGTGTTGCCGCCCACCCGGGGGCTGCCGTTAATCAGTAAAACCTTCATCGTAGTACACCTCGTCACAGATAGAATGGCAGCAAAGGGCTGCATTTTTATTATACTACTCCAGTAGCCCTTTGAAAAGAGCGCGGCGTTTTCGCCGGTGTTCAGAAAAACTTAACAAAAAGTTGATAGATTTCTCCTGCGCATCCTGCTATAATGTTCTCAGACCTTTGATAAGGGGGTGCGCGCCATGATGGTGCCCCGCATCCGGCAACGCCAGCAGGCGTGCCCAGTATCCAACCGCAAAACAAAACAGCCCCTTTCCTGGAGCTGACGCTTCCCGCGTCTGCCCCACAGTGAAAGGCGGCTGTTTTTTGTTCTCAGGAAAGGAGAGACACTGCATGATTCCTTGTCAAGCCACCTGCGGCAGCTACTGTGAAGGCTGCCATAAAAACTGCGCCAAATGGAAGGTCCTTCAGGCCAAAAACCGCCGGGAGCGCCAGAAGAAAAAAGACTATCTCCACTACTACAACCAGCTAAACAGCGCGGTGCTGCGGCAGTATCTCAGCATGCAGCCCCACAGCTATTACCGTTGATACATACGCACAGAAAAAGCGCCCTCCCAGCCGGGAAGGCGCTTCTTTGTTTGTCGGGTTTACGCTTCCTGCCCCGCGGTGAGGGCGGCCACAATCTCGTCGGTGCGCATCCCGCGGGAGCCCTTTACCAGCACCGCGTCGCCGGGGTGCAGGGCCTCCTGTAAAAAGGCGGTGGCCTCCTCGTTGGTGGCAAACCAGTGGGCCTCGGAGCCGTAGCCAGCGGCAATCCCCTTGGCCAGGGGCCCCACGGCCACTAGCAGCTCCACGCCGCGCTCCCGGGCGTAGGAGCCCACCTCATAGTGGCCCTGCTGGGAGAAGTCCCCCAGCTCCAGCATATCCGCCAGCACCGCCGCCCGCTTGCCTGTCACCGGGCGGGTGGCAAGCACGTCGATGGCGCTGCGCATGGAATCGGGGCTGGCGTTGTAGCTGTCGTCGATGATGAGCAGCCCGCCGGCCTCCACCACCTGCTGGCGCATGGCCGGCGCCTTGTAGGCGGAGATGGCCCGCACCGCGTCCTCGGCGGGGACGCCCAAGTACCTTGCCACCGCCATGGCGGCCAAGGCGTTGCGCACGTTGTGCTCCCCGGCGGCGGGGACAAACACCTCGGTCTTTTCTCCGGCGGGGGAAAGGCAGGTGAAGAAGGTGCCCTTGTCCGCCTCGTTGAGGCCATAGGCGCGCCAATCGCAGGTGGGGCCCAGGCCGAAGGTGACCACCTTGCCGCCCAAAGTCTCCTTCAAGGTGGGCAGCAGGTCGTCATCGCCGTTGACGAACAAAGCGCCGTCCACGGGGATGTAATCGGCAATGTGGGCCTTTTCCTTTAAGATGTTCTCCCGGGTCTTCATAAACTCGATGTGGGACACCCCGATGTTGGTCATCACCGCGCAGGTGGGCTTCACCACAGCGGCGATGCGGGCCATCTCCCCGGGCATGCTCACACCCATCTCCACCACGGCGGCGGTGTGGTCCTTTTTCAGGCCGCACACGGTGATGGGCACCCCCACCTGGCTGTTCTGGTTCCCGGCGGTTTTCAGCACCCGGAACTTGGCCGTAAGGGCCTGGGCCACCATCTCCTTGGCGGTGGTTTTGCCCACGCTGCCGGTGACGCCCACCACCGGGATGGCAAACTGCTCCCGGTACCAGGCGGCGGCCTTTTGCAAGGCCTCCCGGCAGTCCTTCACCAGGACAATGGGCTTCTCCCCCAGGGGGATTTCGTGGTCGGTAAAGGTGGCGGCGGCAGGGCTTTCCAGCACGGCGGGTATGTAGTCGTGGCCGTCGGCGCGCTCGCCCCGGATGGGCACGAACATGGCGCCGGCCTTGGCCTGGCGGCTGTCTGTGAAGAAGGACGTGACCGCCACGGCCTCGTCCCCGCAGAGGAGCTTGCCCCCTGTGGCCTTTAGGATGTCAGAAATTTTCACTCGCATAAGTCACCCCGGTGATTGATAGTTTCCAAAGCGTTCAGGCAAGGGAGCCCATGGGGTCCCAGGGCTCCAGCTGGATGGGCTCCTGGGAGAGCTCCTCCACCTGCTGGGCGGTGAGGTACTTCTTGTTCACCACCACCTGGTAGGTGTACTCGCTGAACCACGCGTCGCTCATAACATAGTAGCCGTTTTCGCCGGCATCCTTGCCCCAGCTGTTCTCCACGCGCCAGCGGGTAGGCTTGCCGTCCTCGTCCAAATCCACCCCCTGGAACACCATGGCGTGGGTCATCAGGCTTTCGCCGTAGTCCAGCCGCTGGGCTTTGTCCATGGTAAAGTCCGTGCCGAAGAGCTCCCCAGCCTGGATGGCCTCCAAATCCAGGACGCCGCCCTCCCGCAGGGAGCACTTGCCCACGTCGCAGCCAAACCACACGGGCTGGCCGTCCTGCATCTGGGCGATGGCCGCGGCCTTCAAATCCTCCACCGGCAAGTTCAAGTACTTGACAGGGCGGCCCTCCACCACGTTGCCCAGCAGCTTCACGGTGTAGGTCTTGTGATAGGGCTTGTCGGCGGTGGGGGCGTTAATCAGGCTGACATACTGGGAGAGGTCCCAGCCCACGTACTTCTGGAAGAACTCCTTGCCGGTGAGGCCCGTGTCGCGGATGAACTCCTTCTTCTTGTTGCGCACCTCCAAGGTGACGGTCTTGGGAGGCTTGCCCAGGCACACGCACAGCATGTTGTAAATGGTGGCCATCATGGCGTCCTTCTCCTGGCGCAGCTCCTCCAGGGACTTGCCGTTCTGGTGGCCGGTGCGCAGGGTGCAGGCGTACTCCCGCAGCTTGCGGGTCATATAGCCGGCCATCTCCCGGGTGGCGGAGGAGCACACCGTCTCGGGCATGGCGTCCTTGGGCACCACGCCGTACTTCTCAATGAGGTTGCAGAACATATCCCACTGGCCGCCGTCGTTGAGGGGGGCCATCAGCAGGTGGGCGATGACGCGGCCGCTGGTGGGCTCCTCCAAGGTGTCCAGAATGCTCTCCAGGAAGTAGTTGGCCTTTTCCAGCTTGTCGTAGAACAGGGTGTAGTTCTGGGAAAGCTCGAAGGTGTCCAAGTCCAGCTTCTTCATAATGGCGAAGCGCATGGTGTTCAGGGCGGCGAACATCCAGCAGCGGCCGCTCTGCTTCTGGTTGGTGATGTTCCCCTGCTCCAGGGAGATGGAATACTGGTGGCGGTCCCGGCGGTAGACCTCCTGGTTGGTGGCGGCCTTCACCACGCCGTTGGTGGTGACAGCCCGCATGGCCACCTGGTTGGCCCGGTCGGCGTCGAAGGCCTTTTCATAGGCCGCCAGCTGTTCGAAAGTGATGTTCTTTTCCATGGTTTCACATTCCCTTCTTTAGCATATTGCTTATACTATTGTAATGGAACAAGTCCTATCTGCCTTTTTCCCCCAAAGCCCTTGCGGGGAGCTTCACCGCGCGTTTCCACACTCTCCCGGTGGAAAGCTTCAACCAGTCCCCCTCTTGGGTCACCTGCACCTGGACCCGCTTCCCCTTGTGGGACAGGACCAGCACGGTGGGCCCATCCTCCAGGCAGACGCGGGACTGCCGGAGGGCCTCCAACACCTGGGGGACTACCTCCCGGAGGTTCACGGCGCGGCCTGGGGCTGGGGCGTCCCCATCTCCTCCAGCAGTTCCCGGATGACCACCCGCTCGTCGAAGGGGCGCTTCTCCCCTTGGATTTCCTGGTAGTCCTCGTGGCCCTTGCCCGCCAGGACGATGATGTCCCCCTCCTGGGCGTTTTCCAAGCACCAGCGGATGGCCTCCCGTCTATCGGGGATTTCCACATACTTCCCCTCTGTCTTGGCCATGCCCACCTTGATGTCGGCGATGATGTCGTTCACATCCTCAAAGCGGGAGTTGTCGGCGGTGAGCACGGAAATATCCGCCAGCCTGCCGCTGATTTCCCCCATCTCATACCGGCGCACCTTGGGCCGGTTGCCCCCGGCGCCGAACATGCAGATAAGCCGCTTGGGATGGTATTCCCGCAGGGTGGTGAGGATGTTCTCCATGCCCACGCCGTTGTGGGCGTAATCCAATAATAAGGTGTAGTTGCCGGGCACGGGCACAGGCTCCACCCGGCCCTTGACCTTCACCGTGGAGAGGCCCTGCTTCATGGCCTCCACGGGGACGCCCAGCTCGTGGCAGGCGCCAATGGCCGCCAACGCGTTGTAGGCGTTGAACCGGCCGGGGATATCCACCTCGGCGGTAAAGTCCTCCTCCCCGGAGACCTCAAAGGCGATGCCCAAAAAGCCCGGCTTGTTCAGGTGGCGGCAATCCGCGCCCCGCAGGTCCGCGGGGGCTTCAAAGCCGTAGGTCTTCACCTGGCAGGTGTGGCCCTGGAGGATGCCCTCCAGGCTGGGGTCGTCGGCGTTGACCACGCCCACCTTGCACAGAGAGAACAGCTTCGCCTTGCTCTCCATATACTCCTGCATGTCCTTGTGCTCCACCCCGCCGATGTGGTCCTCGGAGAAGTTGGTGAACACCCCCACGGAAAAGGGGAAGCCGTAGACCCGCAAATCCTTCAGGCCGATGGAGGAGGCCTCCATCACGCAGTAGCGGCAGCCGGCGTCGGCCATGCGGCGCAGATACATTTGTATATCGTAGCTCATGGGGGTGGTGTTGTCGGTCTGGATGAGCTCCTCGCCCATGAGCACCCCAATGGTGCCAATGACGCCGGTCTTGTGGCCGGCGGCCTCCAGGATGGAGCGAATCATATAGGCGGTGGTGGTCTTGCCCTTGGTGCCTGTCACGCCGATGACGGAGATGTCCCCCTCTGCGGGGTTCTCAAAGAAAGCGGCGCTCAGCAGGGCCAGGGCCTTGCGGGTGTCCGGCACCAAGACCACCTGGGCGCCGGGGGCCTCTACCGGCTCCTCCGCCACGATGACGGCGGCACCGGCCTGGGCGGCCCCGGCGGCATACTTGTGGCCGTCGGAGTTGGAGCCCCGCATGCACACAAAGGCGCAGCCCTGTTTTGCCTTGCGGGAGTCGTATACAATATCGGTAATTTCAACTTCTTGATAACCCTCTGTAATGCCCAGAGGGGCCAGCAAACGAGACAATTTCATAAAAAGCACTTCCTTTCCCGGGGAAAAGCCTGGGCCTACCCCTGTAAAAGCACGGATTTATCATACTCTTTTACCAAGTTCTTGTCAATAAAAATGGGGGTTTCCGCCGTTTTGTAAAATGTTAAATCTCTTTACATAGATTTTACATAACCCCCCTGTCGCACTTTACATTGCGTGTATATCATGTATGCCGTAAGGTAAGGAAAAAGGACATACCAAAAAATGCAAAAGGAAGGTCATTACCATGAAAAAAGTTCTTTCCACCCTTTTAGCGCTCACTCTGTGCGCCTCCATGCTGGCCGGCTGCGGCGGCAACAGCAACAGCAGCTCCTCTGCCGCTGACAGCTCCGCCTCTGAGAGCAGCTCCTCCACCAGCAGCACCTCTTCCGAGAGCAGTGCTTCTGAGAGCGAGTCCTCTGCCGAGGGCACCTCTGCTTCCGGCCCCATCACCGTGGTCTCCCGTGAATCCGGTTCCGGCACCCGCGGCGCCTTTGTGGAGCTGATCGGCGTTGTGGACGAGGAAGACAACGATATGACCACTCAGGACGCCACCATTTCCAACTCCACCGAGGTTGTGATTCAGACCGTGGCTGGCAACACCGGCGCCATTGGTTACATCTCCCTGGGTTCTCTGGACGACACCGTGAAGGGTGTAAACATTGACGGCGTGGAGCCCACCGCCGAGAACATTGAAAACGGCACCTACACTGTGTCCCGTCCCTTCAACGTGGCCACCAAGGGCGAGCTGACCAACGAGGCCGCTCAGGATTTCATGAACTACATCATGAGCGAAGAGGGCCAGGCCATTGTGGCTGAGGACTACATCCCGATCTCTGGTGTGGAAGCTTTCGAGTCCAACGGTGCCTCCGGCTCTGTCACCGTGTCCGGCTCCTCCTCCGTTTCTCCTCTGATGCAGAAGCTGATTGAGGGCTACAACACTGTGAACCCCAATGTTTCCATTGAACTCCAGACCTCTGACTCCACCACCGGCATGACCGACGCCATCAACGGCATGAGCGATATCGGCATGGCCTCTCGTGAGCTGAAGCAGGAGGAGCTGGACGCCGGCCTGGTGAACACCGTTATCGCCACCGACGGCATCGCCATCATCGTCAACAACGAGTCCCCCATCACCGACCTGACCACCGAGCAGGTTCGGGACATCTACCTGGGCAACATCACCGACTGGTCCGAGCTGGGCTAAATTTCCGTCAGTCACGGAACACACAAAAGGGCTGTAAGCGTTACAGCCCTTTTTCTTTAGGAGGGCAGTGAATAACTTATGAATGGAAAAGCAAAAGAGTACCGAAGCACACAGCTCCGCGAAAAAGTGATGCAGGTGGTCTTTTTGATCGCCGCCTGCATCTCCATCCTGGCCGTGGCGCTGATCTGCATCTATCTGTTCGCAAACGGCCTGCCGGCCATTGCCAAAATCGGCCCCTTTGAGTTTTTGCTGGGTACCGACTGGCGGCCTGACGCCGACCACTACGGCATCTTCCCCATGATTATCGGCAGTATTTACGTCACCGCCGGAGCCATTATTGTGGGCGTGCCTCTGGGACTGCTGGCCGCCATCTATATGGCGAAGTTCTGTCCCGCTCCCCTGTACAAGATTTTGAAGCCAGCGGTGGACCTGCTGGCGGGCATTCCCTCCATCGTGTACGGCTTCTTCGGCCTGATGGTGATTGTGCCTTTGGTACAGAACCTGTTCGGCGCTCCCAGCGGCCAGAATATGCTGACCGCCTCCATCCTTTTGGGCATTATGATCCTTCCCACCATTATCAGCGTTTCGGAAAGCTCCATCCGCGCTGTGCCTGACAGCTATTACGAGGGCGCCCTGGCCTTGGGCGCCAGCCACGAGCGCAGCGTGTTCTTTGTCACCGTACCCGCCGCCAAAAGCGGCATTATGGCGGGCATCATCCTGGGCGTGGGCCGGGCCATTGGCGAGACCATGGCTGTGATTATGATTGCCGGCAACCAGCCCCGCATTCCCGACAGCCTGCTGGAGGGCGTTCGCACCCTCACCGGCAACATCGTTATGGAAATGGGTTACGCCCAGGGCCTGCACCGGGAGGCCCTCATCGCCACCGGCGTGGTGCTGTTCGTGTTTATTCTCATCATTAACCTGCTGTTTTCCATCCTCAAGAGAAAGGAGAGCAAAGCGTGAGCGATATGGCTGAAAATATGAAGCAAGCGAAATCCGCACAGGACATTGTGGCTGTGAACAAGCCCACCCTTCAGCAAGCTGTCAAGCAATATAAGAAGTCTCCCTTCTCCCTGTTTTTGCGGGTGATCGTCACCCTGGCAGCCGTCATCACCGTATCGGTGCTGCTGTTTTTGGTGGCCTACATCGTCATCATGGGTGTGCCAAACCTGAAGCCCGCCCTGTTTTCTCTGGAATACACCAGTGAAAACGCCTCCATGCTGCCCGCCCTGATCAACACCGTGATTATGACGGTGATGTCCCTGGTTGTGGCGGTGCCTGTGGGCATCTTCTCCGCCATCTACCTGGTGGAATACGCCAAGCGGGGCAACAAGCTGGTGGGCGTGGTGCGTATCACCGCCGAAACCCTTTCCGGCATCCCCTCCATTGTGTACGGCCTGTTTGGCTACCTGTTCTTCGGCGTCAGCCTGGGCTGGAGCTATTCCATGATTGGCGGCGCCTTGACCATGTCCATCATGATACTGCCCCTGATTATGCGTACCACAGAGGAGGCTTTGATGAGCGTGCCGGACTCCTTCCGGGAAGGCAGCTTCGGCCTGGGCGCCGGCAAGCTGCGCACCGTGTTCCGCATCATCCTGCCCAGCGCCATGCCTGGCATCCTCTCCGGCATCATCCTGGGCATTGGCCGCATCGTGGGCGAGACCGCCGCCCTGATGTTCACCTCCGGTACCGTGGCCCAGGTGGCCGTTAACCCCATGGACTCCGGCCGGACCCTGGCGGTACACATGTACAACCTGTTAAACGAGGGCCTGGCCCGCGAGGCCGCCTATGCCACAGCCGTCCTCCTGCTGATTCTGGTGGTGGGCATCAATGCCCTGTCCTCCTTTGTGGCTAAGAAATTCACCAAAGCATAAAAAGAACGAATGACCATGGGGCGTGGCCTTCCACAAATATACGCACCTGCCGCCCCGCGATGACGAAAGGAATGGATGGTTTCTCTTATGGATAAGATAACGGTCAAAAACCTGGACCTATACTACGGCGACTTTAAGGCGCTGAAAACCGTGAACATGAACATTGCCCCCAACGAGGTGACCGCCTTCATCGGCCCCTCCGGCTGCGGCAAGTCCACCTTGCTCAAGTCCCTCAACCGCATGAACGACCTGGTGGAGGGCTGCAAAATCACCGGCGAAATCCTTCTGGACGGGGAGGACATCTACGGCAACATCGACGTCAACCAGCTGCGCAAGCGGGTGGGCATGGTGTTCCAGAAGCCCAACCCCTTCCCCATGAGCGTGTACGACAACATCGCCTACGGCCCCCGCACCCACGGCATCCGCTCCAAGGTGAAGCTGGACGAGATTGTGGAGAAGTCCCTGCGGGGCGCGGCCATCTGGGACGAGC
>ERZ1090878.1686-NODE-1691-length-10210-cov-5.830133_pt1 | contig 10210 bp, 8 predicted proteins | sample MGYA00478473_ERZ1090878 | MGnify/ENA primary metagenome ERZ1090878 (study PRJEB33644, sample SAMEA5815720) | chicken gut metagenome | biome: Chicken; feature: Gastrointestinal Tract; material: Caecum | place: Ireland | collected 2019-01-01 | study: A study of the... | reverse complement strand
GCGGAAGGCCCCATGCCGCAGACCCGCTTCGTCATGCAGAAGGCGCTCGAACTCAACCACAAACTTATTATCGTGGTGAACAAAGTCGACCGCCCCGATGCGCGCATCGCTGAGGTGCAGGACGAAATTCTGGAACTTCTCATCGATCTCAACGCCTCCGACGAACAGCTCGACAGCCCGATCGTATTCTGTTCGGGAAGGGCGGGTACAGCGTCGCGTTATGCGGATAAAGAGGGCAAAGACCTCACGCCGCTCTTTGACACGATATTGAATCACATACCGCCCATGACGGTGGATGAAACGGCTCCTCTGCAGATCCTTGTTTCCTCGATCGACTACAACGATTATGTCGGGCGTATCGGCATCGGCCGTATCGAACGCGGAACCGCAAAGGCAAATCAGGAAGTTGCCGTCTGCAACCACAACTCTGTAGGTCAGGTCAAACGCGGAAAGCTCGTCAACCTTTACCAGATCGAAGGACTTGCGCGGGTACCTGCCGAAACGGCACAGGCGGGAGATATCGTCTGCTTTTCCGGGTTAGAAGGTATTAACATCGGCGATACTGTCTGCGCACCCGAGTGCGTGGAGGCAGTACCGTTCGTCAAAATCAGTGAACCGACCGTTGAGATGACCTTCTCCGTCAACGACAGTCCGTTTGCCGGCAAGGAAGGGAAGTTCGTCACCTCCCGCCATTTGCGCGAACGGCTGTACCGCGAACTGCTTAAGGACGTTTCGCTGAAAGTGGAAGACACCGATACTGCGGAAGCGTTCAAAGTGAGCGGCCGCGGCGAAATGCACCTCTCCATTTTGATTGAAACGATGCGCCGCGAGGGATATGAATTTCAGGTAAGCACCCCGCGTGTGCTGTATAAGACTATCGACGGGCAGCTTTATGAACCGATCGAGCGCTTGATCGTCGACGTTCCCGAGGAGGGAACGGGCGCCGTGTTCCAGAGCATGGGCGAACGCAAGGGCGAGCTCGTGCATATGAGCGCGGTCGGTTCGCGCATGCGCCTCGAATTTTTGATCCCTGCGCGCGGACTGTTCGGATATAAGAGCGAATTCCTCACCCAGACGAAGGGAGAGGGCGTCATGAACTCCATATTCTTTGAATACCAGCCGTACAAGGGCGATCTGAAGCGGCGCGATACCGGCTCGCTCGTCGCCTTCGAATCGGGCGAGGCTGTCACCTACGGGCTGTATAACGCGCAGGATCGCGGAATTCTGTTTATCGATCCGGGTACGCAGGTTTACGAAGGAATGGTCGTCGGCGTATCGCCCAAAACGGAAGACATCAACGTCAATGTCTGCAAGAAAAAGCACATGACGAATACGCGCGCGGCGGGAAGCGACGACGCGATACGGCTCAATTCGCCCAAAAAGATGAGCCTTGAAGAGTGCCTCGAATTTCTCAACGACGACGAGCTGTTGGAGGTCACGCCCGTGTCGCTTCGCATCCGCAAGCGCATCCTCGACAGCGAGCTTCGCGCCAAAGCGCGCGCACGCGAAAAGAAAGCATAAAAGACGTATAGCGCAACATACAATATTCCCGAAGAGTATTTGCTCGGAGGGAATATTTTTTATGGAAGAAACAAAACTGCAGACGGCGCTCATCGAACAGCAGAAAAAGATAACGATAACGGGAGTGGAGAGCGTCGATGCCTTTTCGCCCCGTCAGATTTCACTCACGCTCGATAACGGCAAGGCTGTCATTGTCGGAGACAACCTGAAAATCGTCAATTTCTCCAAATCAAACGGCAACTTTGCCGCGGTCGGGAAAATCGGCGGCATACGCTTTGCCGCAAAACAGGAAAAACTATCCAAAAGGCTGTTCGGATGAATGAGGGAAATCAGCTATATATCCTGACAGCCTGTATGCTGGCAGGCATTGTTGTCGGACTGCTCTACGAAATTTTTTCGCTGTTTCGCTTTTTTGTAAAAAATAAAGCCGCGCAGACCGTTGCCGATATTCTCTTTTTCATTTTGGCGGGAGGCGTATTTGTCGGGGCGGCGGTACTGTTTCGCCTGCCGGATATGCGGATATACATGCTTGCTGCGGCACTTGCCGGACTTTGGCTGTATACAAAAACATTGCACAGAACAGTTGCCTTTTTTGCCGGAAAATTGTATAATAAATGCAGGAGCGTGTGCAAAGACTTGGCAATGCGCGCGGCGGCATACCATGAAAGAAGAAAAATTCAAAAGAATCGTAGTCGGAGTCACGGCAGCAGCCGTCATTCTGCTCGCCATACTTCTCGTTTACATGATCTACCAGTTGATTGCCATTTCCGTCCGGGAGAAGCGCATCGCCGAACTGGAAGAGCAGTATGCCTATTGGGAGCAGTATGTAAAAGAAAATGAAGGAAAAATCGAGGTGTACGAAGGCCTTGCCTGGTTAGAGATCATCGCACGCAAATTAGGTATGCTCGGCGCAGGCGATTACGGCAAGGATGCTTCTGTTTCTTTTGAAGACGGCGCTCTTTTGAAAGTTTCCGACAGCGGAGAGATCCTATATGAAATATGCGGTGATTGACATCGGTTCCAATTCCGTCCGCCTGCTTCTGTGGGCGGACGGTCATACTTTATGCAAGAAAGTGAATACTACGCGTCTGGCGGAAGGCTTGACTTTTACAGGAAAACTTTCGCGGGAGGCAATGGAGCGCACAGCTGCGGCAATTGCCGGTTTTGCGGAGGAAGCCGAACGCGAAGGCGCCGAAAGGCTGTACGCATTCGCCACGGCGGCGGTGCGGAGCAGCAAAAACGGCGCTGATTTTGTACAGCTTGTCAAGGATTTGTGCGGCATCGAAGTGGACGTCGTTGCAGGGCAAGAGGAAGCCGAACTCGGGCTGACCGGCGCACTGGGCGGGCAGGACGGCGGCATCATCGACGTAGGCGGCGCAAGCAGTGAAGTTACTGTCGGGAAGGGCGGTAAAATTATCTATGCCGTCAGCGCCGACATCGGCGCGGTACGGCTGAAGGACGCCTGCGGCGAGGACAGGCAAAAGCTGGAAAAATTTATTGCCGAAAAAATAGCCGTCTACGGGCAGGTGCCTCATTGTGAAATGACGGCAATCGGCGGCACGGCAACTTCGCTCGCCGCGCTCGAATACGAAGTGGAGCCGTACGATCCCGCGCGTATTCACGGAACATTTCTCCGCGCGGAACGCATTCTGTTCTGGGCGGACAAACTCCTGTCCATGCCGCAGGCGGAGCGATTGAAGCTCAAAGGCATGGATAAAAAGCGCGCCGATATTTTGGGAGGCGCAGCGCTGCTGCTGTACTCTGTAATCTGTTTTATCGGGGCGGAAGAAGTGCGGATAAGCGAGCAGGACAACCTGGAAGGGTATCTGTTCCGGAAAATACGGGTGAGCTTATGAATCGCATTGCTGAAAAGATTGCCCGCATTTTCGATGTTATTGCCACATTTGCGATCGGGGGCGTTGTCGTATGGTTGGGGTGCAAACATTATTACGAACAGCTTGATTCGGTACTCCTCATCCTTTGCCTGATCGGCGGCGGAATCGTATCGAGTGCGGTGTGCCGCATTTTTCATGAGTTAGGGCATATTCTCATCGGATTGATCTGCGGTTTCCGCTTTAACAGTATGAGGGTCGGGTTTATTTATCTTTACCGCGACGAAGGAAGGCTTCGCGTCGCCGCCAGACGCTTGCCCGAGTCTCTTGCGGGCGCGACGGAGATGCTCCCGAAAAATGCGGACAACCTGTACGGCAAGTATCTCGCGGTTGTGTGCGGAGGACTTGCGTTTTCGCTTCTGTTCCTTGCGGGGGCAGAATTGGCGCTCGATTTTTACAGGCAGCTGCCGTTTGCCGCTTACGCACTCATCTGTACCGCATTACCGTACGCCTTCCATATTTTCTTTTACAATGTACTGCCTTTTAACGACGACAATCTTGATACGGACGGGGCGATGCTCAAAGGTCTAATCAAAAAAGAGCCGTCTTATCTGACGGCAGTCAATATTTTGGCGATCGAGGCTTATCTTTACCAGGGTTTTACGCCGTCCGAAATCGACAAACAGTTGTATTTCGGTGCGCCGCAGCTTCCCGAAGACGACCTGAATTTCATCCTCCTGACGAATTACAGGCTCTCGTACTATATCGATGCGGGCGACAGGGAAAACGCCGCAAAAGCGTGCCAACGCCTTGAAGATCTTCTCGAATATGTACCTCAATACTATAAAAACGATATTACGGCGGATATCCTTTACTGCAAATGCCGAAGAGGGGATTACGAAGGCGCGCGTACGCTTTATCCGCAGGTCAGGCTGTATCTAAAAGGTGAGGGTTCTTTATCCGCTCACCGTATTTCCGCCGCATATGAGCTGTATGTGAACGAAGACAAGGGCGCCGCCCTGCGGGAACTGAATGCAGCCGAAGAAAAGGCGGAAAGCTATTATATCAAAGGATTGGGTAAATACGAGCATAGACTGCTCGAAGGTATTCGCAATGATATCAAGACAGATATTTTTTACGAACCTGTTTTATAAAAGGTAAAAAGGCGAGGTCGAAATGTACCTCGCCCCTTTTATTTTGCGGGTGGTCAGCATAGTTTATGTGCGTTGCCGTAACAATGCGGGCATACCCCGTCAGCTCCGCCGCAACAGCCTTCACAGAGAAACGCCCCGCATTCGCGGCACTCATATATCTCGCTTCCGTCGCATTCCTTTCCGCAATTGCAACACCGGAATTTTTCCATAAATTGTTCACATGCCTCCGTTTCGCTTTATTTTCAAGTATGGAACAAAGGCTCTTTTTTTATTCGTGCAGGTGCGGAATGCCGTCGGGATTTTCACGCTCCGCTGTAATCAGTCAAAAAAATCATTTTCGAGCCGCAGAAGGCTGTTTAACGGCGTTAAATGCGGTCACTTAAAATTTTAATCAAAAATCGACGGTAAATCGCTTCCGTTTTCGGGCGAAATATGCTATAATTATAAGGTAAAAAATCCGCGACTTTTAATCGTAAAACAGGAGATTTTCAGCTATGACAAATAAGGTACAGGGTGAATACGGAGAAGAGCAAATTCAGGTTCTGGAGGGGTTGGAACCTGTCCGTAAACGCCCGGGCATGTACATCGGTTCGACGGACGAGCGGGGACTGCATCACCTTGTGCAGGAAATCGTCGACAATTCGATCGACGAGGCCTTGGCGGGATATTGTTCGGCCATCCGCGTAACGATCAACAAAGACGGTTCCTGTTCCGTATTGGACAACGGGCGCGGAATCCCCACAGGTATTCACCATAAAGAGGGTATCTCCTCGGTCGAGCTGGTTTTAACAAAATTGCATGCGGGCGGCAAATTCGGCGGCGGAGGATATAAAATTTCGGGCGGTCTGCACGGCGTCGGTCTTTCCGTCGTCAACGCGCTCTCCGAATGGCTCGAAGTGGAAGTATATCAGAACGGTCACGTCTACAAGCAGATCTATAACCGCGGCGTGCCGCAGCGTGCGCTCGCGATCGTCGGCGATACCGACAAGACGGGTACAAAGGTAACCTTCTATCCCGACGACGAAATTTTCGAAACGATTATCTTTAATTACGATAATCTGAAAGTCCGCCTGCGCGAGCTTGCCTACCTCAATAAGGGACTCACGATCTCCATTCAGGACGACCGCGAGGAGAAGCCGAAGTTCGATGAATTCTGCTACGAGGGCGGCATCCTGCACTTCGTAGAAGACCTCAACAAGAATAAAGAGACGCTGTTCGACAAACCCGTATATTTCGAAGAGACGCAGGACGACAGCGCGATCGAGGTCGCCATTCAGTATAACGACAGCTACAGCGAAACTATTTTCAGCTATGCGAACAACATCCATACCGAGGAGGGCGGCACCCACCTCGACGGCTTCAAAGCGGCGCTCACAAAGGTCATCAACGATGCGGGGCATCGGCTGAATATCCTCAAGGAGAACGACAAGCTGACGGGCGACGACGTGCGCGAAGGCATCACGGCAGTCGTATCCGTCAAATTGACCGAACCGCAGTTCGAGGGGCAGACCAAGACGAAACTGGGAAACAGCTCTATGCGCTCCTTCGTGCAAAAGGCGACGGTGGAGCATCTCGGCACCTATCTGGAAGAGAACCCTTCGCAGGCGCGCGAGCTGATTTTGCGCTGCATCACCGCGCAGAAGGCGCGCGACGCGGCGAGAAATGCCCGCGAACTGACGAGGCGGAAGGGTATTCTGGAAAGCACGACACTCCCCGGGAAGCTCGCCGATTGCAGCGAAAAGCGTTCGGAACTGTGCGAGATCTACCTCGTCGAGGGCGACTCGGCGGGCGGTACGGCAAAGCAGGGGCGCGACCGCCGTTTTCAGGCGATTCTGCCGCTGCGCGGCAAAATCCTCAACGTCGAAAAGGCGCGGCTCAACCGCGTGCTCGAAAACGAGGAGATTAAGAGCATGATCACCGCGTTCGGCTGCGGCATTCATGACGATTTCGACGAGAGTAAACTGCGCTATGACCGCATCATCTGTATGACCGATGCCGATGTCGACGGCAGCCATATCCGTATTCTGCTTTTGACCTTCTTTTTCCGTTTCATGCGCCCGCTCATCGAAAACGGGCATGTATACGTCGCGCAGCCGCCGCTGTATAAGGCAACGCGGGGCAAGGATGAGAAATATATGTATTCGGATGCGGAATTGGAGGAATACCGCAATTCCAACCCGGGTAAATTTGAGTTGCAGCGCTATAAAGGTCTGGGCGAAATGAACAGCACACAGCTTTGGGAGACGACGATGAACCCTGCAACGCGTACGCTTCTGCGCGTCAATATGAAGGATGCAGTCGAGGCGGACGAGATGTTCTCGCTCTTGATGGGCGAAAAACCCGAACTGCGCAGGCAATTCATCGAGCAGAACGCGAAACTCGTCGCAGAACTGGATATTTGAGGTTGAACGATGGCGAAGAAAGAGACAAGTCCGGAACTTACCGAAGAGTTTAAAAAGACTCTGGCAATGACAAATATGATCGACGTCGAGGTGGACGACGAGCTGAAAAAGTCCTTCATTGCCTATGCAATGGCGGTTAACGTCAGCCGTGCCATTCCCGACGTGCGCGACGGGTTGAAACCCGTGCATCGCCGCATTCTGTATTCCATGCACGAGATGGGGTTGTATAACGACAAGGCGTACCGCAAGTGCGCCCGCATCGTCGGCGATGTTTTGGGTAAATATCACCCGCACGGCGACATCGCCGTCTATGACGCGCTCGTGCGCTTGGCGCAGGATTTTACCATCAATTTCCCGCTCGTGGACGGGCACGGAAACTTCGGCTCCGTCGACGGCGACCCGCCTGCGGCAATGCGTTATACCGAGGCGAGGATGTCCAAACTCGCGGCGGAAATGCTGCGCGACCTGGATAAAGAGACGGTCGATTATTATCCGACATTCGACGATACCGGGATGCAGCCGTGCGTTTTGCCCGCACGATTCCCGAACCTGCTCGTAAACGGCAGCGACGGCATCGCAGTCGGTATGGCGACGAATATCCCGCCGCACAACCTCGCCGAAGTCATCGACGGGGTCATCGCGCAGATCGACAATCCCGAAATCTCCATCGATGAATTGATGGAGCATATTCCCGCACCGGATTTCCCGACGGGAGCGATTTTGATGGGCAGGGCAGGCATCAAACGCGCCTATCGCACCGGTCGAGGCAATTATATTTTGCGCGCCCGCTGCGAAATAGAGGACTATACTTCGGGCAACACCCAACGCACACGCATCGTCGTAAGCGAAATCCCGTACCAGGTCAACAAGGCAAAGCTGATTGAAAACATTGCCGATTTGGTTAAAGATAAGCGCATCGAAGGCATCTCCGACATACGCGAAGAATCCGACCGCGACGGTATGCGCATCGTCATCGAGCTGCGCAAGGATGCGAACGCTCAGGTCGTTCTTAACCTTCTGTACAAGCACACACAACTGCAGACCTCCAACGGCATAATCTTGCTCGCACTTGTGGACGGCGAGCCGAAAGTGCTCAATCTCAAGGAGTGCATACATTATTATATTGAACATCAGAAAGACGTCATCGTCCGCCGCACAAAATATGACCTGAACAAGGCAGAGGAGCGCGCGCACATCGTCGCAGGACTCGTTCTTGCGCTCGCGAATATCGACGAAGTCATCGCCATCATCAAGCAGTCGGCAGATAAAAACGTCGCCTGCGAGAAGTTGATGCAGGCGTTTGAACTTTCGGACAAGCAGGCGAACGCGATCCTTGAAATGCGCTTGCAGCGCCTGACGTCCCTGGAAGTCGAAAAACTGCAGGAAGAGTTGGAACAGTTGGAACGCACGATTGCCGACCTGAAAGATATTCTCGCAAATGAGCAGAGAGTTCTCGACATCATTAAGACTGACCTTTGCACCATCCGAGACAGTTATCCGAGCGAACGCAAGACGGAACTTTCCTATGACTACGGCGAGATCGACGTCGAAGACCTTATAGAGGAAGAGGAAGTCGTCATTTCGATGACGCATTCCGGCTACGTCAAACGTCAGCCGGTCGCCGAATACAAGGCGCAGCGTCGCGGCGGGATGGGCGTCACCGCGCACAAACCGAAGGAAGAGGACTTCGTTGAAAAGCTGTTTATCAGTTCCACGCACGACAATATTCTGTTCTTCTCCAGCTACGGAAAAGTTTACTGCATCAAAGGTTACGAAATTCCCGAGGCGCAGCGCCAGGCGCGAGGTCGCGCAATCGTCAATCTTTTGCAGATCGAGCAAGACGAAAAGATCACAGCGGTCATTCCTTTGGCAAAAGATACGACCGGATATATTGCCATGGCAACGCGCAACGGGCTTATCAAAAAGACGTCGCTCGAAGAGTTCGAAAATATTCGCAAAGTCGGCAAAATCGCAATCAAGATCAACGAGGGCGATGAACTGATCTCTGTTCAGTTTACAACCGGCGAAGATGAACTGATCATCGCATCCCGCGAGGGCAAGTGTATCCGCTTCAGCGAAAAAGATGTACGCCCGATGGGCAGGGATACGCAAGGCGTCAAAGCAATGAATCTCGGGGAATCGGACAGGCTTGTCGACATGCTTGTTGTCAAACCCGATTGCCAGATCCTGACGCTGACCTCAAAGGGATACGGCAAGCGTTCCGATGTCGAGGACTACCGTTTGCAGGGACGCGCGGGGAAGGGCATTAAAGCCGGCGTATTCAACGAAAAAACAGGGTACCTCGTCAACTTGAAGATTGTCAATGAGAACGAGGATATTATGATCATCTCGAATAACGGAACAATTATCCGGATGCATGTATCGGATATTTCCATGATCGGCAGAAATACGCAGGGCGTGCGCGTTATGCGGCTGAAGGATTCGGAGGTCGCGACAGTTGCCGTTGCGCCGCGAGAGGAAGACGAGCCGGAGCAGGCGAATGGCGCAGACGATAACGAATCGATTGCCGACGCCGAGACATTGACCAAACCCGAAATCGAATCTCAAACGGATATTCTGATGGAAAATGATTCTGAAGACAGCGAATAGCACAAGAACAGCTTAACCCACCTGCCCGCAAATGAACTTCATTTGCGGGCAGGCTTTGCAATGATTGGCAACATGGCAAAAAAACAGTAGTTTTGAAAGACCTGCAAACGCTACGTATTGAATTTTTCCGGAGGAAACGCCATGAAAAAGTGGTTCGACGAAGAATATTCCTTTGAAATTGAGGTTACGGGGTTTTTACGGGGAGATCGCACTGAACATTATTGCAGAAACGGCGAGGAGATCGGAGACCGATATACCTGTACTTATGGATGCCCGGTCAATCGAGACGGTCAGGGGATTTGCTCCAAAACCATGATGATGTTATATCCGATTATGGAATCGGTTCGGAGCGGCGGCGATCTTGAAAACATTGGCGGCGACGGTAAATACAGTAAAACGATCGTCTGTCCGGACGGATGCGTCGTATTTCGTCTCACCGCCAAAAAAATTGGCTCGAAAAACTTTTTTCGAGATGGTTTGCTGAAATAAACTTCCGGGACATGGAGTTAGTTATTAAAACCTGATAGTGCAGATGTGCTTACTCTGAAGAGAAGAAGTCGCATAAAAGAAGGTGTAAAAAGAGGCACCAAAGCTGTTTCCGTTTTGTTTGCAATATGCAATAGAGCGCAGTTATAAGACTGAAATTTATCAAAAAACAAAAATTATAGCAGAGAAGTTTGAAAGTGGGGAA
>ERZ1090878.1684-NODE-1689-length-10211-cov-8.055337_pt1 | contig 10211 bp, 8 predicted proteins | sample MGYA00478473_ERZ1090878 | MGnify/ENA primary metagenome ERZ1090878 (study PRJEB33644, sample SAMEA5815720) | chicken gut metagenome | biome: Chicken; feature: Gastrointestinal Tract; material: Caecum | place: Ireland | collected 2019-01-01 | study: A study of the... | reverse complement strand
ACCGGCAACCTGAATAAAGCTGTAAAGCGAAATATCGAACGTTTTCCGGAACGGTTCATGTTTCAACTGACAGAACAGGAATTTTTGATATTCCAAAATGGAACATCAAGTTGGGGCGGCACACGTAAACGTCCTTATGCTTTCACCGAGCAGGGAGTATCCATGCTTTCAGCTGTTTTACGCAGTCCGACGGCGATACAAATCAGCATCCGGATTATGGATGCCTTCGTGGCCATGCGCAATTACATTATGACTACTTCGACCATCACGGCCGAGCTGTCCGAAATCCGGGCGAAGCTGGCTCTGCTGGAGCGGGCGGACGAGGATAATGCCGAGGCGGTGAACGATCTTTCGGAAGACATGCGCAGGGAGCTGGACAACATCTACGAAGCCATCGCGGCCCTGTCGGTCAAAGTTCCCGAGGCCCGCAAAAAGCCCCGGCCAATCGGGTTCAGGAAATCAGAGTAAACAGAGCCATGACCCAAAAGCGGGCGATACAACCGTTCGAAGAACGCAAAGGGACGACGAGGCGGGCAAGTGGTACTTTCGATTCTTGATATTATCGCCGTACTTACCGACAGCGTAAACCCGACGGCTATCTTGATAAGATGCGCAGGCGCAACGAAACGCCGGCCTCTTTCGTGGGGACAAATTGTCCCTATGCAGCTATGCAAACCCCGCCACCGAGCAGATCACGCCCCACGCCCCGACGGGCTTTCGACGCACAGCGCATCGAAGCCCTTGCGCATATCCGTCGGCATACGGCTTTGGCAATAAGCCTCCGAATCCCCTGAAGAGCACATCCCCTCCCCTTCTCGAAAAACTGACGGAACCCGCACCATGCGGCAAGTCGGGAGTCGGGCGCCGCAGTCGGGATGCGCAGCCTCCGTTCGGATAGCACAACTCACAGAGGCTTCCGATGTTTGCCGGCGGTGCGATGCCCACGGAACGTCTGCATAAATGAGCCGCCGCCACTACAGAGCGGTTTGGCCCGTGTATTCGTTTCCGCCCCCGACTTACCCGCGCCTTCGACGCCGTGTTTGCGTCCCGGACGCTCCGCCACGACAAGAACGAACGGGATTCGTTTTTGCCCCCGACTCGTTCGCATCTTCGGCTTCGTCCCGGATCCTCCGCCCCGGCAATACGAATAAAATTCGTTTTGCGCCCGACTTTTCTTATCTTTGTACCATGATTCGCGAAGAGATGCTGTTCCGCATCGCGGACGACCGGACTTTCGAACAGGCGGCGCTGGAGACATTCCGTTTCCAATCGGAGCGGTGCGCCCCCTACCGCGAATACCTCGGTCTTATCGGCTGCGACCCGAGGCAGGTACAGAGCGTCGACGACATCCCGTTTCTGCCTATCGGCGTCTTCAAGTGGCGCGAGGTCTACTGCGGCGAGGAACGGCCCGAGATCGTCTTCACGTCGAGCGCAACCACGGGCATGACCCAGTCGCGCCATCCGATGCGGTCGCTGGCCCTCTACGAGGAGGCGTTCCGCACGGCTTTCAGGCTCTTTTACGGCGAGCCCCGCCGGCTGAGTCTCTATGCTCTGCTGCCCAACTACCTCGAACGCGAGGGATCGTCGCTGATCTACATGGCCGACCGTCTGATCGCCGACTGCGGCTCGGGCGGGTTCTATCTGCACGACTACGACCGGCTGCTCCGGGACATGGCCGCAGACCCCAAACCGAAGATCCTGCTGGGCGTGAGCTACGCCCTCTGGGAGCTGGCCGAACGCTATGCTCCGAAACTGGAACATACGGTCGTCATGGAGACGGGCGGCATGAAGGGCCGCCGCGAAGAGCTGCCCAAAGAGGAGTTTCACCGCATCCTGTGCGACGCCTTCGGCACGGAGGCGATCCACTCCGAATACGGCATGGCCGAACTCACGTCGCAGGCCTACTCCCGGGGCGGCGGTATCTTCCGTACGCCGCCGTGGATGCGGGTCTTCGTGCGCGACGTCAACGATCCGTTCGATCTGCACCCGGCAGGCGGCCGCGGCGGGATCGACATCGTGGACCTCGCGAACCGCTATTCGTGCGCTTTTATCCAGACCGAGGACATAGGGCGCCTTCTGTCCGACGGATCCTTCTCGATCGAAGGGCGCATCGACCACAGCGAAATCCGCGGATGCAACCTGCTGATCCAATAGTCGTTCACCCGTTTCCGGGGGGGGGCAACGGCGAACGGGCGGCGGGAAAAGGCGCCGCGAAACGATGACGCACGAACCGCGGCCGGACGGAAAGGACGAGAGACGCCATACGCAGCCGGACGGAAGAAGTCGGACCGGGCACCGGAACAGCCGAGACGGCATGCGGCCGACCGGAAAGACCGGAGACCAACATAAGCAGCCGGCGGGAAAAGGCGCCGTGGAACGGATCCGCAGGAACCGTAATCATCCCAAGACAGGGGGAGGGAATCCGGAGAAAACAGCCGCCGAAAAGATCGGACGCCGCTCCCGAAGCCGAAACGGACGCTTATCCGCCGGGGGAGGGAGGGCCGTTCCGCTCGGACGACGGATGCAAAACGCCCCTGAGCGAAAACAACGAAGCAGGCGGACGGGAACGGATCCGGCAAGCCGAAACCGGGGTATCCGCCGGGCGGAAGCGCTCGGCAGGCCGCACGACGGCGGCCGCTTTCCGCCGTGCGGAACCCCCGCATCATAAGACAGGATTATGAAGAGTGAAACCATAGCGCCGACCGACTTCGTCATCCCGTGGGTCGACGGCGACGACCCCGGCTGGCGGCAAGCATTCGCCGCCGCACGCCGCGCCGCGAACGGGTGCGACAGCGGGAACAGAAGCAAAAGCGGAAACGAGAGCGAGGGCGGAAACGGAAACGAGAACAGGAACGCAAGCAACGAAGACGCCTCGGAAATCCGCTACCGCGACTGGCGCACGCTGCGATACTGGTTCCGCGGCGTGGAGCGTTTCGCGCCGTGGGTACGCCGCATCCACTTCATCACGTGGGGGCATCTGCCCGCATGGCTCGACACGGCCCATCCGAAACTCCACGTGGTGAACCACGCGGAGTACATGCCTGCGGAATATCTGCCGACGTTCAACTCGAACACCATCGAATTGAACATCGCCCGCATCGAGGGGCTCGCCGAACGGTTCGTACTCTTCAACGACGACACCTTTCTGCTGCGGGACACGCCTCCCGAATATTTTTTCCGCCGCGGCGTACCGTGCGACATGGCGCGTCTGAGCGTCGTGCGGCCTTCGTCGGTGGGGCATATCGTCTACAACGACCTCGAACTCATCAATGCGGCATACCGCCAGCGCGACGTTCTGCGCCGCCACCCGGGCAAATGGTTCTCGCCCCGGTACGGCGCAGGCAACCTCCTGAAAAGCCTCACGCTCGCACCGTGGTCGTTCTTCACGGGCATCTTCGACCCCCACATGCCTCAGCCCTATCTGCGCCGCTCGTTCGAACGGGCGTGGGAGCGATGGGGCCCGCAGCTCGATGCCTCGTGCCGCAACACCTTCCGCTCGCTCACCGATCTCTCGCACTGGCTCGTCCGCTACGACGCGCTCTGCCGCGGCGAATTCGCACCCCGCGGCTTCGGCGACAGCGCGCTGATGACGCTCGGCGACGAGACGATCGAAGCGATCTCGGAAGAGATACGCACCCGCCGCCACCGGATGATCTGCCTCAACGACAACGCCTCGATCGCCGACTTCGACGCGCTGAGCCGCCGCCTCGCCGCGGCGTTCGAAGCCGTCTTACCCGAAAAATCCGCCTATGAACGCTGACACGCCCATTCTGATTTCGGTCCTCGTTCCCGTCTACGGCGTGGAGCGATGGATCGGCGACTGCGCCCGCTCGCTCTTCTCGCAGACGATGTGGGAAGGTATCGAATTCATCTTCGTGGACGACGCCTCGCCCGACGCGAGCATCGAAATCCTCGGAAAAGCGCTGGCCGAATATCCGGCCCGCGTGGCGCAGACCCGCCTGCTGCACCACCCCGAAAACCGCGGACTGGCCGCCGCACGGCGCACGGCGATCGAGGCGGCCCGCGGCAAATGGCTGCTCCATGCGGACAGCGACGACATCGTGATGCCATCGGCCGCACTCGAACTGCTCGCCGAAGCGGAGAAGCACCCCGAGGCAGACCTCGTTTTCGGCGGCTACTTCGCCTCGGAGGACCCGGCGCATGCCTCCGCAGGGCGCCGGCTCGACTTCCTGCCGCCCCGCTGGTCGCGGGAGCGATGGCTCGGGGTGCTTCTCGCGCAGAGCCACCGCATCGCCAACCGCACATGGGGCCTCCTGATCCGCAGGTCGCTCTGCACGCAGCACAACATCTACCCGGTCGAAGGCATCGATTTCGCCGAGGACTATGCCGTCGTGCCGCGCCTGATGCATGCGGCCCGCGGAATCGCCGCGGTGCGCCGGCCGCTCTACGGCTACCGCGCGGCCCGCGACGGCTCCTACATGCGGCGGCTCGACGCCCGCGCCGCCGCGCAATACGTCGCGGCCAACCGCGTCGTTACGGACTACCTGAAAGGGCAGCCCGACTACGACCGTTACCGGGAGAACGTGATTCTCGGGCGGCTCAACATCGAAAAATGGATCCTCAAACGAGGGCTCCCGCCCGAGGAGTACGACGCCCGGCTCTTCTACGACGGCGACCGCCCCCGCCGCATGCTCCACCGCTTCTACGCCGCAGCCATCGAGAGCGGGACGCCGCTGCTGGCCCGCATAGCCGGTCTGGCCGCCAACTTCCGCCTCCGATAGGGGCCGCGGCAGGCGGGCGCGAAGCCGGACCGGACGCAGGCAGGGATGTCCGGCCCGCGGAACGGGATCATCCCGCAGACCGGAGCGTGCGGCGAACTCCGGACCGTTCGGGCCGGACAGGAGCCGAGGCTCGGGACGAGCCCGAGAACGGGAACGGACGAATTGCGCCCTGCGCCGCAAAGCCGAACTACGCCGGATCCCTGCCGACGTAAGAACGCACGCGGCCGGACTTCCGCCGCCGCCCCTCCCGGAGGCCGCACGTGTCGGCGCCCGTGTCGTCCGCCGCACGGGCAGGATCGGATCGTCGGCATTGCAGGCCCCTGCCGGTCCGAAAGCCGCTGGGACCGGCAGGGACATCGAACCGGGATATGTTTGGGCCGCGCCCAGCCCTCTTCGGGTTCCGACCGTCGGAAGTCGGCCGACAGAAGAGGTGCGGGCAGCGACACGAAAGGCAAAAAAGGGAAATCCTGCGGCCACACGCTCCCGGGTAGGCGGTGCGACACCGAACCGTCCGATTCACGGCACGGAAAAAATGCGGGGTCGCAGTATGCCCTCTTCGCCTCTCTCACGGTTTCTTCCGAAGCAGTGCAATCCCCAAGCCGTACGACGCGCGGTTGTCGCCCCAGCTTCTTCGCCGGCGAAAGTCGCCGCAAATTCTCCGGCGAAATCTCCGGCGAAAACGAACGGGACCTCTTCGTTCGCCGAACGCCGGGCCGAACACATCACGGGCACATCACGGAACGGGAACGGACGAAGGCCGGCGACAGCGGAACAACGACAGGGACACGGCGGTAAAACGACAGGGCAGCGGAGAAACAGCGGAACGGCGGCAGAGAAACGACAGGACAGCAGCGGAAAAACAGCGGAGCGGCGACAGAGAAACGACAGGACAGCAGCGCAGAAACAGCAGGGACACGGCAGGGAAACGACAGGACAGCGGCGCAGAAACAGCAGGGACACGGCGGGGAAACGACAGGACAGCAGCGCAGAAACAGCGGAACGGCGGCAGGGAAACGCCAGGACGCCGGCGGAAAAACAGCAGGGACACAGCAGGGCAACGACAAGACAGCAGCGGAGAAACAGCGGAACGGCGGCGGAACGGCGGCCGCACTCACCGACGAAAAAAGAGGGGACCGTTCGATTCCGGTCCCCTCTCCCGTCGCTGCCCGGCGGAGGGCGATCGCCCGCATCCCCGCTCTCGGGGTGCCGCCGGCCGTCAATTCACGAAGGTCAGCCCCTCCTTGTCCGCGTCGATGCGGATCGGCTTTTCGCGGTTCACGTCTCCCGCGAGGATCCGCTTCGAAAGGTCGTTGACGATGTATCGCTGGATCGTCCGCTTCACGGGACGCGCGCCGTAGAGCGGATCGTAACCCGCCGCCGCGATCCACTCGCGGGCCGCCGGCGTGCAGTCGAGCTCGATGCCGTTCTCGCGCAGCATCCGCCGCACGATGCCGAGCTGGATGTCCACGATGCGTTCGATGTCCCGCTTCGTGAGCGGCTCGAACATCACGATCTCGTCGATCCGGTTCAGGAACTCGGGCTTGAGCTGCTGTTTCAGAAGGTCGATCACCTCCTGCCGCGTCTTCTCGACCACCTCGGGCGCGATCTTCCCGCCCGAGAAAGCCTGTGCGAAATGTTCCTGTATGATCTGCGACCCCATGTTCGAGGTCATGATGACGATCGTATTGCGGAAATCCACCGTGCGGCCCTTGTTATCGGTGAGCCGTCCGTCGTCCAACACCTGCAACAGGATGTTGAAGACGTCGGGATGGGCCTTCTCGATCTCGTCGAGCAGCACCACCGAGTAGGGTTTGCGACGCACGGCCTCCGTGAGCTGTCCGCCCTCGTCGTAGCCGACGTATCCCGGAGGCGCGCCCACCAGACGCGAGACGCTGTGGCGCTCCTGATACTCGCTCATGTCGATACGGGTCAGCATCGAATCGTCGTTGAAGAGAAATTCGGCGAGCGCCTTCGCCAGCTCGGTCTTGCCCACGCCCGTGGTGCCGAGGAAGATGAACGACCCGATCGGCTTGCGGGGATCGCTCAGCCCGGCGCGCGAACGGCGCACGGCGTCGGAAATGGCCGCAATGGCCTGATCCTGCCCCACGACGCGCTTGTGCAGCTCGTCCTCCATGTGCAGCAGTTTCTCGCGCTCCGAGGCGAGCATCCGCTGCACGGGAATGCCCGTCCAACGCGAGACGACCTCGGCGACGTCCTCGGCGTCGACCTCCTCCTTGATCATCGCGTCGCCCGACGCCGTGAGGCGGAACTCCTCCTGCAAGGCCGCGATGCGCTTCTCGGCCTCCTGAATGCGCCCGTAGCGGATCTCAGCCACGCGGCCGTAGTCGCCCTGACGCTCCGCCTGATCGGCCTCGATCCTGAAGCGTTCGATCGCATCCTTCTCGGTCTGGATCTTCCGGAGCAGATCGCGCTGGCTCTGCCACTTGGCACGCATGCCGGCGTCTTTCGACCTGAGCTCCTCGATCTCCTTGTCGAGCTGCGCGAGCCGCTCCCCGTCGTTCTCGCGGCGGATCGCTTCGCGCTCGATTTCGAGCTGCCGCACGCGGCGGTCGAGCGTATCGATCTCCTCGGGCACGGAGTTCATCTCCAGCCTGAGACGCGAGGCCGCCTCGTCGACGAGGTCGATCGCCTTGTCGGGCAGGAAGCGCGACGTGATGTAGCGCGTCGAGAGCTCGACGGCCGCCACGATCGCCTCGTCCTTGATCCGCACCTGATGGTGGTTTTCGTAACGCTCCTTCAACCCGCGCAGGATCGACACGGCGTCCTCCTGCGTCGGTTCGTCGACCATCACCTTCTGGAAACGGCGTTCGAGCGCCTTGTCCTGCTCGAAGTATTTCTGGAACTCGTCGAGCGTCGTGGCGCCGATGGTCCGCAGTTCGCCGCGGGCCAGCGCCGGCTTGAGGATGTTGGCGGCATCCATCGCCCCCGACGACTTGCCTGCGCCGACGAGCGTATGGATCTCGTCGATGAAGAGCAGAATGTCGCCCTCGGTGGCCGTAACCTCCTGCACGACCGCTTTCAGACGCTCCTCGAACTCGCCCTGATACTTCGCGCCGGCGATCAGCGCACCCATGTCGAGCGAGTAGATCACCTTCGACTTCAGGTTCTCGGGCACGTCGCCGTCCACGATCCGGCGGGCGATCCCCTCGGCGATGGCCGTCTTGCCGACACCCGCCTCGCCGACGAGGATCGGGTTGTTTTTCGTGCGTCGCGTCAAAATCTGAAGCACGCGCCGGATCTCCTCGTCGCGGCCGATCACGGGATCGAGCTTGCCCGAGCGGGCCATCTCGTTGAGGTTGACGGCATACTTCCCGAGAGCATCGAACTCTTTCTCGGCCGTGGGCGAATCGACCGTCGCACCTTTGCGGAACGTACGGATCGCCTCCAGCAGCTCCTTTTCGGTGGCGCCCGCACGTTTGAGCAGATCCGCAGCCGCACCCCTCTCGGCGATCAGACCGAGCAGCAGGTGCTCCACCGAAGCGTATTTGTCGCCGAAATTGCGGGTGAAATCCACGGCCCGCTGGATCGCTTTCGACGAATCGGTCGAAAAGAACGGATCGCCGCCGCCCTCGACGCGCGGCAGCGACGCCACGGCACGCGACGCCTCGTCGCGCAGACCGCGGACGTTGACGCCCACGCGCCCCAGCAGGAACGACGCGAGCGAATCGTCCTCGCGCACGAGCACCGCGAGCAGATGCATCGGCTCCACGGCCTGCTGTCCGTGCTGCTTCGCAAGCGACACCGCACCTTGCAGCGCCTCCTGCGCTTTAATTGTCAAACTGTTGATATTCATATTTTTTCTGTTTTTGTTATTTTCCGGTTTTCAACCTCATCCTCCGCAAAACGCCTGCCAATCGCCCTTCGCACGACACGCTGACAGATTCGGAGCCGGAATGTCATATCCTGTCATCGAAACCGGACGGCATCGTGTCATTTTGTCGGTTTTAAGCCCGGGTATGATACGATTCAAGCCGATTGTCTTACCGGACTTACCGAAATTAGTATTATATTTGTATACACCTAAAAAAAAACGCCTATGAAAAAGTTTCTCTTTTTCCTCCCCGTTTTCCTGTCCATGGCAGCGGGAGGATGTACCCGAAACGAAGAATCGTTCGAAACGTCTTCTCGAACGACACATGTCCCCACAGAGGCTATCCCCATACAAGAGGCGCTCTCCGATCTGCGGCAGCAGTTGGGAGCCATGCGCAACTCCACCCGCAGCGCCGCATTCGATGCGGAAACCATCGCCGTACTACGCCGCAGCGACTTCGGCGCCGCCACCCGCAGCGACGCCGCAGAGGGCGGGGATTCGCTCGCTTACATCGTCAATTTCGCGAACGGAGGCTATGCCATCCTCGGCGCCGATCCGCATCTGCCGTCGGTCGTGGCCATCGTCGGCAAGGGCGAAATGACGCCGGAGAAACTGGTTGCGGCCAAACGGAACGTCGACAGCGGCGAACAGGTCGACACGCCGACCTATGTCGATGCGCTCGTGGCCGATTACATCCTGCGCTCGGCGGACGATCCGACGCCCGCAGCCCGCATTTCGGGCGACTGGGTCATCAAGGAGCACCAGCCCTCGTTCGTGAAGACGAAGTGGGGGCAGGGAAGTACCAAATTCGATACCGACAGCCTATATAACAAATATTGCATCAATGATGCAGGACAGTTGTGCAAAGCCGGTTGTGTAGCCATTGCCATGACACAAATTTTACTGCATAACCACAAAACATTCGGTAAAGGCCCTCGCAGCATCACCGGCATGCCGCTCGACTGGACGAAGTTGGACGCTGCAGCAGGATATGAAGACCTGGCGGATGCACCTGCGGATATACAGGATCACGCGGCACGATTTATCCACGAAGTCGGATTGGCAGTGGACATGGATTATGGGATATACGAATCGATCTCTGGAAAAAATTTCGTTCTTGCTTTCATGAAATCACAGGCCATGAACAGAATATATACGAATCCGCAAATTGTCAAAGTTCCGTGTTCCTATTACGAAGATTACCCTTATGACACTGATCCTATTTTGAAAATGCCTATGACCGAATACGCAGACCGTTACATCCGTCCGATGATTTGCTATCAAAAAATTCCGATCTTTATGGAGGGCTCCGACGGGTGGTATGAACAACCGGGAGGACATGCGTGGTTAATCGACGGCTGGATGCGTAAAACTCGATCGGCAGCACCCGCCGGCGAAGAGTATATTGCGGATTATGTATATTGCAACTACGGTTGGAACGGTGATGGGGATGGCCTTTATGCCTTCGGTACCTTTAAAAATAACTACAATTATTACAATAATATAATAAACTATCGCCTTTATTAAAATCGGATGCTTTATGATAAGTAAATTCAACATAAGTTGGCTGGCAGCCGTCATGCTGCTGGCTGCCGCTTGCAGCGATGACAAACCCGCTCCCGCTCCCGACCCTCAGT
>ERZ1090878.1679-NODE-1684-length-10241-cov-65.721971_pt1 | contig 10241 bp, 8 predicted proteins | sample MGYA00478473_ERZ1090878 | MGnify/ENA primary metagenome ERZ1090878 (study PRJEB33644, sample SAMEA5815720) | chicken gut metagenome | biome: Chicken; feature: Gastrointestinal Tract; material: Caecum | place: Ireland | collected 2019-01-01 | study: A study of... | reverse complement strand
CTGTTATTTTCTCCATTTTGCACATATGAGCCGACTTCTCAGATACACCCTAGAGTCAGATGCTGTATTTCCTCTACCTGAGAGGCCTTGGAAAGAGGAAGACCCCCCTGTTGAACTTGTCGGAGAATGGTTGGTCCTGGGTCCAGAGCCAGTGCTTTGCTGATATAGGCCACGGGATCATAGCGGTTGAGCCCTAGGCAGATAACGCAGCTGCTCTCCCGGTACAGGTTGGAACCGTTCATCCCACCAAAATAAGGCAGCATATTCTGCGCTGTACCGTCTGATCCAGTATAGGGGATCAGGATATCATGGAAATCGCTCAGCTTCTCCCAAAAATATCCAGCCCACTTCTTATATGTAACCAGCAAGACCTTGCGGGGACGTAGCCCCGGCAAGAGCTCCCGCAGCCAGGCCAGGAAGGCGGCCCGGTTGCTTTCACTCTGAAAGCCTTCCCGGGAGTAGGAAAATTTGCTGTGCTGCAGATGGATGGTAAGCCGTCCAAAGGATACCTGACTGCGATCTGGCAGAACAATGACAGATGGATTCCGAGTCAATTCAGGTGACAGGGAAATTGTCCCGCTGAACAGGAAGGTGGCAAGCCTGCCATCTAGTTGTCGGAGCCGGGGTAGAAAGAGTTGGATGTCATTCCCTATGGCATAGAAGAAGGTTTGCTGGTTCAGCAAAAGATCAACGGTGTCCAGGGCGGGATGCTCATCCGATGAAAGGTAGTCCACCAGAGCCCGCCGCAAACACTCCAGCTCCTGGTGGTCAAAGCCGGCCTGGCTGAGGTCCTGCCATGTGATAATGCCATAAAAATCGTGTTCCTGAGAGCACTTCTGCCGGATCAGCTTCCGCAGGCGGTTGTAAGGCCCTATCACCTCACTGCTGAGGAGGATGTGGACATGCTCTTTCAGAGACGAGAAGTGGGGATTATGGCTGGGATACAGCTGGGTCAGTTCGGAATCCAGGGTGTTGAGTTTTTGGGTATCCAAAGCCTGCGTATCGATCATCTCCGGCTTCTCGTCCACCAGAAGAAGGGTACGCCGTTGGTCACGGACGTCATTGTGCCAAACGAGGAATGGGGACATATCCTCCATAAATCGCTGGTAGCGGGCATGCAGGAGAATGAGGATGGGTGTATGATCGATGTGGCGCATGGCGTGCATCAAGGGACATTGGCTGTAGTCAGGACAGCTCCGGCGGGGGCACTCCTTAAAGCTGTGTGCAGAGCCGTTGAAGCAGCGCCCCTGCCCAAGGGTGTAGTCATTGGCTGAGGCAATGCTTACTGCAACCTGCTGGCCGGTCAAGTCGTTGCACAGATGCTCCAGCTCTTCCCCTTCGGATGTTTTTTCCACCACAACGATCACACCGCCGATAGTTTCAGAGATGGGGGTACTGGCAGAAAATTCCTGCGCCAATACTTCCAGGATGGCCCGTATCAGGGTGGATTTGCCAAAGCCTGGACGAAACGGAACGGCAACGATCTTTCCGGGTTTCCCTTCGAGAATGGCTTCCGCCGCCTGCATGAGCTGCTCCATCTGGCCGGGCAGCGGCGCAAGGTCACGCTGGCGGAAGTATGACTGCAGCTTCTTCCGTACCTGAGGCAGCAGTTGCATGGGATCTGACTCGTCGCGGCGGTGGAGGACCGGAAAATCAGATGCGAGGACTGCGGAGGCATCGTCATTGTCTTTGAATAAAGTGGCTTGTGCCATTAGTGTTCACCTCCCTCCTCAGGCTTATTGAGAAGAGTCTGGATGGACTCCGGCAGAGATGTTACCGGCAAACCAAGGCAGCAGAGATTCTCTTTACGTTTTGCGTAGAAGGCACGGTTTGCATAGAAGGCGAAACGCCAACTGTAAGTATGTTTTTTTCCGCTGCCTTTATTGGAAGTGCTTTCAGACTTAAGCTGAATGCCCACATCTGTCAGCCTGCGCTGGATGGCAGTCTCTTTGGCCAGGTCGAGAGAAGTGCCCTTCTCCTTCAGCCAGGACTGATAGAATCTAAAGAAGTCGGTGCGGGGCAGAATCAGGTAGGACTCCTTATCTATCGAGTATACAATGGCCATAGTGCCAGGTTCTGCCTTGCGCTGGTGCATAATCTGGTTGCGGTATGTGGTCAGGTAGCTGGCCAAACCGTTGTAGAAAACGTCTGGGTCATCATAGGCAGGAAGGGAATCGTCTGCAGGAAGCTCCGCTTTGGGGGCGGATTCGGGCAGCACAAGCCGCCAGTAGTGCAGCAGGATCTCTTCAGATTCTTCATGGGAGATGTACTGACAGTCTTCACTATAGAAGTTCAGCAGCATGGCCAGCAAGGCCAGGCCGTAGCAGAAAGCGTCGGTCTGAGAAGAAGTAATCGCCCTGGTGAATTTTCCGTGCCGCTCTACAGGACGGAAACGCTGCGAATTCTCCGTCAGTTCCCGAACGTGCCGCTTGGGATGCTCGTTGAACCAGCTGAGGAAAGAAAGGAGGAGAAGATAGAGGTCGTCACAGGGTAGACTTTCCAACTTGTCCTGATCTACAGAATCCAGATTGGAAGAGTCAATTCTGAGGACAGGCCGTCCGTCTGGAGCTTTACAATGGGTATCCGTAACAAAGAGCGCGAAAGGCGAGGCCGAAAGGATAGATTGCGCCACCGATCCGGGCAGGCTTGGATCAAAGACAACTGTCTGGTTGAAGTAAGGAAGCCAGAATGCACGCCTTTTTCCAAGGTCGATGTAGTGACCGCCGATGTACTCGCCTACATCTTCAGAAGGAGTGGTGTACATAAGCGATCGTTTAACCTTGAGCAGCATTGGACGCTTCAGCACATAATTTCTGCCTTTCCACTGTTGGGGCCCATGGAAAAGGCTCAGAAGCTCACCCACATAGTGGAAAGTCTGCGGTGTAGCGTCACTTAACTGGATGAGAGGAAGCGTCAGCGTCCCCACCAGCAGCGTGCCGGTCCAACTGAGAACGGACAGGAGCACCAGCTGTGCAGCTGCAGAAGCGTTTTCAAAGCACACCGGCAGCTCACGGATGGCCTGAAACATATTGGCATACTTGCCGTTACGTATGTGCTTTTTCAATTTCTTACGCAGTTTTTTGAACTGCTTTTTGGTCAGGTCAAGTGTGACCTTGGAAGCCTCCTCGTGAGGGAATGCCCTTTTCTTGCCATCGAGAACAATGGGAGCTGCCCAACCGCGCTTACCGTACCGGCACAGGGGGAAGGTCCGAGACGGTTCGCCGGGGAACAGATGGCCGGAGATGGTAAGGGTGATGTACTTGGGCTTGGAATTCTTAGCGTTCTTGGTCATAGTGATTACCTCCAGTTGTGTAGGTTGGTTTTATGAGGTTCGTCTGAGCGGTGCCTCCATCGATAGAATAACACAGTCTGCTCGTGAACTCCCTAAATTGCTGAAACCCTATATTTTTTGTAAAATCATAAGAAAAAATATCATTAGGAGTATATATTATGAAGATTTCTACTGATTGCAATGGAAAAATACAGGACAAAAGCAAACCCGAGGACTTTTATGGTCTTATTGCCAAGAGTCCAGCGGTACCTGATCCGGTGGACGAAATCAATAAGGATCAACTCATAAAAGGTTATGCGAATTTTATCACAGAGGAACAGATAGAATGCTTGAATGCAGCATACGCAGATTTGATGGCTGTTAAAAAAAGCAGGGCGAAAGAATATCAGCAGTGTCTTGAAAATTGCCGTCGGAACTTGAGAGAAGAGCGCCGGAGATTTTGTGAGGATTGTGACTTTAGGGCAGAATCAATAGGAAAAGTGGAAAATATTCTGTATACAAAAGCGGATTTTATTGAGGAAAAAAGAGAGCGTATTTTGAATAGTCCAGAATCGAAACGAAAGGAGATCTTAGATCGTTTGCTGGCAGATGTTAATTCGATCTTCACAGAGAATGATACTCATTTTAAGCACTATAAGCGCAATAAAAATGTTATTAAAAGTGACAATCGTTATAGAATTTCCCGTGCAGATAAATTGAACAATATCATAGAAAAGCTGAGAGTAGAACCTTTTTGGAAATCCCTTTCGATTGCAGAGAGTGATAAAGATTTATATCTTGAAGCTTTCAAAAAGATATGGAAGGAACGTGGCAAGAAAAGATTGTATGAATATATAGTAGAACATTATCTTGGTCCTGAGTACTCTTGCGAAAAATTTCGGGATTTGTTCCCTAACGATGATAATCTGAAGATACATTGTGATGTTTTTTATCGTGATGTGCTGAGGAGATTAGCAGAAGCATGCAAAATGCCGGGATATCCTCGGATTGTAAAACTCGACATAGATGTCGATCGAGGTTCTGCTATTATGTTTGTGTATTATCAGTTGCGTTTGAGTCGATTGAGAGCCCTTTTTGAAAAGTTTGCTCCAGTATTATCTCCACTGATGGAGGTAAAAATATCCTTTGGGTGTATCACTTTGGATGAGTATGATCAGCTACAACAAACACCTTATGGAGAGCCGATGATTCAAACAAACACTATCAAGCAGGAGATTTATGCTTATTTTAAGTCACTGGGAGAGCCACTTCCTTGCCGTTCTGCTAATCACAACTTGGAATGCCGGATTCTGTGGATACTGAAGAATTATTCTGGCTATAATAAGTGGGTGCCATTTATTATAACCTTTATGCTCATTGCGTATGACCGAAAACTGACCCAATGGGGATCGATTGATTTAAGTAAAATTAAGCGACCAACATATAATGAACGTATTAAAAAAGCAAAGCAGCGTTTTTTGCAAATATGTTTTTTAAATACGCTTTGCCAGAAGTTTGCTCTAAATCGCAAAGATGTTAAATATAATTTTCAGCAATATTTATTTTGGCAGGGAACAAATATCTTAAGCAAAGATGAAGCGAAGGAGTGGGAAAAAATCTTTGAGAAAAACTCTATGACCTACGAAGATTTCCCTGTCATTGGTTTTCAACTTTGCTGCCTAAAGTACGCGGAAAGTTGTATGCCTCTCAATTTAAAACGCTTATCTTTTAATTGGACATCAAAATTCTCTCAAAAAAATTTTGGTGCTTTTTGGAAGCAGAATCAAGAGCTTCTAGAAAATCAGGCGGCAGAGTTTCAAAAGCTGTATTCAGATGAAGTAGAAAAATATCTTATGTTACATAATGATTATCGTAACTTTGCAATTCACCATATAGACTATCTTGACTGTTCCGTTTGTTCTATTGTAACAAAATCGCTTAGTACATCTCCGCCTGTTCTGGATTTGGATAGGTATACAGGTGTTCAAAAAGATAAGCTCACCCCAAAGGAGAAAATGGAAATAAAGCGAATCATTGTGGAGATAGAGATTCTTATGTGCATTCGCAATACAGCTATGCGTTCACTGTCAATTCTGTGTGAAAAGATATATGGCTTGTCAAGAGGTCTATTTTATCCTCTCGAATGATTTGAAAAAAAGGAACCAGACGTTTTGTTTAGATGTATCTGGTTCCAGAAGCAGATTTACCCTGCCGCTTCCAACCTCGGCACTACCTCGCCGGCTTTCACCGCTTCCATCAGCTGGCGGGCAAAGGCTTTGGCGCTGGCAGCTTCTTCGGGGTCGAGGGCACTCACCGCCTCAAAATGGAAGATGGCATAGGGCTTGCCGCCCCGGCTGGTGGCTTTCTGCAGGGTGATCCGGGTGACCACGCCGTTGAGCGGGGTCAGGGTGCTGGTGAGCCGGGCGGCGTATTTGAGGAACAGCCCCTTGCTGGTCACTGGCACCCGCACCAACAGGGGCAGCACGTTGCCCGGCCGCAGCAGGAACAGCAGCACCGATTCCTTACAGGCCTTGGCCCCGGTCTCCCCGTCCTTGGAGCCATAGTCGTTGAAAGGACAGTGGGCGCAGGCCTTGCCGTCCTCTGAGACAAGGCTGTTGTGGCTGAGACAGGTAGGCGGCGTGCCCTCCACCGGGTCGGGGGTATCCCAGTAGGCCCGAGGGGTGGTATAATCCAGAATGATGCCGGTGAGTTCCTTTTCGGCCTCATCCCCGGCCAGCCCCGGCACCGTAAACACGGTAGAGCCGCCGGAAGGCGACTTGACCACGTCAAACATCTGGTAGGTCAGGGGCTGCTCCTTGAGGTTTTCCCGGATCAGGTCCAGGGTGCTGCTGTTAAGGGCGGCATAGCCGCTCTGTGCCGGGACAAGACTGGTCGGTTCTCTTTCGGCAGGGGCCTCCTGCAAGGCCTGAGCCTTGGTGGCAAGACGGGATTTCAGTTTTGTGTTGTCCATGGTGTAATACCTCCTTGTGTTCATATAGCTTTGACGGAGAAGCGCCGGTAGCTGCTCTTGCTGGCATACTTCTTGTAAAGGGCCGGATGTTCGGCTTTGAGCGTTTTGCTGTCCAGACGTTCCTGTGTGATATTTTTCCATGTAACGATGTGGTCGCCGGTGGTGCCGGACTCATGCTCCCCCAGCATTTGCTTCAACAAGTTTTCGGCCTGCTGCTTCTGCTCTGTGATTGCTTTGAGCTGTTCACAAGCCTCATCGTACTGCTGAATTAAGGTGGCGGCCTGGCCGGGAAGTTCCACCGTGGACCGGGGCAGGCTGCTTGGAAAGCACTCGGCCAGAAACTTGGCCGAGGCGCTGGAACCGTCGAGAGGCGGCGGGGTCTCATTTTGGACGTGCTTCCAGAAGTCTGCTTCGAGCTGAATCAGGGCTTCGATTAACTCATCATCCCGGTGGATGAGCTTCCACCGGAAGTTGTTGCCTCCGATCAGGGCGGCGACGTATGCGCCCCGGTAACCGGTCACGGCCATATAATGCTGCACCTGCAGGTAGTACTCGTCCGGGATGCCGTCCTCCCACTCTCCGGCCTTGAAGGCTGAGACGGTTTTAGCCTCGAAAATGCAGGGCCCCAGATCGGGCTGCCGGCAGGTGCCGTCCAGATTGGCCTGCATAAAGGGGTGCTGGTCGCTGCGCAGAAGCTCCATCCGGTGCTCCACCTGGATGCCGGTGCGCTTGGTAAATTCGGTCCGCACCAGCTCTTCCAGCTGATGGCCCCAGTAGGCGGCTTCCCCTGCCTCCTGGGCTGGGAGCTGGCCGGTTTTCTCCATCCAGAGTTCCACCGGCGACTTGTACCGGCTGACTCCACAGACCACAGCGGCGTCTGAGCCGCCGATCCCATCCTTGCGGCGTTCCAGCCATTCCTCATAGGATATGGCTGCGGTGTTGGCAATGACTGTAAATGACATTCGTATCCCTCCATAAAAGCTATTTAAGAAGAAAGGCGGGGCGCATGATGCTTTGGTCATGCGTCCCGCCTATATTGATTCGCTGCCTCATGGCTTATGCTGCCAGCACCATCTTGTAGGCTTTGTCGATCATGGGGTTGCCCTCGACAGTGCGTAGAAAGAGGTTCTCATTATAGTTTTTGGTCTTGCGGATGGGCTCGGCATGGGTGGCAAAATCGCTGACTGCGTTGACGAACCGGTAGCCATTTTTGCCCATGTCCAGCAAATCAGGCGCGTCAAAGTAGCGGCGCTTCAAATCATCCAGCATCCGCAGGTTGTTTTTTCGCTGGATGTCGGACAGGTCTTCACTGATGGGAAAGAAGTTCTGCATCAAGTCCATCGCCTTGCGGTCGGACAGCTTGATCTTGGCCAGCTCGTTGACACCCCGGCCCAGCTCGCTCATATAGAGCTCGGCCAGGCGAAGGGTTTCGCTGGCCTCCCGCACCCGGCTGAGGACGTTCTCGGTATGGCGGGCTGCCCAAATGCGGTTGGCGCTGTTGAGGGCCAGGTTAAGGGTGTTCTGGCAGACCACCCGGATGGGAGTCATGGCCACCTTCACCCCGCTGCTGCCATCGTGGGAATTCATGATTACCAGGTAGGGTTCGATCTCGTCTCCGGCGATGATATACCGCTGGGGCATCCGGGCCAGCATCCAAACCTTGCGGCCATACTGCAGGGAACCGGCGGTTTCGTAGGTGACGCCCTCTCCCAGCAGCTCGTCGGTGAAGCGGAAAGCGTCCTCATTCTGCACCACCTTGTAGCGGTCGGACACGATGCCCAGCACACTGCCATCGGTGCTTCGGACGTTGGCTTTGTAACCGGCGATCCAGGCGCCGTCTTCGGTGCGTACTTCCTTCTGGATGACCTTCCAGTCAAGGCCGGCCCAGACCAGAGCATCGGCGGAAGCGGGGGCTTCCATAACAAGGGTGCCCAGACCGTGCCAGGGCTTTTCGCGGACGTAGAACATGGTTTCAACATTGGCAGACATTGCAAATTTCCTCCTTGAACATTTGAGTTTGTTTTTTGAAAAGGTGGGAAATGTGGGATTCTCCCACGTTTCCCACATTTTTGACGGGCATCTTAGAAATGTATGGTGGGCCGTGGGCTTCAAGCGTGGTAGTCCACCACGCCGCCGACGTAGACCGGCCTGGACAGATCAGCATAGCGGAGCCAGCGGTCCAGAGGTTCCAGGGTGTTGGTAGTCCCTGTATAAACGTAGATGCCGTACCGGTCTTCGTAGCTGTCGTTCAGGCCGGACAGGGCCAGGTCAAAAGCCGGGGCTTTCTCACTGCCGCTGAAAACGGTGTAGGCGGTCTGGGCCAGCACCTCAGCGGCGGCCCGGAAGCAGACGTACCCCCTGCGGAAGAAGCTGTCCCGCAGATTGGGGGCAAAATCCAGCCGGTCCCCCTTGCGGGTGCAGAGGGGCCCCAGGAAATGGGACAGATCGGCAATGGCCTGCTCCCGTTGCGGCGGGTCGGTGTTTTCGGCATAGTCGCAGACCTGTTCGTAAAACCAGTCGGGCAGGTTCCCGGCACGGGCATAGCAGTCCGGGCGGACGGGTGTTCGGGCAAGTTCGTAGACAAAACTGTGCATGGTAAATCCTCCTTTAGGCATCATAGAAATAGGGTGGAAACAAAGAAAACCTCGGGGTCGTTCCCCGAGGCTTTCATGGTTATAGTATATATTCGGTTGGGCGATCAGATCGGAAAAGTTCAAAGCGCTAAGGCCAGCTCGGCAATCTCGTTGCCAGCAGAAAGTAAAAGTTGATCTACCTGAGTTGCAATGCGGATATGCGCCTCGCAGGCATCGCTGACCTGTGCCAGTTTCTGGCCTAATTCGGCGATTTGCGCATCGTAATGGTCGGCCAAATAGGTTTGGACTGAATCCGTATAGGTTGCTTTGACCTTTTCCTCGCTGTTGCGCAGTTCATTTAGCCACTTGTAGTAGGCGGCCATCCGTTCGGCATCGCGCCGTGCCTGATCTTTGTTTCCATCTTTATTTTTGCCATCTTTCAAAATCTGCGCGATGATAAATGAAATGAGCATTATTGGCCACTTGTACTCCGGTGGAATTGGTAAGCTCGGAATACATGCGATACTCCCTTCCAGCCAATTTCCCAGTTCGCTAAGATCGGCGTCTACTTCTCCTGTGGACGAAGATACGGCGGCAGGTTGCTCTATCTCCGGTATGTTCAGGGCTTTGAGTGCGGCGGAAGTATTCTTCGTTTCTTGTCCGGCAACATGCTGAATCAGTTCGACGAGATCCTGCTGCAACTGCTCCATTTCCTGCTTGTAAGGTTTGCCACTTTCGGCCAGGCAGCGCACTCGGTCAAAGCAACCCTCGATCTTTAATAGTCCTTCACTCATCAAGCGTTCCTGTGTGCGCTGACGTGCCTCTGCGAGAATTTCACGCGCCTTAGCATATTCCGACTTACTGCCGAACAGTTCATCCTGCTGATATGCAATGCGGGCTTCTTCCAATGTTTTTTTCAAATTAGTTACCGGTGTCATTAACATTCGAACACGGCTGGATGCTCGCAGTGTTTCATTGATGGTATGTGACAGCGAATAGATTCCTGCATCCTGATAGATCATATCTCTATCTTCAGCGATGGGTTCATTCAATGCGTCCAGAGCCATCTGTGCATTGACCATGAAAATGCCCAGAAATAACTTTCCATTATCTACCAGCTCATAGCCGACAGACTGTGCCTGCCGATGCAGATTTTCCATAACACGAGCGGCAATCTTTTGCAGGGAAGGCTGTTCTGATGTAGGAAGCTCTGTTTCATCGTCTTTGATATCCTTTTGATTGATGACTACAGCCACAGCTTTTTGACGCAGCAGAATATCAACGATCACCTGATAGACGATTTTCCGCTCAAATCCATCCATATTATCAAGAACGAATAGGATTAAGAACACCTAACAAAACCGAAAAGCAATCAAAGCGGCAGCAAGGGAGAAAAAAGCCAAATGGATATCAGCCCTGCGTTCAT
>ERZ1090878.1678-NODE-1683-length-10244-cov-6.790558_pt1 | contig 10244 bp, 9 predicted proteins | sample MGYA00478473_ERZ1090878 | MGnify/ENA primary metagenome ERZ1090878 (study PRJEB33644, sample SAMEA5815720) | chicken gut metagenome | biome: Chicken; feature: Gastrointestinal Tract; material: Caecum | place: Ireland | collected 2019-01-01 | study: A study of the... | reverse complement strand
CCGCCGGGGCCACGCCTTTAACAAGGAAAGGGGCCTGGACACCACCCTGGAGTGGAACAAGGGCGGCCACGGCAAAGGGGTGGACACCCGCTGGAAAAAGGCCCTGCGCTGGGCCGCGGGGCGGCTTGTATAAGGGCCCAGGGACCTGTGCCTGTCCCCTGGGCGGCGGGGCAGACAAAAAAACACGAAAAATCCCCATGAAATTTTCTATTCAATATTTGTTCAAAGAAGTTTAACATTCATTGACATTCTTCCCTTCCCCCTATATAATCAGCATGTAAGGCGTGTGTTCCGCGCGCCAGCCCTTCGGAGCGGCGGACACGGGCGTTTCACACCTGTGCGGTGCTTGGTGGGGAAGCCCTCCCCCGTACCAGCCGCTTGAGCGGTAATATTTTTAGGAAGGTGAGCAAATGGAAAAATTCTTCAAACTGAAGGAAAACGGCACCACCGTGGGCCGTGAGATCGTCGCCGGCTTGACGACTTTCTTCGCCATGGCCTACATCATTGTGGTAAACCCCAATACCCTGAGCGGCCGGGCAGGCGGCTTGGAGGAAGAGCTGATGCCCTGGGGCGCCGTGTTCCTGGCCACTATCATCGCCTCTATCATCGGCACCTTGGTGATGGGCCTGGTGGCCAACGTCCCCTACGCCCAGGCCCCCGGCATGGGCCTGAACGCGTTCTTTGTGTACACTGTGTGCCTGGGCCTGGGCTTTACCTGGCAGCAGACCCTGTCCATGGTGTTTATCTGCGGCTTGATCAATATCCTCATCACCGTGACAAAGCTGCGCAAGTTCATCATCAAGTCCATCCCCCGCAGCCTGCAAAACGCCATTGGCGGCGGCATTGGCATCTTTGTTGCCTACATCGGCTTTTTAAACGTGGGCTTTGTGAATTTCGGGTCTGGCGTGCCTGCCATGGCCACCTTGAACACCAACGTGCTGTGGCTGTTTGTCATTGGCCTGGTGCTCACCATTGTGCTGCTGGTGTGCAACGTAAAGGGCGCCATCCTCATTGGCATTGTGGCCACCGCCATCATCGGCATCCCCATGCAGGTCACCTCCCTGGGCAGCTCCATCAGCTTTACCGAGGCCTGCCAGCAGCTGCCCACCACCTTTGGCGCCATCTTCACCAGCGCCGGCCTGCCCTCCCTGTTCTCCGATGCCGCCAAGATCCCCCTGGTGCTGATTACCATCTTCGCCTTCAGCATCTCTGATACCTTCGACACCATCGGCACCTTCATCGGCACCGGCCGCCGCACCGGCATCTTCTCCGACGAGGACGAGAAGGCCATGGAGACCAAGGCCGGCTTCCACTCCAAGATGGACAAGGCTCTGTTCGCTGACGCCACCGCCACCTCCATTGGCGCCATCTTCGGCACCTCCAACACCACCACCTTTGTGGAGAGCGCCGCTGGCATCGGCGCTGGCGGCCGCACGGGCCTTACCAGCGTAGTGGTTGCCATCTGCTTTGCCCTCAGCGCGTTCCTGGCCACCTTTGTCAGCGCTATCCCCTCCGCCGCCACGGCCCCTGCCCTGGTGCTGGTGGGCGTGATGATGACCTCCTCCTTCAAGGAAATCAAGTGGGACGACATCAGCGAGGCCATCCCCGCCTTCTTCGCCGGCATTTTCATGGCCCTGTGCTACAGCATCTCCTACGGCATTGCCATGGGCTTCATCACCTACTGCATTGTCAAGGTGTGCAAGGGCGAGGCCAAAAAGGTCCATCCCATCCTGTGGGTGGTCACTGCTTTGTTCATTTTGAACTTCATCTTGCTGGCTATTATTTAAAACCCGGCAACCCATCCTATGCTGCAAAAGCGCCCTGTCTTCGGACGGGGCGTTTTTTGTTTGCCCGCTCCTTGGTCGGCTTTACACAGAAAAACCGCCTGGAAACGGTCCAGGCGGAAGGAGAGGGAGGTAAAAGTTTGAAAAAAGCAAGGAGAGGGAAGAATTGGCTCGTGGCCTCTTCTCTTCTGCTGTGCTTGTAGTATAGCCCCCTTCTTTGAACTTCCTTTGAACAAGTTCTGAGGGTTTCGTTAAAGGTTCCTTAAGAGAATACGAACGAGCTTGCGGCAGGTGCCCCGCCGTGCTATAATGGGCCGGAAAGGAAGGGAAACCACATGGAACTGGAACAACTGGCCCAACAGGCCATTGCCATTGTAAAACAGGCCGGGGAGCTGATTCGCTCCATCCCCCGGCCCCACGTGTACACCAAGGAGGGCCACGCCAATTTCGTCACCGAGGCGGACATGGCCTCCCAGCGGTTTTTGATTGAGCACCTCTCCCCCCTGCTGCCAGAGGCCCACTTCTTCGCCGAGGAGCAGGAGGAAAACAAGATGGCCCCCGGCTGGAACTGGGTGATTGACCCCATCGACGGCACCACCAACTTCATCCGGGGCTACCGGCCCTCCTCCATCTCCGTGGGGCTGGTGAAGGACGGCGTGGGCATGCTGGGCATTGTGCTGGACCCCTTTGCCGGGGAGCTGTTCTCCGCGGTGAAGGGCGGCGGGGCCTTCCGCAACGGGGAGCCCATCCACGTGGCGGACATCCCCCTGGAAAACGCCCTTGTCGCCTTTGGCACCGCCCCCTACTACCAGGAGCTGAAGGACGCCACCTTCGCCGTGGCCAAGGAGCTGGGCGTCCGCTGCGGGGACTTGCGCCGGAGCGGCTCGGCGGCGGTGGATTTGTGCCACTTGGCCGCGGGCCAGCTGGACGGCTTCTTCGAGCTGCGCCTCTCCCCCTGGGATTACGCCGCCAGTACGGTTATCCTCCAGGAGGCGGGGGCTGTCACCGGCACCGCCCCGGGCTGGGACTTTGGCTTTGAGGAAAAGCAGCCCTTCCTGGCGGGCACGCCGGGGGTGTATCCCCTGCTGGAGGAGCTGGCGGGGAAATACCTGGCACAGCCGTAATACAAAAACCACCGGGGGACTGCGGTGGTTTTTGTATGGCGCAGCAGAACCCGCGCGCCTTGCCGGACACATGACAAAAGCCGCGCCTCCCTTTTACGGGATGGGCGCGGCTTGCTTTTTTCATCGCTTGAGGCTGCGGCTCTCTTGGGAGGTGCAGCCCTCTTGGCTGTAGCGGGCTTTTTCATAGAGCCGGTGGAGCTGGCTGTCCTCCAGGCCGGCCCGGGTTTCAATCTCCTGGGGGGAGGCCCACTGGGGCGGCGCCTCCTTGGCGGAGCGCAGCACGGCCCGGCGGTACTTCCGGCGCACCTGGGCGTTGGGGGAGCGGTCCCACACAGCCGGGCCCCGCACCCGCTCCTGGGGCAGGGGCTCCTCCTCGTCCTCCGTGTCCCGCCCCAGGAACTGCACCACGTCCCGCTGGTCCACAAAGGTGCCCCGGAAATTGCGGATGACCAGGTACAGCAGGTACACCCCGAAGCCGCCGCCTATCACGCACAGCACGGCCCCCAGGATAAACTGCACCACCGGGTTCATTTTGGGGGGCTCGCCAAATTCCTGCTGGAGGGCCTCCGCCATGTCCATCTCCATGCCGCCGGAGGCAGGGGTGATTTCCTCCAGCCGCACGGCGGAAGTCCGTTCCGGCGGGCTGGGGTCAATGCGCAGATAGCTGTCCTCCAGGGTCAAGGCGGGCAGCAGCAGCCCCGCCGCCAAGACCAGCATTCCCGCCAGCGCCAGGCCGGTGGTGCGGGCAATCCGCCGGGCGGGCAGGCCAGCCATGCCCCGGTTCAGCTCCAGGTAGTGGTCCAGCCGCTGGATGCCCCGGTAGGCCGCGCACAGCAGCAAGTACAGCGCCGCCCAAATCAGGCTGAGCTTTTGCAGCAGGGGGCTGCCGTCCAGCGCGCTGTAGAAAAAGGGCGCCAGGGCCAGGGCCGTCAGAGGCGGGGAGGGCCGGTCCATCATGGACTCCACCGGCTCCTCCGAGAGGCGGTTCTTCCCCCGGAAAAAGCACACCAGCGCCACGGGCACGGCCGCCGCCGGGTGGCCCAGCAGCAGCCAGGCCAGGCCGCAGCAGGCCAGGCTCCAGGGCAGGTAGAGCACCAGCTTGCCGCACACCTGGGTGCCCATATCCGCGGCCGCCAGGGGCAGGATGGAGAGAAGCCCCCACCACATCCGCCCCGGCAGGGCGCTGTCCCCCTCTAAAAAGCGGTAGGCGGTGCCGTAGAACAGCGCGTAAATCAGGGCGCAGTGAAGCCACCCCATGGCCCGCGAAAGCAGCTGGCGCCAGTTGCCCAGCTTTTGTATCTGTTTCAACCTTGCCAACTCCTTTCCCTACACTTCCCAATACAGGCGGCGCACGGTGCCGAACTGGGGCATTTCCTCGTACTCGTCCCGGTAGGGGATGATTTGCAGCCACTCCCGCTGGCCGGCCCGCTGGGCAAAGGCCCGGGCCAGGCTCTCCCGCTGGTCCCGGGTGACCAGCACGCACAGCAGGCTGTTCTCGTCCCTTTGGCCCTCCCCGCTGGGGAAAAAGCTCTCGATGGGCTCCAGGCCATTGGCGGCCTGGGCGCAGGCGAAGGCCTTGCGCAGCGCCAGCACGCTGCCTGGGCCGGAGACCTCCGGCAGCGCCATGGGCTGGCCGCTGTGGACGTCCAACCCGTTGGAGTGGGCGCTGACCTTGATGCCCGCCTCCAGCAGCCGCACACACAGCGTGCAGGCGATGCGCACCGCCTCCTCGTTGAGCAGGTCGGCCTGCTGCACGCCCAGGCCCTCTAAATCCAGCACCACAGCCACCTTCTGGGACAGGGTGGACTCGTGAAGGTTTACCAGCAGCTGGCCGGTTTTGGCGGTGGCCTTCCAGTTGATGTACTTCATGGGGTCGCCCCGCACGTAGCCCCGCAGGCCCGCAAAGGCAAAGGGGTCGTCGTAGACCTTCTTGCGGCTGGTGAGGTTGCCCATAATCTGGGAGAAGGGGATTTGGATGCGCTGGGTGGAAACCAGCCGGGGCAGCACGTAAAAATCCGTGGCCTGGGGGGTGGAGCCCACGTACTTTTTGGTCAGCAGCAGGCTGCGCACATCCAGGCCCGCCTGGTCAATGCGGTAGTAGCCCCGCCGGGCGCAGCGGAACTCCAAGGTGCGGGTGATTTTCTGCCGGGGGCCCAAGGCGAACACGTCCCGGCGGTAGGTGTAGTCGCTGACGGCGGTGTTGGCCTCGTCGGTAAAGCGCAGGCCCTTGCCCATGTGGAAGTCTATCTCCACCACCGGCAGGGGCAGGAACTTGTCGTTGACCACCACCTCGGTCAAGGCGGCGGTGTCGTCCTCGGTGGCGTATTCCTCTTGGAAGGAGGTCTTCACCTCCAGGCCCTTGCCCCACAGCCGGTCGTACAGGACAACCTGAAGGACGTACAGCGCCGCCAGCAGAAGGAGGATACCAAGCGCCGTCATGTCACTTGGACCAATCTTCCGTGGGCAGGGGCACGGACTGGAGCAGCGCCTGGGCCGCCTCCTTCTGGGCCTGGGAGGAGCCCGCCATGCCGCTGATGGCCAGCCGGTGGGCTATCACCGGCACGCCCACCTCTTTGATATCCTCGGGGGTGACGAACGCCCGGCCCTCCACCAAGGCCTTGGCTTGGGAGGCCCGCAGCAGCGCCAAGGTGCCCCGGGGGCTTACGCCCAGATCCACGCCCCGGGCTTCCCGGGAGGCCCGGGCCAAGTCCACAATGTACTCCAGCAGCACGGGGTGGATGTACAGCTTGCGGGCCGCCGCCTGCAGGGCCACAATCTCCTCGGGCTTGCACACGGGGCCCAGCTCCTCCAGGGGCTCGCTGGCTTGGAAGCGCTCCAGGATTTGGCGCTCCTGGTCCCGGGTGGGCAAGTCCATGGAAAGGCGCATGAGGAACCTATCCAGCTGGGCCTCGGGCAAGGGGTAGGTGCCCAAGGTCTCCACGGGGTTCTGGGTGGCGATGACGAAGAAGGGCGGGGCCAGCCGCCGGGTTTCGCCGTCCACGGTGACCTGGCCCTCGGCCATGCACTCCAGCAAGGCGGACTGGGTGCGGGGGGTGGCCCGGTTGATTTCGTCGGCCAGCAAAATGTTGCAGAACACCGGCCCCGGGGAGAACTGGAACTCCCCGGACTTGTTGTCGAAGAAGTTTAGGCCGGTCACGTCAGAGGGCAGAAGGTCCGGGGTGAACTGGATGCGCCCAAAGGCGCCGTCCACGCTTTTGGCCAAGGAGCGGGCCAGCACCGTCTTGCCCATGCCGGGCACGTCCTCGATGAGCACGTGGCCCCCGGCCACCAGGGCGGTGAGAAGCAAACTGGTGACACGCTCCTCCCCCACCAGCACTTTCTGGATGTTCGCCTTTACGGCAGACAGGATATTTTCCATGAGATTTCCCTTTCTTTGCTGAAATTATCTCTATTATAGCAAAGCTTTTTGTGAGATACAAGAAAAAATCCTGGGCGTTGGGGCCGTGAAAAGGAAAAGGGCCGCCGCGGCAGCGGCAGCCCGAAAAGCTTTCTGGTAAAGTGGGGTTCTCTTTTACAGCTCCTTAAAGCAGCGCAGCCACTCCTGGGCCAGCAGCCAGTGGCCGGCCGGGGTGGGATGGACGCCGTCGGCGCTCCAGACGCCGGGGCAGCTGCGGGCGGCGGCCTCGTCGAAGAGCTTCTGGGTGTCGATGCAGGGGATGTACAGGTCCTGCTTCTCCCAGTAGCTCTTGGCCAAGTCCCGGACCACCTCACGGCGCAGGTCCACCTCCCGGCGGAAGGTGTCCCAGTTCTCCAGTGTGGCGGGCCCTTGGAGGACATAGGGCTCCAGAAGAATGAGCTTCACCCCGGGCAGGGCATGGGTGATCTCCTGGAGCATCCCCTCGTACACCCGGCGGAACTTGGGGGCGTCCACGCCGTTGTGTTCGCCCAGCTCGTGCCACACGTCGTTGACGCCGATCAGAATGCTGATGACGTCGGGCCGCAGGTTGATGCAGTCCCGCTTGATACGGGCATCCAAATCCACCACCCGGTTGCCGGAGATGCCCCGGTTTAAAAACTCGTAGCGGCCGGGCTCCTGGGCGCCCAGCTGGGAGGCCACCAGCAGCGGGTAGCCGCAGCCCAGCGCCCGGTCGACAGCCTCCTCCCGCTGCTGGGGGGTGGCGTTGGGGTCCCGGGACATCCACTCCTCTGTCATGCGGACCATGTCTGTGCGGTTCACATCGGTGATGGAATCGCCGGTAAACAAAATGCGAAGTTTCTCCATAGCGAACAAATCCTCCACGTTTTCACGGGCCCTTGGCTGCCCGATTTTTTTCCTATTATACCGCCGGAATCCCCCACCCGCAAGCCCGAAACGGGAAATGTTGCAGGCGGTTTCCTTTATGCTTTCCCGCTTTTCCAGGTGGAGAATTTGGAACCGAAAAACCTCCCGCTGCGCGCAGTTATTTTGAAGCATTATTTCAAGTCAAGTCGCACATTTAACAACGACCGAAGATTTCCCTAGTCCCACTCCTCCGGCAGGGAGAGCATGAGGGAGAGAAGTCCCTTCGCTTTCAACGAGAGCGACTTGTCCCGCAGGTGATGGTTTGACATCACCGTGTAATCGCGGGTTTTCTCAATGCGGAATACCGCCATATTGGATACCTCCTTCCGTTGATTTTGAAAAGTGTTCGTTTCGGTGGTTTTGCGCCCCTGTATCACCGCCCGGCCTCCCATGAGGGAAAGGATATGGGCGGCCTCGTTTGCGCCGCCCACAGGCGAAAAAACAGGGGATTTCCCACCCGTATTCATACAGTTTTGCGTACCCCCGGCAGGGCATAAAAAAACGCCACAGGTTTGTGTTACCCATGGCGTTGCCCCGGCAGATGGCCGGTCTGTATTCAGTTATATGGTCACGGGGCGGAGGCCCCGATTGACGGGTGCTGTATCCGTATCTTGGCATTTCGTGGTCTTTCAGCGTGTCAAGGCTCACTCAACAGTAGTAAAATCGTAGTAAATGAGATGGTTTTGACCTGTCTGAAATGCCCGTGGATACAGTGTTTTCAAGGGATAATCAGGTTTCGGCTTGATTTTTCATAAACAAACGGTCATACTGGACGATAGTTTCTCCCGTTATCAGATTGCACTTTTCCTTTTGAAGCAACGTGTACTTTGGCTGGCCCACGGTATAGTCTTTACCGGTTTTGGGAAAGAGAGTCCGACAGACATACGTCTCCTGCCCCGTGCGTTGCGCCAGAAAAACATATACAGGTATCTCTTTCACATCATTCAAAAGAAGATAATCCGCTTGAATGGCGGAGAATCTATTTGCTTTTTCATTATAGCGAAAAATGATCTCGTTGCTGTCCAAAAACTCCTCCAAATGGGCAAGGGGAGTCAGCCGCTGCTCCATCTCCCTGAAGTAAGCACTGTGCTTTATTTGTTCGAAAGGATACTTGCCATCGAGAACATCTCGAAAAATAGTGGATCGCTGTCCAGTTTGCAAGCGGACATTGTCTTTTAGCTTATGAAGGCCAGCCAGATGGTGAAAGTCCGAGGGGTCAAAAGATACTGTGAATTTCAAAGTCTGTCCCTTACGGCCAATCACAAAGTGATATTGATACCGGGTCAACTGGTCAAATGCTTTCGCACACTTTTGCAAAGAGTCCACCGCAGCTTATCCTCCCCCTACAAACGAAAGACCCCGCACAAGCGGGGTCTTTCGGAGCATTTTCTTTCGGCTTTGCGCCTACGCCGGCTTGAGGTTTCGCTGCACAACCCCTCCCGAAAGCTCCATAAGGCAATGCCACCGGCACACTCCCTTACTTCAGCGCTTCGGGTGAACACACGCCGTTGCTCACCTTACATTATTATTATACGCAACCTAAAGGGATATGTCAACTGGGAAGTTTTTTCTTTGAGACAGAGGTGGTTGCGCGGTACTCTTCCCTCCGGCCCGAATTCACCACTAAAATGAAATGACCCGATGTGGTGCGCGTCACAGAGAGGCGTATTTGGTTCTGTTCCTTCTACTACGATGTAACTTGCAGATAAACACAACAGAATCTTTGCAAAAGTGACTTTTTCTAATCATCGGTTGATAGCAAAGTACCGCAACCCTTGACGGATATACAGGATAGCCAGAAACAAAATCTGATCGGTCGGTTTGACTATGGATAACTTGTGTCAAAGGTCACAATTTCGGTAGGATCCTGCGCAAAAAGTCCACTAGCTCCGCCGAGATCTCGGGTGAAACTATGCGCAGGTTGCTCTCCTCTGCGGGCATCCGCCCCAAGGGGTTTAGTCCACCATACCAGACCAGATGTTGGTCGAGCACACAAAAATTGGAGAGATGGTTTTGAGAAAATACTACCGAGATGCCCGCTTGCTGCAGTATGGTGACGTTGGCGGTAATTTTAGGCTGAATTTCCGACCGAAACAGAGCAGGCTGCGGCAGATATACCTGTACGTTCACGCCTCGATGCTGTAAACGTTGCAAGATTGGGGTCATCCGATGCACAGATTGAGCCGAAAGCGAAGGCACACAAAACAGTGCCTCTTTAGAAGTTGCGTCCAGATCTTGTGCAAGAAGACGTGAGAAATCGGATAATTCAATAAAAGCTGATGATTCAGTTTGCGAGGGTTGAAGAGTGTTTGGATTGCTGTCGCCTATCGTTCCACGTATTGTATACGCCAATGCAGCGTAGCTGCGCAGCCGTTTACGGTACTGCTGTTCCAGCATTGGGACACGGAAGTCTACATAATCATACAGCAAAACCTCTCGCTTTCCAGGTGTGGCGCGGTGTAGGCGGCCGGTGTACTGGGTCAGAGTACCCTTCCAAACAACCGGCATTGTTAAGAGTAACACATCCAGCCGCGGCAGGTCGAACCCCTCACCGGCGTATTTGCCAATCGCAACCACGGCAAGCGGCTCGTCATTGGGTATGGCTGCTAGTTCAGTTAGTAACGCACGCTTTTCTTTGGCAGTTCCCTGACCGGAGAGCAGAAACACGTGCGAACAGTGTGGGCGTAGTGCTACTGCCAAGATTTTGGCGTGTTCCAACCGTTCGGTCAACACCAGTGGCGTGTGCCCCTGGGCCAACAGGTCAGCGGTATCCTGTACAATTAGTTTATTACGTAGGGTATCCCGAATCAAGGCTTCGCAGATTGTGGCATAAGTCATTTTTTCAGTACTGCCTCTCTTTCGCCCTGCATCTCTCAATGGCTTCCTGCGTGTGATCTTTCAGTTTCCGATAGCAATCCCGGCCCTTGTCATAGTCGGGGAGTTGGCGTTTCAAATCCTCCAGCACCTGGCTTGCACCCGAGTATATTCCACGCCGCTCATGAAAATGGGCCACAAACCAAACCTCAAAGCAGG
>ERZ1090878.1674-NODE-1679-length-10261-cov-5.221340_pt1 | contig 10261 bp, 9 predicted proteins | sample MGYA00478473_ERZ1090878 | MGnify/ENA primary metagenome ERZ1090878 (study PRJEB33644, sample SAMEA5815720) | chicken gut metagenome | biome: Chicken; feature: Gastrointestinal Tract; material: Caecum | place: Ireland | collected 2019-01-01 | study: A study of the... | reverse complement strand
ATACGTGATCGCTCAGTGTCTCGTGGGCTCGGAGATGTGTATAAGAGACAGGTCTGGTTGTACATATCGCTGTTCACGGTTGCTTTGAATGTGACTGAAACCGTCTGGCCTGCGGCAATATCGCCCAGCGAGATGGTAAGCAGGCCATTTTCAAACGAGTGCTGCGCTGCTTTGTTATCGACATATACACTGCCGTCCACAAAGGTCAGGCCGTCCGGCAGCTCGTCGGTGAGTACAACTTCCTTCCATGCGGAAGATGCTGCTTCACCGTTCGTCAACTTGACCGTGTACGTTAAAGTATCGCCCACGTTGGCGGTCTGCACATCAGCCGTCTTTTCGATGGACGGGATAGCATCGCCGTTCGTGTACTGATAGGTGATTGTGCGAATATATCCGCGGTACTCGTAGGCCGGAATGGCCTTGGGCGAAACTTCCTCCTTGCCCTCTGTGGTGACGCTCTCCGCGAGCTCCACGCCGTTCTGGTCTACGAATTTTTCAACGATGATGTTGTAAATACCGTCATTGTAGCTGAGACCGTGCCATTCCTCTGCGCTGTGCGGTACGGTGGCTTCCATCAAATCGCAGTAAGACCAGTGCTTTTCAACCAGATCGTTATACGGGCATTCGACGCCCAGCTCTTTCAGCTTGCCCAATGTGATGCTGCGGTTGATCACACCGTTAACCAACGTGACCACCTCTGCACGGCTGATCGGCTCGTCCGGTCGGAAACTGCCGTCTGGATAGCCTTTCACCCAGCCCGCATTTGCGGCTGCGTTGATATAGCTGTACGCCCAGTGGCCAGCAGGGACATCCTCAAAGATATTGCCGCCCTTATAATCGAGGTTCGCAAACCGAGCCGCCATGACGGCGAACTCCGCACGGGTCACTGGCTCGTCCGGTGAGAATTTGTGTTCATCCGTGCCCTCTACAATGCCGATATTGTAAAGCGTCTCGACTTCTTTATAGAACCAGTCGCCCGTTTTTACATCCTCGAACGTCCCGTTTGACATGCGCCGCTCGAACTCTGGATACTCGCCGTCATAGAGGCGGCAGAATACCGTCGCAGCTTCGGCGCGGGTCATGGACGCATCCGGTCGCACACTTTCGTCCGGATAGCCAATGATATACGTCAGGTCCTTGTGGGAATAGATATACTCCACACCCTCCACATAATCAGCATAGGTATAGTTCTCGATCTCCTGCGGCGACTTTTCTTCGTGTGTCACACTGTACGTCTCTTGCTCGGCAATCTCCTTGCCGTTTTCCGCGTCGATATACTTTGCCGTTACCTCAGAAAGCGTGCTGGTGCTGTCCGACGCAGCAAAGGCTGTAACCGGAAACGCGGATGAGGATAGAAGCAAAGCAAGTCCCATTGACGTAACCCGCTTGAGCCGTTTCTTCAAGAAATCCATTTCCTCATTCCTTTCCATCTCAAACTCATTTCCAAACTGATACTGCATGGATGAACCATGCACCGAGTAGCACACTGGAACCACCCCCTTTGAAATTTGGTGTGTATATGATAAAACCGCGCGGGAATCCGCACGGTACATATCTGGGCTTTATCCGTCAAAGCCCTCAATCTTCATTTGCCCGTCAATATTCCGGTCCTGCATCCACCAGCGAAACACATCCTCACCGGTTGTTCCAACCCGCCACGAACCGTCCAGCTTGCCGCGTACAGCGCGTTTTTCCAGCATCCGGTCAAAGGCACGAACGTAAGCACGCCGATAGGTGGGATAGCGGCCGAACTCAAACAGGCGCATCCTGCGCCCAGCCATCGGACAACCGACACAGCCGACGCGGTGAAAGCCGCAGTTATAAAGCGGATTGATTGGTATTCTCTCGGCATGAATATATGACCACACATCATAGTCCGACCAGTCGACGATCGGATTGCAAACCCTTTTGGCCTGTAATTTGCAGCTCTCGAATAGGTTGCGTGTATCTGCATTATCGTTGTTAATAATGACCTTTTTGCTGAGATCGTGCGGCATACTCTCGTAGATACCGCGTTTGCTGCGGCGGCTGGCGCTTTCCGCCCAACGGACGCCAGTCGTAATCATGTGGCCCATACCACCGCTTTCTTTCAGCACCGAACAGCAGTACCTTACCGTCCTTGTGGGCGGCATCAGCTTTTGCGGTATGAGCGTCCACATATTGACCGGTACGCCCTTGTAAGTCGGGTAATTGACAGTACATTTCACACCGGCCAGTTCCAAATGCCGGAACTGCTCACGCACATGGTATACGGTCTCCGGCGCGTCCACGCTGGTATGATTATGCATGACCTCATAACGGATACCGGAAGCGGCGGCAAGGTACAGACAAATATCCGAATCTTTCCCACCGCTCGTTGTAATCACTAAGGGCTTGCCGTAATAGGTTTCACTCATTTCCGCTGCCAGACGCAGGCGGTCGATTGCTTTACGCTCTAAATCCATGACTACCGTCTGCGGTTATAAAATGCTTCCGGTCTAGGCGGTATGTCCGACCAGAAAACGCAGTCCCCGTAAAGTTCATGCCGGAAGCTGTCTTTGCCGAGATATAACTGCACGTCCATTTTGCCGTTTGGATACAGGCAGAGCACTTTGGAATACCGCTTCGGCAATTTTTTATTTACACTGACCCAGTTCATATCTTTTTCCTCAAAACCGTATGGACGGAAACAGGCCGGAAGTGTGACACACTCCCGGCCTGTCCTGTATTGACCTGCGATAATGTCATACAATCATATCTATCATCACCAGCTTTCCAATTTGGAAGAAAAACTTCCTCTACTTATAGGGTCACTTACACCACAAATGCGAATACCCTCAAGCAAAATTTTTCAAAAAAATTTCCGCATGGCTTTCAGACCACGCTTGATGGAAGCCTGCACCGCCCGGCAGGTAACACCTTCCTCCACAGCAAGCTCCTGTATCGATTGTCCCTGCAGATAATATGCTTCGATACGACGCCCCTGTGCATCCGGCAAAGCATTCAGCGCACAGCACAGCCGCTGGTACTGCTCCATCAGAATAAGGCACAACTCCGGCGATGGTTCAAACACACAAACAGCACGTTCAACATGATCTCCGGCATCCAGAGAATTTACCTTGTTGCGCTTCATGCGACGACGATATACAGCTTCATACCGCTTGCCTGCACGAAGCTCTTCCGCAATTTCGTCTGAAACCTCAATAAATTCATCCGTTATGTACCAGTAATAATAGTCTTTCAAGTTGATTTCCACCATGTTATCCTCCATTTCGATTGTTTTTTGAAATCGAAATGCAGTTGGTGGGCCACGGCAGTTGGGCTGAGTTTTATCGCCGTCAGGCCATGTGTATTGCAGTACATCTTGCAGCCCGCACTGAGTTAATGCAGAACATTGAAATTCATGTCCAACCGGTCAGGCCGTGCAGATGTATCTTGTATGGCTAATATCCCTCTTTCTCTATGTATCCAAATTCACTTAAAAAACGAATTTCAGTGAATTTCGTCGGAAGATGGTGTATTGTAGAATAGCCTCGAGGTGAATTGTAATGCGAGACTATTCCCGCCCTTTAGGCGATGCTGTAAAACGCGCGCGCGGCGAGCTCGGCCTGACACAAAGCCAAGTAGCCGAGGCCGCCGATATTGATGTGCGCACGGTATTGAATATAGAGAACTATAAAGGCAATCCCAAGTTAGAAGTCCTTTTCCCGCTCGTTCGTGCTTTGAAAATGGATTCTCGTGAAATTTTTTATCCTGAAATGCAAAGACACAGCTCGGCGATCCGCCGTCTGCGTCTGCTGATCGAAGAATGTGATGAAATGGAAGCTGCAGCACTGATTCCTGCAATCGAATCCATTCTGTCAGTTTTGCGATCAAAAACAGCTTCAGAAATCAAATAACGTAAAAGAGCCTGCATCCCAAACTTTGGGAAGCAGGCTCTCCACTTTATGTGACTGGCTCAATGCTTAAAGTCATTTTCAGTTGTACTACATTGATTTGAATTTCCTTTTTGCACTTCGGGCAGTATAAAGGGAAGTTGAGCAAAACCGTATCAAAATAAACTTTGGTCCGCGTTTTTCCACCACAAACCGGGCATCGAATCCACAAGGACGAGTTAATATGCTCTTTCCCCATAGTCCCCCTCTTTTCTTATTTGCAACCGTGGCTCTGCGACTTGCGACCGGCGCAATGGTTACAGTATGTACAGCAAAATGCTTGTGTTATACCATCACTCTTTCGAGCCGAGTCCCCAGTCGACTTAATACTTCGTTTGTAATTGTTCCGGTGGACTCCGCTATATCGTATGCGCTTATTTCAAGATTGCCGGAAGTCCCAATAATAACAGCAATATCACCTTGCTTGACATCCAGTATATCCGTAATATCAACGAGCGTTTGGTCCATACAGATATTGCCGATAATAGGCGCTGCATGTCCATTGATCAAAACCCTTCCCATGCCGCAGGATAGTGCACGCGGCAAGCCATCCGCATACCCAATAGACAGCACCGCGATTTTCCTATTCTGATCAGCAACATAGCACAGTCCATATCCTGCCGTCTCGCCTTTATACAAATCCTTTATCGCTGCAATTCTCGCTTTAACAGATAAAACGGGCAACAGCGAAACCGGGCATTTCTCCACATCGCGTCTCGTACTTAACACCCCGTAAATTGCAATTCCAGCTCTCACATAATCCCCATGCAAAGCGGGATAATTGATCAGCCCATCACTCGACTGTAAATGTATTTTGGGACAGACAATTCCCCGCTTCTCTAACTGGGTAAGCAAATGGTAAAATGCGCTTGCCTGTTTCAAAGTGAAATCTCTCGCAGGCTCAGCAGCAGTGTCGGCCGCACATAAATGCGTAAATATCCCGTCGATTTGAAGATGCTCCAAGCGAAACATATTGTATATTTCATCTATGTGTTCAGCCCGCTCGCCCAGCCGGTGCATTCCGGTATCAATTTTGATATGGACTTTTAGTTTCTCGCCAAATGCGTCCAAACTCTTTGCATACGGATAATCCACAACAGTCTGCATCAAATGATATTTTTTCAAAGACGGGAAGTCCGACGGATGGGTATATCCTAAAATCAAAATATCTCCCATTATGCCGTTTTTGCGAAGTTCGATTCCCTCTTTAGCAGACGCGACACAAAAAGCCTTTATACCGACCTCATTTAATGCTTTTGCGATCAGCACCGCCCCGTGGCCATAGGCATTCGCCTTGACCGCTGGCATCATGCTGCATCCTTTTGGCATAAGCCCGCTCAATACTGATATATTGTTATAGAGATTTCTCTTGTCCAATTCAATCCAAGCCCGACCCTTATCAGCATTACCGCTCTCCCCCAGTGACACATGCTCGTCCATAACTACCTCCACTCAGCAATAATATAGCCATCCATATTATTTCCTGAAATACTATACAAAATATCCTCTGCAATCTCGAACTGCGCTCCCCCTGAGTCAGCTTTTATATAGGAAACCGCGATGCTTTGTCTGCCCGCATTATAATGGCAGGCGCGTTCACCGTACGGATACTCTTTTATAAACTCTGCATATTCCTCCAGGCATAAGTTCTGCTTTGTCATAATCTCTGCATGCGGTATCCCGACATATCGAAAATGCCAAGGCTCATGTGCAATTCCCGTGATTAGCTCTTTATTCTTTGGATATCGCTCGATGAAACCGTATTGAACCGCTTTCTCACGAAATGATTGACAAATCCCCGCATAAGGGAACGCCGGACGTATGAAGTCGATGGTATCCATTCGCAGCCCGAGATCGACCGCAAGGCCGGTTTGATGCTCGCTGTGTCCGGGTAGAGCAACAAATTTCCGTGTAAACGGTACGCCATTATCTTTCAGCGATTGGTCATAGATCTTTTTCTGTTCCCGAAATGAGCGCCAGCCACTTACCGCAAAAACACTCTGCCAACCGCTTATTTCATCAAGGATTTTCGTAAGGAGTGTAGCCACCGGCCGCTTCAACAATATGTATGTATCCGCAATATTGATCTGTTCCAAGTCCGCTTCCACATTGTTCTCCCTGTATGGATACTTCTCATTGACTACAATCAGGTTCCCTTTAAATATATCCTGATAAGCAAGTTTAACTGTTTTCATCCTGCTGTCGCTTCCTCAATTACCGTTGACACGATCTGTTCAAAGGTTAGTCCAACCGCTTTCATCATAGTCGGAAACCGGCTGTGCGTCGTAAAACCCGGAATGGTATTGACTTCATTGAACACAATTTCGCCCGCATCTGTCAGGAACATATCCACCCGGGCAAAGCCCTGACAATCTAACGTCTTATAAATGGTTCGGGCAGTTTCTTTGATGCGCGCTGCCACCTCTGATGAAACTCTGGCAGGAACATGAATGGCAGAAGTTTTCAGCGTATATTTTTCCGTATAGTCAAAGAATCCATCTGTCAGTTCGATTTCATCCACTTCGCCGACGGTCAGCTTTCTTTCCCCCATAACGGCGCAGCCTACTTCAAACCCTGTGATACATTCTTCAATGATGATTTTCTCGTCATATTGAAAAGCGGCTGCGACAGCCTTGGTCAATCCACTCGCCGCAGCAACTTTACTGATGCCATACGAGGAGCCTGCACGGACTGGTTTTACAAAGAGCGGGTAGCCGATTTTATCGGCATTTTTTGCAATGCTCTCCATATCCACAGATTTATCGCACATAAACGAATTGGGAACGGCAACGCCCGCTGCATGAACCAGCTTATGTGCTTTGTCCTTATCCATACATAACGCGGACGCCAGCACCCCACAGCCGACAACAGGAATGCCCGCCAATTCAAATAACCCCTGAACCGTGCCATCCTCGCCATTTTTACCGTGTAGCACTGGAAACGCAACGTCGATAGACTGCTTCTGTACCCGTCCTTTGCCAAACAGCAGCAGATCATGTGCTTTGCGGTTCTGCGATACCGCGACCGGTGTGCAGTCAGTATGGTTTCGCCATGTATCAGCGGGGATTTTTTCAATATCGCCATCGAATAAGAACCATTCCCCATCCGGTGAAATTCCAATCATAATCGGGATGTATTCCGACCGGTCGATATGCGTTAAAATCGCATAGGCCGATTGCAACGAAACACTGTATTCCGGCGAACAACCGCCGAAGATCACCGCTACTTTTTTCCTGAACTCCGGGCAATACTGCAACACCTTTTCGTCAATTTTCTCTTTCAAAGCCCGCGGCGGCTGTTCAGCGTTTCCCACGTTTTTCAGTGTCTTTTTGATTTTACGATCAAAGCTGGTCATTTTTATCCTCCTTTTGGTCAATCAGTCCTGCTGTTCTCCAATTTGGTTGTAAACATTTATGGCATCTAAAATGTGGAATTGTTCTGTCTCATGCGATCCGTTCGCCTTTGCTGTCACAAGGATATACTCTCTCCCATTGATCGAGGCCAAACTTGCAAGGCACAATCCAGCTTCCTCCGTGTATCCCGTTTTTCCTCCGATAATCTGCCCTCCCGCTACTTCCGTGCTGTCCATATATTGAAACATCGTGCTGAAAAAGGTAAATCCCTCCGGATGCTGCGGTGTCGGCTGTATGCTGTATCGGCTGCTGGTAAAAGCGGCGCGGAATGTTTCATTCTCCAGCGCATACCGCAAAAGAATCGAAATATCCGCTACGGTCGTGTAATGGTCAGGGTCATGCAGTCCTGTCGCATTTCAGAAATGCGTATCATCCATCCCAAGTTCACTCGCTTTTTTGTTGATGAATTATGCAAACGCATCCGCCGCACCTGCGATCCGGTCTACAAATGCCATACAGCATTCCGCACCGGACGGAAGCAAAATGCCATATAACAACTCTCTCAGCGTTGCTTCCTCGCCCGGCTGAAAGCCTGCCATTGACGCGCCTTCCTCATACAGCGGTTGAAATATGTCGGCGGGCAATGTTATTGTCTGGTCCAAGTCATCGGTATTTTCTATCGCTATTACTGCCGTCATGATTTTTGTCAAAGACGCTGGATAAATCCTGTCGTGGCAATTACGTTCTGCAATCGTTGTTCCTGTATCTGCATCCACTAAAATGGCATACGGGCTGTACAACTGTCCCAGATCAATATCAAGGTCAGGGACGGTGCCGTCTTGAAGTATCCCGTTGTTTATAATTTCTTCGTAAAACTGTTCCAGAGAGAATACATGATTTCCCCAAAACGACGGAAATACTGTTTGTATCACAGCGACGATGAGCATTACAGAAAGCACAATGGTAATGACCACTTTGGCAAATGTATGCTTTTTATGCCTGCGCTTTCTGCGCCGATCAGGATAGGCCTGCGGCTCTTGATTTTCCGGTAATTTATCGTTCATTTTCCTGCTCCTTTTCTTCTTATATCAGGTCGAAAAAAATAGCTTCCGTTCATTGTTAATTGTACAGAACAGAAGCTATCTATGTTTTAATATTCAGTTGTAAAAACCTTAAGAAAAGTCTAACAGGACATTGATTTTTCGTTTTCCGTTACCGGCAGCGCTACACAAAATGTGGTAAATTCATCACGGCTGGCCGCTGTAATAGAACCGCCATGCAGTATAACAATCTCTTTTGCGATTGCGAGCCCCAAGCCTGCGCCGCCAGTGTTCGTTGTTCTCGCTTCATCCAAACGGAAAAATTTCTCGAAGATCGTCTCTAATTTATGACCCGGTATGGTTTTCCCTTTATTTTGAAAGTATATTTTTATGTCTGTGCTTGTTTTTTCCGCCCATATCTTTATCACCGTGCTGGGATAGCTATATGTCACAGCATTTTTCAAGATGTTGTTAAAAACGCGCGCCAGCTTATCCGCATCGCCATAGATCATCATATTGTCCGGCACTGACAACTCCACTGTATTGTTATGCGCGTTCAAAATCGGATAAAATTCGTCCGCCATCTGCACAAGCATATAGCAGAGGTCGATAGATTCCTTTTGCAATTCAATATGTTGCAGATTATATCTGGTGATTTCAAAAAATTCATTGATAAGCTGTTCCAGACGCTTCGCCTTATCCAGTGTGATATTCACATACTTTATCCGCTGTTCAGCGGGCATATCCGATGCTTCGTCCAACAGGCTCAAATATCCGATTACAGAGGTAAGCGGGGTTTTCAGATCATGCGCGAGATATGCGATCAAATCATTTTTCTTTGCCGCTTCTTCCTGCAACATCTGTTCATGCCGCTGCATGGTGGATTTGATCGTTACCATCTGCGCCGCTATTTCCGCAAATTCTTTCGGAAAGGAATCAGGCCGATCTTCATTTGCCTGCATATAGCTTTGTATTTCCTGACTAATGGCAGTAACCGTTTTCTTTTCTCTCGATTTGGCGTAAAAATGAGATACGGCGAAAACAACGGCAATCCAAAATACGATGCTGACCGCAAGCACTGTGAAAATCAGCTTTTTCAGTTCCGGCCAAGATGGTTCCCGTATGATAACATCCTTACCTGCATAAACAGATCCAGCCTCACGCATATAGTTACGCGTGAACCAGTCTACAAACGTACCATTCCATACATAATCGACAAAAGCAAATATTCCTAATATCACCAGCACACCGGCAGCACACAATGCAACCACCTTAATCAATTCTCGATATTTAGGTTTCAATTTTATATCCGCACCCCCACACTGTCTTTATATATTTCGGGTTTTCAAAAGAATCTCCCATTTTCTCTCTAAGATGGCGAATATGCACAGTGATTGTATTATTGCTTTTGTTAAAATATTCATCTCCCCATATCTGGTGAAAAAGCTCTTCCGAGCTGACCACTCTCCCTTTCTGCTGACACAAAATCCTCAGTATGGAAAACTCTGTGGGCGTAAGTGAAAGCGGCTTTTCGTTGAGTGTACATTCGTGCGTTTTGATATTCAAAACAAGACCGGAATGTACAATAATATCATTGTCCTGTTCTTCATAAGCGTTGTAGCGTTTATACCTCCTGAGTTGCGCCTTGACACGCGCTACCATTTCAAGCGGAAGAAACGGCTTAGTAATGTAATCATCCGCCCCCAGTGTAAGCCCGGTTATCTTATCAATTTCTTCCCCTTTTGCAGTTAGCATAATAACTGGATACTGATATTTTTCGCGGATTTTCTGACATAGCTGAAAGCCGCTCATATCGGGAAGCATAACGTCCAAAATAGCCAAATCCAGTTTCTCCGCCTGTATACATTCGAGTGCTTCCGCAGCAGTGTAAAATTTGAAAACTTCAAAGTTTTCATTTTGCAGATATAAGGCTATCAGATCGGCGATTTCATGT
>ERZ1090878.1669-NODE-1674-length-10278-cov-9.507679_pt1 | contig 10278 bp, 8 predicted proteins | sample MGYA00478473_ERZ1090878 | MGnify/ENA primary metagenome ERZ1090878 (study PRJEB33644, sample SAMEA5815720) | chicken gut metagenome | biome: Chicken; feature: Gastrointestinal Tract; material: Caecum | place: Ireland | collected 2019-01-01 | study: A study of the... | reverse complement strand
GGAGCTTTCAGGATTTCCTTTTAGAGCGGATTTTTCTGAGTATTGCAGTCTCCGGGCTATCCGGAGTAGATATTGCTCTCCTGTATCTTTATGCCCCTGAAGGAAAATCCCAGAAAGTCTTTGGCCTATATGAAGGTCTGGGAACCGGCGGACTTCTGACTGCTTCGATCTGCTTCTCTCTTTTTTTAAAAAACAACTGGCGCAGGGCAGCTCTGCTCACCGCCGCCGCTTACGGCATTGCCTTTGTTCTTGCCCTGTTTCTTTTGGAGGAAAAGCCAGAAAGATTAAAAGTTTCTCTTACAAAAACTGAAAAAAGAACTCTGAAACTTTCCCGGAGTTTCCTATTTACGTTCAATCCCCCTTTCTTTCTGTTTCTTTTCGGAGCAGGACTTCTGGGAGAGACCCGACAGTATATCACTGTATTTTTAAATCAGCCCCAATATATTGCCTGCGGCCTGTCAGCCGGCTCTATTGCTCTGCTGTACATTCTGACCCTGATTGCAGGCATGACAGGTCCCTGGTCTGACTTTCTTACAAAGAAACTGGGCATTCCCTTATTCTCTGCCTGCTGCTTCTTGTGCCCGGCCCTCCTGTGTTTCGTATTGGCACATACCCGCAGCCCTCTGCTTTCTGCTATATGTATTCTGGGTATCCAGGGATTTGTCTCTCTTTTTTTACCTCTACAATCGGAACTGCAGAACCAGGAAATCTCCGCTGCCCACCGGGCTGCGGCTCTGAGCCTTCAGGCTATGTTCCTGGAACTGACCAGTGCAGCATTAGAACTGATATTCGGATCTATGGCTCAGAAAAGCCTCCGTCTATCCTTTTCAGCAGGAGTTTTTTTCTGCGGTGCAGGATTCCTTCTGTTTCTTCTGTGGTACAGATACAGCCTAAAAAGACATTAAATCTGCTGCTGAAGCATCCAGTTATCATCTAGATTCTGGATAATGTCAAAAATTATAAAACACAGATGGTAGAATTTTCATTCTACCATCTGTGTTCCTTCTCCAAAAAATTCATAAACCTGTCCATCTTCCAAAGTAATTCCTTTGGCTTCAGCCAGTTCCTGAACTGTTACCAATTTGTATCCTTCTGCCAGGAGATCCGGGATCATCCTGATGGCCGCATCCACCGACCATTCATGGATATCGTGCATAAGCACTACAGATCCATCCTGAGCATTGTCCATCACACACTGATAAGTCTGGTCCTCGCTTTTGGTCTTCCAGTCTTTGGTGTCAATGCTCCATTTAACTATAGGCATTTCTGCCAGATCCTGAACCTGGTTATTATAGCTGCCTCCGGGAGGTCTCAATGTGTCCGGCATCTCTCCCGCAGCATTCTGGATCAGACTGCTTGTCTTATCAATTTCCTCCGAAATCTGATCCTTCGTAAGTTTTGTCAGATCCTTATGGTCATATGTATGATTTGCCAGCTCCATTCCCAGATCTTTCATCCGCTTTACAATATCTGGATAATTTTCCACATTCTGGCCCAGCATGTAAAAAGTTGCCTTTGCATTATTTTCCTCCAGACAATCCAGGAGTTTCTCTGTATATGGACCTGGACCGTCATCGAAAGTCAGTGCTATCAGCGGAGGCGTCTTAGAACTGTCATAAACTCCATTTTCATCAAAATAGCAGTCTTTTCCATCTATCTCTTTCCACCCTGTGAGCACATATCCATTTTTATCAAAATAATATTCCTGTCCGTCTATTTCCTGCCATCCATCCTGGTAGATCGTACCATCGGCATTGCGGTACCACTTTCCAAGCTCACTATTCTGCCATCCTTCCACGGCAGTACTTGAAGAAAACTTTTCTATATCTGTGCCGGACATCACCGGTTGTTTCTGGGCCTGGATATCCCCTTCCTTGACCATGTTTTCTACAGAAGACTGAAAACTGCGGGTCTGTATCATATCTGCCAGTTTTCCTGCCCCGATACCTGCCAGAACAAGAGCCAAAAGAATCATGGCGGCAAAAGGAAGACACCGTACAATCTTTCTTCTCTGGATCTGCCTCTGCTTTTCGGCCCTTCTTCTTTCTAACATTCTATGGAGTCTGGCTTCATATTCTTCATCTGTATGAATCTCAGGAAGAACTGCTTCTCCATTCTCTTTTTTTCTCTGAGTTCTTATTCTTTTACTCATATGTATCCGTTACGGCTCCTTATTTCTCATCTGTTTATTCATTATAACGAATACCCTTCTATTTGTATAGAGGCTTTCTTCATCTTCTCCCATCTTTCTACAAAATTCCCAGGTGTTCCAGCAATATGCGGACTCCCAATATAACTAAGATAATCCCTCCTGCCAATTCAGCCTTGGATTTGTATCTGGCTCCGAAGATATTTCCCACTTTTACTCCTACAGCGGACATAAAAAAGGTGATCATGCCTATAAGACCTGCTGCCAGGATAATATTCACATGAAGAAAAGCAAAAGTCACTCCTACCGCAAGAGCGTCAATACTCGTAGCTACAGCCAGGGGAAACATGGATTTCGCTCCCATGTTTCCCTCTGGACAGACTTCTTCTTTGTCCATAGACTCCCGGATCATATTGATTCCAATAAAGCCCAGAAGGATAAAAGCGATCCAATGGTCTACCGCAGTGATCTTGTCCCGGAACTGACTTCCAAGAAAATATCCCAGGACAGGCATCAGAGCCTGGAATCCTCCGAACCACAGACCTGCTGTCACCATATGTTTTACCGACAGCTTTTCCTGAGCCAGACCTTTGCAGATGGAAACCGCAAAAGCATCCATCGCCAACCCCACAGCCAGGGAAAATAATGTTAAAATATCCATTTTGATCTCCTCTCTTTTTCACCATAAATTTCAAATCCCGACACAGAGCCGCTGCGATACTGCGGACAGGTCCAGGCAAAGCCTGTGGCTGTCCGTTGTCCTGCAAATGCCTGCTCCCGCAAGCACGGCAGTCGCTTGCCGGGCATAATCGAGTAGGAGACGGTGACTAGCCGCCGTCCTCTCACACCACCGTGCGTACCGTTCGGTACATGGCGGTTTCAATAGTTGATGTGCAGAGACTGATAGGCTGTTTCCACTGTTTCCAGATACACATCCGTATCCGCCGGCACAGCCGTCCATTCAGGCTTTTGATGTCATTCTTCATATCCGCTATCCCATAGTAGTTCAACCATCCTCTCATGTAGGTCTTTATCTTTCCCATGGTTCGGATGATACTCCCGCACCTGCTCCGGGAAGTGAGCTGACGCAGTTTATCCTTGGCTTTCTTCCATGACTTCCCATGGACCCGGATATAGATTCCTTTTCCATTCTTCCCAAAACAAAAGCCAAGGAACTTAAAATTTCGGATGGCGGATACATGGCACGCCCCGCCTGTGAAATTCCCAGTCAAATTCATTCAGATACACATTCGCTAAGAATGGGGATAGGTTTCCTCCCTGCGGAGAGCCTTCCTTTGTTTCTGTTACAACACCGTTTTCCATCACGCCACTTTTCAGATACCGTTTTACCATTTGTACGACTCTTTCGTCTTTGACCTGTTTCCTCAACAGGTTCAGCAGTATCGTATGGTTCAATGTGTCGAAATATTTCGACAGGTCGAGGACAACTGCTCTCGTATATCCCTGCTCAATATACTCTTTTATCCTGGCAATGGCGTCTTTTGCTCCTCGTCCCGGACGGTAGCCAAAGCTATCCTCCGAAAACAACGGTTCATAGATCGGCACGAGCTGCTGGAGCATTGCCTGTTGGATAATATGATCATTCCATCAACTCCCGGCGCTCCCTTGTTCGCCTTCACTCTCTTGTAAGCCCTGTTCAGGTTGTCCTTGTCCAGTATCTTACTTAGGATGTCCGGCTCTGCACTGTCCCTTTCCTTCCATGTCCGGTTGAATGAGCGGTGCGCTCTCACATACCCTTTGTGTTCCGCACTATTTCTTTGCGAGCAGCTTTCTCTGTTTTCTGCACCCATCTACCCATTCCTCCTTTCCCTATCGTACTAAAGACTCCTATTGATTCAGCCCTTCACCGAAAAGAAAACTTCCAGTTACTATGGCCTCTGCTGACTTCTGTGCGTTCAACGTTACCTTTCGATAACGGTTACTCTTTTCGGAGCGTACCGCACAGACTTCCCTGGGTACCACACGTTTCTTTCCCTCCATCCATCTGCCGCATTTACTGCACCTGATTCCGTGTAGCTATTGGGCTTTGCCTTGGCGAGCAGACTTCCCCTCATGCACAGCCTTATATACGTTTCCTGTTCGTCAGACCAGAGGTTTGCCCGTGAGTTAGTAGGTTCCCCACATCCGGCTTCCTTCAGATTTGCAGTCGCCTGCAACACCCTTGCCTTCGGCTATATCCTTCCCACTACCGGGCGGATTTGGGACTTGCACCCTTAAGAAACGTGCGCCGCCAGGCGCACTCGCACAAAAAAATAGAAGGCTTAATACGAGCCTTCTATTATTCTATGATACAGAGACTCCACCTATTGCAGCTACAGTGTATGAGTCTCGCAATTTAAGACAAGCCAGGCAAACCGCCAGTGTGTTGACTTGCCACGTATTCCATAATACGCTTCCTACTCCCTCACAGGATTATGGTTTTGTCTAAAATATCACATTCTTTTTTAAAAGTCAAGAATTATAGGATGAAAAGGATATCATTTTTTCCAGCTTCTTTTTCTCACTCCCATTACAGCGCATACAGCAGCAATGATTCCCAACGCAAGCAGTATGATCGCAATTATATTCCAGGCTTTATGAGGAATGTCCCATTGTGTAAAGTCAAAAGGTATCAAAAGAGAATAAGGCTTATCCGATTCTCCATAGATTGGAAGCATGATCCGTTCAAAAACTGCCGGAGCGATCCACAGCCAAAGTCCTATCCAGGCAGATGCCGCAGAAACCTTCAGCCATCCATTTGCTGGAAGATAGCGCAGGGCTCCCATGATCCCCCAGGGCAGTGCCAGGCATAATAAAGCAACGGGAAGACTTAAATTCCAAAAATTTTCCAAATTGTTCTGAAGCGCCACAACAAAAAGAAGCAGTAGAAGGAACACCGTCTCTCCAGCGCAGTAAAGCAGAGCCTTATGCGAGTACAGCGGCAGTCCCCGGAGAGTCTGTCTTAGTATCACCGGCAAAAAAGCCAGCCCCAGCCCCAGGAGTACCCCCAGAGCAGCGAGAGCCGGCGCCAGAGTCAGAGAGGCCGCCATTGCCACAGCTGCTGCTGCAATAAAAAACCAGTCTAGAGTATGCCGGGCAGCCAGATTTCCAATCCCGCAGCCTAATAAGATTATTCCATAGATGATATATTGAGCAATCCTATAGTTCCGTGTTAGTTTTCTGTATTTTTCCGCAAGCTTTTCAGAAACCCTGCGGCTGGTATCCTCGCTTCCTGTGAGGAGTTCATGTTCAGTAACCTGAAGTACACTACAGATATTCTGCAGCAGTGTAATGTCCGGATAACTCAGTCCTCGTTCCCATTTACTGACAGCAGATTCCGTTACATATAATTTCTCCGCCAGATCTTTTTGAGTCATCCCCAGTTCTCTGTGTCTCTGAAAAATATAAGATCCGAAGGTCTTTTTGTTTTCCATACTTTCATCTCCTTTTCCGTTTATAGATTGCGGTCCCGGTTCCGTTTTCTATCTACAGAATAGAAATCAGAGTATAAAAAGTCAAGGATTTAGTCCGGATTTGGAACTCGACTGTTAGGAAAGTCCTTGAATTTGCTGGATTTTTGCCCTCTTGGATGCCTATTCCACCAATATTTCTATAACAACCCCGTCTTTTCCTGTCAGTTCCCGGCTCCTTATATCCGGCTGAGATGTGCCGACAAACAGCCGGAATCTTCGGCTGTCAATATAACGCTCTCCCCTGTCATCCACAATATTCATAGCAGCGTTCTTAATTATAATAGGAAATGTACTCCTTTCTTCCCCTTTTAAGTGAACACGTCTGAACCCGCACAGGCTGTAATTTCTCACTGCATATGTGGATTCCAGATCCTTTATGTAAATCTGGACCACATCCTCTGTTTCTGTCCCGCCCTTATTTTCTATAGAAATCTCCAGTTCAATATCTGAGGAAGCAGTAACTTTGTTTCGGATCTTTGCATCGGTAACACAAATGTCTCCATAACTCAATCCATATCCAAATGGATAAAGGACCGGTTTCTCCACATATCTGTAAGTACGGTTTTTCATAGAATAATCTGTGAATTCCGGCATATCTTCCAGATCTCTATAAAAAGTTACAGGCAGCTTGCCTGAAGGAGAAACTTTTCCGAATAAAATATCCGCCACAGCTTTTCCTCCTCTGGCTCCCGGATACCAGGCCAGTAAAATACCGTTGCAGTTTTCCTCCTCAAAGCTCAGATCAATGGCGCTTCCAGCCGTTAGAACTACCACGGTAGGTTTTCCAACCTCTGTCACTCTTTCCACTAATTCTTCCTGTACCGCAGGAAGATGAAGATCCTTTTTATCTCCTGAGGCATCACTATTTCCTGTATCTCCTTCTTCACCTTCCAAAGTCTCATCCAGCCCTACACAAAGGATTACTAAATCACTATGTTCTGCAGTGATCACAGCCTCTGAAATTCTGTCCTGAGGCCATGCCAGATTCTCAACCTTATCTCTATATAAATGACACCCCTGAGAATATAAGACTCTCACTTCTTCTCCCGCTTCATCCTGTATTCCTTCTAAAACCGTAATATATCTGGAAGATGTGCCGTGATAATTTCCGATCAGTGCAGCTCTGCTGTCTCCGTTCGGACCGATCACTCCTATAGTTTTTATTTTAGACTTATCGATGGGAAGGACTCCATCGTTTTTCAGGAGTACACATCCCTTTCTGGCCATTTGAACGGCCTCCTCTATGTGTTCCCTGCATTCTACTTTTTCGTAAGGGATCTTATCATACTCGCTTCCATCAAAAAGCCCTAGAAGATACCTGGAGGTCAAAGCTCTTTCTGCTGCTTTCGTAATATCTTCTTCAGAAATCAGACCTTCTTCCACTGCCGCTATTAAATGAAGATAGGTATTTCCGCAGTTAATGTCACAGCCTCTCTTTAAAGCTAATGCTGCAGATTCCCTGGCATTCTTTGTAACTTTATGGTTTTCATGGAAATCCTTGATCGCCCAGCAGTCTGATACAAAATGTCCGTCAAAATTCCATTTTCCCCTCAGTACCTCTTCCATAAGATAATGATGTCCGCAGCAAGGCTCTCCATTCGTCCTGTTATAAGCTCCCATAACTGCCTCTACATCCGCTTCTGTAACAAGGGCTTCAAAAGCAGGAAGATAAGTTTCCCACATATCTTTTTTGGTAACCTTCGCGTCAAACTCATGACGGATAGATTCCGGTCCGCTGTGAACTGCAAAATGTTTAGCACAAGCCGCTGCTTTCATTATCGGGCCTTCTCCCTGAAGCCCTTCTACAAATTTTACACCCAGCCTTGCAGTAAGATAAGGATCCTCCCCATATGTTTCATGCCCTCTTCCCCAGCGGGGATCTCTGAAAATATTCACATTGGGAGACCAGAAGGTCAGCCCTTTATAGATATCTCTGTCCCCGTGTTTTGAATACTCGTTATATTTTGCCCGACCCTCTGTAGCAATAATATCTCCTGCTCTCTTCATTCCCTCTTCGTCAAAGGCCGCCGCCATGGCTATGGCCTGAGGAAACATAGTTGCTGTCCCCGCTCTCGCTATTCCATGTAAAGCCTCATTCCAATAATTATAAGCAGGAACTCCAAGACGTTCCACTGGAGCTGCATCGTATCTGAGCTGTGCCGCTTTTTCCGTCAATGTCATCTGACTTACAAGGCCTTTTGCTTTCTTTCTCGCCTCAGCTCTTTCTTTTCTGAAATTCTTCAATCTTTCAGTACCTCCCAACATATTTCTAGATCGCTATGGAAGCGGCAGCAGCTTCACAAAGCAAAACTGCTGCTGTTGACCACCCAGGCCTCCATTACTGATATAGCTATGGAAACAGGCTTCAACAGCAGCAGTACCTTTAACCGTTTTTTTCAATCTGAAAAAATATTTCCTTCAGGCTTTCATATCTTTCATGCAAAGTTTAAGAATTAAGAAGACTATTTTACTATCTGTCCCATTTATCACACATAGCGTTGATCTGATCCGCAAATTTAGCCAGATCTTTATTAGCGCCGCCCTCATTATGACGAATAACGCTCATCAGTCTCTGTCCGGCAGCTACCAGTCTTGCATATACACCAGCAGCCTTTCTGCTCTTTGCCTTCTCCTTCGCATGTTTCACTGCGATTCCCAGAGTTTCTTTTATCACCTGGCCGGAAAGCAGATCCACAATCGTTCCGCTGTAGGGAGCAATAGCAGAATATCCAAGTTCATCTCCCAGTCTTTTAGCAAAAAGTTCACAAACCTGATCATCTCCATGGGTCACAAAAACTTTTTTAGGCTTTTCCCTGAAAGCTGCAGCCCACTTCATAAGTCCCTGGTTATCTGCATGGCCGCTGATTCCCGGCAGACGGATGATTTCAGCATTTACATGGATTTCCTCACCAAAAAGTTTTACATCTGTAGCTCCTTCTATTAAGGAACGCCCCAAGGTTCCCACAGCCTGATATCCTACAAAAAGAATCGTACACTCCTTTCTCCAAAGATTGTGCTTTAAATGATGTTTTATCCGTCCTGCATCGCACATCCCACTGGCGGACAAAATCACTTTTGGTTTTTCATTGAAATTAATGGCTTTAGACTCATCGCTTGTGATTGACAGCCTCAGTCCTGGAAAAGCAATTGGATTGATCCCCTGATTGATCAGCTCCATAGCTTCCTCATCATAACATTCACTATAGTGCTCTTTAAAAATAGTGGTGGCCTGCACTGCCAAAGGACTGTCTACGTAAACCTCAAAGCCGGGAAATTCAGGAAGAAGATTGTCTGCCTTGATCTTCCTTAAAAAATACAGCATTTCCTGTGTCCTGCCCACTGCAAAAGAAGGAATGATCACATTTCCTCCCCTCTTAAAGGTTCTTCTGATGATATCAGCCAGCTCTCTGATATAATCAGGCTTTTCTCCATGGCTTCTGTCTCCGTATGTGGACTCCATGATCACATAATCTGCGCTATCCAGGTATTCTGGATCTTTGATCAGCGGCTGGTCATTATTTCCGATATCGCCGGAGAAAACCAGCTTTCTCTCTTCTCCGTCTTCCGTGATCCATACTTCAATACTGGAAGATCCAAGCAAATGGCCTGCATCTACAAACCGCACTTTAATCCCTTCTGCCAGAGTAATGACTTTGTGGTACTCACACTCTACAAACTGCTGGATAACCCCCAAGGCGTCTTCCATTGTATACGCCGGAACAAATTCCGCCTGTCCGTTTCTTCTAGCCTTCCGATTCCTCCATTCTGCCTCAAACATCTGAATATGAGCACTGTCACGAAGCATAATATCACATAAATCACAGGTAGCCGCAGTAGCATAGATAGGACCACGGAAGCCTTTTGCATAGGCCAGCGGGAAATTACCCGAATGATCAATATGAGCATGGGTCAGCAAAGCAAAGTCCACATCCGACAGAGGAACTGGAATCTCTTGGTTTTCATATTGATCCGGCCCCTGTTCCATACCACAGTCTACAAGAAACTTTTTCCCCGCTGCCTCTAAATAATAACAACTTCCCGTCACCTCATGGGCAGCTCCTATAAAAGTCAGCCTCATAAAAAACCCCCTTTGCGGTATAATGAATCTGTTACTATCATTATACCCCAGAGGGGGAAAGATGGACAGAGATTTTCTGGAAATTATAGAAAAATCATATTATTTTAGAATAATTTACTTAATATCTGTCCGCTTTTTTAATACTAATCTGTGCACTTTCTTTATAGAAAAAAAGAATATTCATCTGGGTTGTTAGTATATTTTTACCAACTAGAGTACAATTAATCAATCCAGATTCCATTCGTAATGGGCATCTGAGATTCACTGGTTCCGTTCTTAGTCGCTATACAGGCGGCTTTTACGCGATAATAGTATCCTCTTTTAACACTATAATTATAACTTTTGGATAGCAAAGAGGCATTCGAACTAATATTTGAATAGGACTTAATATTTTCCCATCCCCCTCCTTCATATCTCTGTAAGGTCATCTCTAATCGTAAAGTATCGCATTTAACTGCTGGCAAAACTGCCCCATACACATTGACGCTACCATTTCCATTGTTTGTAATTCTTGCAACTCCTCTATTTAGAATATTCCCCCTTGTGCGATTATATAGTACTTTTTCTGAAATACTATC
>ERZ1090878.1667-NODE-1672-length-10293-cov-4.969232_pt1 | contig 10293 bp, 9 predicted proteins | sample MGYA00478473_ERZ1090878 | MGnify/ENA primary metagenome ERZ1090878 (study PRJEB33644, sample SAMEA5815720) | chicken gut metagenome | biome: Chicken; feature: Gastrointestinal Tract; material: Caecum | place: Ireland | collected 2019-01-01 | study: A study of the... | reverse complement strand
CTCGTGGGCTCGGAGATGTGTATAAGAGACAGCTTTTCCGTCCGTTTTCCGCCGCGGCGGTTTGCAAGGGCGGCGGACAAAGCCGATACGGGCAAAAGGGGGCTTTTGATGAAAATTGTGGTTGCAGGCGCGGGCGTAGGCGGTCTGCGTGCGGCTAAACTGCTGGCGGAAGGCGGCGCGGACGTTATCGTGCTGGAAAAGGCGGCAAGCGCGGAGGATATGCGCTACAACTGGCACGACGACGTATCGCCGGAAGTCTTTGAAGAATGCGGACTTCCCCTACCCGAAGGCAGCTTTCCCAAAAAGGACTGGACGTTTATCGCCCCCGACGGAAAGGCGCGCGGTATGCACGAATCCGACCCCGATATGTCCGTAATGCGCGACAAACTGAACAGACTGATGGTCGACGAAGCGGAACAGGCGGGCGCGAAAGTACTGTTCGGCATAAAAGTTTCATGCGCCATGACGGAAAGCGGCAGAGTTACGGGCGTCATTGCCGGCGGAAGGGCGTTTTATGCCGATTTGGTCATAGACAGCCTTGGCGTAAATTCACCCGCAAAAGATTCCCTGCCCGCAAGCGTGAGGGTGACAAACCACAACGCGGACGAAGTTTTCGACGTATACCGCGCGTTTTATAAGAAAAATCCCTCCGCTCCGCCTGCGGAATACTCGAACAAAGTGTATATGAAACACCTGGGCGAACCGGGAATTTCATGGGCTATCCAGGACGGCGAAGAGGTCGACGTGCTGATAGGCAGAGTGGGCGAAATGTCTGAAGCCACGCTCCGGAACGCCCTTAAGCGCCTGAAAGAGGAAAATCCCACCATAGGCGACGAAATAGTCGCGGGCGGCGGAAGATATACCATTCCCGTGCGCTATCCGGCGCCGCGCATGGTGGCGGACGGATACGCGCTTATCGGCGACAGCGCCTATATGACCATACCTATGCTCGGAAGCGGAATCGCAAGTTCGCTCAGGGCGGCGGGTATGCTTGCCGACTGTATTCTGAACGCTGTTAGGGCGGGCGTAAACGACAGGCACGCCTCTTCGACAGAAAATCTTTGGAATTATGAGAAAGCGTTTTTCCGCGCCTACGCCGACCATTGCGGCGTGGACGTGATAAAGCGCGGAGTGCTGGGGCTTAAAGACAAAACTCTTAGTATGATACTTACTTCAAAGGTGCTCGACAATAAGCAGATATGCGACCTTGCCAAGGGCAGACTGCTCCGCCCCTCCTTCAAAGACCTGCTGAGAATGGCGGGAGCGGCCGGAATACGCGTGTTTTCACTTATCCCAATGGCGATTATAATGCTGCGGGCGCAAAAAGCGGCAAAACTCGCCGCAAAAATACCCGAAAAATACGACGCTTACGCCGTGGAAAAATGGGTCAATAAGCTGGAAAACAAATTCTGACCGTACCCGTAGCGGGGTTCCGGTAACGCTATTGCGGGCAGTAAATTTACAGCGCGCTTTTGGTCACGTCCACCCAACCCAAGGCGTTTGAAAGCGTAAGCAGTTCGTCCACGGTAAGGCGCACCGCGCTGTTGCTGCTACCTGCGGCGGGATAAATAATATCGAACCTCTTCAACGATTCGTCGAGATATACCCGAACCCCGTCCTTTGCGCAGAACGGACAGACGCCGCCGGGCTTAAATCCCGTGAGTTCTTCCACCTGTTCATAGGGAATCATTTTTGCCTTTTGGGCAAACTGCGCCTTGAATTTGCCGTTGTCCACCTTTACGTCGCCCGCCGCGACAATGAGCACCGCGCCTTCTTTGGTGAGGAAGGAAATGGTTTTTGCAATCCGCGCAGGCTCGCACCCCACCGCCGCCGCGGCAAGTTCGACCGTCGCGCTGGATACTTCAAACTGCATCACCCTGTCTTCGTATCCGCATTCTTTGAGATAGCCGTTTATAACTTCAAAATTCATAATCGTCTTATATCCTCTCGCGTCTATTATTGTAACCGCACGGAAGCCGGATTGCAAGAAAATTCGCACAGCACGGTAAAAGTGCACAAAATATACATATAATTACGCTTTCAGCGGCGCAATATCCGTCGTCCACGCCCGATTCGTGTATTATCAATCAAAATGCGGCGTTTTTATCTTGAAAAACAGGTTCTGCACCTCATTTTTGCGTTTTGCAGACGTAAAATATAGTATAAGTGCATATAACATACATTACGCAACCCCTCTTGCAAACGCCCGTCCGGTTAAAAAATTCTTCGCAATTTATCAAGTTATATGCTGAAAGTGCACAAAACGCACATAACTGCGTACGGCGCAACTCCGACTCCGGACATGCAGACCGTCCGAATGACGGCAAATATCCGGTCCGCACTTTACCGAGCCGTCATTGAAAAGCGCTCCGCCGTTGACAAAAGCCGCGCGCCATGCGATAATAGGCGCATATGGAGATTGTACGTTATGAAAGCAAATACAGGCAGGCGTTTATCGACCTGAATATGTCCTGGCTGAAAAAATATTTTACTCCCGAAGAAGCAGATTTCGCCATGCTTTACGGCATAGACGGCATTATCAAAAAAGGCGGAATGGCGTTTTTCGCGTTGGACGAAAGCGGTGAAGCCGTTTCGACCTGTCTTATTATGCCTTATAAGGAAGACATCTGGGAAATATGCAAGTTCGCAACAGACGAACGCTGTCAAGGCAGAGGCATAGGGAGCGCGGTTTTGCGCACCGCCATCGGTTACGCAACGGAACGGGGAGCGAAAAAACTGGTCATACTTTCCAACACCGTACTTGAAAGCGCGATAAACCTCTATAGAAAATTCGGCTTCAAAGAAGTCCCCGTCGACGATATGCAGTATAAGCGCGTAAATATTCAGTTGGAGCGCGATTTGAGCGAATAACCGGAGCGCATGGCGCTCCGCCCGTGATTATCCGCGAAGTAACTAAGCGATAAAGCCGAATTACTTTCTTCGTAGAATGATCGGGTCGCGGCGGTTCGCCGCACGAAAGCTGCACGATTAAAGCGTTCTACCGGGGCACATTAAAGGCACTCGATTATAAGGCGCAGTTTTTCAAGGCAGTTGTTGCAGATAAGGCAGTCCTTGGCGGCGCGGTGAGCGCCGTCTATGGAAATTCCGAAGTGTTCGGCAACGGTCGTCTGCCTGTGGTTGGGCAGTCCTGGCAGATATTTGCGCGCATAGCGCAGTACATCCACGTAGTCGTTGGAAAGAGGCTTTCCGAAGTACTCCATCAGATTGTCGTATAAAAAATTTATATCGAAGTTCACGTTGTAACCCACAATCACGTCGCCGCCCAGAAAATCCCCGAAAGAAAGCAGGGCGCGTTCTATATCGGCGCCGCCGTCCGCCATCTGCTGCGTGATTCCCGTAAGATTGGTGATAAACCGCGATATCCTGCCCTTGGGTCTGACCAGAGTGGAAAATTCGCTTACTGCCGTCCTTTCACGGTACTTTATCGCGGAGATTTCTATTATTTCGCTCCCGGCGGGGGAAAGCCCCGTAGTTTCTATATCGACCACGGTGTAGTCATCAGGAATACCGTCCAGCATTTTGCCCTTGCACAATCTTTCTCTCATGCCTATATTATAGCAGATAAATATGACAAATCAGGCAGTTTTCGGAAAAGTTTTTCTTTCACCCGCCGCAATCCGGAGCAACTCCCGCGGCTTTCCGTCTTACGGGAATATTCCGCGCTTTGCCTTTGCCTTGCAGATGCGCTCCACAGCTACGGCGTATGCCGCCAGCCTGTACGAAATTTTATAATCGCGCGCCTTATGGTAGACGTCTTCCAAAGCGCGCGTCATCACCTTGAAGAGTAACGCGTTTACCTCGTTTTCATCCCAGGTGAGCGATTGCAGATTCTGTACCCATTCGCAATAAGACACCACCACGCCGCCGGCGTTAGTGAGAATATCGGGCAAAAGATATATGCCGCGCCTTTCCAGAACCGCGTCCGCCTGCGCGGTCGTGGGTCCGTTTGCCGCCTCTATCACCAAACGGCAGTTGAGATTTTCCGCAACCTCTTCCGTAATCTGGTTTTCAAGCGCCGCAGGAATCAGGATATCGCACTTTGTGGTCAAAAGCTGTTTATTGTCTATATGTTCGGCGCCATCTTCGTCGTAATCCTTTATCAGCCTGCCGTTCTTTGTATGCGCCAGAACGGCGGGAATATCCAGCCCGCTTTCTTTTCTGATTCCGCCCGAAACGTCCGAAACAGCCACTATGCGGCAACCTTTTTCATGCAACAGCCTTGCCGCCACGCTACCAACGTTACCAAAGCCCTGTACGGCGACGGATACGTCCTCGGGCGCCAGCTTGAATTTGTCGAGCACTTCCATGGTGATAATCATCACGCCTCTGCCCGTCGCGTCCGGGCGGCCCAGCGAACCGCCGACTTCCAGGTCCTTACCCGTGACCACTCCCGGAATGGTGTACCCGTTCATCATGGAGTAGGTATCCATTATCCAGTCCATCACCTGCGCATTGGTGCCCACGTCGGGGGCGGGGATATCCTTTTCGGGGCCTATTATCGGCAAAATCATGGCGGTATATCTGCGCGTAAGCCGTTCAAGTTCGCCTTTTGAAAGAGTGGACGGATCCACTTTTATGCCGCCCTTTGCGCCGCCGTACGGGATGCCCGCGACAGCGCACTTGAAGCTCATCCACGCCGCAAGCGCCTTTACTTCGTCTATGTTCACGTCTTCGTGGTAGCGTATACCGCCCTTGCACGGACCGCGCGACGTGCTGTGCTGTACGCGGTATCCCTCGAATACTCGCACGCTCCCGTCATCCATTCTCACGGGTACGGAAACTTTCAGTTCCCGTTCGGGATATCTGATGACCAGATACTCTTCCTCAGGCATACCCACAGCTTTTGCGGCTTTGTCCAGCACCGTAAGAAAATTGTCGTATGCGTTGTATTTTTTACTCATAACTCACCTCCGATTTAATTTTACCACTAATCGGCTTTTCTTTCAATACCCAATGGCTTTTAAGCGTATTTTCACACATTTACCCAATAATACGTCAAAGGCATAACCCGCTATTTAATATCGGCATTTGCAACGCCGCCGTCCGTATGGTATAATATAAACAAAGGAGAAGAACCTATGGACAGTCAATTCGATAAGGCAAATATTTTCGGACAGGGGCGGGAAAATTCCGCCTTCGCAAAGTTTTTCACCGGCACGTCTTACCTGAATCCGCTTACCGAACCTGCGGACGGCGTTATTATGGCGAACGTGACTTTCGAGCCTTCGTGCCGCAACAACTGGCACGTACACCACGCGGCAAAAGGCGGAGGTCAGATACTGCTTTGCGTCGCAGGCGAAGGCTGGTACCAGGAATGGGGAAAACCCGCACGCGCGCTCGCACCCGGCGACGTAGTCGTCATTCCGCCCGAAGTAAAACATTGGCACGGCGCTAAAAAAGACAGCCGGTTTTCGCACGTAGCCGTGGAAGTCCCCGGCGAAAACACCTCCACCGAATGGCTTGAAGAGGTGGACGACGAGCATTACGGCAATCTGTAAAATATCATTGTCAAGGAGAATAAAGCTATGGAATATACGAAACTCGGAAACAGCGGCATTGAAGTGTCGCGCCTGTGTCTGGGGTGCATGAGCTTCGGCGACCCCGCAAGCAAGATGCACGCATGGACTCTCGACCCCGACCAAAGCGAAGCGATTATCAGACACGCGCTCGATTTGGGAATAAACTTTTTCGATACGGCGAACTGCTATTCCGCCGGCACAAGCGAAGAATATCTGGGCAGAGCGATAAGGCGCAACGTCGCGCGCGACAAAGTGGTTCTGGCGTCGAAAGTGTACTTCAATGAGGGCGCGCTTTCCGCAAAGGCGATAGAACGCGAAATAGAAGGCACTCTCAGGCGTCTGGGCACGGATTATCTCGACCTTTACATTATCCACCGTTTCGACTACGACACTCCCGTCGAAGAAACGATGGAAGCCCTGCACAAGTTGGTCAAAGCGGGCAAAATGCGCGCGCTGGGCGCTTCCGCGATGTACGGATACCAGTTCTACAATATGCAGCTCGCCGCACGCGACAACGGCTGGACGGCGTTTTCCTCCATGCAAAACCACTACAACCCCCTTTACCGCGAGGACGAACGCGAACTCATACCCGTATGCCGGCAGATGAACGTGGCTTTGACCCCGTACAGCCCCCTTGCCGCAGGCAGATGCGCCCGCCCGAACTGGGAAGCGGACACCATGCGCTCCAAAACGGACGTAGTGGCGCACGGCAAATACGACTCCACGGAAGAACAGGATAAGACGATAGCGGCGCGCATAAAAGAACTTGCGGACAAGTACTCCGCCACCATGACTCAGGTAACGCTGGCGTGGCATTACGCAAAAGGCGTGGCCTCGCCCGTAATAGGCGCAACCAAGACGAAGTACCTGGACGACGCGGCGGGCGCGTTTAACGTCAGACTGACAAATGAAGACGTGGCTTATATAGACGAACTCTATATTCCACACAAAATAACGGGAGCAAAATAAGCGCTTTGCTTAACCGCCGATTGAAAGTGCTTTGCGCTAAGACTATGTGCTGGGCATAGTTTTATTTGCGCAAAGCACTTGCGGTTTCGCTTTAAGGGAGAACCCGCCCATTCACAAGCTTGGCTTGCTTGAGGGTCTGTTCTCCTTCTTTTTGCGCAAAGTTTATATTTCGGCAAGCAATTTTCTGCGCAAAAATTCAACCTCTCCGATTAAAAAGCGGCGGCTCACCGCGGTGGAGCGCACGGCGCTCCCGGAGCACCGATGTCACGCGTTTTCCGTGCAGGTTACGGTTACAAAGTATTCAGGTCGGATAGTACCCCATTTCCAGCCTTACTTCGCCGCGCTCCGGGTCGTTATTGGAGTAATCGGCAAGCAATACTCCCGCAAGTACGAATCCGTTACGGCGGTAAAAGTCTATCGCATTGACGTTGCACGTCTGTGTTTCGAGTATTATCATGCGACGCCCCTGCCGGCGCGCCTCCGCCTTGGCAAAATCCATCAGCCTGCCGCCCAGACCGCGGCGGCGGACGTCTGCGCGCACCCACAGTTCGGTCACGCGCAGTCTGTTCGCCCACTCTTCGGCATACAACTCTATAACGCCGGCAAGCCGTCCGTTTTCGACGAAGCCGTACGCCCGCGCACCCGGAAAATGGTCCTGGTACAACTTATCGGGATAATCGTACTGCTTTGAAGTATGGCTCTCCGGCGAGGAAAGTTTCCGCCTTGTCAAAGTTATCGCCGAGCCGTCCTTACCGTCGCTTACCCGCGTTTCGTACCTTTCGCAGGCGACGTAATCCATATCCAGCACGAATCCGCGCCATTTTTCCCTTTCCAGCAGCCGTATTTCCATATTTTCAACCGAATTGTCCATGATTATTTCATATCTCCGCCGCGGTTTATATCAGAACGAATTCCATTCTCACGGGGTTATGGTCGGAATAGGCAAACCCGGTATCTATATTCCGCACGGAGTTCACGTGCACGTTGTCGGACACGATAAAGCCGTCGAGCACGTTGACGTAATTCACTCCGGGAGTATAGGGAATTTCCGCGGAACGGCAGGTGCCGGTGCCTTCCCTGCTTGCGGCTATGGAGAAGTTTTCGGGCAGATCGCCATCGGTAAGCGGATATGCCCACGAGGGCTGTTTCTGCTTTGTGGGGAAAGTGCCGAAACTGTCGGCAAGTTCATGGTTGAAGTCGCCCCCGACTATCACGTAATTGCCCTTTGCGTACTCTTCCGACATAAAGGCGCAGAGCATTTCAAGCTGCTCGGCGCGTATAATTCCGCCCGCGTCGTATGCGGACATATGGCTGTTGACGAGCACGAGTTCCTTGCCGCCCGTCACCGACACCCTGTTTACGGAAAAACATCTGTCCAGATCGAAGAATTTTGCAAAGCCGGTATCCACGGGATAACTGCGGCGCACGGAAGAGTTCAGCGCCACCTTGGAAAACGTGACTATACCCGCGTTGTTCTTGCCGTGCGGGTCGTTGAACGGATATAAAAGATACGCCGTATGGAAGTTTTCCGCATACGTCATATCGCCCTGCAGGGCAGCCCGCAGCGCTTCCACCTGGTTTATGTGATAGCTTCTGTCGCCGTCCTCGTCGACTTCCTGCACGAACACGAAATCGGCGTCCTGGTCTTTAAGAACGGAAACAGCCCCGTCCGTATTCTTTTGCACGTCCTCTTTGGAAAGTCCTTTGGAATATTTGCCGGTGACTTCCGTCCCGTCTTCCATAACTCCGCTGTCCATAAAAAACGAGTATCCGGGAGAATACGCGCCGAAACCTATGTTATAGGTAACTATGCTGTAATTCTGCCCCGTCATGGCGCTTTCCACGGTCTGCCCGGCGTCTATTTCCAACGTCAGATTGTCTTCTATACGGTAATACTGTACCGCCACGTACACGACGTAGCACACCGCCGCCACGATAAGCGCGATAATGAGCGTAAGCAGCGTTACCGCGGTAATTTTGATTGCCTTTTTCATAATATTTCCCTCGTGCGCACTACCCATAGCCGACCTCAGTAGAACACTTTAATCGTACTGCTTTCGGCATATTTGTACAATCTGTCGACTTGTTGTAGGTTACTACAACCGCGCGCCATCTCGTGCAAATCTGCTCGAAATCGGCTACGCTTAAAGCAATGCATTTTACAACCTACATATACACATATTTTATGGTTTACGCTAAAATGTGTTCTACTGAGGTTGGCTATGGGTAGCGGCGCTTTTTTCTATCGTACCACAAACCCGCGTTTTTGGCAATACCGCATTTTCCGCGGCGGCGCGCCGCCCTCCGTTTTACCTGAAAACGGGCAAAACCTTGTGTTGCGCCCGAAAATTTCAATTATCCGCCCGTTTGAGTTGACTTTTCCCCTCTGCGATATTATCATTTTACACGCTATGAAAACGCTGGATCTGGGAAGCCCGAATATTCTGCGCACGTCGCTCAGGCTGGCTGTGCCCGCCATGGTGGCGCAGTTTATCAACGTATTGTACTCCATAGTGGACAGAATATTCGTGGGAAATATGGCGGAAATAGGTGACCTCGCGCTTGCGGGCGTAGGCGTCTGCGCGCCGGTGACCACGCTTATAACTTCATTCGCCTCGCTTGTGGGAATAGGCGGCGCGCCCATATTTGCCATGAGCATGGGCGAAGGCAGACCGGACAACGCGCGCAAAATACTTTCCAACGCGTTGCTTATGCTGGTGATAATCGCCGCCTGTCTGACAGCGGTGATTCTGCCCCTGCTCAAACCCCTTCTGATGACCTTCGGCGCAAGCGAAAACACCTATCCGTTCGCAAGGGAATATATGCTCGTATACGCAAGCGGCTGTATTTTCGCCGTGATTTCGGCAGGACTCAACCAGTTCATCACCGCCCAGGGCTATTCCGGAATAGCAATGGCGACGACCTGCATAGGCGCGATAGCGAACGTGGGACTGGACCCGCTTTTTATTTTCACGCTCGACATGGGCGTGACGGGAGCCGCCGCCGCAACCGTGCTTTCACAGGGACTGTCTTCCCTTTTCGTAATCACTTTCCTGCTTATGCCCAAAACCAAGGTGCGCCTTTCGGTGGGCGGTTATAGCGGAAAAACCATGCTGCGCATAGTAAAGATGGGACTTTCGCCCTTCTTTATCACCGCGACCGACAGCGTTATCATAATAGTCCTGAACGCCGTAGTGCAAAAATACGGCGGAGCCGACGGAGATATGTGGGTGACCGTCGCCACGATAGTGCAGGCCTTTCTCACGCTCATAACCATGCCCATGCTGGGCATAACCACGGGCACGCAGCCCGTACTCAGCTACAACTACGGCGCGCGCAATTCCGCACTCATCAAAAAGGCGGAAAAAATAATAGTGCTGATGTGCCTTACGTTTACGACGGTGATGTTTGCGCTTTCGTGGGCGATAGAAAAGCCCTTCGTATCCCTCTTCACCGACGACCCTGTGATAGCGCAGAACAGCGTGAGCGGCATACGCAAATATATGATAGGCATAATCCCGCTTGCCCTGCAATACGCGTTCGTGGACGGACTTACCGCTCTCGGACAGCCGCGGTTCGCCTTCACTCTTTCCATAACGCGCAAGCTGGTGTTGCTGCTTTCGCTCACCTTCGCCCTTCCTGCGATATTCGGCGTGAGCGCGGTTTTCTACGCCGAACCTGCGGCGGATATTGCAAGCGCGATTCTCTCCACAACCACGTTCGCCCTCGTAATAAACAAAATTCTGAAAAAACGCGAACAGTCCGACTCGGGGATATTATAATC
>ERZ1090878.1661-NODE-1666-length-10325-cov-17.511879_pt1 | contig 10325 bp, 10 predicted proteins | sample MGYA00478473_ERZ1090878 | MGnify/ENA primary metagenome ERZ1090878 (study PRJEB33644, sample SAMEA5815720) | chicken gut metagenome | biome: Chicken; feature: Gastrointestinal Tract; material: Caecum | place: Ireland | collected 2019-01-01 | study: A study of... | reverse complement strand
TTACATAGCTGGTTGAAATGGATATCGTTATCTATTGTTGTTTTGTACAGCCCAAAGATTTCATTCCTGTCTTAGTATCTATCGGGATACGTCCTGCCAATAAGAATAGCAGACCAAACAATAAAACAAGGCTGTCAAGGCTCACGATCCGATAGACAAAATATGCTGGCTCATTCAAAAACTCCAACCGAGCTAAATTCCCGGCAGAGGGGAAATTGTCAAGTAAAGAAAGTGCCATCGCTACAAGAAGTACACCCCATGTAACCAGACGCTTGAACTGCATTTTATATTCATAATGGAGAACAGAAAACATTTTACGCATGGGCTTTCCCTCCCATACAATACACATAAGCATCTTCCAAAGTCGCCGTGACAGGTGTGGCCTGTAAGAAAAGCCCGCTTTCGTCCATTATTCGCGCAGTCAATCCGTGGCTCTCGTATGTCGTCGATAATACTACCGATTTCTTTTGAAGCTCGATAAGCTGGTTTTCATTTTCTAAATGTAGGATTTTTACCTTATCTTTTACCCGTTCCAATAGGGCGGCAGATGTACCAGCATAAAATAGATGCCCTTTCCGCAGAACAGCAAGTTCTTCGCATAGCTGGTGAATATCTTCGACAATATGTGTAGAAAGCAAAACGGTGCGGCCCTCTCTTGCATATCTTGACAATAGGCCGCGGAACCTCACCCGTTCTTCTGGATCAAGACCGGCTGTCGGTTCGTCAACAACAAGAATTTGAGGATTGCCAATTAGCGCCTGCGCGATGCCAACCCTCCGTTTCATGCCGCCGGAAAGCTGACCTATTTTGCGTTTGGAAAATTCCAGCATTTCAACCTGCTCCAACACGCTGCTGACAGCCTTTTTGTTATGAATGCCTTTAAGTTCTGCCATGTAATTTACAAAGTCAAATACAGAAAGAGAGGGGTACATGGCAAGTTCCTGTGGCAAATACCCAATCCTTGCTCTGACCTCATTTCCCTGTTTCACGGTATCAAAACCGCAAATTCGGATTGTACCTGCTGATGGGGTTAATACCGTAACCAATGCCTTCATCAGCGTAGTTTTTCCGGCACCATTGTGTCCCAACAGGCCAAAAACACCGCTACCAACATGAAAGCTGACATCATCAAGAGCGGTAACACCGTTCTTGTATTTTTTGGTAACGTGACTAATCTCAATGTTTGTATTCATACGCTCCTCCATTTAACTACATTCGTAGATTTATAGACTTTAATGATACGGGTTACTCATTGTAACCCGCACCATATTCTGTACCAGTATTATAGGCCGGATAAGGATAGAAATGTTCTCTGCTGAATTGTACGGAAAAAGCAACCGTAAGTATCAGAGAAACAGCCAGTATAACCGTTATCATCCTGTCCCTGATCTTTGATGTTCTTGTGGTGATCCGTTTAATTCTACGTTTTGTCAACACAAAACTGAGTGCGCCAATCCCTTTACCGGGTTTTGTAGCTTGAACCGTAGACAGTTCCAGCAGCCGGATAATAGCCGCAGCATATTCTGTTTCCGTGACTTTCCCTTGTGAAAATTTTAAGGCATTGCAATCGCAATCCGTTTCACAATGTAGTGAAAAATCTCCTTTAGCAATCCACGCAAAAGGGTTGAGCCAGTTTAATATGCAAACATAATCATAGATACGCTCCAAAAGAATATGTTTCCGCTTAATATGGGTCAGCTCATGGAGAAAAACAGCAGATAATTCAGTGTCTGTCAGCTTCTCCATGATCGTTTTGCTCATGATAACCGCCGGACGGATCGCGCCGGTAACGCAAATGGGATCATCCAAGGTACCCCAATACAGCACAGGCATTTTTTTTATTCCGATGATTTCCGTACAATGTAAACAAATCGCTTTGATCCTTTTATCGCCACATAACTGATATCCTCCCAAAGCCTTCTTTGCCAGTATCGAACATACCGTATTATAAATAAAAAGGATACCACATCCGCATACCCATATCCAACAAGCAATGCGAAATCCCTTTAACCATTCCTGCTCTTCCGGCGATATAAGAAATACATCCGGCGACAGGAACGGAATACAAAATAGTATCATACCGCATAGCGGGAACCACAGCGGCAGTGTAATACGCAGGATATGATTAATGAAAAGTGACAGGATGCAGAATACACTGCCGATGGCAGATACAAAAATAACTGCATTAAATATATTACCGAATATCTGCATCTATCTTCTCCGGCTGGTCGATCAGACTCTTCAGCTCATTCAATTCTTCTTGCGAAAGCTCTCCGCTTTTGACAAATCCCATCACCATCCTCGACAAAGAGCCATCATATACCCGGCTTAGAAAGCTGCGGCTTTCCGCAAGCTGGCAGTCACTTTCAGATACCGCCGGATAATAGAGATATCCTTTTCCCTGCCGCTTCGTAGACAATGCTCCTTTTTTCACCAAACGGGCAAGATATGTCTGAATAGTCGTTTTGCTCCATCCCGTCTCTTTTAAGCGATCTAATATTTCAGGAAGTGTTTGCGGACAATCGTTCCAAATAATCTTCATTACCCGCCATTCTGACTCTGAAATGGAAAGTTGTTTTTCCATACTCTCTCCTTTGGTTGACACCATGTAGTTTTATAAAGTTTAACATAAAAACTACATGGTGTCAACCAATGGGATCAACCAGAATAAATGAGTTTGTCATTTACTATTCTCCCTAAATCCACTTCTTCCTTTCTCATGAAAGTCTTCATTCATAATCAAATTGCACCTTTTTCAGCTTTCCGCCTTTGATTTCCAGTACCTCATCAGCTTCTTCCGCAAGCTGTCTGCTATGTGTCACCACGATCACGCATTTCCCCGATTCATGGGCCGTCCTTTTCAGAAGCTCGATAACCCCCGCGGATGTATCCTCGTCCAGATTCCCGGTCGGTTCATCCGCTAAAAGCACCTTCGACTCACTCGCTAAAGCCCGGGCGATCGCCACGCGTTGCTGCTGACCGCCAGACAGCTGCAGCACATTCCGTTTCCAGTCCTCACTGGGAATACCAACTTCCTTTAACAGCTTCTCGGCATCTTCTTTCCCGCCCAGCTTTACATTTTCTTCCGTAGTCAGATAATCGATCAGATTGTAGTTCTGAAAGACCAGGGATATATCGTGTCTCCGGTGGTAATTCAGCCCCTTCTTTTGGATATCCTCTCCATTAAAGAGGATGTTTCCCGATACCGGACTGTCGAGCCCAGCCAGAAGGGAAAGAAATGTTGTCTTCCCTGATCCGCTGGGTCCGACGATAGCATAAAAAATTCCCTCTTCAAAAGTTGCTGAAACCTGTTTTAAGACCAATGTATCCCGTTTGGATTTGTAAGAATACATGATATTCCTTGCCTCGATGATCATTTTTATATTACCTCCTAACTCATTTCACTCAAGATATCTTTCGGATTTTTCCGGAAAATCAGAATACCTGCCGCACACGTAGATACTATGATCAGCACACTTACTCCTGCGACGTCCGCAACCAGCATGAAAGACGTAATCTCTGTCTCTACATTTGTTACCGTCAGCTCCGGTGCCTGATAGTCTGTTGCAACTTTCCCCGCATCCATTTCCTTCTGAAGCTCTGCCTGCTGTTCCTGCTGGCCTGCAAGATAGTCTGCTGCGGCATTTGATACCGCCGGCGCAAACAGAAAAGACAGAGCCACTGCCGCAATCCCGATCAGGAACGCCTCGCTCAAGATCTGCAAAAGTATTTTCCCCTTTGCAATGCCCAGCGACATCAGAATCCCGATTTCATTCGTGCGGCTCCTGATCCAGAAAATGAAGATCAGAAACAAAATTGCAAAGCTGGCGGCCGCGACAACTATAAGCAGCGTATTGCTGATCTTTTCGAGATCATTAAAGTTAGATGCCATTGTATCAAGATTTCCGTTATTGTCGATCAGGTCATAGCGCCGCCAGTCTATATCCGTTTTCTTAATTGCTTCTTTCACGGCCTCATAGTCGTCTACATCCGCTACTTTAAAATATGCCTTTTCATACAGAGGATCGTCCTGTTCCACTTTCTCAGGAAAATGGAGATCTGTAAAAATAATATTTTCCGAACGGAATGTATCGCCGGACATATAGGGCTTTATGCTTTCTTTTACCTGATAGATTCCGACAATTTCCGCTTCCTGCACAGGTTCCTCCTCTTTGACAGGATGAAATTTCATGGTATCGCCGACTTTTAACTGGTTCTTTTCTGCCAGTTCTTCAGAAATAACACATACATTCGCATCTTCCGGCGTTGTCATACGCCCTTCTTTTATGCTGACATTTCCAGAAAGAACATTGGAATCCATCGTCATATCCAGGTTTCCGATCAGCGTAACTCCCCCAAAATCGTTAGTCTGGTCAGTGTCCGGATCTTCAATCCGCTCAAAGTTTTCCTGCTTTACAACCGTCGGTGCTGTCGTGATATTGTAGTCAGAGATCCCTTCTGTTTCCGCAATCTTCTCAATGTCTTCTAATTTAAGCGATTCAAAGGAATTATCCGTTGATACTCCCCATCCTTCCACACCGCCGACATTAGTTTTGTACGAATGTACTCCCGCATAACTCCCCTCTCCGTCTTCATATAATTCTGAGATTTTTTGACCTGCTTCCTCTAGTCGGCGGGTTCTGTCCTCCGGATTGCCTTCCAGTAAAAATCCTGCGCCGATAGCCTGCCGGGTACTGTCATTTACAGCAATATTGGCAGAACGGCTCGCCATACCGGAAAGGAAGAGGAGGCTGATAATACACACAACGAGCAAAAGCAGGATGCTCTTTACCGGTTTTCTATAGCAGGACCGGATCGCTCTCTCAAATAAATTCATCTTGTTATCCCTCCATTCGTGATAAGATATCTTTCGGATTTGCCCGGATCACCGGCACCAGGGATATCAGAACGGCAATGACAACAACCGCACTTCCAATCCCCAGCAGCAATACAATATCAGCAAACTGCAAGGAGACCTGCAGAGAAATATCTTCTGTCACTGAAGTAAACAGCATATTCTGCAGTCCCTCAGCCGCCAACAATCCGAATCCACAGGCCCCAGCCATGGCAATCAGAAACAGAACTGCTGCCTCCAGAAGCGCCTGCAGAAAAATAGTAAATTTCTGTTCGCCCATGCTGAGAAAAACAGCCATTTCCTTCTGGCGGGTCCGCATCCACATACAAAGTAATAAGGAAATAACCACTGTACCCGTAATAAACGTAAGCATCCGCATGAGCTCTACGACTCTTATGATCTGTATAAGCGGGGCTTTCATCTGCTGATATAAGGCGTCCGATGTAGTCACATCGGCTTTTTCCTGTAAAATATCCTGTATTTTCCCAGCCAGCTCGTCTAAAAGATCCGGCTGCCCTATATAAGCAGAGACTTTATAAAACCCTCTGTCACCAAACAATTCCAGATAAGCTGTATTATCGATATAGATCTGATTCTCCACCCGATAAACGGCAAGAGTGGACTTTTCCTGCCGGTTTTCATTTCCGGCAAGATATTCACCGATAACCTCCAATGTAACCGTTTTACCGCTTTCAGTTTCAAAAGAAAGCTGATCCCCAAGCTGCAAACCGTTGGCATCTGCAAACCCGGCATTAACCACAGCACCATATTGTGTTTCCGGCGTTATCAATCCACCGTCTGTAAGCCGGTAGGACTGATCCTCAAAAGGACTGTCTGTTTCCATATCATCAAAAGACTGCAGGCTGACTTTCAGATTGTCCTGCTCGGTGGAATCGCTGGCAGTAACCGGAGAAAGATCCGTTAAGTACGCAGACTGTTGCCCCAGTCGGTTTACAGAAGTGACATTTGCCAAATTCTCAATCTTTTCTGCTTCTTTATCCGTGATCTCATTTGCTGTGTCCGTAATTTCACAGACTACCTTCGCCTTCGTTTTTTCCTGCATATCAGCCTCTGTTCTTTCTGTGGCGCGCAGAATCATGTTTGTACTCAGGATCATACTGTTCACCAACAGGAAGATCAGCAACAGTAAAATTGATTTCGTGCGTTTCCTGATTAGATAAAGGAAACTTCTCTTATAAAAAGGCATTGTTCACCCCTCCTGTTACTGAAACCGGGTAATCAGCACTTTTGCAGCATGGATCTCCCCGTTTTCCTGTTCTTCTCCATAGACAGCAACCGATGTTGACTTCTTGACATCCGATGAAGAGGCATCTTCCAGATTGACCGCTTGAGTATTTATATCAATATTTGCAATTTGAAAGACACAGTCTTCCCCATAGGAAACCGTTGTACTTTCCATGCCGCTTTCACTTTCCATGCCGGGTGCTGCCCCAACTGCTGTCTGTCCGTTATCTTTGGTCTGGTCAGCCATAACCTGAAAACTTCCCTCCTGAAAATCTGTAACAGAGCCAACTAATGTAGCAGAATCCAGCAGTGATTGTGCCTCATTCGATGCATCTGTCGACTGACCACCTTCCGGATTCTGACTATACGAAGGGGCATCTGTTCCTGTATCTTTCTGGATATTTCCACACCCGGCCAGAGAAGCCGCACAGGCTAAGATCAAAATAGCTTTCGTAAATTTCAAACGTTTCATTTTCCATTCCGCCTTTCTTTTTGTTTTCCCACTCATCTTACAGAAAAACTTCTCTAAAACTCCTCTAAAAATAAAACTGTTTTTCTTCTGTTTTTAGAGAACTTTTAGAGGATTTCTTTGCTATACTAATAACTGTTCAGCCTTACATGGCTGAATCGGATTTACACGGATAAGAAAAGGACAGGACAGCTTATGAAAATACTTCTATTGGAAGATGATCTGGATCTCTGCCGTTCGATCCAGAATGTTCTCATAAAGAATGGGTATACAGTAGATGCCTGTAATGACGGGGAAACAGCTATGCTCTATGCGTTGAATACGGACTACGGCTATGAACTCGCCATCGTTGACCGGATGCTCCCCGTGATTGACGGCCTTACTATTATCAAGGCCATGCGGAGAAAAGGCATCCAGATCCCCGTGATCATTATTACGGGGATGTCTGCGATCGATGATCGGATTGACGGTCTGGACGGTGGAGCAGACGATTATCTGATAAAACCTTTCCATATCAAAGAACTGATGGCACGGATACGGGCACTAACCCGGAGATCCAAGGACACACAGAATTTGGAGTTTCTGTCATATGCAGATCTTCAGTTTGACCGGGAAAACCGGCGTCTGACGTGTAAAGGACATGAATTAGATCTCTCAGCCAAAGAAACCGATCTGATGTATACGCTGATGAAACAGCCGGATACAACTTTTTCCCGGGAACAGTTGATCTTAACTGTCTGGGGGATCGATTCTGATATTGCGCCCGGAAATGTTGACAATTACATCTCTTTTCTCAGGAAACGACTGAATGAACTGGGAAGTTGCTGCGTGATCAAGACAATATATGGAACAGGATACAGATTGGAGAACGGAGATGCTTAAAAGATTATTGAACAGGCTTCATATTATTATGACGGGAATCCTGATGGTGCTCATCACACTGATTTTATCCTTTACCTTCTGGAACACGTATCAGTCAGCCCAAACCGCCGATGTAACCTATATCCAGCGCATGGCTTCCCTTATCATCTATCAATTAGAAGCCGATACCGAACAGCCGGAGACTGTTCTCTCTGATTATGAAGAACAGATGAATGTATACACCGCTCTCCAGGATTCAGAAGGTTCGCTATTATATCAAAGTGATGCTGACTTTCCAACAGATTTCAGCGTTCTTTTAAAGAAAGCAGGGCAAAGCATCGGTATCGAAAATGCTGCCGGCTCCTCTGACGCAAGACAGATTACGGAGCAGGGTGGTTATATAGAATTAGAAGGGCTGCATCACGATCACTACTATGCCATCCCAGCCACAATCAGCACACAGGGAGGCAACAGCTTTTCTCTTACTCTTGTTTATCCAAAAAGCTCTGCTATGGAACTATTTCTGGGCCAGGCGCCTTTGTATCTGGGGATATGGTTGATTTCTTTTGTCGTTATTTTGTTTGTCAGCCGTTTTCTTTTGAAAAAAGCCTTTACCCCTAGTGAAGAAATGATCAAAAGCCAGAAAGATTTTGTGGCTGCAGCTTCTCACGAACTGAAAGCTCCGCTTGCTGTGATCATGGCAAATGCAGAAGCTCTGCAGTGTATGCAGGACCATGACAGCAGTGACCCGCAGACACAGTCCTGTCTGGATGTCATTGACGTAGAATGCAGCCGGATGTCTCGGCTTGTACGGGATATGTTGCTGCTTGCCTCATCAGACGCCGATAAATGGACCATCCAGAAAAGCGAGATCAATGTGGATACCCTGCTGATCACACTGTACGAAGCCTATGAGCCGGTATGCATCAGTAAAAAGATAAGATTGGAGCTCAATCTGAGTGAAGATGCGTATCCGTTCCTTTCTTCTGACCGGGAACGGCTCTTCCAGATCCTGAGCATTTTTCTGGATAATGCGGTCTGCTATTCCCCGGAAGGCAGTTCATTGCAGATTCAGGCTTCTTTAAAAGAAAAGAAGCTGATTTTTTCTATCATAGATCACGGAAAGGGGATTCCGGCAGAGGATAAGCCATTTATCTTTGACCGCTTTTACCGCGGGGATAAATCACGTACAGACAAATCTCATTTTGGTCTGGGATTAAGCATCGCAAAAGAACTGGCAAGAATGCTAGATGGGGAAATCGGCTTTAAGGATACGGAAGGCGGAGGAGCAACGTTCTTTTTGAGGCTCCCAATTAAAAAATATGCAAAAAATACCGGAGTCTGATGCTTCTTACTCATGAGCTCCGGTATTTTATTTGATCTATCATTATAATTTCCGGTAAAATTTCCTCGTCGCCTGTTCGTCAAAGTATGCTGTGCCTTTATCTTTTTTCAATATTAATTATCTTTTGTATCCAGCCACGATAAAATGATTCTTCATGAGAAACCAACAGTACTGTTCCCGGGAAATTTATAAGAGCCGACTTTAATGCATCTTTTGCCTGGATGTCTAAATGATTTGTCGGCTCATCCAGAATCAGGAAGTTACACGGTGTTAAGGTAAGCAGACACACCTTGACTTTCGCCTGCTCTCCGCCGCTAAGCGTTCCAATTGGCTGAGTTGCAAGTTTACTTGAAATCCCACACTTCGCCAAATGCTTACGAATCTCTTTTATAACTATATCTGGATTCGCATTAGCGACAATCTGTATCGGTGTCTGTTCAGCATCTTCCCACGCTAAATCCTGCTCAAAATATCCTATCCTGACCTGATCTGAAAATATAAAGCTGCCCTGCATGGATGGAATCTTTCCAATTAATGTTTTCAGCAGTGTAGATTTCCCAATCCCATTAAAACCGGTAATCACCACCTTCTGCCCGCCCATTATATTAAACTCAATATCAGACAGAACAGGATAGTGATACCCCACTGCGAGCTGCTTCACCAGAAGATGCTCTGTATTTGTCAATGGCAAAACAGGAAAGTGAAAGTGCGGAATAATCTCTTTCTGATCTAAAGCTTCCATTTTATCCATTCGATCAAGCTGCTTTTGTCGTCCTCTCGCCATTTTTGATTTTCTCCCGGCAATATTCTTTCTGATGAATTCTTCCGTTTTCCTGATTTCCTTCTGCTGAGCTGCATATTGTCGGATATAATCCTCACGCAGCATTGTTTTCTTCCGTAAAAATTCAGAATATGTGCCATAATACTTTGTTATCGTCCTATTGTCTATATCACAAATACGGTTTGCTATTTTGTCCAAAAAATCATAATCATGGGAAACAACTAAAAAGGCATTATCTAAAGCAGACAAGTATTCTGCCAGCCAAGCCACATGGGCTTTGTCCAGAAAATTAGTCGGCTCATCCAGCAGCAGCACGTCCGGTTTCTCAAGCAATAGCTTCGCTAAAATCACTTTCGCACGCTGACCGCCGCTCATTTCAGAAATATGCCGATCAAGCCCAATGGCAAGAAGCCCTAAGCCATTTGCAACACGCTCTATCTTAGTTTCTATTGAATAGAAATCCTGCTTTTCCAGTTGCTCCTGGCAGGAAGCAGCGAGCTCCAGACATCTCATATCTCCACTGGCTGCTTTTTCATATAACTCCATCACTTCTGCTTCCATTTTGTATAACTTTACGAAAGCTGTTTTTAGAAATTCTTTCATCGATAATGAGGCATCGATTTCAGCATACTGATCTAAATAACCTATGGTAGTATTCCGTTTCCATATAATACGGCCTTCATCCGGCAGAACCTGCCCTGTACATATTTTAATCAAAGTGCTTTTGCCGGCACCATTCGGACCAACAATTCCGACATGATCACCTTTA
>ERZ1090878.1659-NODE-1664-length-10332-cov-5.136616_pt1 | contig 10332 bp, 3 predicted proteins | sample MGYA00478473_ERZ1090878 | MGnify/ENA primary metagenome ERZ1090878 (study PRJEB33644, sample SAMEA5815720) | chicken gut metagenome | biome: Chicken; feature: Gastrointestinal Tract; material: Caecum | place: Ireland | collected 2019-01-01 | study: A study of the... | reverse complement strand
CATACGGAAACGACGACCGACGGGGATGCGACGGTTTATGAACATATGACGGGCATGTATCTGCGACCCTCGGGCGATGCCGCGCATACCGCGCAGGAATACAACTTCCTCTTGCGCGTTGTGCTGCCCTCGCAGACGGACACTCTGACAAACTATGTGGACGCGCGCGTCGTTGTAGACGTGCGTATCGAAGCGGAACAGATTACCGAAATCCCGCAAGCGTTCGCGGCGTAAAGCGGCGGGCGCGGCGGAAAACGAACGATATACGGCGGCCGGAAAAAGGGCCGACCGGCAGGGGAGGGACGCATGAAACGCGTGCGGAGCGACAAGCGCATCAACTTAATATTGCTTCTCGCGGCCGCGGTGCTTGCGCTCGTGTTTGCGGGCACGTCGCTCTCCCGCTTCGTGTTTGAGGAGAACGACAGGATTCGTGGAAGTTACACGAACTTTATTTTGGAACACGACGGCGAGGGGCAGACCGCCATTTTGCAGGACGACGCGGTTGAAGAGGGGCGGTCCGTAGCGTTTCTGCTCGTCAATATCCGCAACTATGAGGAGGGCGGCGGCGACGAATCGGTTTCCGCCCGCGCAATCACCTATTCGATCCGCACGGCGAGCGAGGCCGAAGCGAAACAAGGTATTATGAATGCATGGGGTGACGTCGTTTTGCCTGCGGATTCCGTGCATCCGGGTACGGTGACTGCTCAGGACGGGAATCCCGGTTATGAATATACGCTCGCCGTAGCGGACGACGCGGGCAAACCGCTCGACCAGAATTCGGACGAATATAAAAACCTCACGTCGTTGGGTGACCCGGATACGGATATCGAAACGCCGCCCGGCCCGCAGGAGCGCAGCGTGCAGCTGCGCTTGGATCGCACGGGGACACCCCTCCAAGACGGCGCTACGGAAACGCTTACCGTCGTTTTAGAGACGGACAGACCGTATAAGGATGTGCGCGCTTTCAATGTGACGGTCACTTCCGGCCTGATTTCGGCGAGTATGGCGACGGACGAATATTTCGGCTTCGTGCAAAAACAGGTCAATATCCGTACCGCGCCCGATTTTTCCCGCGCGGATCTGGCGGAAGATAGCGAGTATGGTGCGATTCTCACGTTTACCGTCAGCGGGAATGCCGTGTTCGACCTCGCGCGCTTCCATGACGAGTACTCCGAGGACTCCGTCGAGTGCAGCATAACTTCGGACGGCGCCGCGGACGGCATACGCGTCTACACGGTCAAATTGCGGCCGGGCAGCGACGTCAATTTCAATTTCTACACCGTCGGTGACGGGTATACGGTAACGCTTACGGCACGGGTGAACGGCAAAACAAGTTATCAGGACGAATTGGGGAACACGGTCGAATATTACCCCTTCGTTTCCGGTCTCGGCAGCGGGGCGGGAGGAGTTTTCACCGTTATGACAGATCAAACGGACACGGAGGAGGGCGCATGAACAGGATTCGCGTCAAAACAATATTGTGCGTCGCGCTGGCGGCGGTAATGGTTGCGGCGCTCGTCATTGCGTCGCTCGCGCTGATCCCGCGCACCCGTTCCGAGGAAATTTTGCCCAACCCGAACGTGGCCATCGACGACGGGAACGGCGCGCTCTCCGTATACGTGAGCGGCGCAGAAGTGGAGGAAGCGAAGAACGGCGGCTACTTCGTCCCCGCGGGGGCGGAAGTTACCGTCACCGTCGTCAACGAAACGGGCATATTCCGCTCCCTCTCCGTCACGGGCGCGCAGAACGGAAGCGGAGAAAACGGCGAATTTGCCGTGACCAACGAAAACGACGCTTACGATTACGGCTGTGTGCTTGAAGGCGTTATTGCGGGGCCGAACGGCCTGAACATTTCCGCGGCCGCGGGCGGCGTTACCGACGCGGATACGGGCAAATTGTTCAGCCTTCCCTATACGGTCGACGACGGCGACGATCTCCTCGCGCTGGCGCGCATCTTTGCGGACGATTACGCCTCGGCGGACCCGTCTGCTCCTGCAAAGGCGGACGATCTCGGGCGCTTCGGCCTCACTGCGGGGGAAGAATCGAAATTACAGCACGGCTACTTCCGCATGACGGCGAACATCATCGTCAACGACGAGTCGTTCGAAGGCATCGGCAGCCGCGGCAACGGTATGCCTTTCCAGGGCTGCTTCGATTTCAACGGCAATTACGCCTATATCAATATCTCCAAAACGGACGCGAAAGACATCGATTTTGCAACAGTCGGCCGTGCCAAAAACGAGGAAGAAATTATCAACGTAGCCGATTTCGGCTTCTTCTCCTATCTGTACGGCGAAGGCGTTCAAAGCGGTTCTGCGGCGGGCGCGCATCCCTGCCTTGTGCGCGGGGCTGACGTACGCGGCAGTATCGCCGTCAATACAGTCGCCACTTCGGGATTATATACCGAGCAGTACCGCGTTCACGCGGGCGGCGTTGCTGGCAGCGCCGGCAAAAACGTCGTCATCGACGGCGCGCGCTCGCAGGTCTCCGTTTCGGTGCAGGCGGGCAAGGCGTCTTTGGTGCTCGGCGGACTTTTCGGTTTCTGCTCCGCCTCGGTCGACGAGTGGTCGAACGCGGTCTACGAGGGGAATTACGGCAGTATTTCCGGCATCACTGCCGGCGAAGGGGCAGACGTATTCGTCGGCGGGCTGGCGGGCATCTTGCAGAACGCCTACGCCAACGGCTTTTCCAATACCGCGCGCGCTACCTCCTTCGTCGCCAACGCCGATGCGGAAACTTCGGGCAGCGCCTACGTCGGCGGTCTGGCCGGCATCGCGTACGTGGGGGAATCTATCTATGAGTTCAACGAAACGGCGGACGCGCAAAATATCACCATCCGCCGCTTCGTCAGCGAAATACAGGACAGCTTCGTCCTCTCCTCCGTCGTAGACAATTCGAAGGGGACAAAGACGGGGATCGACCCCAACGACTTTTCCGCCGCTTCCGCGGGCGCGGTATCGGGCGGTTTGGTCGGCGGCGTGGATTCGGTTAGCCATACGGTCACGATTTCGAGCATACGCTTTATCGATTCCGACTCGGGCGCGCCGCTCACCGTCTCCGCGCAGACGCTCGACGCAGGCAGTACGGGCGCCGTTTTTGCGGGCGGCATGGTCGGCTATATCCAAACGGACAGCGCAGACCATATCCTTTATGAGGCGAGCGATTTTTCCACATCGGAAAATACAAATTACACTTTCGACGCGAACGTTTCCGTTTCTGCCACGCAGAACGGCGCCGGCCCCGCGTACGCGGGCGGGCTGTTCGGCTACAACGCCTTCGATATCACGCAATCGGGCTCGAACGGTTTGCATTTCCACCTGACGGACGACGAACATTCTTTTAACGTGCTCGCCGAGCAGTCGGCGCTCTCCGTGCCGGGCGTTTTTGAAAACGGCAAGAAGACGATGTACGACGTGAGCGCAGGCCTGTATTCCTCACGCTTGCAGGAGGGGTATTCGGTCAGAGATTTTACCCTGTATGCGGAAAATGCCGAAGTTACCGCACAGCGCGCGGCGGGCTCTGCCGCCACGGGCGACATCGCGGCGGGCGGCTTTGCCGGCAAGGCGAGCGGCGGCAGTATGTCGAATGTTTCCATGCAGTTCGGCAAAAAAGTGTCCGTCAACGCCCTCGGCTATTCGTACGAATCGGAATATAAGCATACGGATGAACAGAATCGCAATGATGCGGGCAAAAACACGGGCAACAACGTGTATGCGGGCGGCTTTATCGGCTATTTGCAGAACTGCACGCTGAACGAAAACGGCGCCGGCAACATAACCGTCAATTTCGGCGCGGCCAGCGGCGCGGGTACGGCGCGGTACGCCGTGCGCGGCGTGCAGAACGCCGTTTCCGGCAATGCCGACTATAAAACGGAGGGCTATGTGGGCGGCGTGTTCGGCATGCTCGCCAACGGCAACGCATGGAACTTGAATTTTACGGGCGCTTCGGGCGGCTCGCTCATCTACTTCGCCTCCTCCCATGACCCCAACACGGCGAGCGTGGGCGGGCTGATCGGCGCAACGCGCACGGGCGCGAGCACTTCCTCGGCGTCTTACGGCTCGGGGGATATCAATAGAGGTTACAGCGATTACAGCGTTGCGGGCGGCACGGTGGAAAACGCCCATGTCGTCGGCCGCGCATATTATTCTGCCCAGGGACCGTATTATGACATCTATGTCGGCGGGGCGATCGGCGTTTTCGGCAGCGAAAGCGGCAATACTTCCGCCACCGTTTCCGATATATATGTATACGATACCGTCGTCGAAGCCATCGGCGAGCAGTACATGCTCACCTATGCGGGCGGCGTGTTCGGCGGCATTTGGTGGGCCGGCTCTCTTACGGCTGAAAATTGCGCCGCCATCGGTTCGAGCGTCACGGCGAGCAGCGTTTCGGCGGAAGCATATGCCGCGGGCGTATCGGGGCTTGTGCAGGTATGCACGATGACCGGCTGCCATGCCGTCGATACATCCGTCGAGGCGGTTTCCGGAACAACAGCCTACGCGGCAGGCATTTTCTCTGCAGTCACGAGTGCTAATTATAATAGTAATTCTTCGGTTTCGAACTGCTATTCGAACGCTTGGCTGCGCGCTTCCGGCGATTCCCGTACGTACATCGGCGGCATCGGAACGGATAACGACAATAACGGCGGCAGAAGTGTTGAAGGGAGCAATAATTATTACGTTTACGAAAACGCGCAGGAGAATGACGGCTTCGGCAACTGCTCGGGTTCGGCGACATCGATCTATTTATATTATGAAAGATATCGGGATTGGGGTAGCTTTGAGTATAAATATGAATATTATTATTCTTTGGACTTAGCGATAGGCGGTACGCATGATATCTTCCCCGACGTCCCGGCGGGCGATATCAGGAGCAGCGATACGGGAATTGTGTCTATCAACAATAACACGGCAAGAGGCGTAAGCCAAGGCACGGCGTATGCCTCTGTCGTCATAGAATTAAACGGCAAGCCCTATACTCTTTGCTCCTATCCCATCGTCGTGGGGGGCGAGGCGCCGCTCGACAGCTTCGCTTTGAACGTTTCCGATGCCGATACCGATACCGCAGTTAATGGAGGCAATACGGACGGCTTCCTGGAAGACAACAGTAAGCACTACACCTATGTGCGGGTCGACTTCGGGGTGGAGCATGCGGACGATGCGGCTTGGGCGCAGAATCTGCGCGTAGAACCGAACGGCACCGATTATTTCCCCTCCGCGGCGCGCGTGTATGACGCGACGGAAGTTCCACAAAGCGATACGATAGACAAGGATTATATTGACAAGATTCTGGCGGGCAAGGGCGATGCGGTATCCCCGGCCACGTTCAACGGCAGGGTCAGCCTCGCCTTTGCGGGCGAGCAGGGCAGCCAAACGCAGTTCACGCTGACGCCGTCGCCCACCCTTTCCGCACGCGTCGTCATCGTGGTCGAATATACCGTCAGCATAGGCGGCGAGGAGGAAGTATTCGGCGTGATCGTCGAGTACCTGCCCAACAAAATCACGGGAATCAAAGTTGACCCCGCCGACGATACGCCCTCGATGGGCTCGTACGAGAAGGGCGGCTATACCTATTACGTTTACGCCCCCGGCGATACGGTGCGCTTCGAGGCGACTGTGGAGTACGCGAACCCGCGCAATTCCTACATGGTCGAAGTGGAGTTCGATGATGGGGACAACGATGCGAATACGAACAGCGTAAGCAAAAACGGCACGGTTACAATTCCCGTAACAGGGTACAGTTTGCAGTATCGGGTCAAATGTACGCTGCTCAATGAATATAAGGGCCTTCTCGGGCAGAACGTGCCCGATTCGGTAACAGTTTATATCGACGTGCGCAACGATATCGGCGTAACGTACCAGCTTTCGGGCTCGAACGTCGCCGCCGACCGCAAGGCGGTGGAGAATACCGATTACACCTTTACCGCCACGCCGCAGGCGGGCTACGGCCTTGCGCCGGCCGTCACCATCGACGGTACCGGCGTCACCGACATAACGGAGGGCGCCGGCGGTACGGCAAAATGGAACGGCCAGGATATTATCTATACATACGATCCGGATACGGGCGCGTATGCGTTTACGCTCCCCGCGGAAATGATGACCGCCGACGTCGAGTCGCTGATCATCCAAATTTCTTTTGCAAAGGTATACAACATCGTATTTATCGCCAACTTTACGGGCGAAAGCGCGCCCGAGGCGTTCACCGTCACCGTCGAAGCGGGCAAAAAATTGAAAACAACAGACGCGTGGTATGCAGACTTCCTGGAGTGGAGAGACGGCAAAATCGGCGAGGACGGATCGCGGAGCGGCGGGCTGATAGACTCCCGCTACGGGTTCGATTTCGCCGGGTTCTACCTCGCTTCCGAGGCGAATTCGAGCGCGGCGTACGGCAGTTCGCTCGAAGAGATGCTCGAGGCGGGCATGACCGCCAACGGGCCGATCATGTTCTACGCCCGCTGGACGTATAACGTGCTCGTCGAAACGCCCGAAGGGGTAACCGTTTCGTCCGGGCTGAGCAGTTCCCTCGTTCAGGAGAACGGCATCGTGCCCATCGACGACCGCCACGGCTTCTCCTTCCGCGTCCGCGTCACCGCACCGGGCGGTTGGGCGGGGGAAACACGCTTCTCCGTCTATATCCGGAACGCCGAAGACGGGCAGTATGTTGACATTACTGACTACTTTGCGGACGGCGCCAACGGCTGGTTCATCGACGCAGACGAGCTGTTGGAGCTCGCGCGAACGAACGGCAGCGGTCTGCTGTATATCCGCGTGTATTCCGATTCTCTTACCGTATGGCAGGGCGATTCGGCCGCGCAGGAGATTGATTCCGTGCGCTCGGACGGCGTGTTCACCGCCGAATATTCGGCGAATTACAGCGGTGCGCAGGCGCCCGGCGGCGTGTCGCTCCTGTTTAACGTCAACGGCGGGGCGGACGAATTGGATCTGCCGGCGGGCACCTCGCTGCGCCTGTACTATTTGCAGGGCGGCGCGGCTGTCTGGGCTGGCTCGTACACGGTGCCCGAAGGCGGCGCTTCGTCGGTCGTTTTGGCGGGGGAAGGATTTGTGTTTACGGCGCTGGAGGGGTTTGACGCTTTCCCCGACCGCAGCGGGATTTCTTCCGAAACGTTCTATCTCGTCGTCACCTTGCCCGACAACGCGGTGAATTTTGAAGCGCAGTTGAAAAGCGCGGCGTCCTTCGCCTCCTCCGTTGCGGTCAGCGCGGCGGCGCAGCAAGGAGACCCTGCTGCGTACGGCACGGCCGCCGAAGCTTTTAAGGCGGATGCGGATTTTACAAGGCCGAACGATACCGCCGCCGAAAAGCCGCTGTCTTTTTACAAGGCAGACGTGCGCACGGTTACGCCTGTAAACGCCGCGGCGGGGAGCTATGCGCTTACCTATACGGTCACGGCGGGGTGCGCGGGCATTGCAGGCGCGCCCGAAGACGTGCGGCACGCCAATTTGCGGTACGTGTGGGAGATCCGCCGCGCAGACGGCGGAGCGATCGGCACAGTATCGCTGAACGGCGCCGACGGCATGCCCAAAAACGCCCTTTTGCAGAGCGTTTCGGCCGTATATTTTGCGGCGGAAGGCACGGAAACGCTCGTGCTCGACGGGGAATACGTCGTTTCCCTGCTCGCGGTGCGCAATACGCAGTACCCCGGCGCGGGCACGGTTTTGTGGACGAAAACGCTTTCCGCATAGCTTTAAAGCGGGAAACAGCGAATGGATAAAGCGCAAGGATAAGGAGAACGGATATGTTGTTGTATTGGCAGATCGCCGCCGGCGTTCTCGAATGGAGCCCCGGTTGGAAGATCGCGCTCATCGTTATCAATGCGGTCGCGCTGGCGGCGCTGCTCGCCGCGGCCATCGGGGTGGCGGTATCCCGCCGCAGGTCGTTCCGCAATGCGGAGATCTGTGAAGAAAAATCCGACAGCGAAGCATCGTCGGAAGAAATCGGCGAAATTAAACTTGTTACAGAGACCTGTGAAGCTGAGGGGAAAAACGAACCCACCGAAGAAGTCGAGGCCGAGCCGATTCCCGAACCCGTCGCGGAGCCGGAGCCCGTCGCGGAAATCGCGGAAGAACCCGTTCCCGCGCCGCTGCCCGAGCCGGAGCCCGAACCTGTGCCGGTTGCGGCGGAAGCGGAGGACGAAGAGGACGAAAACGCGTTTGCGCTGATCGGTACGGACGGAAAGGTGCTCATCCGCTACGATTACAGCTTCCGCGCCAAACTCATCCAGGCTCCCGCCGAGGTGCAGGATTGGTACGGCGAACTGTCCGACGAGTTCCTGTCCTATTCCAAGGTCAAGAGCGCGGAGAGCTGGAAGCAGGTTCGCTTCTATAAGGGCCGCATCCCGCTGGCGCTCGCGCTGTTCAAGGGCAAAAAGCTCTGCATCGCCTTCGCGCTCGACCCGAATGATTACGAGGACACCAAGTATCACGGCGAGAACATGTCCGACGTCAAGCGTTTCGCAAGGACGCCGATGCTTCTCCGCATCACGTCGAGGCGCCGCGTGGGGTACGCGAAGTATCTGTTCGCGCAGCTCGCCGAAAAGTATGGATTCATCAAAAACGAGCCGACGCTCACCGAGCATTATCTGCCGTACGAGCCGACCGAGCAGCTCATCGAAGAAAAGCTCGTCAAGCTCCTTGCCAGCGACGATATAACCGATTTCACGCAGGTCGTCAAAGCGGACGTCGGCGATATCATTCAGGGCGATATCGATCTGCATGCGGTCGAAGTGCCGGGCGAAGCGGAGGAAGAAGCTCCCGCGGTTGCCGAGGCTCCCGCGGAGGTCGAGGAAGAAATCGCCGCTGCGGACGAGGAAAACGACTCCGATTTAATGGTGTTCGACGAGGAAGACGAGGAGCCTGACGTGATCATGGCCGACCTCGGCAACGGGATCACCAAGATACTGATACGGTACAATTACAGCTTCCGCGCGCGGCTCATTCAGTCCTCCGCGGAGATACAGTCCTACTACGGTCAGCTCGTCGACGAGATCGCCGCCTACAGCGGCCTGAAAACGAAGATCAGCTGGCGCCAGCAGCGCATCTATGTGGGGCGGAAAACGGTTGCATATTTGTTGTTCAAGGGCAAAAAGCTGTGCATCGCGCTCGCGCTGAATCCTGCGGATTACAGTGAAACGAAGTACCGCGGCCTGGATATGTCGAACGTCAAGCGTTTCGCAAAGACGCCGATGCTTCTGAAGGTCGTTTCCGAGCGCAAGGCGCGCTACGCCAAGTATCTGCTCGCGGAGGCATGCGCCGGGGTCGGGCTGGAAAAGGGTGAAGTTACGAATACGGAATTTTCTCTGCCGTACCGCTCGACGCCGGATCTGATCGCCGATAACCTCATCAAGGTCATGTCGAGCGGAGAAGGGGGCGAAAGCATCCCCATGGAGCAGGCGGATATCTCCACGCTCATCCGCGACCGCATCACCATGCGCGAGGCGCAGATGGCGATCACCGACGAAATGGCGGCGTCGCTCGTCGAGGAGGTCGGCGAAGAGCCAGCCGCGCAGGCGGAGAGAGAGGAAAACGCTGAGCCGCAGGCCGAGCAACCGCAGCGCGAACAGGCAGGGCAGGCGCAGGTCGAAGGGGCGGAAGCCCTTTCGGAAGAAAAGACCGCGGCGGAAAGCGCTGTGCGCGTTGTTTTGGAAAAAACCGCATCGCCCGCTCCCGTCCGGAAAGAGCCTGCGCACAGGGAACCCGCGTCGGCGGGGAAGGCCAAGCGCGGCATCGTCAACATCGATTCACTCTCGCGCGCGTTCGCCCCGAACGACGTCGTCAACCTGGAAACCCTGCGCAAAAAGAAAATCGTTTCGCCCAAGGTGACGAGCATCAAGGTTCTGGCGCGCGGCGTGCTCGATAAGCCGCTGATCGTCGAAGCGAACGATTTCTCCATGGATGCCGTCAAGATGATCCTTCTGACGGGCGGCAAGGTTCGGCATATTCGTTGAATTTAGGTAAAGCTAATTTTGTTATAAAGTGAAATATTAAGCGATAAAGATGTTTTTGAGTGGGATAGTTTTGAGAAAATGAATATGAGGACCGTTTTGGGGAAAATTGGGGAAACTTTTTGAAGAGAAGCGCAAAAAACGGTGGTTTTAGGCTCAAAAGCGGGGTAAAAACGGCTATTTTTGGAGAAGTCAATTAGCCTCTGACTCCGTCATTCGTTGGTTCGAATCCAGCTACCCCAGCCACTTTGGAATAATTCGAACTTCTTCATTATCAGAAAGACGTTCGGATTATTTTTATTATTAGACGACTTCAGCAAATAAAATAAGGGCGGAGCCTTTTAAAAAGGCTCCGCCCGTTGCCGTTTTCTGCT
>ERZ1090878.1657-NODE-1662-length-10333-cov-6.165596_pt1 | contig 10333 bp, 8 predicted proteins | sample MGYA00478473_ERZ1090878 | MGnify/ENA primary metagenome ERZ1090878 (study PRJEB33644, sample SAMEA5815720) | chicken gut metagenome | biome: Chicken; feature: Gastrointestinal Tract; material: Caecum | place: Ireland | collected 2019-01-01 | study: A study of the... | reverse complement strand
ACGGTTTTCGGACGTGATCCGGTCGTCCGTCCCACACACAAATCCAGATTTACTCCGCTAAACTCTCCCATTTTTCGTACAGTTCTTCCAGCTTTTCTTCGTTCTGAGTCCTTTCAGAGGTCAGTTCCTGGCATTTGATGGAGTTGGAGTACACTTCCTCCAGCGTAAGTTCATGGTCGATCTCTTCATTTCGTTCTTCCAGCCGTGAGATTTCTTCCTCGGTCTTTTTCAGATCGTTTTTACGTTTTCTTTCTTTTGCCTGCAGTTCTTTCTGTTCCTGCCAGCTCAGGGCAGACGGTTTAGAAGAAGCGGCTCCGGCAGACGGACCTGTGCTTTCTGAGGCGTTTCCAGCAGCTCTGTTTCCGGAATTTCCTGCTTTTTCAGCGGACGGAACAGATGCATAAGCTTTAGTGAGTTCTTCCTTTTTCTCCAGATAGTAGTCATAGTTTCCGATATAGTTTACGAAAGTCTGGTTTACCAGCTCCAGTATACGTGTGGCGGTCTGATTAATAAAGTAACGGTCATGGGACACATAGAGTACAGTACCGCTGTAATTGTTGAGCGCTTCTTCCAGAATCTCCTTGGAGGCAATATCCAGATGGTTGGTGGGCTCGTCCAGTATGAGAAAATTGGCTTCTGAGAGCATAAGCTTTGCCAGAGAAACGCGCCCCTTTTCTCCGCCGCTCAGAGTGGAGATCACCTGGAACACCTCATCCCCCGTAAACTGAAAGGCGGCAAGTGTATTGCGGATCTGTGTATTATTAAGTGTCGGATAGTCGTCAGAGATCTCATCAAAAATGGTTTTATTGTCATGGAGTACATGGTGTTCCTGATCATAGTATCCGATCTGTACTTTGGCTCCAAGGGTAAAGGAACCGGCGTCTGCCTTCTGCACCTGATTTAGAATCTTAAGGAGCGTCGTCTTTCCGGTGCCGTTATCGCCAATGATCGCCACGTGCTCCCCTCGTTTGATCTCAAAGCTGACATCTTTAAAGAGGACCTGTCTGTCAAACCGTTTGGACAATCCTTCTACTGAGAGAACATCATTTCCGCTGATACAGGACGGTTCCAAAGTAAAATGCATCTCCCTGGGTTCATCCATGGGCTTTTCGACAGGGGTCATCTTTTCCAGCATTTTTTCACGGCTCTCAGCACGGCGGATCGATTTTTCCCGGTTAAAGGAACGAAGCTTTTCGATGACTGCCTGCTGATGGCGGATTTCCCGCTGCTGATTCAGATATTCTTTAAGACGGGCATCGCGGATCTGCTGCTTTTTCTCGGAATATGCCTGATAGTTCCCAAGGTACATCCGTATTTCCCCGTTTTCGATCTCAACAACTTTTGATACGACACGGTTCAGGAAGAATCGGTCGTGGGATACAATAAATACAGCCCCCTGATAATTAATAAGAAATGTCTCGAGCCATGCAATGGAATTTAAATCCAAATGGTTAGTAGGCTCGTCCAGGAGCAGGATATCAGGGCTGGTCAGGAGCAGCTTACCGAGCGCCACCCGGGTTTTCTGACCTCCGGAGAGCGTGTCTGTCTTTTTGGAGAATTCCTCCTCCGTAAATCCCAGCCCTTTCAATACCCCTGTGATCTCACTCTCGCAGGCGTATCCGTTCCTTGCCTCGAATTCTGACTGAAGACGGTTGTATGTTTCCAGCCTGTTTTCCAGGGCATCTCCGGACAGGCTTTTTAACTCTTCCTCGATGGAGCGCAGGCGCTGCTCCATCTCTATGATATCCGCTTTGGCGCTGCGGAGTTCCTCATATATTGTTCCGTGGGGGATCAGGTCCTGATGCTGTGCAAGATAGCCGATCGTCCTCCCTTTTGCAAGAATGATGTCTCCGCCGTCCGTCGGCTCTTCATTCATGATCATTTTCAGTATTGTAGATTTCCCGGCTCCGTTCACGCCGACCAGAGCGGCTTTTTCTCTCTCCTCGATATGGAAAGAGCCGTTCTGAACGATGACGCGGTCGCCGAAGGATTTGCTGATATTATGGCATGCGAGTATCATGTTGGTACTCCTCCTCTCAGATAACCATTATAACGTAATCCCGCTAAAATACAAGAAAATAAACGGTAACAGAAAAACAAAAAATTGACATCATATTAACTATTTTATATAATAAACCATAGTGAAAAAAGCGGACGGCACTATGTTTTCAGGAGCCGGCCGATGGAAGGTGATAGAATTGGAACACAGAAAAATATCCAGAGCAGTGATCTCAAGGCTGCCGAGATATTACCGGTATCTGGGAGATCTTCTGGAAGCAGGCGTGGAGAGGATCTCTTCAAATGACCTGAGCAAGAAGATGCATGTGACGGCGTCCCAGATCCGGCAGGACCTCAATAATTTCGGCGGGTTCGGACAGCAGCGATATGGGTATAATGTAAAGTACCTGTATACAGAGATCGGGAAGATACTGGGGTTGGACAAGACGCATAATTTCATTATCATAGGAGCCGGAAATCTCGGACAGGCGCTGGCTAATTATGCGTCGTTTGAGAGAAGCGGATTTGTGCTGAAGAGCCTGTTTGATGTGAATCCCCGTCTGGAAGGCGTGACCATCCGGGGAATCCGGGTAAGGATGATGGATGAGCTGGTAGATTTCCTTCAGAATAATGAGATAGAGATCGCAGCACTTACGATCCCGAAGTCAAAGGCAGTGGAAGTGGCGGACATTCTTATTGCAAACGGAATAAAAGCGATATGGAATTTCGCACATACGGATCTGACTCTTCCAAAGGATGTGATCGTTGAAAGCGTACATCTCTCGGACAGTCTTATGAAGCTGTCCTATAATATCAGCCAGCGTGAGTCAGGAAGAAAAAAGTAAAGAATGATGATACAGCCCCGCAGCCAGCTGCGGGGTATGTTTCATAATAAGGACAGTATAACGACTGCCGGGATATGAAATAGAAAAGGAAGGTGGAAAAGATGAGATACCTGCCGGACGGCGTTCAGATGAGATCTGCTGACACATATACAATAGAGGAACTGGGAGTTCCATCCATTGTGCTGATGGAGCGGGCGGCGCTCAAGGTTGTAGAAGTGATGCATGAAAGAGAAATAGACACTGCACGGACTCTTGTCGTCTGTGGGAGCGGAAATAATGGCGGGGACGGCTTTGCCGTGGCGCGTCTTCTGGCAGAAGAGGGAATGCATGTGGAAGTACTCTTTGCAGGAAAAGAAACCTCCCTGAGCCGGGAGTGCGCCATCCAGAAAAAGATTGCAGAACGCATGGGAATAAAGATATTCACTGAAATTCCACAGAAAGAATATACTGTTATAATAGACGCAGTGTTTGGCGTGGGCCTGAGCAGGGAGATAACAGGGAGATATTGTGACATTATCCGATGGATGAACGGACAGGACTGCCGCAAGGCAGCCGTGGATATTCCCTCCGGCGTGTGTGCGCGGACAGGACAGATACTTGGAACAGCATTCCGAGCGGATCTGACGGTCTCAATGGCATGTGTGAAAGCGGGCTGTGAATTGTTCCCGGGGAAGATGTGTGCAGGGGAGACTGTTGCTGTTCCCATTGGGATCAGCCCGGATTTCTTTCGCAGTGATCCCGAAGTATGCTTTACGTACGACAGGGCGGATATTCCGGCTCTGCTCCCGCCGAGAAAAGCGGATTCTCATAAAGGCAGTTACGGCAGAGTCCTTATGATCACGGGAAGCCGGGGAATGGCAGGAGCCTGTTATCTGTCCGCAAGGGCGGCTTATGCTGTGGGAGCCGGTCTGGTGCAGGTTTATACAGCGGAGGAGAACAGGATGGTTATCCAGCAGCTTCTCCCGGAGGCGATTGTATCGTGTTACAGCGGATATGATCCGGAACAGCTTTCCGCTCTGCTGAGATGGGCGGATACTGTGTGTATCGGATGCGGGCTGGGCACAACGGGAGCGTCGGAAGATATCCTGCTCCATACTTTAAGAGAAGCAGATACTCCGTGTATCATTGATGCTGACGGCTTAAATATCTTGAGCAGGCATATGGAGGCGCTGAAAAAAAGCAGTGTGCCGCTCATCCTTACGCCGCATATGAAAGAAATGTCGCGGCTGACAGGCAGGAGTGTGGCAGAACTGGCGGAGAGCCGGCTGGATTTAGTGAGAAAGTTTACAGAAGAATATCCGGTTGTGTGCGTACTCAAAGACAGCAGGACTGCAGCAGCGATGAAAGGGCGTCATACATTTCTGAACCTTGCGGGAAACAGCGCCATGGCAAAGGCGGGATCAGGTGATGTGCTTGCCGGTGTGATCACAGGACTTTCAGCGCAGGGAATGGAGCTGTTCGAGAGCGCCTGCCTGGGAGTATTTCTCCATGCCTGCGGGGGAGATGAGGCGCGCGGTAAAAAGGGAGCATACAGTGTGCTTGCAGGGGATCTGATAGCAGGAATAGAGGCAGTATTGCGGAAACAGGACAGAGGAGAAGAATAAAAAATGAAACAGCATAACAGAGTATATGCAAAGATAGATCTTGATGCGATTTTATATAACATGGAGCAGATGAAAAAAAGGATCGGGGGAGATGCACGTCTGATCGCGGTAGTAAAAACTGACGGATACGGGCACGGTGCAGCACCTATTGCCGAAATGTTTGAAAAACTGCCCTATATATGGGGCTATGCGGTAGCCTGTCTGGATGAAGGGATCCAGCTCAGAAAATCCGGTGTGGAGAAACCTATCCTGGTACTCGGGTGTGTGTTCCCTGATGAATATGAAGAGATGATCCGATATGATATCCGAGCTGCAGTCTATACGGAAGAGATGGCGCAGGGAATGTCAGAGGAGGCACTCAGACAGGGGAAGACTGTGTATTTTCACATTAAGATCGACACCGGAATGGGAAGGATCGGTTTCCCTGTAAACGAAGAGAGTGCAGATACGGTGGAGAGGATCAGCCATCTGCCGAATGTATGTATGGAAGGCATGTTTACTCATTTTTCCAAGGCGGATGAACGGGATAAGACCTATACATTGAAGCAGCACGAAAAGTTTATTTGGATGAAAGGGCAGATGGAGAAACGAAATGTTCAGATCCGTTACTATGACTGCGACAACAGTGCGGGAATCATAGATTTTCCGGATATGAAGCATGATCTTGCGAGAGCGGGAATAGCTGCCTATGGAATGTATCCATCAGACGAGGTCAACAAGGAGGCGGTTGACTTAAAGCCCGCGCTTTCTCTCATCAGCCATGTAACTTATGTGAAAGACGTTGAACCCGGGACAGCGATCAGCTACGGCGGTACTTTTGTGGCTGAAAAGAAGATGCGGGTTGCCACGATCCCGGTAGGGTATGGAGACGGCTATCCCCGGTCATTGTCGAATAAAGGGTCAGTCCTGATCCGCGGGAAACGGGCGAGGATCCTGGGAAGGGTGTGCATGGACCAGTTCATGGTGGATGTGACAGAGATCCCGGAGACAAAGTTTATGGACCGGGCAGTTCTTATAGGAGAGGACGGAGGCGACAGGATCACAGTCGAAGAATTGTCAGAGCTGAGCGGAAGGTTTAATTATGAGTTCGTGTGCTGCCTGGGCAAGAGAATCCCGCGCGTGTATGTACAGAATGGCAGGAACACGAAATAATATCAGGTAATATCCGCAGGAATACATCCGATGAAACGGGGAATACTGAAGTATGCGGCATGCAGGGATGTTCGTGCATGAAGCGTCGTATTAGTATGTGAATCGGAGTGTGAGACAGATTGATGATCAGACGCGGAGATATTTATTATGCCGACTTAAGTCCGGTAGTGGGATCAGAGCAGGGCGGGATACGCCCGGTTCTTGTCATTCAGAATAATGTGGGTAACAGACACAGCCCAACTGTGATCTGTGCGGCGATCACTTCAAAGATGAACAAGGCAAAGCTGCCGACCCATATTGAGATCAGCACGAGGGATTATAAGATCGTAAAGAATTCGGTCATCCTCCTGGAGCAGATAAGGACCATTGACAAGCAGCGGCTCAAAGAGTACGTCTGCCACATTGACGGAGGAATGATGAGGAAGGTTGATCAGGCGATCAGGATCAGCCTGGAACTTCCTACATAGCCGGATACCTGCTTTACAGTGGATGCCTTCTTTACAGAAGACGGAAAGAGTGATAAAATTGTAAGGCAAAATGTGAGAAAAGTACAGATAGAAGAGGAGATTTCAGAATATGTCAGGACATTCAAAGTTTGCCAATATCAAACATAAGAAAGAAAAAAACGATGCGGCAAAGGGAAAAATATTTACAAAGATCGGACGTGAGCTTGCCGTCGCGGTAAAAGAGGGCGGCGGAGCCGATCCGGCGAATAACAGCAGACTGCGCGATGTTATCGCTAAGGCGAAATCTAATAACATGCCTAATGATACGATCGAGAGAAATATCAAGAAGGCAGCGGGAGAAGGTTCCGCAGACAACTACGAGCATATTACATATGAGGGATACGGACCGAACGGTACGGCTATTATTGTAAAAACACTGACAGATAATAAAAACAGGACGGCTTCTAACGTAAGGAATGCATTTACTAAAGGAAGCGGAAATATAGGTACGCCGGGATGTGTATCCTTTATGTTTGACGAGAAGGGACAGATCTTTATTGCAAAAGAGGACTGTGAGATGGATGCAGATGAGCTGATGATGCTGGCGCTCGATGCAGGAGCAGAGGATTTTGTGGAGGATGAGGAAAGCTATGAGATCCTGACAGCTCCGGAAGCGTTCAGTGACGTCCGCCTGAAACTCGAGGAGGAAGGGATCGTGATGGCAGACGCAGAGGTGACTATGATCCCTCAGACCTATGTAGAGCTGACGAACGAGGAGGATATCAAGAATATCCAGAAGACACTGGATCTGCTCGAAGAAGACGACGATGTGCAGGATGTATATCACAATTGGAGCGAATAAGAGGGATGCAGCATGGAGATAAACAGACTTCAGAAAGAGCTGACGGATCTGTACCGCACTACCATGGATTATGAATTCCGAAAAGCAACCTATGATAACCGGATGAATTCACTGAGAAAGATATATGAAGAACTGCTCGAAGAGACAGCCAGTGCCTGTGACGGGTCAGATGAGGCTCTGGAAAGCCTTGCTGCATGTGTCCCTGAATATGCAGCAGGGGATCTTGCCGGTCAGCCATCTAAAAGGAAAAGAGAGCTTAAGAGCCTGGACCATAAGATGAACATGGTATCCTATTTCCTTCCTCTGCTGGGTCTGGCTCCTACGGAGAAGGCGCAGCAGCTGACTCAGAGAATGGTCGATATCTGGAATGAAAAGATGCCGGAATATAAGATCGGACATTCCACCTATGAGGGGATAAGCGGAGGATTTAAGAAAGGAATTTTCTGCTATATCACCACTGCAGTCTGCAGAAGCCTTGATAAACCGGATGACTGCTATGAACTGACGGCACTCAGAAGATATCGGGATGAGTACCTGCTTATGTCAGACGGCGGCCGGGAGCTGGTGGAAGAGTATTATAACATTGCTCCTACGATCGTAAAACGGATCAACAGAGAGAAAAATCCAGGAGAGATATACCGCGGCATATGGCAGGAATATTTAAGGCCATGTATCCGGCTGATCGAAGAGAACAGGAATGAAGAGTGCAGGGAAGTATACAGTCGGATGGTAAGAAAGCTGGAGAAAGATTATATGACAGGACAACAGGAAGGAGACGAAAGATGAGCGATTACAAAATAGAGACAAAATGCATACAGTCAGGATATGAACCGGGAAACGGGGATCCGAGGATCGTACCCATTTATCAGAGTACCACATTCCGCTATACGAGCAGCGAGCAGATGGGCAGACTGTTTGACCTGGAAGAATCCGGGTATTTCTATACCCGTCTCCAGAATCCGACCAACGATGCGGTAGCTGCAAAAATATGTGATCTGGAAGGCGGTGTGGCTGCAATGCTTACCTCCTCGGGTCAGGCTGCTAATTTCTATGCGGTTATGAATATTGCCCAGGCAGGAGATCATATTGTGTGCGCGTCCGCACTTTACGGAGGTACTTATAACCTTTATGCACATACGATCCGCAAGATGGGAGTAGAGGCTACTTTTGTCGATCCGGACTGTACGGAAGAGGAGCTGGAAGCAGCATTCCGTGACAATACAAAAGCAGTGTTCGGAGAGTCGATCGCTAATCCGGCGCTTGTTGTCCTTGATTTTGAAAAGTTTGCCGCGGCAGCGCACAGGCACGGTGTTCCGTTTATCGTGGACAATACATTTGCCACACCTGTCAACTGCCGTCCCTTTGAATGGGGAGCGGATATTGTTACACACTCAACGACCAAGTACATGGACGGTCATGCAGCCTGTGTTGGCGGCGCGATTGTGGACAGCGGCAATTTCGACTGGATGGCTCATGCCGATAAATTCCCGGGGCTGACAAAGCCGGATGAGACTTATCACGGCATTGTATATGCTGAAAAATTCGGGAAAGGCGCGTATATTACAAAGGCAACAGCTCAGCTTATGAGAGATCTGGGCTCGATCCAGTCGCCGCAGAATGCGTTCCTTCTGAATATCGGACTTGAAACACTTCATCTGAGGGTGCCGAGACACTGCGAGAATGCTGTAAAGGTGGCACAGTATCTTAAGAACCACGAGAAGGTGGCATGGGTGAACTGCCCGTCCCTTCCGGGTGATAAATATTATAACCTTGCGCAGAAATATATGCCTAACGGCACGTGTGGAGTCATTACCTTTGGACTCAAGGGCGGAAGAGAAGCAGCGGTAGAGATGATGGATAAGCTGAAACTGGTTGCGATCGTTACGCACGTGGCAGATGCAAGAAGCTGCGTTCTTCATCCGGCAAGCCATACACACCGCCAGATGAATGATCGGGAATTGATCGAGGCGGGTGTACAGCCGGATCTGATCCGATTCAGCGTGGGAATCGAAAATGCAGAAGATATCATAGCAGATGTGGAGCAGGCATTGAGGTAAATCTGGATTTGTGTGTGGGACGGACGAGCGGATCACGTCCGAAAACTGCGGAGCGGATTTACTCAAGACGTATTCAGCGCGGAGGTATGGCTGGCATCGGCTCCGCTCCATGAGGCAGGAAAAACTACGAAATCAGGGGACACGCTAAAAACAGGGATTGGAAGAGGGCAACTCAGCTTCGCCTCAGACAATCCCTCTTCCAATCCCAACGCATGTCCCCTGATTTCTACTTTTTCCAAGCCTCATTCCGAAGTCGCCTCAACCACCCACACCTCCGCGCTGAAGCGCTTTCGAAAAGATGCTCAGCGGTTTTCTACGTTCCTCCGGCTTGAGCAAAACCAGAAAACAGCGAAGCCACCCGCACACACGCTCTGAATACGTCTTCGATATATTACTTCGGTGTTTTCGTCCGCTTTACTCACTCCCAGGTTCCACGACAAATCCATATTTAGATTTCTGACATTTTTTGAGAATAGTGCTATAATGGATTACAGCAGCGTTGACGGATGCTGTATTTTTTTGAGAGGACAAGGGAAAATGACGACGGATATGACAGAGGGGAAGATCATCCCTCAGCTTACGGGCTTTACGATTCCGCTTATATTGGGTAATCTGTTCCAGCTGACTTATAATGCGGCGGATTCTGTGATCGTAGGAAAATTTGTAGGGGATGACGCGCTGGCGGCAGTGGGGACTGCAGGACCGATCATGAATATGGTGATCTTGTTTATCAGCGGTATGTGCATGGGCGCGGGTATTCTGATGAGCACACAGTACGGGGCAAAGAAATACGCGCAGCTGGAGTGCCAGATCAGTACGGCAATGATCGGCGGGCTGGCTTTTTCTGCGGCAGTTACGGTCCTGCTGCTGATTTTTGCCCATCCGCTTCTTGTCCTTCTTCAGGTGCCGCAGGATATTATAGGGACTGCGGCTGTGTATCTGAGAATTATTTTCAGCGGGCTGACCTTTACCTTTATATATAATTTCTTTTCCAATACGCTCAGAGCCCTGGGGGACAGCAGGGCTCCTCTGATTTTTCTTATTATCAGCGCAATTCTCAATGTAGCTCTTGACTTGTTTTTCGTTCTTGTTCTTAAGTGGGGCGTGCCCGGAAGTGCGCTGGCGACTGTGCTCAGCGAAGCGCTCTGCTGTCTGTTCTGCCTTGGTTATATCAAGAAGAAGGTGCCCTTGCTCTGCCTTGGGGAAAAGTGGAAAGTATTCGACAGGGCGGTGCTGGGGCGTACATTTTCATATGGCATCACGAGCGCGCTCCAGCAGATGTGCGTGCAGCTCGGCAAGATCTGTGTACAGACTATCGTGAATGTGCAGGGCGTGGCTTTTATCGCGGCGTTTACCGCGATCAACCGGG
>ERZ1090878.1651-NODE-1656-length-10357-cov-4.638420_pt1 | contig 10357 bp, 6 predicted proteins | sample MGYA00478473_ERZ1090878 | MGnify/ENA primary metagenome ERZ1090878 (study PRJEB33644, sample SAMEA5815720) | chicken gut metagenome | biome: Chicken; feature: Gastrointestinal Tract; material: Caecum | place: Ireland | collected 2019-01-01 | study: A study of the... | reverse complement strand
GATGGTTTGCTCTGTCATACGTGCCTCCTAAAAGACGGGGAGGGCCGTTGCACCGCGGCCCCCCGCTGGGTGGTTGGGCGTGCTGGGTCCTGCATACAGCCTCCGCTCCATTCCAGTACATTATAGGGGAAGCCGGCGGCCCTTGTCAAGGAAGGGGCGGGCGTGAAAAAAGCGCCCCGCTTGCCGGAGCGCTTTCCCTGTGTTAGAGCAAGAACCGAGCTGGGTTCACCCGGGTGCCGTTTTCGTAGACCTCAAAGTGGAGGTGGGCCCCAAAGGAGTTGCCGGTGTTGCCCTCGTAGCCGATGATGGTCCCCGCTGTGACGTACTGCCCGGTGGACACCGCCACAGAGCTCATGTGGGCGTAGCGGGTGGAGTAGGTGCCGTTGTGGTAGATGAGCACGTAATACCCCCAGGAGTAGCCCCAGCTGTCGGTGGCGTTGGCCTCGATGACCTGGCCGTCCGCGGCGGCCACAATGGGCGTGCCCCAGGGCCCGGCGATGTCCATGCCCTTGTGGCCCCGGGCGCCGCCGAAGTGGTCGGAGATGTACGTCACCCCCGGCAGGGGCCAGATGGGGTCAAAGCCGGAGCTGCCCCCGCCGCTGGGGGCGGGAGGGGACACAGCGCCGCTTCCGCCATCGCCGTTCCCGCTGCCGTTCTCCCCGCCGCTGTTCTCCCCGCCGGAGGGTGTCTCCACCGCGGCGGGAGGCGCGGCGGCCTGGGCCTGCTTTTTGGCCTCCTCCTCCGCACGCTTCTGGGCGGCGATGGCCTCCTGCACCAGGCGCTCGCTTTCGGCCAGCTCCTCCTCGTTGACTTGCAGCTGGTTCTCGGTGGCGTACACCTGCCCCTGGATGTCCCCCAGGGCGGCCTGGTTTTCCTCGTAGAGGGCGGCCAGCTCTTTCTCCTTGCCCTCCAAGGTGACCTGAAGGCTGGCCACCTCCTGCTTTTGGGCCTCCAGCTGCTCCCGGTCCGCCTGGGTCTTGGCCATGTAGTCCTCCAGCTTGCCGATGATTTCCTGGTCCCGCAGGGCCATGGTGTCGATGAGCTCCATGCGGGTGGTGAAGTCCGACAGGCTCTTGGAATCCAGCAGGATTTCCAAGGTGCTCACGTTGCCCGCGGTGTACAGGGCCACCAGCCGCTGTTTAAACAGGTCGATGGTGTCCTGCACCTCTGCCTGGGAGGCCTCCAGCTTTAAGGTGAGCTGGCCGATGCTCTCGTTTAAATCCTGGATGTTCTCCCGGGTGGTGAGGATTTGCTCCTGCACCAGGGAAATCTGCTCTTGCAGCGTCTCCAGGTAGGCCTGCTTTTGGGCCTGGTCCTCCCGCAGGCTGTCCAGCTGGGTTTGCAGCTGCTGGTTTTCCGCCTGGAGCTTCTCCTGCTGGGCCTGGATTTCCTCCAGGCTTTGGGCGGACACGGCCAAGGGCGCCAGGGCCGCCAGCCACAGGGCGAACAGGCAGCAGCCCACCCGCTTGCAGATACGTCTCATAGGGAATCGCCTCGCTTTCCAGTGGCCTGCCGCCTGCATGGGCGCAGCAAGCCTGTACGTCCATTAGACGTCCCAGACGCGGGGGAGGTCAGGCCTGTTGCGAAAAATCTGGAAAAAATTTTTTCCCACGGGAGAAAGCCTGCTCCAGCCCGGCAGCCCTTGACTTTTCCCGGCGCCTATGCTAAGATATCTTTATATGTAAGAGCAAAGGCCTTGAAGGAGACAGGCGGCGGCGTTGGGGCGCTTCAGAGAGCCGGTGGGTGGTGCGAACCGGCGCGCGAAACGCGGGGCCGCATCCCTCCCGAGCCGCGGGCCCAACAGGGTTTTCCAGCAAAACCCCCAGTAAGCGCCGCCGGCACCCCGCCGTTACCGGGGCGCGTATTGTTGGATATGCCGGAATGGGTGGTATAAGCGAAGCCAAGCCTTCGTCCCGTTTGCGCGGGACGGGGCTTTTTTATTTTTTCAGTCAATTCCGGTGAGCACAGACCAGAGAAAGGATGGCTGCCATGAGCATGTACAAGGAAGTCTCCCCCAACCTGAATTTTGTGGAGCGGGAGCAGGAAACGGAAAAATTCTGGGAAGAAAACCACATCTTCGAAAAGAGCATGGAGGAGCGCCAGGGCGACAACGCCTATGTCTTCTACGACGGCCCCCCCACCGCCAACGGCAAGCCCCACATCGGCCACTTGCAGACCCGGGCCTTTAAGGACTTGTTCCCCCGGTTCCACACCATGAAAGGGGAGATGGTCCCCCGCAAGGCCGGCTGGGATACCCACGGCCTGCCCGTGGAGCTGGAAGTGGAAAAGCTGCTGCACATCAACGGCAAGGAGCAAATCGAGGCCTATGGCATTGCCCCCTTCATCGAGAAGTGCAAGGAGAGCGTGTGGAAGTACAAGGGCCTGTGGGAGGATTTCTCCAAGGACGTGGGCTTCTGGGCCGACATGGAGCACCCCTACGTCACCTATGACAACAACTTCATCGAGAGCGAGTGGTGGGCCCTCAAGCAGATTTGGGACAAGGGCCTTTTGTACAAGGGCTTTAAGATTGTCCCCTATTGCCCCCGCTGCGGCACGCCCCTTTCCTCCCACGAGGTGGCCCAGGGCTACAAGGACGTGAAAGAGCGCTCCGCCATTGCCAAGTTCCGGGTCAAGGGCGAGGAGGCCTTCATCCTGGCCTGGACCACCACCCCCTGGACGCTGCCCTCCAACGTGGCGCTGTGCGTCAACGCCGCCGAGGACTACGTGAAGGTGGAGAGCAAGGGGGAGACCTACTACCTGGCCGCCGCCCTGTGCGACACCGTTTTGGGCGAGGGGGAGTACACCGTCCTGGAGACTTACAAGGGCGCCGATTTGGAGGGCAAGGAGTACGAGCCCCTGTTCGACTTTGTCAGCCCCAAGGAGAAGTGCTGGTACGTGGTGTGCGACGATTACGTCACTCTCACCGACGGCACCGGCGTGGTGCACATCGCCCCGGCCTTTGGTGAGGACGACGCCAAGGTGGGCCGCAAGTACGGCCTGCCCCTGGTGCAGCTGGTGGACGGCAAGGGCCAGATGACCAGTGAAACCAAGTGGCCCGGCGTGTTCTGCAAGGACGCCGACAAGGAAATCCTGCAGGATTTGGATGAGCGGGGCCTGCTGTTCAGCGCGCCTAAGTTCGAGCACAGCTACCCCTTCTGCTGGCGCTGCGACACCCCCCTTATCTACTACGCCCGGGAGTCCTGGTACATCAAGATGACCGACGTGAAGGAGCAGCTGATTGCCAACAACAACACTGTCAAGTGGTACCCCGAAAGCATCGGCAAGGGCCGCTTTGGCGACTGGCTGGAGAACGTCCAGGACTGGGCCGTCAGCCGCAACCGCTATTGGGGTACCCCGCTGAACATCTGGGAGTGTGAGTGCGGCCACCGCCACGCCATCGGCAGCATCGCGGAGCTGAAGGAGATGTCTAAGAATTGCCCCGACGACATCGAGCTGCACCGGCCCTATGTGGACCAGGTGACCATCACCTGCCCCCACTGCGGCAAGGAGATGCACCGTGTGCCCGAGGTCATCGACTGCTGGTTCGACTCCGGCTCCATGCCCTTTGCCCAGCACCACTATCCCTTTGAGAACAAGGAGCTTTTCGAGAGCCAGTTCCCCGCGGACTTCATCTCCGAGGCCGTGGACCAGACCCGCGGCTGGTTCTACAGCCTGCTGGCCATCTCCACCTTGCTCTTTGACAAGGCGCCCTTTAAGAACGTGCTGGTCCAGGGCCTGGTGCAGGACGAGAACGGCCAGAAGATGTCCAAGTCCAAGGGCAACGCCGTGGACCCCATGGAGGCCCTGCAAAAGTTCGGCGCGGACCCCCTGCGCTGGTACTTCTACACCAACTCCGCCCCCTGGCTGCCCAGCCGCTTCCACGAGAAGGCCGTTGTCGAGGGGCAGAAGAAGTTCTTCTCCACCTTGTGGAACACTTACGCCTTCTTTGTGATGTACGCCAACATTGTAAACTTTGACCCCACCCAGCACAGGCTGGAGGACTGCAAGCTCACCGTGATGGACAAGTGGCTGCTCTCCCGGCTGAACACCACCGTGAAGGCCGTGGACGACAACCTCTCCGCCTACAAGGTGCCCGAGGCCGCCCGTGCCCTCCAGGATTTTGTGGACGAGATGAGCAACTGGTATGTGCGCCGCAGCCGTCCCCGGTTCTGGGCCCAGGCGGAGAGCGACGACCGCACCGCCGCCTTTATGACCCTGTACACGGCGCTGGTGTCCACCGCCAAGGTGGCCGCCCCCATGGCCCCCTTTATGAGCGAGGAAATCTACCGCAACCTGGTGTGCTCCGTGGACAAGTCCGCTCCGGAGAGCGTCCACCTGTGCCTGTACCCCGCCTATGAGGAAAGCCGCGTAGACAAGCAGCTGGAGGCCGAGATGGACGAGGTGCTCCAGGTGGTCACCTTGGGCCGCGCCGCCCGGAACCTCTCCAACCTGAAGAACCGCCAGCCTCTCCAGGCGTTGTACACCGACGCCAACTCCGGCCTGGGGCAGCTGTACACGGACATCATCAAGCAGGAGCTCAACGTGAAGGACGTGCAGTTCCTCACGGACATGTCCCAGTTTACGGCCTACACCTTTAAGCCCCAGCTGAAGCTGCTGGGCAAGAAGCTGGGCAAGCGCCTGAACGACGCCCGCCAGGCTTTGCAGGAGCTGGACGGCTCCGCGGCCAAGAAGGAGCTGGACGCCACCGGCGTGCTGCAGCTCTCCTTGCCCGATGGGGACATCGAGCTCACCGCCGAGGAGCTGCTCATCGAGACCGCCCAGAAGGAGGGCTACACCTCTGTGTCCGACAGGGGCGTCACCGTGGTGCTGGACACCGCCCTCACCGAGGAGCTTATCCGCGAGGGCTTTGTGCGGGAAATCATCAGCAAGCTGCAGACCATGCGGAAGGAGGCGGGCTTCAATGTCACCGACCACATCCAGGTCTACTGCCAGGGCAGCGGGAAAGTCCGGCAGGTGCTGGAGGAAAACCAGGAGGCCATCCTCCACGACGTGCTGGGCGACGCCTGCCACTTCGACGCCCTGGAGGGCTACACCGCCCAGCAGGACGTCAACGGCGAAACCGTCACCTTCGGCGTGAAGCGCGTCTAAGCGCAAGGCCAATGCCATAGAAAGAATGGGCTGTCCCAAAGGGCAGCTCTTTCTTTTTGCCCATCTTTCTGGAAAGAAGCAAAGCACTTTTGCGCTGTGGAACGGCGGCTTTAGCTGCCTTTACGTTGTGTCCACGCCTGTTGACGGTGCCTGCTGGGTTTGTCTCGGTTTTGGCTGACGTTGGCTGGGTGTATTTCTAAAAAGAAGCACAGGCCAGCGTGACGCGGGCCCGGCCCGTTTTGCGCCGGCGGGTGGGAAATGTGTGGAAAGTGCTTGAAAATCTCCTGGGGCTTGCTTATAATACGGGTGAATCTTCCAGGTCGCGGGGCCGGGAGCAAAGGGAGAGTTGATTTGTATGTATCACGGAATGACCAACCACATGGGGAACCTCACCCTGCTTTCGGGGAGCGTTTCCCGTTCCATCAGCCCGGAGAACTTTACGGGGGCCAAGGGCGCCGGGGCCCAGTGCGAGCTGGAGGACGGCTCGGCCAAGTGGGCGGCCCGGGACTTGGGCAAGGGCTGGAAGGTGAACCCCTACATCCGCGTGGCGCCGGGGGAGACCTTTGAAATTGCCAACATCCAGGGGCCCGGCGCCATTCAGCACATCTGGATGACCCCCACAGGGAAGTGGCGCGACACCATCCTGCGCATGTACTGGGACGGCCAGGCCGCGCCCTCGGTGGAGTGCCCGGTGGGGGATTTCTTCTGCTGCGGCTGGCAGGAGTACCACCAGGTTTCCACCTTGGCGGTGTGCGTCAACCCGGGCAGCGCTTTTAACTGCTACTGGACCATGCCCTTCCGCCAGCAGTGCCGCATCACCTTGGAGAACCGCGGAGAAGAGGAGGCCGTCTACTACTACCAAATCGACTACACCTTGGGGGAGGTGCCCCAGGACGCCGCCTATTTCCACGCCCAGTTCCGCCGGGTGAACCCCCTGCCCTACAAAGAGGTGTACACCATCCTGGACGGGGTGCAGGGCCAGGGCCACTACGTGGGCACGTACATGGCCTGGGGCGTGCACAACAACGGCTGGTGGGGGGAAGGGGAGATAAAATTCTACCTGGACGGCGACCAGGAGGCCCCCACCATCTGCGGCACCGGCACCGAGGATTACTTCTGCGGCTCCTACAATTTTGAGGACCCCCGCACCCACAGCCGCTATGTGGAGTTTTCCACCCCCTACGGCGGCTTCTACCCCGTCACCCAGGACGGCCTGTACCAAAGCCAAAAGCGCTTTGGGGCCTATCGGTTCCACATCGCCGACCCCATCCGCTTTGCGGAAAACCTGCGGGTGACCATCCAGGCTCTGGGCTGGCGGGATGGCGGCCGGTACCTGCCCCTGCAGGACGACATCGCCTCGGTGGCCTTCTGGTACCAGACGCTGCCCACCGCGCCCTTCCCCGCCCTGCCGGACCGGGAGTTTTTGGAGATTATCTAAGCCCACAGGAAAAGGGCCGCCCCCTACGGGACGGCCCTTTTGGCTTGCTGTTTTAGTTGGCGCTGGGGAAGGTGTACTTCTGCCCTGTGCGGTAGGACTCATAGGCGCCCACCATAAACTGGGTGAGGGCCACCGCCTCGTCGATGCCGTTGGGGGCCTGGCCCTGGCCGCAGCAGGCGGCAATCCAGGCGTCGATGGGCATGGTGTCCGGCTGGGGCAGGTCGTTCATCTCCACGGTTTTGCCGCCGGTTTCGGGGCAGCTGTACTCCAGCCTGTCGCCGTGGTCCCCGAAGACGTGCAAAGAGCCCTGGGTGCCGCTGAGCTCCAGGAAATACCCGTTGCCGCTGGTGACAAACCCCGTCTCGGAAACGCCAATGGCCCCGCCCTCAAACTCCAGCACAGACACGGCGTTGTCCTCCACGCCCCGGTGGGTCACCTGGGTAAACTGGGACACCACGCTTTTGGGCTCCCCCAAAAACCAGTGGAGGGTGTACATGGGATGGGCGCCCAAGTCCATCATGGCGCCGCCGCCGGTCTGCACCTCGTCGTAAAAGTGGGGAGGCAGCCAGCCCAAAGAGCCGTCGGCCTGGGGCGCCACGCTGCCGTTGTGGTAGTTGTGCACCCGGGCGTAGGTAATCTGGCCCAGCTTGCCGCTTTCCACCAAAGCCTTGGCGGCTTTCAGGGCGGGGCGGCACTTGTGGGGGTAGGAGATGGTAAAGGTGACGCCGCTCTCCCGGATGGCCTGGGCAATCTCCTGGGCGTCCTCGTTGGTGAGGGCCAGCACCTTCTCGGTGAAGATGTGCTTGCCGGCCTTGGCGGCGGCCAGCAGCACCTCTTTGTGCTGGTTGGTGGCGGTGGTCACCTGGATGCCCTGGATGGAGCTGTCCGCCCAGATGGCCTCCAAATCCGGCTGGAAGGGCACGCCCAGCGTTTGGGCCATGGCCTGGCCCCGGGCCTGGTCGTCGTCCCACAGGCAGGCCAGCTGGGCCTGGGGGTTTTTCAAAATGGCCTGGGCGTACTCCTGGGTGTGGACGTGCCACGCCCCAATCACTGCGATTTTCATACAACATTCCTCCCAAAGAGAAAAGATTTTCCGCCTATACCATAGCACCGCCCAGGGCAAAAAGCAAGTGACAAATTTTCACCCAAAGGGTATTTTTCCCAGGGGGTCCGCAAGAAAAAAGAGGCCGCCCGCCGGGGCAGCCTCCTGGGTGTTACAGGTATTTCGCAATGACGGCGTCCATGCCGGCGCGCTTTTCCTCCATCTCCTGCACCAGCTTGAACTGGTTCCGGGCGCGCACCAGGTTGTGCTCAGGGTAGGCGGTGCGGAAGTACACGTCCCCGTTGAGGTAGTCGGCCAAGAAGCGCAGGCCCACCTCCAAGGTCATCAGCCGGGCGCCGTCGGGCAGGGTCTTCAGCTCCAGGGGCGTCAGGGCGCTGCCCGCGGCGGAGAGGAACCCGTCGGCGTAGGCCTCGAACAGCCCCAGGTCAAAGTGGACCTTGGAGAGGTCGGCCTCGTCCTCGGCGGCGGTGGTGGCCCCGGCCCGGATGGAATCCCCAAAGTCAAAGGCGCACAGGCCGGGCATCACGGTGTCCAGGTCGATGACGCAGATTGCCTTGCCCGTGGCGTCGTCGATGAGGATGTTGCTCATCTTGGTGTCGTTGTGGGTCACCCGCAGGGGAAGCTTGCCCTCCCGCAGCAAATCCATCAGCAGGGCGCAGTCCTCTTTGCGCTGGGCGGCAAAGTCCATCTCCGCCCCCACCTGAGAGAGCCGGCCCGCCTTGTCGTTCTGGGCGGCCTCCAGCAGCTGGCGGTAGCGCTCGGGGGTGTTGTGGAAGTCCTTGATAGTCTCGTGGAGGGTGGAGGCGGGGTAGCCGGACAGCAGGCTTTGGAACTCCCCAAAGGCCCGGCCGGCCTCCCGCAGCATGGCGGGGCTCTCCACCGTCTCGTGGGAGGTGGCCTTGTCTACAAAGGTCATGCAGCGCCAGGGGCCGCCCTCCTCATCCACAAAGAGGGTGCCGCCCTGGGTGGTGCGGCGGATGTTCAAAGTCTCCCGCAGGGGGTCGCCGCCCCGGGCGAGGATTTTCTCCCGCAAAAACTCCGTCACGCCGGTGATGTTCTCCATGATGTCCTGGGGGGAGGGGAACACGTAGCGGTTGATGCGCTGGATGACGTACTTGCCGCCGTTCTCCACCAAAAAGGTGTCGTTGATGTGGCCGCCGTGCAGGCGGGTGGAGGCGCAGTCCCGGGGCAGGCCGAAGGCCTCTAAAATCTCCGGGGTGATTTGGATGGGATGCTCCATAAGTTTACGTTCCTTTCGTATTTGGTTTGGGGTGAAACACGCGGGGCAGCCCCGCGGGAATGGGAATGTTTAAAAGCGCAGGGACATGCGCAGAATCACTTCCCCCGGCGCGCCGGACAGGGAGAGGTTGCCGCTGTAGCGCTCTACAATGTCCCGGGCGTTTTCCAGGCCGTGGAAGTCGTCCTCGCCGGTGTTTTCGTCGAACAGCCACCCCAGCACCTGGGAGAGCGTTTTGCCCTTTAGGGAGAAGGTCTCTTTTTGGGGCAGCTGGCCGGAGTAGACCGCCTCCATCGTCAGGGAGTTCTCCCCGGGCTGGGCGGTAAAGCGCACCCGGCGCTCCCCTTCATAGGCGGCGGCCTCCCCGCAGGCCCGGGTGAGCATCTCGCTGATGAGCACGCACAGCTCCACGGTGGTCAGGGGCGTTTCCCCGGTGAAGGCGTTGCTCTCAAAGGAGACGCTGTTCTGGGCGGCAAAGGCTGCCTTGGCGGCGATGACGCCGTTGACATAGGGGTTTTGGCTGTATAGCCCCGCCAAAGGCGACTTGGCGTTGTTCTGCTTGTAGATGGCCGCGTAGCGGGGCACCAGCGCCTGGTTGCCGTCCTGCACCATCACGCTGACGGTGTCCAGGGCGTACTCCCCGGCCTTTTGGGCGGCCTTGGCGGCCTGCACGGCGGCCAGGGTGTCGGTGTAGTCGCCGGCTTTCAGCGTCAGCATCTGGGCCCGCAGGCTGTCCTCCGTGGCGCCCTGGCGGAAGCGCCCCGCCTGGTACACCGAGCGGAAGACGAAAATCACCGCCGCAAAAAGCAGGGTGGCCACCAGCAGCCGCTGGGCGGGGATGTGCAGGCGGAAGAGAAAGTCCACCTTGCCGTTGCCCACCGCGCAAAGGGCCAAAGTGACAAGGCACATGCCCCACAAAAAGGCGGAGGGCCCCCTGTCGCTAAAGTGGTGGAAGGGCCGGTAGAAGCACAGCCCCACCAAGGCCGCCAGGGCCAGCTGGGCCGCCAACGAGAACACCGCCGCGAAGGCCCCCGCCACCGGGAAGGGCATGGCACCCAGCACAGGCGGCAGAAAGGCCTCCAGGTAGAAGGGGCAGGCCAAGGTCAGCAGCACCAGGTAGAACTTTTGCAGGGGGTTGTTCCGGGAGAGGAACAGAGAGGCCCCAAAGAGCACCAGGGCCCCGGCGGCCACCGCCCAAGAGGGCCCTGCCAGCCGGGCGGCAATCCACCCCACCCCCAAGGAGAGCAGGTAGGCAGCCCCATAGCAGGCCACAGTGGCCCACAGGCGGAAGCGGTCCTCCAACAGGGTGAGAAACAGCCCCGCCGCGCACAGCAATGCAATGGCTAAATCGGTCACGATGAGCATCCCCTTTTTCACAGGACAAGCCCTCCCCGCCCCGAAAACCAGGACAGGGAAAGCTGTTTGCGAATAGTATAGCACACTCTTGGCCGGGAAACAATTTCTTTTTTCCGCATCTTCTTACAGGATTCGTCCCAGGGAGCTTTACAGG
>ERZ1090878.1650-NODE-1655-length-10361-cov-3.876674_pt1 | contig 10361 bp, 5 predicted proteins | sample MGYA00478473_ERZ1090878 | MGnify/ENA primary metagenome ERZ1090878 (study PRJEB33644, sample SAMEA5815720) | chicken gut metagenome | biome: Chicken; feature: Gastrointestinal Tract; material: Caecum | place: Ireland | collected 2019-01-01 | study: A study of the... | reverse complement strand
AGCGGGCTGGCACGTAAGCATATGTTGGCAATTCTGAAATCAGCCGGTGAAGCAGCCCCCCCCGCCCCCATACCCAGGCTTCGGGAACCGCTGCTGAAAGCGTTTCCCGGGACTGGAGCCTCGAAGAGGCGACGAGTGCGCATGGGGGCGGGGCGGCTGTGAATAGCAGCAACAGTTCAGCCATCAGTCCAGGAGCCTGCGAAGCGTGGGATCCACATGCAGCGCTTCCATGCACCGCCTCAGTTCCTCCTCCGTCACAGTGCCCCTCTGTCCGCCTGTCCTCTCTTCCGTCTGCTCCGGCGTTCCCCGTCTTCCCGCCGGCTGAATTTTCTTCTGGCGCTTCACCGCCCGGATCAGGATGTTTTTGGGCGTGTGTTCCATATCGATAAATTCCAGCACCTGGACTTCATATCCCTTCTGCTCCAGCAGAGACGCCCGCAGGCCATCGGTAATCAGAGCCGCCATCCGCTCCTTCAGCAGCCCGTAGCGCAGCACTGGCCTCAGCACCTCATTTTGGATCTGGCCGTTCAGCTCGTGCTGACAGCAGGGCACCGACAGAATGGCCCTAGCATTCCACTCCACCGCCTTGGCCAGCGCATAATCCGTGGCCGTGTCGCAGGCATGGAGCGTCACCACCAGGTCCACCTGGCTCACCCCCTCATAGTCCGCAATATCCCCGGTGAGAAAGGTCAGCTTCTCATATCCGAATTTCTGCGCCAGCTCCCTGCAGTGCTCCATCACATCTTCCTTTAAGTCCAGTCCGATGATTCGCAGGTCAAATCCCTGCAGTTCCCGCAGATAGTAGTACATGGCGAAAGTCAGATAGGACTTTCCGCAGCCAAAGTCAATCATGGTCAGTTCCCTTCCCCGGGGCAGGGTGGGGCAAATATCCCGGATAAACTCCAGGAAGCGGTTGATCTGGCGAAACTTGTCGTACCTGCTGTTGACCACCCTGCCCTCCGGCGTCATCACACCCAGTTCCACCAGAAACGGCACCGGAATCCCTTCCTCCAGAATATATTGCTTCCTCCGGTTGTGGGGAAGCCGGGCGGTTTCCACCGCCTGGGGACGCATCTTTTTCTTCACCGTCACCTTTCCCTTTTTGCTCACCAGCGCCGAAGCTGTGAACCTGGAAGTCTCCGCCTGCATCTGCCGGTAGTCCTCCTCCATCCACTGCACCGCGGCATCCACAAGCGCCTCCCGCTCATAGTTCACATGCCGCTCCTTCTTCCCGTCCCAGAAAGCAGCCTGATAGACCAACGCTCCCCTCACCTCCAGAGGCCGCACCTTGATCTTCACCGCCGCTTCCGGCCGTTTCGTCCCGCTGAACACCATCCACAGCAGCTCCCTGTTTACCATCTCTTCCAACAATTTTCTGTATTCTTCCACACGTAGGCCTCCCCGCTGTTTTACCTTTACCAAAAGGATACCATATCGGGCCGGTGATTTCCACCGGGAAGTGAAGAGGGGAGCGCTTATGCCAAAACTACGCCCCCGGACAGAAGGTTCTCTCACCTTCCGCCCGGGGGCGCTGTCAAATCCAACGTTTTAAATTTTTATTCTTTTACAAGTTTTACTGCCACTCCGCCGGTAGCCGGAATGTCAAAGTTCAGGGTATCCTGGGCCGTGACAGTCTTTGTCTCCGCGGTCATGGCAATGCTGGTATCCTCATTGGTGGGATCCTCCCCATCCCTGAAAATATACGCAGTGTAATTGCCCTCATCCAGGAAATCCAGTGAAATCTCCTGCTGGTACGCCTCATTGCACAGGGTGGCGATGTACCAGTCATCTCCGTGTCTGCGGGCCAGAGACGCATAGTGCTGAGGATCTCCGCTGAGGAATCTGGTCTCATCCCAGGTGGCAGGCAGGTCTTTAAACAAATTTTCATATGCGATGTGCGCGCGATACACATCCGGCTTATCCGCCATAGTCTGCAGGCCGGATTCAAACATAATAGGCTCCGCAGTCAAATGAGCCTGGGTAACCCCCTTATCCTCAGTGTAAAGATTTCCGTAGGAAGCCATGGGCGTAAAGTCGGCACCGCCCACCGCAAATCGAGTAAAGGGTAAGGTGCAGTCAAACGCAGCCACGTTGACGCCTCCCTCGCCGCCGCTGACCGCCTCCCGGGTGATCACATTGGGATAGGTTCTCCTCTCACCGTCAGGCTTTCCTGCTCCGTGAATATTTACCAAAAGCAGATTCTCGGCGGCCTCTTTCTTGATCACATCCAAAAGCTGGATGATTTCCTGGCTCTGGGAGTCAAAAAAGTCCGGTTTAATTCCAGCAATTCCCATCTCATGCCATTCCTTCAGGCGCTCCCGCTCCTCGGGCGTGTCCCGGTCTCTCTTATTTGCCCACACGATAATCTTAACGCCTTTTTCCTTGGCATAGTCAAGCACTTCCTGAGTCCAGTCATAGTATCCGTCATAGAGATCATTGCCCCTGTCGTAAACGCGGGGCTGCCATCCTTCGTCTAAAAGCTGGTACTCCCATCCCATTTCCACTGCGAAATCAATATATTTTTTGTAGAGTTCCGGTGCCGTTTCTTCCCAGGTTGTACCCTCCGGAAGATTATCATGACGCAGATCGCCGTTCAGCCAGGTCCAGTCCATGATGCCCGGTTCCACCCAGTCTGTATTCTCCAGCGCACAGTCCGGGCTTAACGTTTCAGCCATTGTGTTTTCTGTAATCGCAGCCAGATCTCCAATCACCATATACCGCCAGGGCGAACTAAAGGGTGCCTCTGTCACCACATCGTCAAACTGCTCCGGTGAAAATACCACATCCAGCTTTCCGGAATCGTGACCCAGAATCTGAGCTCCGCAGTACTGAGGCGTCAATGCCGCCTCTGAGAGAAGGGCATACTCTCCGGAAGGGGTCTCGTAGAGCATTGGCATACAGTATCCGCCCTCCAGCTGGCTCACCTGCTTCTCTTCGTACAGCTCTTCATTTGCCTTATCGAAGTCCATGGCCTGCGCCAAGGAGCCATCCGGCATCAGAAAGCTGGTTTTCTCCTCGGAAATGGTCAGCTCCTGTCCCCCATCGCCTCCGATCTCATAATGAAACGCTACTCCATCATCATAAATTCTGGATACAATACGGTAGTCCACTCCTTCTTTCTGGAAAGAAAGGGTCAGCTCTTTGCCCACTGCATCCACATGGCTCTTCTTCGCTCCAATCAAATCGTAGGAATCGGTCACCTCTTCCTCCGAAAAATCTACAAAGGTCAGGCCGGTGCTGAAGTCTCCCATATTTGTCACAAGCCCGGTCTCTGAACAGCCAATTACCGTATTTCCGTTCTTCGATACAGCGAAAGACACTGAACCATCCTCATTCAATGTAAACAGCTCTTCTACCGTTCCGTCCGGTGATACCGCGCTCCAGGACTGTTCATTTCCCTGCCCCACCAATACCTGAATACTGGCTGACTGTTCCACTCCGTCCAGCTGCGCTGTGCAGGTTATGATTGCCGTTCCGTCAGCCACCGCCGTGATCGTCCCATTTTCCACTTTCGCAACCGCTTCATTGCTGCTCTCGTACGTGATCTCTGCTTCCGTCAGATCTGCCTCAATATTTTGCAGTCCCTCATCACTCTTCTGGCCTGTATATCCTTTCAGCGTAATATCAGAAGTGCTTCCGGGCTCCATCCATGTTTCTTCCGCTGTAGCCGTGATACGCGCCAGTTTACTTTGAGCTTCGGTATCACAGTAAAGGCGCGCGTCCGCCCAGGTAGCGCTGGCTTTATCCTTAATATAGAGGGTTAATATCTTTGTCCCTTCCGGTATTTCCGCCTCCAGGGCACCTCCGTCCGGTGTGATCTGATTACCGTCATAGGTGAGTCTCTTCGCGTAAATTTCTTTTCCGTCTGCCAGCAGGGCAAACTCCGCGCTGGCCTCACCTGCCGGGAAACAGCCCACCGCCCGAAACGTCTTCGCGTTCAATCCGGTAATATCAAAGGTTACCTGGGAAGGCCCGTATGTACCGATTCCTTTTTGGTACAACTCCTGCTGGCCGTTTTCCTCCCAGGTAATATCTGTGGATTCCACCGTCATGTCTTTTCTCACCAAAAACCAGCTGTCCACTGCGTTCAGCCACTCCAGGTCACTCAAATAGATGGCATCCGGATCTGCTTCGTGTTCATTGACCGGAAGGGCCTCCGTCTCTGTCTCTGCTGCTACTTGAGTCTCCGCCTCTTCTGCAAATACAGAACAGGGCGTTCCAAGAAAAACCGCCGCGGACGATGCGAGGCCTCCCAAAAAGTATACGATTCTTTTTCTTTTCATACTCTTCCCCTTCGTTTCATTATCAGCAAATTCACCAAAGTTTCACTATGTTCTTCCAGAAGATATCATCATATTACCAGAGAATGTGTTCCAGAAGTGTTCCTTTTCAGGCAGAAATACTTCACTTTTTCTTCTACGCATCGTCAAAACAGCAAAAAAACAAAACGCCCTTCCCAATCAGCCAAATCTGGTCATCAGGAAGAGCGTCATTCATTACCTTGTCACAAGTTTATCTGTAGTACACAGAATTCCATCTCAGCTCATTTTTCAGGTTGCGGATGGTGGTATCGTTGTCGATATACACAGCCTCGATTCCCATGGCCGCTGCCCAGTCGCCCATCTGCTCCGCCGTCAGATCGTAGGAGAAGGCGGTGTGGTGAGCGCCGCCGGCCAATATCCAGGCCTCCGCTCCTGTCTTCAGGTCAGGCTGGGGTGTCCAGAAAGCGGTAGCCACCGGAAGCTTTGGCATGGGTTTTTCCGTCTTCTTGCAGTCCACGTTGTTGATAATCAGGCGGAACCGGTCTCCCAGATCCACCAGCGAGGTGGCAATGGCCGGGCCGGTCTTTGAGGTGAACACAAGACGGGCCGGATCCTCCCGGTCTCCCATGGACAGCGGCTGTACCTTAATGCTGATGGGGCCGTCCGCGATGGTGGGGCAAACCTCCAGCATATGAGCCTCCAGGATCCCCTCCTTGCCGGGCACCAGGTTGTAGGTATAATCCTCCATGAAGGAGGTTCCCTTGGCGTCCTTCTTTCCAGCGGTCATAATTTTCATCAGGCGCACCATGGCCGCCGTCTTCCAGTCGCCCTCTCCGCCGAAGCCGTATCCCTTCTGCATCAGTCTCCGGATTGCCAGTCCGGGAAGCTGCTTCAGGCCGCCCAGCATACCGAAATGGGTAACGATAGCCTGATAATTTTTCTCCTCCAGGAAGCGCTCAAATCCCAGCTCGATCTGAGCCTGCACCGCCACATGGCGGCGGAATTCCTTCTCATCCCTTCCCTCCAGGAGGATCACATACTTATCGTAATACTCCTCCACCAGGGCATTGGTATCCGCCTCGGATACCGCGGCCACAGCCTCGGCGATCTCATTCACCGGATAGGCATCAATCTCCCATCCAAATTTGATCTGGGCCTCCACCTTATCGCCCTCGGTCACAGCTACGTTGCGCATGTTATCCGCCACGCGCATCACCCGGATATGGCTGCTCTCCATAATGCCAACTGCGGTGCACATCCAGTCGGCAATCTTCTTTACCACTGCGGGATCACTCCAGTGGCCCACCACAACCTTGCGCTCAATGCCCATGCGGGTTACAATGTGGCCGTACTCCCTGTCGCCGTGGGCGGACTGGTTCTCATTCATGAAATCCATGTCGATGGTGTCATAGGGGATCTCCTGGTTGAACTGGGTATGCAGATGCATCAGAGGCTTGCGATACTCCTGCAGTCCCAAAATCCAGGACTTGGCCGGTGAAAAGGTATGCATCCAGGTGATCACGCCGGCACATTCCTCATCCGCGTTGGCCTCATTGAAGGTCCTGCGAATCAGCTCATTGGTGATGAGTGTGGGTTTCCAGACAATCTCATAGGGAAGCTCCCCTGTGGCATTCAGAGCCTCCACAATCTTCTTTGAGTGCTCCGCCACTTTTCTGAGGCACTCATCGCCGTAGAGATCCTGGGATCCGGTTGCGAACCAAAACTTGTAGTTCTTTCCTGTCTTCATGTTTTCTCTCCTTTTCTTATTTTATATAACGATCAGAGCATCGGCCCGGCATCCGCGAAATACAGTCCGCGGCCTCAGCCCACAACGTTCCGCCAATTTCCCGCGCTGTTTTCTCCCTTCAATGTCTCAAATCCGCCACAGACTTGCGCTCCACAATTTCCGGCACAAACTCGTAGGTGGCCTCATAGCGGGGATTCATCACCAGGTGAAGCAGGTTTTCCGCCGCCCGTTTTCCCAGGGCTTCCATGGGGTGGGCCACAGAGGTCAGTTCCACCGCGTTCAGTCTGGAAAGCTCCGAATTATCGATGCTGACCAGGGATAACTCCTCCGGAATCCGGATGCCCTCCCTGGTACAGACTTCCGTCAGAGCGTGGGCCACCTGGTCATTGTAGCAGACACAGGCCGTACAGTCCGACAGCCGCTCCAGCAGCTGGCTCCCATTCTGCTCCAGCCAGTTTAATTCCATGGTATCGATCCACCGGATGCGCTTTTCCGTGATGGGCAGCCCCCGCTTCTGCATAGCGTCCAGATAGCCCCGATAGCGGCATCTCCCCTGTCCGTCATCGGATTTAAAGATGCCCCCGATGCGGGTGTGGCCCCGCTCAATTAAATACTCCGTGGCCAGCCGTCCTGCGGCCTTGTCATTCATGCTCACATGGGGCAGTTCCAGCTCCGGGTAAAAACTGTTAAAAAATAAAATGGGAATTCCCTTCTTTTGCAGTTTCCGGTAATCGTCCAAATTCGGGTTGGGCAGCCCTCTAATCACCGGTTCCACGATCAGCGGATCCTGGCTGTTCTCCTCCCGCATCCGGTTCAGCAGGTTCCTCTCTGTCTCCAGGTGATTTCCGGTGAACATGATGCGGGAAGTGTATCCCGCCCGCTCCAGCGCCTTCACCATGGATTGAAGTATGCGGGGAAAGATGTAGCTGTCCACATAGGAGCTGATGATGGACACAGTATGGGACAGTTGGGGGGCGCCCTCCCTCTGCCTCCATGTCCTCACATAGCTTCCGCTCCCCTGGATTTTCTCCAGCAGTTCTTCCTTCTCCAGAAGACTCAGCCCGTGGCGGACCGTCTGGCGGCTGATCCCGAACTTTTCCCCAATTTCCTGTTCCGTCTCCAGCCGATCCCCATCCCTGAGCTCGCCGTTTTCAATTCTGTTTTTGATCCAGTCAATCACCTGCTGGTATTTCGCCGTCTTTGCCATATCCGTCCTCTTCTCTTTGCCCCTGTTCTGAAGCATCCCAGCTTCCCGTTCGTCAGTGCCTCCTTCTCTGAAACTATACAAATTTTTCTTATCTCATAATTTGTACAGTTTTACAGAAGTAAATATATACAAATCGCCTTTCGGATTTTTGTGCATTTCACCCGTTTTCTTCTTATTCTTTCCCCTGTTTTAAGCACATTATATAGTTCTTTCCCCCGCCTGTCAAGAACAGGCAACAAAAAAGCTCGCAAAAATATTTGTACTTATTTTTGCGAGCTTTTCAAAATTTGTACTGTTTTTAGTCTCTGGCCCGGACACTATCCTCCCGCGCTGCGCCTAGTGCCAGTATATAGTGATCAGGTAAAACTCATCATCGGTGTGGTATCGGTAGTTCCAGCTGGAGGTACCGTATACTTCCATCAGGTATTGCCCCGCATCGTTGAGCATATTGTTCTGAAACAGCTCATACTTGGCTGTCTCATAACCGTCCTGGGTGCCAAATTTCATCACAATATAGCTGTCATCCGCCCATACGGAATTCATCAGCGCATTGTAAATGGTATTGTAATCAAAGGTCTCGTAATACATTTGATTCAGCTTGTAATAATTGTAACTGTCATCCGTGCAGGCCGGCAGCGGGACACTCACCTCCGGAATGTGGGTGCGGTAGATCTCCGCATCGGTGCAGCACAGATAGTTGTAGTTCATGGCCGAGACGCTGGAATCGCTCTCTATCTGCCCCACAAACACCGGATCTCCCCAAGTGACATCCACATGATAGTAGTTATCGCCGATTCTCACCAGATTCCATCCGTGGTCTCCTCCATCTGTGGTGGACCCGGTCACATAGGTACAGAACATCCCCATGCGGTGAAGAATATACTGGAATGCCTTGGAATACCCGGCACACACAGAACTATGGTTCAGCAGCGCGCTCTGGATGTTCTGGTTGTCCGGACTGTTGCTGTTATAGTCCGTGGTGTTGATCAGGTACTCATAGACAAACTTGATTTTCTCGTAATCTGAGGCGTCCGGACTAATCTGATTGATACACTCATCCGCCGCCGCCTCAATCTGGGACAGCAGATAGTCCCGGCTGTCCCGGTCCACGGTAGTGGACAGCTGATAGCTCACCACCTCGCCGCTGAGGGCCGACTCGCTGATCTGCGCGCTGGTGCCAATCCAGAAGAATTCCGGATGATCCGCCAGCAGGGCATAATAGGCGGTCCAGAACTGATCCGCGCTTACCCTGGCATAAAGGTCTCCCGAATCCTCATAGTTTTTGATCCTGTCGTGGAGCTCCCGGTAAATTTCATTCAACTCGCTGGGAATCTGGTTAAAATAGTATTCCTCAATTCCTCCGTGGTCCCACCAGGTGTCTCCCAGCTGGTAATAAGGGCTCTCCGCCACACCGGCCCGCACCGCGGCTGCCTCCATCATTCCGCAGCCGCACAGGCTAAATGCCAGCGCGGTCAAAAGCACAGCCGGCAGCAGTCTTCTCTTCTTTTTTGTCACGTCTCTATCTCCCCATCTGTCCTGCGCTATCGCTCCCACTTGTCGCACAGCTTATTAATCTCATCCGTAAATTTCTTCAGATCCTTGTTGGCTCCTCCCTCGTTTTTGCGGATCACGCCCATCAGCCTCTGGCCAGCCTCAAGCAGCTTGGCGAATATACCGGACGCCCTGGCGGCCGGAGCTTCCGCTTTCTCTTCCTTCTTTACCGGAATGGGTTTTGTCTCCAGCACATATTTTCCTCTGGCTAAGTCAAATACGGACCCTGAATAGGGTGCGGTGGCGTTCAGGCCCAGTTCATTCACCAGCCGGTTCTTAAACAGCTCACACACCAGATCGTCCCCGTGGGTTACAAACACCATACCGGGCTTATCCTTCAGCGCCATGATCCACCGCATCAGCCCCTTGTTGTCCGCATGGCCGCTCACTCCCGGCAGGCGGCAGATCTCCGCCTTCACCTCGATCTCCTCCCCGAAGAGCTTCACATGGTCCGCGCCCTCCAGCAGGCTGCGCCCCAGCGTTCCCACCGCCTGGTATCCCACAAACAGTACCGTACATTCCGGTCTCCACAGATTGTGTTTCAGATGATGCTTAATCCGTCCGGCTTCGCACATACCGCTGGCGGATATAATCACCTTCGGCTTCGGGTCAAAGTTAATGTTTTTCGAATCCTCGCTGGTCACGGAGGTTTTCAGCCCCGCGAAGCCGATGGGATTCACCCCTCTGGCCAGCAGCTCCTTGGCCTCCTGGTCAAAATCCTGATACATCCGTTTCCGGAAGATGTTGGTGGCTTCAATGGCCAGCGGACTGTCCACCCAGACCTCAAAGCCGTCATGGTTCTTCACCATGCCATCTTCCTTGATCTTCCGGATAAAATACAGCATCTCCTGGGTTCTGCCCACCGCAAAGGAGGGAATCACCACATTGCCGCCCCGGTCAAAGGTTCTCTGTATGACCTTAGCCAGCTCCACCGCATAGTCTGCAGGCTGTTCATGGCTGCGGTCTCCATAGGTGGATTCCATCACCACATAATCCGCCTCCGTGGGATACACCGGATCGCAGATCAGCGGCTGATTCAGGTTGCCGATGTCTCCGGAGAACAGCAGTTTCTTTTTCACTCCCTGCTCCTCGATCCATATCTCGATGGAGGCGGAACCCAGCAGATGGCCCGCATCCGTAAAGCGCACCTTTATGCCCGGCGCGATGATCTTCTCCGCCTGGTAGTCCAGTCCCACGAAGCAGCGAATCGCCCCCTGGGCGTCATCTGTATTGTAGAGGGGCTCCACCAGCGGTTTGCCCGCTCTCGTGGCCTTCCTGTTTTTCCACTCCGCCTCAAACATCTGAATATGGGCGCTGTCCATCAGCATAATCTGACAGAGCTGAGCCGTTCCCGGCGTGGAAAAAATCTGTCCCCGGAATCCTTCCTTGTAAAGCAGCGGCAGCTTTCCGGAGTGATCCATATGGGCATGGGTCAGAAGCACCATATCAATCTGGCCGGCTTTTACGGGCAGCGGCTGGTTTTCAAACAAATCCTGGCCCTGTTCCATTCCACAGTCAATGAGAATTTTCTTATCACAGGCTTCCAGGTAATAACAGCTTCCCGTCCCCTGGTGTGTTGCTCGTAAAAATGTTA
>ERZ1090878.1644-NODE-1649-length-10371-cov-8.110702_pt1 | contig 10371 bp, 8 predicted proteins | sample MGYA00478473_ERZ1090878 | MGnify/ENA primary metagenome ERZ1090878 (study PRJEB33644, sample SAMEA5815720) | chicken gut metagenome | biome: Chicken; feature: Gastrointestinal Tract; material: Caecum | place: Ireland | collected 2019-01-01 | study: A study of the... | reverse complement strand
TATCCCCTTCTCTTCTGGGATTTGGCTGCATGCGATTTCCTGTAAATCCAGATGGCTCCATCTGTGAAGCCCAAGCAGAAGAAATGCTGGATACCGCCATCAAAGCCGGGGTAACTTATATAGACACTGCTTACCCCTATCACAACGGAGACAGCGAGCCTTTCGTTGGAAAAGCTTTAAAAAAATATGACCGCAAGAGCTTCTTTCTTGCCACCAAGCTTCCCACGTGGGATGTAAATTCTTTAGATGACGCCAAAAGAATCTTTCATGAGCAGCTGGAACGTCTACAGACTGAATACATAGATTTCTATCTTCTCCACTGTCTGGATAAAGAAAAATGGGAAAAAACCTTAAAGCTGGAGCTGATCCCCTATATGGAAGAACTCCAGAAACAGGGAAAGATCCGTTTCTTCGGATTTTCTTTCCATGACGACTTTGAAACTTTTAAGACTATCCTCACTTACCGGAACTGGGATTTCTGCCAGATCCAGTATAATTATGCAGATACGGACATCCAGGCAGGAGACAGAGGTTATGACCTGGCGGAAGAGCTGGGAATCCCCATGGTGATTATGGAGCCTGTAAAAGGAGGCTCTCTGGCTTCTCTTCCCGATGAAGTGACCGCCCCCTTTAAAGACTATAATCCTGAGGCAAGCACCGCTTCCTGGGCTCTGCGCTGGGTGGCAAGCAAGCCTAATGTAAAAGTGGTATTAAGCGGAATGTCCACGCCGGAACAGGTAGCGGATAATCTCCAGACCTTCCAGAACTTCCGTCCCCTTTCTCTGAAAGAAAAAGAACTGGTTGCAGAGGTCTCCCAGCTGATCAAACAGCGGACCAGAAACGGCTGTACCGGCTGCGCCTACTGCATGCCCTGTCCTTTTGGGGTAAATATCCCTCAGAACTTCCATATCTGGAATGAACTGGGCATGTATGGAAATAAAGGGAAAGCAAAACAGGCTTATTTCGAAAATCTGTCAGAGAAGGAACGGGCGGATCAGTGCCATGAATGCGGAAAATGTGAAGAAGTCTGTCCTCAGGGTCTTTCTATCCGAGAAAATCTGAAAGAAGTCTCCAGAGAAATGGATGCTTTAAAGTAAAACATCAAACAAAAAGAAAGCCCGTGGGCCTAAGCTCATGAGCTTTCTTTTTATACCGCAATTTATTTTGTTTCCAGATCAAATCCGAAATATCTCACTGCGTTATTATAGGAAATGCCTTTTACGATCTTTTCCAGGTTCTTCATATCTTTCGGGTATTCTCCGTTCTCTACCCAGCCGCCGATCAGCTCGCACATGATCCTTCTGAAATATTCATGTCTTGGATAGGAAAGAAAACTTCTGGAATCTGTCAGCATTCCGATAAAATTACCCAGCAGTCCCAGGTTTGCCAGAGAAGTCATCTGTTTCATCATACCTGTCTTGTTGTCATTAAACCACCATGCAGATCCCTGCTGTATCTTTCCGATTGCATCGCTGTTCTGGAAACAGCCGATGATAGTGCCGATGGCTTCGTCATCTGCCGGGTTCAGACTATAAATAATAGTCTTAGGCAGCTTGCCCGTATCATTTACCGCATTCAGGAAATCTGCCAGCTGATCTGCAGGAGTATAATTGCTGATACAGTCAAATCCTGTATCCGGACCAAGTTTTGCAAACATGGCCTTATTGTTATCTCTCTTGCATCCATAGTGAAGCTGCATTACCCAGCCTTTTTCCGCATATTCAGGAGCCAGGAAAAGCATGAAAGCAGTTTTAAATTTGGCAGCGTCTTCTTTAGAAACCGCATCTCCGGCCAGCGCTCCCTGGAAGATCTTCTCCACTTCTTCCTCGGAAGCCGGGGCATACATCACATAATCCAGACCATGATCGGAAACCAGACAGCCCATGCTGTGGAAGAATTCCATTCTCTTTTTCAACGCTTCTTTCAGATCCGCGAAAGTCTTGATCTGTGTGCCGGAAACTTCTGCGAGTTTCTGAATATAGGCCTGATATCCAGGTTTTTCCAGATTCATGGCCTTATCGGGTCTCCATGCAGGAAGGACCTGAACATCAAAAGTCTCATCCTCTTTGATAACCTTATGCCATTTCAGATCATCTACAGGATCATCTGTAGTGCACAACAGTGTAACATTAGACTGTTTGATCAGATTTCTGGCGCTCATAGAATCTTCCTGAAGCTTTGCATTGCAGAGATTCCATACTTCTTCTGCGGTTTCGCTGTTCAGGACTCCGGTATAGCCAAAGAATCTCTGAAGTTCCAGATGACTCCAGTGGAACAGAGGGTTACCGATGGCTTTTTCCAGGGTTTCTGCCCATTTCTGGAACTTTTCTCTGTCCGGAGCATCGCCTGTGATATAGTATTCCTCTACTCCGTTGGAACGCATCTGACGCCATTTATAGTGGTCTCCTCCCAGCCATACCTGAGTAATGTTCTCAAACTTTCTGTCCTCCGCAATCTCCTGAGGACTGATATGGCAGTGATAATCCAGAATAGGAACCTTAGCGGCAAAATCGTGATACAATTCTCTAGCAGTGTCTGTACTCAGTAAAAAATCCTTATCCATAAATGGTTTCATAATATAAACCTCCTTTTATAGTAATTTACTAAATCTTTCTGTATTTTGTCAACTGCTACTGCAATTATTACCAAAATTTCTAAAGAAAGTTAGTATTGCTCCTAAACCGTCCCACATTTCATGGAATAAAGCGCTGAAAAATCAGACATATCCCATAAGACTGGGCAGCCATAAGCTGAGCTGAGGAATATAGGTCACCAGCATCAATACAATGAATATAGCCAGGAAGTACCAGAGAAGCTGGCGGAATACCGTTTCGATCTTGACCTTTCCTACTTTTACGCCCACAAACAGTGTGGTTCCTACAGGAGGTGTGATGGTTCCGATACACAGATTGAAGATCATCATAATGCCAAAATGGATCGTATTCATTCCTAAGGCGGTACACACCGGCAGGAAAATCGGTGTAAAGATCAGGCAGGCAGGTGTCATATCCATGAAGGTACCTACGATCAGCAGGATAATGTTGATGATAAACAGGATCACAAACTTATTGTCGCTGATAGACAAAAGTCCGTTGGAAACCAATGAAGGAATATTGGTAAAGGCCATAACCCAGGACATAATGCTGGAAACACCGATCAGAAAGATAATAATGCCGGTCATCTCCGCGCTTTCTTTGAGGATCTGTGGGATTTCTTTCAGCTTAATGGATTTGTAGCCGAATAAAGACAGCAGAAGACTGTATACCACCGCTACTACAGATCCCTCTGTCGCCGTAAAAATCCCGCGGATAATGCCGCCTATAACGATAATGATCAGCAGCAGGCAGGGGATCGCCTGGATCAAAACATTGATTTTTTCTTTTCTTGTAAATTTGCTGGTGCTTCTGTAACCTCTCTTCTTTGCGATAAAATAGATCACCACCATACAGGCCAGCCCCCAGAGAATACCAGGAATATAACCGGCCATAAAAAGAGCCGCCACGGAAGTTCCTCCGCTGACCAGGGAGAAGGTGATCATTACATTGCTTGGAGGGATCAAAAGTCCTGTAGGCGCTGTAGCAATATTGGCGGCAGCGGAAAAATTCGGATCATAGCCTTCATCCTTTTCAATAGGACCGATGATAGACCCCATAGCAGAAGCCGCCGCTGTACCGGAACCTGAAATAGCTCCAAAAAGCATGTTTGCCACAACATTTGTATGGGCCAGCGCTCCGGGAGCACGGCCGGTAACTAATTTTGCAAGGTTGATCAGGCGGACTGCGATACCGCCCTTATTCATAATATTACCTGCCAGGATAAAGAAAGGTATTGCCAGCAGGCTGAACACAGATATGCCGGAAAAAATTCTCTGGGCTCCTGTCAGAACTGCAACGCTGGTATCCATAACAGGCAGGATTGCACAAATGGAAGAAATTCCAAGGGCAACTGCGATAGGCACTCCGGCGATCAGCATGATCACCAGAAGTACCAGAATAATTAAACCTGAAAGTAATGCTGTACTCATATTTTATCTCCTTTCCTATTCTTCCTCTGTCGGCCTGCGGTCAATTCCCATTGCCAGGTCGATGATATTCAGGACCGAATAAATTGCGATCAGAACACCGGAAAGGGGAACCACAATATATACTACGCCCATTGGTATACCTAAAGAGGCAGTAACCTGGGTCATGGAAAGCTGCATAATGGTATAGCCGCCCCATACCATAACGCTGACAGAAAATGCCATGATCATCAGCTCAATGATGATCTCCAGGATTTTCTTTGGAACACCTGTCAGCTTATCTGCAATAAATCCCATACGCATATGATCTCTTTTGCCGAATACCAGTGCGGAAGATAACAGAGCCATCCAGGAAAAACTGTAGGTCAGCAGCTCTTCGGAAACTGTACTTGGACTATTAAAAAAGTAACGTACCACGATCTGGTAAGTGCCTACCACTACCATAAGAGCAAAAACAATGGCGCAGGCAGAGCTTAAAATAATGTCGATCACTTTTCTGATTTTTTCTAATACTTTCATAATCATTCTGCCTCCCCATCTGTATATTTTGCATTGACTTCCTGGATATGGTCATAGATATCACGGATATTTTCATTATCTTCCAGCATATCCTCCTGGACACCGGAAACTTTATCTTTAAAAGCCTGGATATCCACATCTATGAATTCTACACCCATGTCTTCTTCCGCTATTCTTTTAGCCTCTTCTACCTGGCCGTCCCATTCTTCCAGCTCTACCTCAGTGGAAAGCCTGGCTGCTTCTTCAAATACTTCTCTCTCTTCATCACTTAAGCTGTTCAGGAACTTCAGATTTCCGATCAGCATATCCGGAACCATCTGATGTTTGTTGTAAGAAAAGTATTTTGCAACTTCTCCATGTTTATTATTGGTCAATGCCAGTTCGTTATTTTCAGCGCCGTCAATACCCCCCTGCTGGATAGCTGTGTAAACTTCACCAAAGCTCATAGGAGAAGCGGCAGCGCCAAAGGCTTCCATCATCTGTACGCTGGCCGGGCTCTGCTGTACACGGATCTTCAGCCCCTTCAGATCATCCGGCGTATAAATAGGGGTCTTTGCATAAAAATTCCTGGTACCCGCATTATACCAGGTAAGCACACGGAATCCGGCTTCGTCAGTGGACTCGTAGATCTGATTCATATAGTCTGTATCGTTCATAACTTCATGGTAAGCGTCCTCAGAGGTAAACAGATAAGGCATACTGAAAATCTCATACACATCTGCAAAAGTTTCCAAATTCGCAGTACCTGCCACAACAAAATCAATTGCCCCTGTCTGGGTCAGCTCAATGGCTCTCTGAGCGGCCCCAAGAATCTCATTTGGGAAAATCTGTACTTCATACTTATCTCCCAGCTTTTCCTCGACATATTCCTTGAATTTCAAAAGTTCGATATGTTCCGGATGAGTCTCGGACTGTGCATGAGAGATACGAATGATTCTTTTTCCTCCGGTGACGGAAGAACAGCCGCTCATGCCAAGCATCGTGACAGCGCCCATAGTAACGCATAAGGCTGCGGCTAAAATTCTTTTTAAACCTTTCATGATCTTTTTCCTTCCATATATTAAAAATTTGTAGTACGGCGCTTAACAAGACGGCAGGGAACCACCTTTTTATGTCTGACAGGACGTCCCTTAAGCAGAGCCATCATAGAATCTACTGCTGTTTTGCAAAGCGTCTCGCTCCGGCTGTCTATAGAAGACAGCTCCGGTTCGCAGCAAATGGACAGTTCCGAATTATTAAAGCCTATAATACTGATATCGCCGGGAACAGATAATTTCTTTTTCCTGGCATACTTTAAAGCTCCTATTGCTAATCCGTCATCTGTAGCTGCCACAGCATCAAACTCCAAATCTTTTTTCTCCAGAAGCATATCCCGGACTGTCAGAATTTTATTCTGAACGAAGATCTTTCTATCTTCTGTTACAGAAATACCATTGTCTTTCAGGGCATCTTCATAACCGCGCATTTTTTCCATTGTACTGTAAGAATTGGAGTCGTACAGAAAAAGAATACCTTTTTTCCCTGTCTCGGTAAGTGCGGAAACCGCATCATATACCGCCTGGTAATTATCAGAAAGTACACAATAGACTCCCGGACAGCGGACGTAACCATTGATCAGAAAAACCGGTATTGTATCCGCAGCCTCCCGGACATAGTCCACATCTTCTCCACTGCCATTTCCGGCATAATGAGAACCGACCAGGAAAAGAGCATCTATCCGCTTCTGGAGTATTAAATGTACTGCCGCAGCTTTGTCTTCATATTCATAACCGCTGCAGTATAAAATACAGTCATACCCATAGCTGCGCAGCCTTTTTTCCAAATAGGCCACTGATCCTGCCATGTAATCATCAGATACGTCCGGGCATACGATCCCTACCGTTTTCATGGAATTCAATCCCAGACCTCTCGCAAATACATTGGGGGTATAATGATTCGCTTCCATAACAGCTCTTACTTTCATCTTTGTTTTTTCACTGACCTTCGGGCTGTCATTCACGACTCTTGAAACAGTAGCGATAGATACTCCTGCTAATTCTGCAATATCATAAATGTTCATGTATTCTTTCCCTCCCTTTGCTGCTTTGTTTATGTAAGCACTTACATTTCTTTTATTTCCGTTATTTCAGGAGGAAAATAGAAATATGGAAAAATTCATTAAAATCCATCCAAAGGATAATGTGGCCGTAGCTCTTACCCCTTTGCCGGCGAAAACCACTGTATTCATTGACGGACAGGAACTCCTTCTTTCAGAGGATATTCCCCAGGGACATAAGTTCGCTCTTTCAGATCTTGGTCCCGGAGAGCCTGTCATAAAATATGGCCATCCCATCGGTCTCACAAAAGAAACGGTCAAGGCAGGGGCCTGGATCCATGTTCACAACATGAAGACAGCTCTGGGTGATCTTCTTACTTATACTTATGACAGGCAGGCAAGCCCCCTCTCTCCCACCGAAGAATGTTTCTTTCAGGGATATAAAAGAGAAGACGGGCGGGCAGGCGTGAGAAATGAGATCTGGATCATTCCCACAGTAGGCTGTGTTAATAACGTGGCGCAAGCCATAGAAAGAGGATCTCAGTCTCTCGTACAGGGAAACATTGATGCTATCGCTGCTTTTCCCCATCCTTACGGCTGTTCGCAAATGGGAGATGATCAGGAAAACACCAGAAAAATCCTGGCGGATCTGATCCGGCATCCTAATGCGGGAGGAGTCCTTGTCCTGGGACTGGGCTGTGAAAACAGCAATATAGAAGTCCTGAAAAGCTATATCGGATCTTATGATGACAAAAGGATTAAATTTCTATCCTGCCAGGATTCCGAAGATGAAATTTCAGAAGGCATTCATCTGATCAGGGAACTGGCCGACTATGTCTCTGGCTTGGAACGGGAACCTGTAAGTTGTGATCAGCTGATCATTGGCATGAAATGCGGAGGTTCAGACGGACTTTCAGGAATCACTGCCAATCCTGTAGTAGGCGGTTTTTCAGATCTTCTGGTCTCTAAAGGCGGCACTACTATCCTTACAGAGGTCCCGGAAATGTTCGGTGCAGAGACTCTTCTTATGAACCGCTGTGAAAACAAGGAGCTTTTTGAGAAAACCGTAGACCTTATCAATGATTTTAAAAATTATTTTAAGAGTCACAACCAGACAATCTATGAAAATCCCTCTCCAGGAAATAAAAAAGGGGGAATCTCCACTCTGGAGGATAAGTCCCTGGGATGCACCCAGAAATCTGGAAGCGCCCCTGTACGTGGTGTTCTTTCATATGGAGAACAGGTAAAGGAAAAAGGACTGAATCTTCTGAGCGCTCCGGGAAATGATCTTGTAGCCTCTACTGCTCTGGCAGCTTCAGGTGCCCAAATCGTCCTGTTTACAACAGGACGAGGCACTCCCTTTGCTTCCCCGGTTCCCACAGTAAAGATTTCCAGTAATTCAGCTCTCTTTCATAAAAAAGAAAACTGGATTGATTTTAACTGCGGATCTATGGTAGATGGGAAAGAACTGTCTGAACTTTCTGCAGAACTGTTTGAATATGTAATAGCGGTTGCCTCCGGAGAAAAGGTAAAATCCGAAAAAGCAGGCTTTCACGATATGGCTATCTTTAAACAGGGTGTGACTCTCTGACCGGAGGTCTGTGCTTACGATATCTATCCGAAAAATAAAAGGAGATTTATATCATGAAAAAATTATGTTATCAAACATTAAAAGACCAGGGATACGAAGGGTATCTGCTGGAGAACGCACCGGAACGGGTCCTTCAGTTTGGAGAAGGAAACTTTCTGCGGGCTTTTGTAGATTATTTTATTGACATGATGAATGAGAAAGCCGGCTTTAACAGTAAAGTTGTACTGGTTCAGCCTATCGCCAATCACACCGGTTTCAGTCTGGCTGACGTAATCAACGAACAGGACGGTCTCTATACCTTGTATTTAAGAGGTTTTGAAAACGGCCGGAAAGTCAATGACAAAAGGATTATTTCCTGTGTCAGCCGCTGTCTGAATGTACATAGTGATTATGAGCAGGTAATGGCCTGTGCCAAGAATCCGGATCTGCGCTTTATTGCCTGCAATACCACAGAAGCAGGCATTGCCTATGATCCTTCCTGTGAATTTACCCAGACCCCTCCATCAAGCTATCCCGCAAAGCTGACCCAGTTCTTATACCGCCGCTATCAGGCTTTTGGTCAGGAAACCGGCAAAGGATTTATCATCCTGGCTTGTGAACTGATTGATGATAATGGAAAAGAACTGGAAAAATGTGTGCTGAAGTATGCAAAACAATGGGAGCTGGGAGAAGATTTTATTCACTGGATTGAAAAAGAAAATATCTTCTGTTCCACCCTGGTAGACCGGATCGTTACCGGCTATCCCCGGGCAGAAGCTGCCGCCATCAACGAGGCAAACGGATATGAGGATAATCTCATCGATACGGGAGAAATCTTTGGTTTCTGGGTCATTGAAGGACCTCAATCCTTAAAAGAAGAACTTCCCTTTGCCCAGGCAGGACTTCCTGTTCTGATCACAGACAACCACAAGCCTTATAAGCAAAGAAAGGTCCGTATCCTGAACGGCGCTCATACCTCCATGGTCCTTGGCGCTTATCTGGCAGGCCAGGATATTGTAAGAGACTGCATGCATGATGATACCATCTTAAAATTTATGAATAAGACCATCTATGACGAGATCATCCCCACCCTGTCTCTTCCTAAAGAAGACTGTATGGATTTTGCCGCCGCTGTTACGGAGCGTTTCAAAAATCCATTCATTGACCATGCCCTCCTCTCTATTTCTTTAAATTCAACTTCCAAATGGAGAGCACGGGTTATGCCTTCTCTTGAAGGATATGTAGAAAAATTCCATAAACTTCCAAAATGTATTACTGCTTCCTTTGCTTTTTACATTCAGTTCTATCATCTGGGCAGAGAGCTGACAGATGAAGGCCTCACTGCAGTACGTCCAAATGGCGGAAGCTATGTTATTTCAGACGACCGCTCTGTTCTGGAATTTTACTATCAGCACAGAGACAGCAGCGTCAAAGATCTGGTACACGCTGTCTGCACCAACAAAGATTTCTGGGGACGAGATCTCACAGAGATTCCTGGTTTTGAAGAAGCAGTAATCAGTATCCTGGAGGATATTCAGGCAACAGGTACTTACGAAGAGATGAAAAAATGCTTATAATTCTTCCCGCCTTTTCTTCTGAAAAGAAAAATGCTAAAATAAAACAAAAGAATCAGAAGAAAAGAGGTAGAAGACCATGAATGTACGAATGGCTCAGGAAAAAGATATAGAAAGGATCCACAGTCTGCTGGCGCAGGTGGCTATGGTCCATCACAAAGGCAGACCGGATTTATTTAAGCCGGGGAAAAGCAAATATACTGATGAAGAGTTAAAGGCTCTCTTAAAGGACGGCAGCCGTCCTATACTGGCGGCGGTAGATGAAAATGACCGTATGTTGGGATATGCTTTCTGCATTTTCCGGCAGTATAAAGATCACAATATTATGACAGACATTAAGACTCTGTATATCGATGATCTCTGCGTGGACGAGACTATGCGTGGAAAACATATCGGAAAACTGCTGTATAACGCTGCTCTGGACTTTGCCAGAGAGCATGGCTGCTACAATCTGACCCTGAATGTATGGAGCTGCAATGAAAGTGCCATGAAATTCTATGAATCCTGCGGTCTGAAGCCTCAGAAGGTAGGAATGGAAGTTATCCTTTAGGAAAATTCTTCCGTCTGATATAAAGAAGGGGGGGGGGATAGAAACACTATACAAAAATATTACGAGTGAGTTATGAGCAGACAACGAAATTATGAAGATAAA
>ERZ1090878.1636-NODE-1641-length-10394-cov-5.882774_pt1 | contig 10394 bp, 6 predicted proteins | sample MGYA00478473_ERZ1090878 | MGnify/ENA primary metagenome ERZ1090878 (study PRJEB33644, sample SAMEA5815720) | chicken gut metagenome | biome: Chicken; feature: Gastrointestinal Tract; material: Caecum | place: Ireland | collected 2019-01-01 | study: A study of the... | reverse complement strand
ATATCAGACGGGTGTGCCTGTCGAATTTGCGGAAATACTCGGCGGCCGCCATGCCGTCGGTACCGGGCATGAGGATATCCATGAACACAAGGTCAGCCATCAGCTTGCGCTCCGCCATGAAGTCGTTGGCATTGTCGAAGCGCACGATCTGAAACTCCACACCGTGACTCTCCGAAAATTTATTCAGGCAGTCGGTGAGATGTTTTGCATCCTCGTTGTTGTCCTCCACTATTACGACGCGCATTAAAATTCCGTCCCTTGCGTTCTTTTCAAGTACCATTATAGCACATTCCTCCGTCCATGAAAACTAAATTCTGCACAAGAGCCCGCAATTACTTGCGGGCTCCCTGCACAGTTTTTTGCAAAATTGCCTTATATTGCCTTATTCCGTAACATCTTCGGACGATCCGCCGCTGCTCCCGGCCCAGTCTTCAAGCGGAAGATCTGTTACCTGATATGTGGCGCCGTCTGCTACATATGTGCCCGTAGCCGCATCAGGATCAGCGCTGGAAACCACGTTGGGCGGAGTCTGATTAGTGCCGTAAGCATTAAATGTGCCGTAAACTTCCACGCGGTAATTATTCTGCGCTCCGTCCCATGTCCCGTAAGCCGCAACAAAACCCACACTGTTGAGCGTTGCGTTTACGCCGATATACAGGCTGTCGCCAGCGGTATTCATACTGAACGCAGGATTTGCCGCCTGCTTGTTTTCCAATGTAACAGTACCGCTGTAAAGTTTCCAGTCCATACCGTTGTAGTCACTGTCGCTGAACTTGTTGGTTTCAACGCCGTTTACCGCGCCGTCTACAAGTATATAAAGTTCAGGCGCAACGGAGCCGTCCTCCGCACCAAACGTAAGGTTTGCCACCTTAAATGTGCAGGTAGTGCTTACGTCCGACAAAATCACAAGATTATCGAGAGTTGATATAAATTCGTTGGTCACGGTAAGTTTACCCGCACCGCGAATAGTGACAGATACATTGTTGTGTCCCCGATCTATACTTGCATTGAACGACGGTATAGTCACGTCCTCAGCGACTTCCATAACAACATTGTTATTGAACGTGGTAATGTTCAGCCCGTCCGCATAGACGCCGCCTTCACCCGTATTTTCTGCATTCAGAGTTATCACAAATTCGGCATCCATATTGCCCTTTGTTACGCCATACTCTATGCCGTAACCGGCGAACTGCTCATCGTAGCATGCATAAGGCGAATCAAAAGCCTGTCCGTTTATCGTTACCTTTCGATCGCCGTAAACTTCCACACGCTCTTCGTGTTCACAGACGCAAATTTGGTAGAAAGTACCGTTGGCGCCGTCGACGCCCGCCTCGTACCGCGAAGAGGTGTAGTTGTGACCTACGTTAATGCTGTAAGCCGTCTCGTGCCCGTCGTAAGTTACCTTGACGGACTGTTCGCCGGTGAGCGAACCGAGATCTTCGATCGCCTGCACTTCAAAGCCATCGACGGCTACCTGCCTGCCGCTTGCATATACCTCGTAGACCGCAAGCCCGTCGGACGAGAAGGTCTCGCCGTGCAAAAACTGCGTCTTTGCGCCGGAAGCGTCCGCCCGTATGCCCGTAACAGAGTCGTCGGAAACGGTTATCTCTATGTCGAACACCTTACTGTCGTACAGCACGCGGACTTTGAGAGTGCCCGCCTCGAGTTCTTTACCATCGCTGTTGAGATTTTCGCGCGTTTCGGCATCGTAGAACTGTATCGTGCCATCGGCAATGTTTTCGGCGGTGGCAACTATATTGTCGTTCCGGCCATCGGTGAGGGTATAATTTATGGTGATGCCTGTGCCGTCGAATACGCTGCCCGCGATAAACTGCTTATCTTCGGGGACAGTAACTTTGATTATCTCCTTAGTTTCCGTCCAGCCCATGAACTTGGCGTGCCATTCGTTGCTGCTCACCTTGAAGCGAATTGCCTCCACGTCCTTTTCGTCGTCGCCCGGCTCCACGAATAGCGCGCCGTTGTCATCGCTCCAGATATCGTTGAGCACTGCCTCGGATATGCCCTCGCTTGCAAATTCGCTCTTCCAGCCGGGCATGGTATAACTGAATTCAAGGCCGAACATTTTATAGCCTTCCCCGTCGCTGTACAGGTACATGCCGCTCATCGTGGCGCTTTCTTCATTGCTGCCGCCGCCCGTGCGGTCGCTTATATACAGAGTGAGGCTTGCGTCGTCGGCTTTTGAATTGGTAAACTCTATGACATCCCTTTCTTCGTCTGCGACATCGGGAACCACGGCTATCTGATATCCGGCCTGCTTGCCGCCGTAAGTTACCGTGGCCTGCTTTACGCCCGCGGCGGATATGTCGGCGACTACATCAAAGCCGCTATAGATAAGCGATTCGGAACCGTCGGTATAGTGCGCGGTAACTTCGAGGCCGTCGTAACCGAACGTACCGCCCGCCGTGAACAGCGTCTGCACCCCGGAGGCGTCTACGGTGATGCTCTCCAGCGCCATTGTGCGCAGATCTTTAAGGTAGAGCGTCCCTTCGCCCTGCAGCGAAAGCGTTGCCCTGCCTTCGTCAAAATTGACTCCGTCAACTCTTATAGTCTGCCAGCCGTCCGCAAGGGTGCCCGTGCCGCTGTATAGCTCGCTGCCGCCCTGCATTATCTTATAGCCGTCGCTGCCGCCGTACCATGCCTCGGCAATGAGGGTGGCCTCGCCTGAAGCGCCCTCCACCTCGATTTCCGATTCTACGGCGGATATATCGTATTCGGCGGTGAGCGGAGCGGGGCTCGATTGCAGCGAAATATCGAACTGCACGCTGCCCGTGCCCGCACCCGCAGTGTTTTCGTAAGTTATGAACATATGGTATGTGACTCTGCCCTCGCCCATGTTGCCTTCGATATACCCCGCATCTTCCAGCGCAACATGGTTCCACTCTGTGGGTGTGCCGTCCGTCTCCTCTTCGTTGAGAGCAAAGCAGGTGACGTACACGTTGCCGAGCAGCGCGGCAGAGTTCTGATATCCGCCGGTGAGCAGTTCCAGCCCGTAGAATATGGGGCTCTGTTCCTCGCGCGAGACGTTGAACTTGGCCTGGGCAATACATGCGGGATTCTGCGCGGCAAGCTCCGTTGCCTGCGCATAAGTTTCCGGCGCAAACTGTTCGCCCGTCAGCGGCGTAAGATCTGCGCTGAATATTGCAGAGTCCGGCTCGCCCTCGCCTGCCAGGAACATCTGCGCATTGCCGATCTGTAAAGTGTTCTGACTGTTGAGCTGGTGCCTTACATAATAGGCATATACGGCGGTACCTACGCTTGCCGCCACCGACAGCGCACACACCGTTGCCAGCGCAATTATAGTCCTCTTTTTATTCATCTTACCTCTCCTCGCTCTTCAAGTGCCGAAAGCTCGAGCGAAAAGCCGAGCGTCCTGCCCGCATTGGTTATGGGCGAATCCTTTTCCAGCCATATCTGCAGTCCTATCTCGGCGGAGGTCTCCGCCTTAGGACTGGTATACAGCGCCATGCCGTCTGTAAAGTCCGAAGCAATGCCGCCGTTGACAGATACGACCAGCCCCGGGATATCCTGCTGCCCTTCGTCGTAGATCACCTTCAGCACCATGCGCACGGCAGCGTCCGAACTTATCCTGACCGTCGCGCTTTCCACCGCGTCGCCCTCGGCGGGGACCTCGCCCTCTATCGGGTAAAGCTCCGTCTGCGACGTAAAGTACGCCATCTGACTGTCGAAACTCAGCGTTATGGGCTGCTTTTCGCCGTCGCCGCAGCCTGCGGCAAGCCCCAGCGCGCATACGGCAGCAAATGTCAGCGCCGCCAATTTTTTATTCATTCAATGCCGCCTCCTTTCCATGCGGTAAAAACGCCTTTGGCAGGGAGTTTCCTCCCCGCCTCGACATTTCGGCAAAACGATATTGCCCGAACCGTGTTTGCCTGTTTTGGAATTAGTGCCCTTATTCCCCAGCAACCGTAAGCAATACGGAGAGGGTAACTGTATTATATTCGGGCGCGCTCTCCCTTTCGTTCATCGTTACGGTAATGATGATAGAACCGTCTTCAACGGCGCCGTTTTCCGGAACTGCTTCCGTCTGCATTGCCGTTACGGTAAAGTCACTATCCACATTGCTCTCGCTTTCGTCTTTAAGTTCCCAGCTTATCGTAACATCGTCGGCGGTATGGCCGGTGAGGTCGATATTGTAGGTAAAAGTCGCGCTGTCCCCCGGATAGAGCGGCGTTTCATAATTATTGCCGCCGCTTATAACTACGGTGTCGACTTCCTTGCCTACGGTAAGGGTGTTTTCAGCATTGAGCTGACGATTGGTGTACACCGCAAGAGCTGTGACGCCTGCTATGGTAGTAACGCACAGCGCCGCCACCGCACCGATAAGTATTTTTTTGGCAGTGGTTGCCTTCATTTAATTTTCCTCCAGAATCAATAAGTTTTTTGATATTTGAATGATCCGGGCAAGATCAGTTATGCCGTTATAAAGGCGGACTGCCCGCCGGTAATTCCCTCCGGCAACGCTTGAGCCGTATGGCGGGAATTTAGCTGAAACGGGTAATCAAGTTATTCGGCGCCCTGCCAGTCTTCAAGCGCAAGTTCACCGTTATATGCGCCGTTTTCACCCACATAAGTGCCTGCCTGGTCAGACGAGGCGGCTTCGGAATTGTTTTGAGGAGCGCCGCAGCCGTAGGCGTTGAACGTGCCTTCGACCTGCAGGTAGTACTGCGAGCCGCCCCATACGCCGTATGCCGCGCCGAAGTTGACTACGTTTACGGTTGCACCCTCGGCGATATACATGCGGTCGCCGGGTGCACCGAAGTTGACGCCCGAATAAGCGTTCATGTCGTTGTGTACTGTAAGCGTACCGCTGAGCACGCGCACCTGCATGGAACCGTCACTCACGCCGCCTATGCCGTTTGCCTCTGCATTTATATGCACATATACTTCAGGTGTAACGGTGCCGGCCTCGTTGCCGATATTGAAGTTGCGCACCATGAGCGGATTTGTGAATACCATGTCGGCAAGCACGTTGAACGAACCCTTACCCTGATCCACAAAATTTTCCACGGTAAGGCAGCCGGTGCCCTGAACAGTCGTGGAGCCGTTACTGCCGTTTATAGTTATGGTACCAATGGAAGCCTCGCCGCTGACTTCAATTATCTCGTGATGGTCATCCACTGTGGTATAATTGCCCACATGAGCGCCGTCGGCAAGCGAGAGGTTCACTCCTTTGAATATAGCCATGCTTATTGCGTCGACCGAGGAATTTGCCCCGACATTGATTACCGCGACGATTGCGTTTACGCCGTTCGAACCGTCGCCGAAATTTACAGTGCCCACGGCCACATTCTGCGCAATGTTAAGCGTTACCGTGTTGGCTCCGTTGGGCGTTACGTTTACGTTTATCTTTGCCACGCCCTCTTCGATATTCACTATGACGTTATTATTGGCCGTAGCGATATTCAGCCCTTCCGCATAGACGCCGCCCTCGCCAGTGTTTGCCGCATTCAGAGTGATAACAAACTCAGCATCTATTGCGCCCTTGGAGACGTCGTAAGTTACGCCGTATGCCGCGTTCGCCGCGTCATAGCCCGTTGCAGGCAGGAAGTCGGTGCCGTTTATATTTACCTTTCTGTCGCCGTAAACTTCCACCTCTTCGCTGTACCCGCAGGAACTGCAGGTGCGGTGGAACGTACCGTCTTCATCGCGTGAAGAGGTGAAGTTGTGATTTACAGTTATATCGTAGGAGACAGAGAGCTCGCCGTAAGTTACAGTTACTTTATAGGTGCCCGGCGTTTTCATTTGCTCTGCCGTGGGCAGCGTGACGGTATATCCGCCTTCGCCCTCAGGAAGCTGTTTTGCAACGCCGTTTTCATCTATGAGTGTAACAACCAGCCCCTCTGCGGAAGGCGTGTCGCCCTCAGTAAACGTGCGCGTGCCGCCGGAAATTTCAAGGTATGCCGTACCTTCGGTCACCTCGATGGTTATATCGAACACTTTACTGTCGTACATGACGCGCATTTCCAGTTCGCCCACGACGAGATCGTAGTCATCCGCTCTCATGCTTTCGCGCGTTTCGCAGTCGAAGAACTGTATCGTGCCGTCATTTATGTTGGCTTCGGTCGCGGTTATCTGACCCTTCTGACCGTCGGTGAGAGTGTAATCTATAATTATGCCCGTACCGTCGAACGGAAGATTGGCGCTGAACACCTTGTCCTCGGGAATGGTAACTTTATCTATCGAGGCGACTTCCGTCCAGCCGAGTACCTTGGTGTGCCATTCGTTGCCGCTCGCCTTGAAGCGCATTGCCTCCACGCCCTTGGTTTCGTCGCCCAGCTCTACAAACAGCGCGCTGTTATCCTCGCTCCAGAAATCATTGAAGGGGGTTTCATACACGCCTACGGTGTTGAACTGACTCGCCCAACCCGAAGCAACATAGGCGAAATCGAAGTTGAACGACTGATAGCCGCTCGCGTCTTTGTAGATGTATATGCCCTTTGCCGTGGAATCGGTGGTGTTGGTGCTCTTATCGGGCATACGCTCGGTTATGTACAGCGTGAGCGAAGCGTTTTCGTCCCTGCTGACAAATCCGATCGTCATATCCTCGTCGACGTCGGGAATTACGGCAACAGTGTACTGAGCGCTATCTTCGCCGTAAGTTACAGTTACCGTATAGGCGCCCGCACCGCTGAATTCAGGAGCGGTAACGGTATAGCCGCCCTCGCCTTCGGCAAGCCCGGTCTCATCCTCGCCGTCCTTTAAGAATACTTTGAGCCCTGCCGCAGTGAATGCTTCACCCGGCTGGAATTCGCGCTGTACTTCAGTGAGGTCGAGGCGGAGTGCAGATTGCTCCTCCGGAGGAAGGACGCTTTCGCTGATCGTTATTTTGTAATTCGCCGTAACGGTCGTTTCCGATTCGGTGTAGCTTACCTCCACCTGCTTTTCGCCGATGGAGGACATATCGGGAGGGGTTATAGTATAATCGGCGACCTCCTTTGAAGTGTCGTCCGAATATACCGCGCTTACTTTAAGCCCCTGCGCCGAGAACGCCTCGCCGAGGACATACTCCACCTTTACGGCGGAAGTATCCAGCGAGAGGGATTCGAGCTTTACCTCGTCCCCGCCGCCATCACCGCAGCCTGCGAATGCAAATACGCACGCCGCCGCTGCACATGCTGCAGATACTGCAAAAATTCTGAAAATTTTCATATAGGTTGCCCCCTTTTTTTTACGCCGCGGGATATGCAAGCACGCGCACCTGAGTGCTGTCCGCGCCTACAATACCGCCGACGTTGTTTACTGCGTTTGTAAGATGAGAATCATTGTTCGTGGAAAGGGCTATCGCCACCACGTTTGAAAGCGTTACGCCCGGCGAATCGGGCACGGATATGCCGCAATCAAGCACTACTCCGCCGTTCCAGAAGTGAGTATATACGCCCATAGCCGTACCGCTGAACGAGGTGACGTTTTCATCAACGACAAACGAGATCTGCGCTGCACTGCCGCCGTCGCCGCCCGCCGGTATGTCGTAAGCTATTTCGCTCTGGAAGAAAATGACCTTTCCGCCGTTTCCCGCCCAATATACATTGTTTTTGCGGAAGTGTTCGGAGAACAGCCCGTAAAACGTGACGTCGTCGCCGTATACCGCTACGCCCGTATCCGCCATGTTCACATCCCACCCGACGCCCGCAAGCTGATTTGCCTGCTCGCGCCAGCGGTGGCCATGATCGGCGCGCCACGTCCAGATGTTGTCCGCCACTACACCTTCCGCCTCTATGATAAGACAGGTACCGACGCGCGTAGAGGCATCGCTTGCCCCGCCCGCACGGAAGAAACAGTCGGCAAGCAGTATGCGCTGTGCGCCGCTGCCGCCCTGTACTTTGAGCAAAAAGTCGCTGTCGGACGCATCGAACAGCAACCCCGCAACGGTTACGTCTTTCCCGGAGGTTATCATACAGCCCTGCCCGTTTGCGGGCACGAGCGTGGCAAGCCCCGTGCCGAGCACCACCGTGTCGTCATTCTTAACAGAGAGCGGCTCTTCGAGCGTATATATGCCCGGGGTAAAGAACAGGTGCTTGCCCTCTTCGAGCGCCGCATTGAGCGTTCGTGCGCTGTCGCCCTCCCTTGCCACATAGAAGTCAGAAAGGGGTATCACCCTCGCTTCCCCGTCCTCTTCGGGCAGGTACAGCCCGGAGCTGTCAGTCCTTAAAGAAGGCACGAATACGCTGTACTCACCGTTCTCGAATATGAGATAGGGCTTTTCGCGTATGACCGGAACGGTATCGACGACGGTGTTCCATGCGCCGTCCTGCCAGCCGCCAAAGGGCGCACAACCCGCCGCGTTGCCCGCGAACACCATATTCCACAGGCTGCCCTGCCAGCCGCCCCAGCTGCTGTTGCGCGAGAGCCATTGCTGCTGCGAACCAGAATTTACGGTGCCCGTAAAACTTGAATTAGCCATAAATCCGCCGCTGGACGCACCCGTGTGCCACAGATTCGCTCCGCCGGAAACATCTATATCGCGCAGGTAGCACCCCTGCGAAACGGCCCACAATATGTTGCTGCGAAAGCTGAGATTTTCTGCGCCGCGCCAGAAATTTATCAGCGCGTTGGTGTTCCACGTGTCGGTGCATTGCAGCGTGCGCAGGCTCACATCCTCCGCCGACCTGCCCAGGCCGGAAAATGTGGTGTAAAAGCCCGCGGAGAGAGTTATTTCATCGGAATATTCGCCCGGCTTGAAGTAAAAGGCGTAGCGCGCGGAGGTGAAATGCGCCTCCTCCTGCTCCCCGTATGCGTTCTCTATAACGCGGGCGACGTCCCCGGGGTCGTCCGAAGGGGAAAAGATATACACGTTTTCGCCGAACAGTTCAAGTTCGCCGCCTACGAGTTCGCCGCCGAGCACGGCGTCGCCCCTGCGGGCGACTATCCTGTAATAGTCGGTGAATTTATAATCATCGTACTTATACCCCGTGCCGCGCACGTCTTCCGCGATGAGGGCATAGTTCCCGAAGCGGGAGGGCGCCCGATAGATATCGTAGGAGGTCGCGCCCTCCGTTCCGCTCCAGATTATGTTTGCGCCTTCAGTTCCGCCCTGTCCGCCCCCGTCCGGCCTGCAGCCGAACGCAAGGGCAAGACAGAACGTACTTATGAGGGCAAGTGTGAGCAGAATTATCTTTTTCATTTTACTGATAGGTGTTGTATGGCGCAGTGAAATCCAGGATATCCGCAAAGAACAGACTGTCGCCCGAGAGCTGCTTTTCGGCAGTATCGACATTGACCGTCTTCGCCTTACAATAATCCGAAATGTCATAGCCCTGCGCGGCGAGTGAGTCGAGCCCCGCGGAGATGTCGAGCACGAGGTCGGGAGTTTCGTGCTGTGTCCACTTATTCAGTCCGCTGCCGCTCATGTAAGAATACATATTTGCACCCGTCACCGAAAATGTGCCATCCGCGGGAGCCGAGAGCGATACTTCATACTGTCCTTCGCCAGCTTCTGCGCGGGGCAGATAAGTATACGTGCCCGTAAATTCAGCCTCTACCGTAACGGCGGCATCCGCCCATCCGCTGTTGCGCAGATCTATGGTGTATGTATATGTATAGGTATAGTCACGCACGAGCTTTAAGCGTGCATTGATGACATAATCTACGAGAGCACCATCCTGAGCCGCAGGATATACAGTGCTGGTGAGAGTTGCCCTGTCTGCCGCCGGCTGATTGACGATGCAGGCGAGCTGTTCCGAATAATCGAAGTTTCCAGTGAGTGTGCTGTACGACGAGGGGTCAGGTTTTTCCTCCCCGTCTCCGCAGGCGGCAAAGAGCGTTGCCGAACCGCACAGCGCGGCGGCAAAAACAATTATTTTAAGCGCCTTTTTCATTTTTCCGCCTCCTTATGCCCTGTTGTCGAGCACGGCAAAATGCCAGTCTGCACGCGCGCCGCGGAATACGGTGCTTACGTAATTCACAGTCACCGTCACACGCATGTCGCCGCCCCAGTTGGCGTCGTCCACACCGTCCTGTACGGCCCAGTTATTAAGCGCCGCCGAGAGGAAATTGCTCGACCAGCCCTGCAGATAGTATTCAAACCTGTAAGTGGTGACCGTGCCGTCTGCCGCGGTATATACATATGTGCCGCGCGCACGCGATCCTTCGGCATCGCCGTCCTCGGTGTTGCGCTCCGCCTGCTCTATGTACAGAGTAAGCGTTTCCGCACCGCCGGAAACGTTATCGAAAGAAACGTAATGCGACATGCTTTGCATGGGCAATGACATTATACCGCCCTGACCGTTATCTATCAGCGCGAAGCCGGTGCTGACGTTGCCGCACTTTACCTCAAATGCACTGCCCTCGGTCGTGGCGGTGCAGGAGACGGAGTACATCTCCGGTTCGAGCACCACTGTGGTCGTCCAGTCGGGGTG
>ERZ1090878.1635-NODE-1640-length-10394-cov-8.513009_pt1 | contig 10394 bp, 6 predicted proteins | sample MGYA00478473_ERZ1090878 | MGnify/ENA primary metagenome ERZ1090878 (study PRJEB33644, sample SAMEA5815720) | chicken gut metagenome | biome: Chicken; feature: Gastrointestinal Tract; material: Caecum | place: Ireland | collected 2019-01-01 | study: A study of the... | reverse complement strand
AATATGGGCCGCTTGTCACATGTATTCAGAAAAAGCTTGCTTTCCTGCGGATAGTCGCAGAGAAAAGCAAGCTTTTTCTTTATGTAATCAATTTTTTGAGCAGCAGCAAATCCGCAGTATCCAGCTTTTGATCCTGGTTGATATCTGCGGCATCGAATTGGAGACTACTCAAGGTGCTGGCATCTCCACTAGCCACAACCGCGCGCAATATCTGGTAATCATCCTGATTTGGCTGCCCGCTGCCTGTCAGGTCACCGGCAACGACAACGGTACAATATTGCCATTTCCCATTCCAATTTTCCGCAATATAGCCGCCTGTTGGAATCCAGCCCGTCTTGATTGCAACGCCTCCTGCTGTCCAAGCTGTAATTTGAGCGCCGGGCCGCTGATCACCAACCAATTTTTGGTATTTAGAAATCAGTTCTGCAACCGTGGTGCTTTTCTCAAAACGATATACCCCGCAATCAAGCGGAGAGTCCCCGTCGCTCGAAGTGTTTTCTGAAGAAGCAGGCGGTTCAACGCTTGAGGTGGGAATGCTGGAAGATTGCGAGCTGGGGGCATCCATACTCGAAGTTTCTGAACTGGATGATTCCTGGCTGGAAGGCTCATCGCTGGACAGCGCTGGCATACTGCCGGAGGAGCTATCGGAGGATATCGGCTGCTGTACTGCAGGCGTGCTGGCATATGTCGGTTGCCAATTACTCTCGAATGTACAGAGCGACGTATTGGGATCGACACGGTATCCAACCGCTGTTCCGTTTGTATCCGTGTAGACAAAGACGCTGTCCGTCGTAACGCCAAGGGAGAAGTCCTCTTGACCGGCAAGCAAAGGAGCGCCCTCTTCCCCCGTATATTCCTGATACATCTGATAATAGGGCATGTAAGAAGCTAGGTACGCGCCGTCCTGCCGACCGATCAGCATCCATAGTTTCTTCTCCCAGCTACAGGCTCCTAGCAAAGTTCCCTGCACAACCTTCGGCTGTTCCATATTGTCACCGGATAATGTAAATTCCTGTTGCCCGCATTCCAGTTGATAGGACTGCCCCTCCACGGAAGCAATCCATACATCATTGGAATTTGCATGGATAGGCCGTACCAATCCAATCGCCACAACCGCAATGGCCGCACACAACACGCAACTTAGCCAACGTCTGTTCCGAATCATCGGTCAATTTCTCCTTTCAATTGCTGTTCCTATATTTTATCTGTTTTTGCAACAAAAAACAGCAAATGTGGAGATTTTTCACATATAAACTCTATTTTCCGCGCAATTGGCGCCTGTCTACCGGCCAAATACTTGACAGAATATGACTTTATGAAAATGAAATACAAAAATGCGCCTTAATCTGGCCGACAAAAGCCCTTTCAAGGCGCATTTTCCCTACATGGAGAGGAGATCTTTAGGCATCCCGTCTTGCTCCCCGCTATAGAACGAGGACCTGACGTCCATATTTCGGGACAAACAATCTAACAATCGTATTTCTTTATGAATTGGGCGCTTATCTTGCCTTCCCCATTGAAACTCCGAAATAACCGTTTTCGGCTGGCCTGTAGCAAATATCCTGATTGATATGGCGCTCCCTTTTTTTACGATGATGCTGCTGTGGATTTATTTAGCAATTTTTCTACCGCGCAGCGCTGATGCCGTGCTCTATGCGGGTCCTTCAACAGCTTAAACGACAATATCGTATTTCTCAACATTCACGACTGCCCGTCCATCACAGGTAAATACAATTTCCTCCGCATCTTGCGGCGTGCATATTGCAGTCGAGGCCACCTGCTGTCCATCATTGATAAACAGCTCAATCGAATATCGATCCAATATAAACCGCAGTTTCAGATTTCCTGCGCCTTCCGGAACTTTCATTTTTCTCTGGCATACGACATCTTTTGTAACGCCAGAATAGGTGCGGTCTATTTCGAGAATCCGTTTTTTCTTGTTATAGGTAAAATAAGTAGTGTACGTTTCATTATGTGCAAGGTCAATCCGGAATTCATTGAAGTCTTCGTTCTGGATTTCCACGGTTAAATCGATCATACGGCCTCGGATATTTTCCAGTTGTACTTCTCCACAGATTGATTGATTCTGATACGAACATCTATTTTTGCGATAGGCTTCCAATTCTTTTACCGGATATTGATAGAGCTGTCCATCCACATACGCTAACTCTCTTGGTAGAGTCATCATTCCCTGCCAGATCTGCTCGCTTGAAATGATACATGAATCCCATGATTTCATCCATGCAATCATAACCCTGCGGCCATCCGGCAATTCCGTCGTCTGCGGCGCATAAAAATCCAGTCCATAATCTAAAGAGCGCGGCTCTTCCTTCTGAAAGGAATGACTATGATCCTCATAATCACCAACAAAATAAATTGAGTTGTGTCCATTGTGAAATTCATATGCTTTCGCTTTCATATTCTGTGGAGAGCAAATCAGGATATATTTCCCGCCCAGCTTAAAGAAATCAGGGCATTCCCACATTTTCCCGATTTCGCCGCTATCGTCTTTGGCAAGGATCGTCTCAAACTTCCATTCCTTCAGGTCTTTGCTGGAAAAAAGCACAATTTGCCCTTTTGGCCCCTCTATTTTATTCCCTATAACGACATAATAGCGATCTTTTTCCTTCCAGATTTTCGGATCGCGAAAGTCAGCCCGGCTGCATTCCGGCGGCAGCATGTCTCCGGTGATAACCGGATTGTTTTCGGCTTTTTCATATTTTTCACCGTCGCCATAAGCAATGCACTGATTCTGCCGGATTGCATGATGTCCATCCGCCTGTTCCTGGCTTTTGACGCCAGTGTAAATCAATACATGCTGATGACCGACTGTAATCGCACTGCCGGAAAAGCATCCTACATTGTCATACGCTGGATCTGGGGCAAGCGCTGCCGGCAGCTGTGTCCATCGAACCATATCCTCTGTAACACTGTGTCCCCAGTGCATCGGTCCCCAGTCCCGACCATAGGGATAATATTGATAGAAAAGATGAATTTTATTTTGATATACCGAGAATCCATTCGGGTCATTGATCCAGCCGATTGGAGCAGCAACGTGAAATGCTGGCTTCTGATCCAATGGTATTTTCGGAATTTCGCGCTCTTCATATTGATGCGCTTTTTCTAATGCAACGCTCATACGCCCTCCTATTTTGTCGTAAATTCATCTGTTGAAGTTTGCTTGTCATTTAACGATCTGATACCAACTAAAATACTAAGGCAGCAGTGGCCTGCGCCGCTGCCGCCAAATCAAAATTCACTCTGTTTTGGACCTGGAATTGGTCTTTTACCAAATTGAGAATTGATCTGATTTGCCAATTCCAGTCTCTTTCGTTTGTCATGCGAGAGTTTTTATGCCTGTGCCTGTAGAATCTCGCACAGCGCGCTGAGCAGGGACTCTTCCAGGCCGAGCGTCATCAGCGAGGAGAGGGCGTTCCGCGGCTGGGTTTCGACGATCGAGAGAATCTCCTGCTTTTTGAGATATTCCATCTGTGCACGGTTGAGTAAACGGAATACCTCCCTGCATACGTCGTTTTCCGCGGCGGGAATCCCCTGCGGGAACGTGACCTCCACCTGCGCGGTAGTGGGAAGCTCGGGCAGCGCCACACGAAGCGTATGGGTCTCTGGGTCATAAGCGGTGTGGACAGTCAGCGGTTTTCCATCTGCCGTAGCCTGTACGGGCACTTCCTGCGCGCCGCGCAGGGAAATGCGCCAGCTGCGCTTGGGCGGCAACACGGAGAGATTCCCCGTTGGCGCTTCAATCGTGAAAGACTTCTCGTCGCAGTAGGCCATGCGGGTCGAAGCCCAGTTCTCGTCTAGGTCAGTCGGGGTGTCGCCGCTATCCTCCCACAATGTGAAGGAGCCGTCCGCGCCGGGGAACACAAAGACTTCGAGCGCCTGCGGGTTCTGCACGTCGTTGGAGATTGCCTGATCCGCCTGCAGCGGGATGATACCACCTGCCCGTGCGAAGACCGGCATCTGCGAAAGCGGCCGCCAAAAAGAAAGCTTTCGTCCGCCCGAATAGATGCGCCCGGTAAAGGCATCCACCCACATGCCTTCCGGCAGCCAGGCGTCGGCGCGGCCCATCTGCACAACCGGATCGCGCTTTTCCGTAATCGGCGCGCAAACAAGCTCCGTGCCAAAGGCGTACTCGTTGGGGAAGCTGTAGGCTGCGTCCGTCTCTGGAGAGAGCCAGTACATCGGGCGCATCAGCGGCTGCCCCTCGCGGGTGAAGAGTCGTCCCATTGTGTAAAGGTATGGCACGAGACGATGACGCAACCGCAGAAACTGCTTCATCACCGCGCACGGCTCGGGAGGGAAGTTCCAGGGCTCCTTGCCGTTAAAGGGACTTGAGGAACTATGCAGGCGGTTGATCGGTGAAAATACGCCGAACTGCAACCAGCGCGTAGCGAGCTCATCGTCGCGGTAACCAAACATATGTCCGCCGATGTCGTGGCTCCACCAACCGTAGCCGATGTTACTGGCCGTAACGGTAAAGTACGGCTGGAATCGCAGGCTTTCCCATGTGACGATCGTATCGCCGGAGAAACCGATCGGATACCGGTGGCTGCCGGGGCCGGCATACCGGGAAAAGGTCATGGGCCGGCGTCCACGGCGGGCGCTGTCGAGGTAGTGGAAGTGGTTAAGCATCCACAGCGGGTCCAATCCGGGCACCTTCGAGTGCTTACCCTGCTGCCAGTCAACCCACCAGAAGTCGACGCCCTCCTCTTCGAGGGGATGGTGCAACTTATCAAAGTAGGCCTCCAAAAACTTTGGATCCGTCACATCAAAAGACACCGGTTCGCCGGAAGCGGGATCGATACCCATCGCCTCTGCTACTTGGGGATAGGCTTTTTCAAAAGCACGTACGCCGTCTGCCGGGTGGACATTGAGCGTCACGCGCAGGCCATGCGCATGCAACCATTCCAAAAAGGCCGGCGGATCCGGGAAAAGGTCGCGATTCCAAGTGTAGCCCGTCCAGCCAGAGCCGTATTTCGGATCCACATCGACCAAATGCCAGTCCATGTCCAGCACAGCCACGGAGAACGGAACGCCTTCGCGGGAAAAGCGCTCCATTAGATCCTGATACTCCTGCGCCGAATACTTGTGATAGCGGCTCCACCAGTTGCCCAAAGCCCAACGCGGAAGAAGCGGCGTCTTCCCACACAGGTGGTAGAAGTCGCGCAGGCACTCCTGATAGCGGTGGCCGTAGCCAAAGAAGTATAGATCCTCGATGCCGTCCGGACGCGGCTGAACCCACATGCCGAAGGGATTTTCGGGATCCTGCTGCAGGACCATCGAATGGCTGTCGTCGAGCACGGAAAAGCCGAAGCGGGAAATCAGGCCGCTCTCAAGCGGGATCGCACCATCCGCCTGGTCAAGGGTGCGGGCTGTGCCGCCCAGGTCGTGCAGCTTGTCGCCAAAGCGCCAGGTATTCTCCCAAAATCCGAGGCCGCTGTTTGTCTGAATCTGTAGGCCGCTGGGAGAGAAGGGCTTGCCATCATAGGTCACGTGCAGAAAGTCGGTGAAAAGCTCGAGTGCGCCATTCCGCCGGGAAATATGGAAGTCCGGCGCCGGGAACACGCGGTTCCACACCGTCTGGGTAGCGCGATCTTCAAAATTGCCGGAAGGATCATATTCCAGGCGCAGCAGAGAAGGCGTGAGCACGGTGATACGCCAACAGTTACCCTGCACGACGGACTGTGGGGCACTTACCGGATGGAGATCCAATTGAAAATGGGTCTTATCCAAACAAAACGCTTCCTTTCTTTTTGGAGGGGTTGTGGACTGGTTGCCGCTTTCTTATGGAACTATTTTCCCCTCATCTCAACTAACTATAATATAATAAGGCGCAAAAAAGTCAACCCTTGACTGCAGAAGCAGCAACGCCTGCAACGAACCGCTTCTGGAAAATCAGGTAAATTACAAGCACGGGAATGATGGAGATCGCCGTCGCCGCAAACAGCCCGCCGTAGTCGGTGGAGAAGCGGCCGTTAAACTGCGTCAGGCCCACTGCCAAAAGCTGCTTATCGCTCGAGTCGATCATCAGGTATGGCCACAGGTAATCTTCCCAGCACCACAAAAACTGGAAAATTGCGATGGCGGAGATATTGTTTTTGCACATTGGGAAAACGATGCGGTGGAACAGATAGAATTCATTCGCGCCATCGATGCGCGCCGCCTCCAGGATCTCATTGGGCAGCCCGTCGATGCCCTGTTTGAGCATGAAGATGCCAAATCCGCTAACCATGACCGGCAGCACCAGGGAAATGCGGTTATCCTGCAGTCCGGCCTGGAGGAACATCGTGTATCGCGGGATAATTGTAACCGCCCAGGGAATCATCATCGTCATCAAAACGCACCCGAAAAGCAGTCCCCGGCCACGGAAACGATATTTGCTAAGTACGAAGCCGCTAATCGTGCTGATGTAGATAACAAGGATGGTGACGACGAGCGCGATAAAGATGCTATTTGCAAAGTAGCTCAGAAAATTAAAGGTTCCCTGCAGGTTCGTATAGTTCTCCACCGTGGGCTGCTGTGGCAGCAGATGCTGATCGAGCGCACTGATTTCCGCATTCGTCTTGAATGACGAGCAGACCATCCACACAAATGGTACGACCGTAACCACGCTGACCAACGCCAGCACAATAAAGAGGATCACCGAAAGAATTTTCTTTTTCTGCATGATTATGTCCCCCTCTCAAACGCGTTCCTGGGTCACTTTGAAAGAAAGGACCGTAAGGATTGCCGTAAAGATCAAGATGATGAAAGAGATGGCCGAAGCAAAACCGAAATTATACTTGACGAACGCTTGGTCGTAGACGATATAAGAGCTCAGATAAGTGGAGGTACCCGGGCCGCCCTTCGTCATGACGAGCACCGGCACGTACGCCTGCAGATAGGAAATCAAAGACGTGATGACCACAAAGATTGTCGTCGGCTTGAGCAGCGGCAGCGTGACATAGCGGAACGTCTGCCAGGCATTCGCACCATCAATAGAAGCCGCCTCCTGACAATCCGTGGAAACAGAGAGCAGTCCTGACATGAACAGAATGACCGCATAGCCGAAATCCTTCCAGATGGTCATCAGCATAATCGCAAGCAGCGCGTAACGGCTGTCCATAAGCCAGTCGATATTGAGCCCCGTGATCTGATCGATCAGGCCAAACTGCGGGTTATACATAATCTTCCAAACATAAGCAACCGCGACGAGCGGCGTAACGGTAGGCATGTAGAGCATCGTGCGGAAGAAAGTTTTGAAGCGCGTCAAGCTGGAGGTGATCGCATAAGCGAGCAAAAGGCCGAGCAAGACGCGGAAGACGATCGTCACGGCGCAGAAGATCACCGTGTTGCCCATAGCTGTCCAGAAGGTCGGATAATTGAACAGACGCTCGTAGTTGGCAAGACCAATGAATTTATAGGTGCCGTTTAACGGGTTCCACTGGTGGAAACTGCCCGCCAGGGCCACAATAATTGGGATGATAGTGAACAAAAGCAGGCAGACGACCAGGAAAATAACCACGATGTTACGCAGCGCAATCTCACTGCGGCTCTGCAAAGCGTGTTTTTTGCGGAACATAGCTTACCTCTCCTCTCTGGTTTACGGCGCTTTATAGTATTTATATTTGTTTTCCGCCGACACGAAGTTTGTGTTGGCCAGGTCGATGTTGATTGTGTCTTCTGCGGTCTGCAGCGTGTCGGAGATGTCCTTGCCATTATAGAGCACGTCTTCGACCGCGATCTTCATGTTATTTTCGAGTGTGGCGGGCATCGGGCCGGGCCAGACGTAACGGTCGATATGTTCCTTGACCGCCGAGACGGCGGGGCTGGCCATCAGCTCCGGGTCATTCTGCAACGGCGCATAGCACGGGAAGACACTGTTCTGCTCACACATTGCGCGCAGGTAATCCTCGTTGGTCAAATAAAACTTCAAGAAATCCTGGGCGACCTCTTTCTGGGCTGCGTTCGCATTTTTATTGATGCCCATCGTCGATTCGCCGTTATAGCGGTCATATGCATAGGGCGTCTTTCCGTCGACGGTCGGGACCTCAAAGGTGCCGTACTCGATATCGGGGTAGTTGTTCTTCATGTCGTTGACGCAGTTACCCCAGCGGTAGGTCATCGCCGACTGGCCTTGGCCGAAGCTCTGCACGCAGTCGGTGCCGAAATGGACATCGCCGACTTTATACTTGTCGTAGAGATCCTTGAGCATCTGCAGGTTCGCACGGCCAGCTTCGTTGTTGAGCGTAGCCTTCTTGCCTGAGGCGTCGAAAATGTTCTGGCCGCGCTGGTAGTAGAGGTCGAGCAGCATAAAGCTGCCGTTATTGTTAAAATTGAAACCTGCCTGAGTGAGATTCCCGTTCGCGTCGCGCTTGGTCAGTTTCTGCGCGACACGTGCCAGCTCGTCCCACGTTTTCGGGATGTCCGCATCGGTCAGACCCGCTTCTGCCCACAACTTTTTATTGTAGTAGACAGCGCCGGTCATCATGCCATAGTCCAGATAATAAACTTTTCCGTCAATTACATGGGAAGCAGCCGTCGTGTAGTCTGCGAGGATGTCATCGAGCGGGATGTCATACGGTTCCATGTAAGGAAGCAGCAGATCCTCGTAGCTGTTGTGAACGAAAAACATCGTCGGTCCGTTTTCGCCACGCTGCAAAGCCAGCGGCAGTTTCGTCCAGATGCTGTCCCAGGGATTCTCGACAAAGTTAATCGTCACGTTGGGATGGATCGCTTCATAGGCATCGACGAGTTTTTGGTTGATGTGATCCGTTGTGTCCGTCAAATACCAGTAATTCACCGTGATGGGTTCTCCGTTGTTGATGAGCTTGTTGGGGTCAAATTTGATATGGTCTCCAACAACAGGCAGACCTTTGTCCGCCTGCGTGTCGCGCACACCAGTTTCTACATTTCCGGCCTTTCCCCCGCAGCCGCCCAGCGTCATGGCCAGTGCCGCTGCAGCAAGCAGTGCTATACCCTTCTTCCACATGTCTGCATTCCTCCGTCCTTTTACAGTTCTGCCTCTTTAGCCTGAATATCTGAAATAAAACACTACAAGTTTTGGAAACCCGTACTGTTCACTTTACCTCTTCCGATGCTAGAAGCAGTATGACACAAAGGTCACGATTTAGATGCTTCTGAATTTTCAGAACTTGGCCCTAAATAAGCGTTTTTTCCGGACTTTAATAAGCATTCTAATGGCGTCATAACGGCGCCAAGTACATCCGGCATCAGTCCGTGCGTTATACGTTCCACGCACAGGCATGTATCATTCAAAAATCTTACAATTTTTGCCGCTCACTTTTCAGAAACAACCCCTTTACTCACGTCTCTTAATTCTGCCTTTTCTTTCGCCTTATTGTTCGTCTTTAACAATCCCTGCATTTAACAACTCCTGCATCCTTTTTTGAACAAATTGTAAAGTAACCGGTTGCTTTTTAGCTTTATATTACTACGAAAAGTGCTCCGTGTCAATCTATTTTGTGCATTTTATTCTTTAAGGTTCCTCCCATAATCGGTTGCTTGACCCATTGTTTTCCTTTGACTATAATATTTGCAAAATATGAAGTCAAAAAATTTGGGATAATTACTCTGATAAATTCATTTGCAATAGCTTAAAAAATCTTGTTTATTTTATGACCTAATTTATCCAAATTTTTTGTGGTTTTATAGTTAAAAATCCGGTGTATTTTTATTATAATTCCTTATAATCGTCATTTTGGAAAGATCTTGTGTTTTGTAATGCTGACCAAAAGGGACTTACTTACAACTCCAGCCGAATCAGTGCAGCCGCGCCGGAAAATACTTCCAACGCAATAAACGAATTCAAGATTTTGAAAATGTCTATCAAAAATGCCGTTTTTCTTTTGGACTTATTTTTCATGATATGGGATTTACGTATAAATTAACTTTTCTTTAGATGGAACGTATTTTTTGAAAAATCGATAAAAAACGGCCAAATATAAAAGAAAATTTTCCCTGCTAAACGATACCCATGCAAACATACTTTTAATCTTATTTTCCGGAAATACAGAAAATTTCCAAATAATTATCGAATTGTTTTCTTTGATTATTCACCTGTTGAATGAAGCAATTTTACCAATTACAATATTGGGCAGCAGATCGATTCAATTGAAAAGCCTTCAAAAATTTGTCTATTTTCCAAGTAAAAGAAATGAAGGGTAAAAAACCAATTCCTATGAAAATACCTATTCACAAGCAGCTTACATTGATACTCGTTCATCGGGCTACTATCGAATAGGTTTGCCCCAATGGTAACAACCTGAGGAAAAAACGATTGATAATTATAAACGTCTTTGATTCTTTTTGAAATAGCAAAAAAGGGCGCGTTGCAAAATGAGCCCAAAGAAAAAGACAGGCAGTACATCCCGAAA
>ERZ1090878.1632-NODE-1637-length-10400-cov-6.653166_pt1 | contig 10400 bp, 9 predicted proteins | sample MGYA00478473_ERZ1090878 | MGnify/ENA primary metagenome ERZ1090878 (study PRJEB33644, sample SAMEA5815720) | chicken gut metagenome | biome: Chicken; feature: Gastrointestinal Tract; material: Caecum | place: Ireland | collected 2019-01-01 | study: A study of the... | reverse complement strand
GTCATCGGGAACTGATCCACCGGCCTCACCTATTCCAGCTCATACACCGCGCCGCACAGCACTTTCAGATCTCTGGCCAGCGTCGCGGAGTCGCAGCTCACATACACGACCCGCTCCGGCTGCATCTTTACGATAGTTTCAAGCAGAGCCTCATCACAGCCCTTCCTTGGCGGATCGACCACGATCACTTCCGCGCGCGCCCTGTCATCATCTCCCCGTGAATCTTCTTCTCTCTCATGTTCCCGATACCACTGTGGCAGTACTTCCTCTGCCTTTCCCACAAAAAATTCTGCATTTTCAATGCCGTTGATCTTTGCATTTTCCCGGGCGTCACTGATCGCCTGAGGAATAATCTCCACCCCATACACCTTTCCTGCTTTCTGCGCGAGGAACAGAGAAATAGTTCCAATACCACAGTACAGGTCCCAAACAGTTTCTCCGCCTTTCAGATCCGCATACTCCAGCGCCAGCGAGTACAGCTTTTCCGTCTGGACCGGATTGACTTGATAGAACGACAGAGGCGATATCTGATATTTGATATTTCCGATATAATCCGTAATATATCCCTGTCCCCAGAGCACTTTGAAGCTTTCACCCATGATCACATTTGTCCGGCGCGTATTAGGGCTCAGGGTAATGCTCGTCATGCCCGGCAGCTTCACTAACCTTCTGACCAGTTCATCCGCATAGGGAATTTTTTTTCCGTTCACCACAAGGCAGACCATGATCTCGCCGGTGGTAAATCCATAGCGTATCAGTGTATGACGAATCAATCCATTCCCTGTCGTTTCGTCATAGGAAGGGATCTGGTATTTTTTCATAAATTCAAGGATGATCTCCAGGATCTCCCGGTTCACAGATACGCCCAGGGCGCAGTCTGTATTTGGGATAATATCGTGCGTGCGCCCGGCATAAAATCCCGTCACCGGATTTCCTTCTTTATCTGTCCCGAAAGGGAACTGCGCTTTATTCCGATATCCGAACGGCACTTCCATACCGAGCGCCGGTTCCATTACCCGGTCCAGGAGTTCCTGTGAAAATCCCCCGATACGCTCCAGGTTCCCGCGCACTTTCTGCTCTTTAAACGCGAGCTGCCGCCCGTAGGTCATCTCCTGTATCTGACAGCCTCCGCATTTCCTGGCGAATGCACATCTCGGCGCGACCCGGTCAGGTGAAGGAGAGAGGATCTTCATCAGCCGGGCATAGCCATAGTTTTTCTTCGCCTTCATGACTTTTACTTCCACTGTATCCCCGATCACTGCATCTTTAATAAACAGGGTATATCCGTCCACTTTCCCGATGCCTTCTCCATTCACGCCAATATCCGCGATCTTCACGACTGCTGTATCATTTTTCTTCATCTTTATCTCCTTATAGGGAAATCAGGAGTGCATTACACTCCTGACGTCCTGCGTAAATTCGATTCAAATAATTTATTATATCCCAGCCATTCATGACCGGTCTTTCCCTTAAATATCTCTGTCAGCGTCTGCATTTTCGCGTCCGCGTTATCTGCCAGGTTTAACGCCAGAGCTTCTGCAAGGGCAGGCTTTTTCGGCGAGCCGTATTCCAGCTCTCCGTGGTGAGCGATCACGCAATGTTTCAGTTCATTTGCAAGCTGCGCTGGAAAATCGGGGATCGAGCGCACTGCCTCTCCGATCATCTCCACTCCGATCACAATATGACCGATGAGCTGTCCTTCATCTGTATAATCATTGTCCGGAAATGCGGACAATTCTCTCGTCTTACCGATATCATGGCACATCGCGGCTGTAAAGAGAAGGTCTCTGTTCAGGATGGGATATGCGCCTGCGAAATATTCACACAGATGAAGCACACTCAGCGTATGCTCCAAAAGTCCGCCGGAGAAGCCGTGATGAACGGTTTTTGCGGCGGAATGCCCTTTAAATATTTTGATAAACGCGCTGTCGTTTATAAAGAAATATTCCAGAAGTTTCTTCAGATAGGGATTCCCGATCTGACGGATATACGCCGTAAGCTCCTCATACATTCCCTCCACGCTTTTCTCCGTGGTGGGCATATAGTCCGCCGGATTATACTCTCCCTCCTGTGCCCTCCTGATCTGTTTGATATTGATCTGGAGATTGCCGTTATAGCTGATCACATCTCCGTATACCTCGATAAAATCCTTTTCTTCGTATTCCGCGATCCCCTGAGAGTTCGGATCCCACACCTTCCCGTCAAGGATACCTGTTTTATCCTGAAGAAGCAGATTATCATATGGTTTCCCGTTTCTTGTCTCTGCGGAACGTTTCCCTTTACACAGATAAACATTCCTGATCGTCTCACCTTCATGAAGCCCGTTGATATATCTCATTTCTTTCCTCTTTCTTTTTCTGCTATTCTTGCTGCTATTTTCAGATTATGCACAGCCCGGTCACTCTTTACTTCCGACAGTTACAGTAAAATCGACATCCACATAACCTTCCGCGCCGATCCGCCTGCCTTCGACCAGAATCTGCTGCCCTGCTTTCATTTTGAGTACCGCGCTCTGATATGAACCGATATTCACTATATTTTTATTTTCTATCGCATAGATAATGTCTCCGCTCTGGATCCCTGCTGCCATTGCCGGTGAATCCGGATCCACATCCACTACATATACCCCGCTTGGCATTCCCTGCTCTTCCTTGAGCTCAGATGTTACAGTAGTGCCATACACTCCAATATACGGGACGCTTTCTCCGTTCGCCAGAAGCTCTATGATCGATTTCAGATCCGAAATCGCATAAGCATTTGCCATAGAGCTTTCATTGCCGTTCCATACAGACTCCGGGATCAGCCCTATGACCTGTCCCTCCATATTAAACAGTACTCCAGTCCCCTGTTCTTCAGCAGGGATATTTGTCGTAAGGATATCACATTCTCCGTCAAAAAACGTAGTTTTATAATCTGTCGAATTGACTGTTCCATATCCCATCCCGTCGGCATATCCGAACAAATTTCCCAGTGCCATTACTGTATCGCCCTGTTTCACCAGATTCGAATTTCCAAGCGCAGACACCTTGATCTCAGACCATGTAGAGTCCTTTATATCCCCATGCCGGACACTGAACATCGCCAGGCCGCTGTTTCTGTCGCGTTTTTTCAGAGAAGCCTGGTATTCTTTTCCATCCTGGAATGTGACCGTCCATTCGACAGCCGACTCGCAGACACAATCATCAGCCAGGATCAAAAGCTCCTGACCATTATCCGCGGCAATAACGCCCGCCGCTCCGGTACTGATGCCGGTCATTTCTTTTGCCCAATCTTCATCTGCATTTACAGGCTCTATGGCAACGATCCCTTTCCTGGCCTCCGCAGCTCTCTCATTCATGCTCTCCATCATCTCTTCATAGCTGTCTGCGCTGGCTGCAGGTACAGAATCTTCCTGCGATACATCTGTTTCGTCCTGATCCTCATCATCCTCCGGGATTGTCACCGTTTTAGGGTTGGCGCGGAACTGATCCTCCAGCCATGGTTTTAGCGCAAAAAAACCAAGACAGGCAAACACTCCCAGCACCACTCCATATACTGCGAACCTGGCGAGCTGTTTTACGAACTGTTCCCTGCTGATCGGTTTTGGCTTTATTGTCTCCTGCAAAAAAGAATATTTCTTTTCCTCCGAGTCCTCCTCCGGGCTCAGATTCTGGTCTTTGTCGTTCGGCATGGACATCATTCTCCTCCGAGTCCTAGTATAACTGATTCGCCTGGATTGTTCAATTCATTTTGGAAAAGCCTTTTCATAATCCCCGGAATGGGGTACAATGCTTACGAATACTAAAATGACGATCAGAAATACAAGGTGACTTCATGAATCAGAAAACACTGACTAAACTTGAATTTGACAAAATAATATCCCTTCTCGAGGAAGAGGCAGGGTCCTTTCGCGGCAGGCAGCTCTGCCGCAGATTAAAACCCATGACTGACCGCGGAAAGATCGATACATTTCAGGAGCAGACAGCAGCGGCTTTCACCCGTATCGTGCAAAAAGGGCGGATTTCCTTCGGGGACGCCATGCCCGTAGAAGAATCTATGAAACGTCTGGAAGTCGGCGGAGCGCTGACTATCTCCGAGTTTCTGCGCATCTGCCGTCTGCTCGCAAACACGGCGCGTGCAAAATCTTACGGCCGGCATGATACTCAGGAAGATTCTGCCGACTGTCTGGATGCTTATTTTGACCGGCTGGAACCGCTCACTCCTCTTTCAACAGAGATCGAAAGATGCATCATCTCAGAAGATGAGATCAGCGATGACGCCAGCAGCACGCTGAAGCATATCCGCCGCAGTATCAGCAGCATCAATGACAAAGTCCACTCCACTCTGTCTTCTTTAGTAAACGGATCTCTCCGGACCTATCTCCAGGATCCCATCATAACAATGCGGGGGGACCGCTACTGTATCCCCGTAAAAGCAGAATACAGAGGTCAGGTACAGGGACTTATCCACGATCAGTCTTCCACCGGCTCCACTCTTTTCATTGAACCGATGGCAGTGGTCAAGCTCAACAATGACTTAAAAGAACTTTACGCGAAAGAGCAGGAAGAGATCCAGGTGATCCTGGCACGTCTCAGCGAGGAGGCCGGGCAGTATATCGAAGAAATACGGACAGACTACCGGACGCTGACAGACCTGGATTTCATCTTTGCAAGAGGAGCTCTGGCGCTCTCCATGCGGGGAAGCCGTCCCCGCTTTAATGAAGACGGGCGTATCCGGATCAGGGAGGGAAGACACCCTCTGCTGGACCAAAAAACGGTTGTCCCGATAACAGTATCTCTGGGCGAGGATTTTACGCTCCTGATCATTACAGGTCCGAATACCGGTGGGAAGACTGTATCTCTTAAAACCGTTGGCCTTTTCACTCTAATGGGGCAGGCAGGACTTCATATCCCTGCGGGCGACCGTTCTGAACTGGCGGTATTCCATCAGGTTTATGCAGATATAGGTGATGAGCAGAGCATTGAGCAAAGTCTCAGTACATTTTCATCACACATGACTAATATTGTTTCCTTCCTGAAGAAAGTGGATGAGCATTCCCTCGTCCTCTTTGACGAGCTGGGGGCAGGAACAGATCCCACCGAGGGAGCTGCGCTTGCTATTGCTATCCTGTCCCACCTGCACAAGCATAACATCCGCACTATGGCTACTACACATTACAGCGAACTCAAGGTATATGCGCTCTCCACTCCGGGCGTGGAAAATGCATGCTGTGAATTCGATGTAGAGAGCCTGCGTCCTACTTACCGCCTGCTCATCGGAATCCCCGGGAAGAGCAATGCGTTTGCCATATCCGGCAAACTGGGGCTGCCGGACTACATTATCGAGGATGCGAAAAAACGGCTGAGCGAACAGGATATCTCCTTTGAGGATCTGTTGAGCGATCTTGAGACAAGCCGCCGCACGATCGAAAAAGAGCGGGAAGAGATCGCAGCGTACCGCCGCGAAGCTGAAAGCCTGAAGCAGCAGACAGCCCAGAGACAGGCAAAACTGGATGAACAGAGAGACCGTATCATCAGAGAGGCAAACGAGAAAGCGAACGCAATCCTCAGGGAAGCAAAGGAGGTTGCTGATGAGACGATCCGTAATTTCCATAAATTCGGCAAAGAGAATATCTCGGCAGCAGAGATGGAAAAAGAAAGAGAGCGCCTCAGGAAGAAGATCAAGGATACATCCGCAGCTTCTTCTCTGGGCAGCAAAAAGCCAAAGAAAGCACATAAGCCGTCTGATTTTAAGCTTGGTGAATCCGTCAAGGTACTGAGCATGAACCTCACCGGTACGGTCAGCTCCCTTCCTGATTCCCGCGGCAATGTGACAGTACAGATGGGCATCCTCCGGTCTCAGGTCAACATATCCGACCTGGAGATCATCGAAGAGCCTTCTCCTTACACACAGAAAAAATTCAGCCGCACATCCAAAGGGAAAATCGCCATGGGCAAATCCCTGTCCGTAAGCCCGGAGATCAACCTGCTTGGCAAAACTGTGGACGAAGCAGTTGCGGAATTAGACAAATATCTGGACGATGCCCTTCTCTCCCATCTGAATACTGTGCGTGTAGTCCATGGAAAAGGTACCGGCGCTCTGCGCAAAGGGATCCATGAATACTTAAGGCGGCAGAAACATGTAAAATCCTATCACCTTGCAGAATTCGGGGAGGGTGACGCAGGAGTTACTATTGTAGAACTTGGATAAATTAATTTGGAATTATAATTTGTGCAAGGGGTCTGACCCCTAAGGAGGTACTCAGTATGATCGGAAAACAAAAAATCCTCATCGTGGATGACGATGAGAATATAGCGGAACTTATCTCACTTTATCTCACAAAAGAGTGTTTTGACACGAAGATCGTATATAACGGAGAGGACGCCCTCACTGCGTTTGACAGCTATCAGCCCAATCTGGTCCTGCTGGATCTGATGCTGCCGGGCATTGATGGTTACCAGGTCTGCCGGGAGATCCGCGCCCGCTCCTCCACCCCTGTTATCATGCTCTCCGCAAAAGGGGAAGTATTCGACAAGGTACTTGGGCTGGAACTCGGTGCGGACGATTATATCATGAAACCTTTTGATTCTAAAGAAATGGTCGCCCGCGTACGCGCTGTCCTGAGAAGATATCAGCCTGCAAGATCAGAAGCAGACAGTCCGGAAAAAACAAAGTGTGTGGAATATGAAGGCATTACGATCAATCTGACCAATTACTCCGTGACTTGTGACGGACAGCATATAGAAATGCCGCCGAAAGAGCTGGAGCTCCTCTACTGTCTTGCCGCCTCTCCGAATCAGGTATTCACCAGAGAGCAGCTCCTGGACCGCATCTGGGGTTATGAGTATATCGGCGACACAAGAACAGTTGACGTTCACATCAAGCGTCTTCGCGAAAAAATCAAGGATCACCCGCATTGGAGTATCAGTACTGTGTGGGGCATCGGCTACAAATTTGAGACCAGATAAATTATGGAGATAATGTCATGAAGAGTATGCTTCACCTGAAATTCATCGCACTTTATATCATATTCGGCTTTCTGTGCCTGTTCACGACTGCCACGCTGACGACACAGCTCGTAGAGGACCGGCTCATGGAAGACACCTCCCAGACACTGTACAGGGAGGCAGCATTGATTGCCAGCGATTATCTTCCTTCTTATTTTACAGACGGTTCTTCCATTGATGCAGTTCAGGCACAGCTTGCAGCGATGCGGCTGTATCTGGACGCATCCCTGTGGTTCGTAGACAGCACGGGCACTATGATCACCTCGTCAAATATCGAGAACACTTCCGCCCCTGAGGCGATCGAAGAATTCAATCCCGCTGAGATTGGAGGAAACCAGTATATTTCCGGCACTTACCACGGCTATTTTGACGAAGATGTCATAACAGTAATGTCCCCCGTCACCGAAGGCTTTTTTACAAAAGGCTACCTGCTGATCCACAGTCCTGCGGAGAATATTGATCTGCGCTGCCGGGCAGTCATGCTGCCGGTATACATTAGTCTTGGCGTTATTTACCTGCTGTCTTTTATCTTTCTTCTCGGCGTCCACTTCATCGTGTACCGCCCTGTTAAAAAAATATCAGAGGCTGCGCGGCAGTACGCCCTCGGAAACCTGGACTACGAGATCCCCGTCACCGCGCATGACGAAGTCGGATATTTATCTGCTTCTCTGAATTACATGGCAGCCCAGCTTAAGGATATGGATGACTACCAGAAAAAGATCGTGGCAAATGTATCCCACGATTTCCGGTCTCCCCTCACTTCGATCAAAGGCTATGTGGAAGCAATGGCGGATGGCACGATCCCCCCTGAAATATACGGAAAATATCTGAATATCATTCTTTTCGAAACAGAACGCCTGACAGACCTGACAAGCGATCTTTTGACTCTGAATGAATTTGACACAAAAGAACTCCTTCTTTCCAAAGCTGAGTTTGACATCCAGGATGTCATCAAAAAGACAGCGGCTTCATTTGAGGCAGTCTGCACTCCGAAGCATATTTCTATCGAGCTTCTCCTTATGCCGGGTACTGTCCGTGTATATGCGGACAGGCGCAAGATCCAGCAGGTACTCTACAACCTGATCGACAACGCTGTCAAATTCAGTGAAAACGGTTCTTCTGTCACTGTGGAGGTAACTTTAAAAAATGAGAAAGCCTTTATTTCCGTGAAAGATCACGGTGTGGGCATTCCCAAAAAAGATCTGAACAAAATATGGGAGCGTTTTTACAAATCCGACCTCTCCCGAGGTAAAGACAAAAAAGGGACAGGACTTGGCCTTTCCATCGTAAAAGAAGTTATCCAGGCGCATAACGAACATATTAATGTGATCAGCACCGAAGGCGTGGGGACGGAATTTATCTTTTCCTTGAGCCGTGCGGGATAAAAAGCGCTGTGGAAGTGTTGGATTCCACAGCGCTTTTTTCCGGCTTCTACTCGTACAGCATCAGCTGCACAGCCTCATCCTCCATATTTTCCTTGTCTACCCATGTATATCCAGTATTAACTACTGCCTCATTTCCAATCTCCAGGATCGTCCGAGCCGCGGCGACCACCGTGGCATACCCCATGCCAAACGGATTCTGGACTATCAGACCATCGATCTCGCCGGAATCAAGCGCCTCGAGCTGCTCCTTCCCGGAATCAAATCCGACCAGAGCGATATCCTCCGATTTCTCCATGTATCTCAGCGCCTCCAGCCCCAAAACAACTGCATCAGCATTTGTCCCAAAACAACCCTTAAGTTCCGGATGCTTTGAAAGATAATATGCGACAGTCTCCTCATCGCTCATACCGCCGGCAATGGAATCGATATCTTCCAGCTTTGTCTTTGCCTCCTCTGATATCGGATCCTCACCTGTGTCACTGTCAGGATCCGTTCCCAGCCCCGATGCAGCCTCTGTCCATGCGTTCAGCTCCTCCGGCGTTACGCCCAGTTCCTCCGCCGCAGCCTGGCGCTTCATCTCTTCAAGCTGATCCAGATAAATTGTTTCAACAATAGAAACCCCCGGATGATCCGCAGACAGTTCCTGCCGAAAAGCCTCCTCGCGCTCTCTTGCATTTCCCGACACAGAATCCTGTACGAGCAGCGCCACCTCACCGCTGTCACCGATGACCTCGCAGAGCTTTTCTGCCCCGTTTGCAGCAGCCTCCGTATTATCAGTCATACAGGTACACTGAATCCCCTGATAACTGTTCCTTGAATCAAACGCTACGATCGGGATACCATTACCAATCGCAAGGTCAAACTGGACAGCTGACGAATCTTCATCAATACTGGCAATAGCGATCACATCCGGGTACCTTGACATCTCCTCATCCAGAATATTGACCTGCTCATCTATGTCTTCACTGTCTGACGGGGCATTAAAGAGCACTTTGACCTTATCTTCCCCTGTATATCCGAGCTTCTCATTTATATCATCCGCCGCCTGCCGGACTCCTTCCTGTACCTGTTTCCAATATGGGGAGTTCTCCATCTTCCCTATGACTGAAATATAGGTACCCGGTTCCAGATCCAGGTCATCCACTGTTCCATATACTGCGGGAGTTATCATATTCAGCTTCGGCTGCCACTCCGGCACCTGTGATTTCTCCCCGGTAAATACATTGTCTGAATCCCCGCTGCCGCATGCGCAGATTCCCATTGCCGCACATACTGCCAAAGATACAGCAGCAATCAATCTCTTCTTCATTTTCTTCCTCCATACCCCGGAACTTTCTTTAGTGCTCCGTTTCAGCAGTTTTCTGCATCATCTCTTTATCTTACACCAATTTAACAGAAAAAAATGTGAATTTTTCCTAAAATTTCAGGTATACATTCAAAACAGCCTCATCCCATATGTCCAAACACTGCTTTAAAGTATTTAATTTAGAACATTCCAAACTCTTGTATATTCTCTTTTCGTGTATTAGAATAGGGTTATCGGAAAGGAAGATTCCTTTTCTGAAAACCAAAGAAGGAGGATACATACTATGGCACACGTAATCAGTGATGAATGTGTAAGCTGTGGTTCTTGCGAAGGCGAATGCCCGGTAGGCGCTATCTCCGAAGGCGATGGCAAATACGAAATCGACGCTGATGCATGCGTAGATTGCGGAGCATGCGAGGCTGCCTGTCCGACAGGTGCTATCTCAGCAGAGTAATAATATACAATCGCAAAGTGATCACAAGCAAAAAGCACTGTCCTTATGGGCAGTGCTTTTTTATGATCTCTCCCTTCGCGTTTTCATCATCCATAATGATCTCTCCCACCTCAGGCACTGAGATGTGGCCTGCGTATGGGTTTTTTATGCTGAGTACAGGAGTGGTGATCACAGCTTCCACCTCCGAGCGCTCAAATGCAAGATCCGTATCGATCATCTCACAGTTATCCAAAGTCAGGTTTCTGCAGTAACACAGCGGCTGCGTGCCA
>ERZ1090878.1629-NODE-1634-length-10413-cov-4.140375_pt1 | contig 10413 bp, 10 predicted proteins | sample MGYA00478473_ERZ1090878 | MGnify/ENA primary metagenome ERZ1090878 (study PRJEB33644, sample SAMEA5815720) | chicken gut metagenome | biome: Chicken; feature: Gastrointestinal Tract; material: Caecum | place: Ireland | collected 2019-01-01 | study: A study of... | reverse complement strand
AAGTGGGAGTGTGGGGTATCACTTAGATAAAGATACCACATCAATCCCACGCGGAGATGGAATTGTCGCTGATAGAAATCTGTTCCGCCACATGCCGCTGGGTCAGTCCCTGACGTTTTCGTTCGGCGGCGATGAATCGTCCGATTTTGAGCTGACCCATTCGCGCCCCTCCTTTCTTTTTCACTTTCAGTCTAACAAAAAAACGGCCGCATTTCCATCCCCGGCGCATAGAAAAGCCCTCTACTTTTCGTAGAGGGCACTTTTTCTGTTTAATTTTACAGCTATCTGCCATGCGGTTTAAGTTCTCATGGAAACAGGTGAGTGAAAACTTTATTTCGCAAGCGTGGTGTCGCGAGGTAGGAGGTTGTATTTTGTACGCAACCGATACGCGAATTGGATGCGGCATCATGCCGCCGCGAATTGGGTGCAGGCTCAGCCTGCTACAGCTCGCTCGGTCCGTCGTACGGCTCAAACTCGCCTGGGAACAGGACCTCCTCCACAATCTGCGCGCAGTCCATCACGCAGCCGCGGCAGGAGCGCAGACGGTCGGTCTTGCCGTCCGTTCCGCGCAGGACGCTGCAGATCATGCTGGTGTTCTTCTGCTCAAAGCGCTTTGCCATCTCCTGGCCCAACTCAAAGGTCGCGAACTTGGAGGCCGGGCTCTCCATGTTGCCGTCCGAATTCTTTAATCCCGCCAGCATCATCATCGCGCAGACGCTGCCGCAGGTCTGAAACATCCCCGCAATCCCCAATCCATACGCTTCCGAGGCGCGGAAAGCGGTCTGCTCGTCCATCCCCAGCCGGTCGCAGTAGGTGCAGACCACCGCCTGGCAGCAGTTGTAACCGTCCTTGTGTCTCTGTGCCGCTTCCCAAACTTTACTTCTTTCCATCTTCAGTCTCCTTTTTTATGATTATCTTTTTTATAAACAGATTGCCGCGAAGATATACAAAACAACCAGCATCGCCACGTTGGCCGCGGTGAAGAGCCCCAGGTACCGCAGCGGCTTTGCGCCCGGCGTACGAATGTACTGCTTAAAGGAAATCAAACTTGCCAGCGACGCCACCAGCGTCCCCAGCCCACCGATGTTGGTGCCCAGCAGCATCCCTTTGGCGTCGGTGGTGAAGTTGGAGAGCAGCACCGCTGCCGGCACGTTGCTGATGATCTGGCTGGACAGCACCGCCCCCAGCATGGTGTTCTGCTGCAGCGCGCCCTCCAGAAAGCTCTTGACCGCCCCGATCTCCCCGATGTTGCCCGCAAAGATAAAGAAGCAGACAAAGGTGGCCAGCAGCCAGTAGTCGACCTTCTTCAGCACGTCCCGCGCGCACAGCAGCATCAGCGCCACGGTGATGCCCAGCGCGGTGTGGCTGCTGATGACGTGCAGCACCGCCAACAGGCTTACCAGAAACAGCACCGCAAACAGCGTCAGCCGCGCCTTGCTGTGAATCTTCTCCCGGCGGTCAAAGTGCACCTCGATGACCTGCTTTTTCTCGGCCATGCAGCAGGCGGCCAGCAGCACAAAGCTCAGGGCCACCACCGGCACGGTGACGGCAAAAAAGCTGCCGGTCGGGACCTGATAATAGCTGCTCAGGTACAGGTTCTGCGGGTTGCCCACCGGGGTCAGCATGCTTCCGATGTTGGCGGCGATGCTCTGCAGGGTGACCACCCACGCCAGCCGGTGACTCTGGCCGGTCAGCTCCAGCACCAGCACCGCAAAGGGTACAAAGGTGATGAGCGAGACGTCGTTGGTAATCAGCATCGACGAGAAAAACGGCAGCATCACCAGCGTCATGGTCAGCAGGCGCATGCTCTTTTTGCCGGTCAGCAGCCGCTGGGACAGCACCAGAAAGCTGCCCTCGGCCTGCATGCCCGCCACCGCCGCCATCAGGCAGAACAGCAGCTCCAGCACCCGCAGGTCGATGTAGCCCAGATAGTCCGCGGACGGCGGCACCGCGAACATCGACGCCACCGCGCAGACAGCCGCGATGACAAAGACCGGCTCCCTTTTAAAAAACTGCTTTGCTTTCTCCATTGACTCCACTTCCTCCCAAAATTTCCTATAACAGTATAGCGTACCAGGCACAAGAAAACAAGAAAGCGGCGAAAAAAAAGCGTCCCGGACGGACGCTTTTTCCTTCTCATCCCTGTTCTTTGTCCGGGGAGCCACCTTGCAAAGGCGGCGTCTCCCCTCCTTTCAGGCTTTGGACAAATGCCTCAATCAGGGCGTTGACCCGCTCCGGGTCGTCGGTGTTGGCGTTATGGCCCGCATTTTCGAGCCACACAAGCCGCAGGCCGGTGTTTTTGTGCCAGGCCCTGTTGTAGCGAATGCAGGAACCCGCATGGTCCCGCCCGCCGCATATCAGCAGCGCCGGACACCCCAGCCGATAGGGCAGATCCGCCTCGTAGGCCTGTGCCAGCATCCGAAAGCCATGCCCGGAAAGGGCCGCATAGCGCCTTTGATCCGAGCTGTAGACCTCCATCATCTCCCGCATCAGCCCGCGGCCATACGCCGTGGTGGAGACCCCTTCGCTCCCCCATTTGAGCAGCGGCTTCCAGGGGAAATACCGGTACACCGGCTCCATCCGCTTTAAAAGCCAGATTTCCAGACCGGTGGTATACCGCCTTTGCAGAGGGGCAGAGTCGATCGAAACAAAGCCCTGCATCTTCCCCGGAAAGCGTTCGGCATAGGTCTGACCCACATAGCCGCCCATCGACTGTCCGATGATGACCGGGCGGGAAAATCCCTCTTTTTGCAAAATCTCGTCCAGCCATCCGGCCTTGTCCCACAGGGTAAAATTGAGCCGGAAGGGCCAGGAGGCGGCGTGCCCCGGCGCGTCCCAGACCAGAAGAGGATATCTGCCTTCAAAGTACGCAGTCTGTTTTTCAAACAGCCGGTGGTCCGCCGTCAGGCCCGGCAGAAACACCAGTGCGGGGACATCCGGGGCCGCTTTTCCGGACACCCAGTAATGGATCGTACCGGAGGCGGTGCGGTGGCATCTTTCAACCATGGTATCTCCCCTTTTCCTCCCTTGAGATATGGATGATCTATAACATACAAAAAACGGTTGTGTTTAGTTAAACTGCGAGGTGTACAGGCCGGCATAGACGCCGCCCTTCTGCATCAGCTCGTCGTGGCTGCCCTGCTCGATGATGTCGCCGTGCTGGACCACCAAGATGGTGTCCGCATTCTGCACGGTGGAGAGCCGGTGGGCGATGACAAAGCAGGTTCTGTCCTTCATCAGGGCGCGCATCGCCTCCTGAATCTGCTGCTCGGTGCGGGTGTCGACGTTGGAGGTCGCCTCGTCGAGAATCAGCATCTTGGCGTCGGATAGCATGGCGCGCGCGATGGTCAGCATCTGCTTTTGTCCCTGCGAGATGTTCAGTCCGTCGTCGCTGACGATAGTGTCGTAGCCGTCCGGCAGGCCCATAATGAAGTTGTGGATCTTGGCTGCCTTGGCCGCGGCGATGACCTCCTCGCGGGTCGCGCCCGGGCGGCTGAAGGCGATGTTGTCATAGATGGTGCCATAGAACAGCCAGGTGTCCTGCAGCACCATCGTGAACGCCGCGCGCAGGCTCCTGCGGGTGATGTCCATGCTGTCGCGCCCCTCCATCAGGATGTGGCCCTTCTGCGGGTCATAAAAGCGCATCAGCAGGTTAATGATGGTGGTCTTGCCCGCGCCGGTCGGGCCGACGATGGCCACCAGACTGCCGGGCCTGGCGTGCAGGTTGAGGTCGTGAATGATGATCTTTTCCGGGTCATATCCAAACTGGATGCCCTGCATCTGCACGTCGCCCTTGACGTCGGCAAGGGCGGTTGCCTGCGGCAGATCGGCCGACTCGGGCTGCTCGTCGATCAGGCGGAAGACACGCTCGGCCGCCGAAGCCGCCGACTGCAGTTCGCTGATGATGTTGGCCATCTCGTTGATCGGACCGGAGAACCGGCGGGAATACAGCACGAAGGACGAGAGGTTGCCCAGCGAGACGCTGCCCACCAGATACAGAAGCGAGCCGAAGATGCTGATTAAGGTCAGCGAGATGTTGTTGATAAAGTTGACCGACGGGCCCACCGTGCTGCCGTAGTAGTCGGCCATGTAGTAGGCGTCGACCGCCTCGTTGTTTTTGACGTCGAAGCGCCCCACCATCGTCTCCTCCTGGTGGTAGGCCTTGGTGGTTTTCTGGCCGGAGATGATCTCCTCGACAAAGCCGTTGAGCTCGCCCAGCTTTGCCGAACGCTTGCGGAACAGCGGGCGGACCTTCTTGGTGCGGTAGATGATGAACAGCACCGAAGCCGGGATGGTGAAGGCAAAGACCAGAATCAGCACCGGCGAGATGGCCAGCATCATAAAGAAGGAGCCAAAAACGGTGATGGCGCTGGCCGCAATCTGCAACAGGTCGTTGGACAGCGAAGCGGTGATGGTGTCGATGTCGTAGGAAAGGCGGCTGATGATGTCGCCGGTCTGGTGCCCGTCAAAAAAGCGGACCGGCAGTTCCAGGAGCTTATCGACCAAATCCTTTCGCATCTGGTAGGAGATGCGCTGGCTGAGCTTGGTCATCAAAATGGAAAGCACATAGGTCAGCGCCGACGAGACGACATAGAAGACAAGCATCAAAAAGCAGTAGAAATAAACCTGGTTAAAGTCCGCCATCCCCGCCTCGGTGCCGATGGCGTCGATGGCGTAGCCGGAAAGCGCCGGGCCCAGCAGCGCCAGCAGGTTGCTGGCAATGGTCAGCGAGACTGCGCCCAGCACCATCCACTTATGCGCAAAGATGTAGCGCGCCAGGCGCAGGATGACATGCTTTTTGCTGCGCGGTTTTGGCGAAACAGTATTGTTTGGTATCATCCAAAATCCCCTCCCATCTGAGACTCGCTGATTTCGCGGTAGATTTGGCAGCTCTCCATCAGCTGCTCGTGGGTGCCGTAGCCGATCTCCCTGCCCTCGTCCAGCACCAGGATGTGGTCGGCGTGCAAGATCGAGCTGACGCGCTGGGCGATGACGATGGTGGTGACGCCGGCATAGTTTTCCCGCAGCGCCTGCCGCAGCATCGAGTCGGTCTTATAGTCCAGCGCGCTGGAGGAGTCGTCCAGAATCAAAATCTCGGAATTGCCCGCCAGGGCGCGGGAGAGCAGCACCCTCTGCTTCTGGCCGCCGCTTAGGTTTGTGCCGCGGGCGGTGACCATGTGTTCAAACTTTTCGGGCAGGCCGTCGATAAACTCCATGGCCTGCGCGCTCCGTGCCGCCTGCAGGATGCGCCCCTCAGGCAGCTTGCGGCCAAAGTCGATGTTCTCTCGAACCGTGTCAGCAAAGAGCACGTCGTTTTGGAAAACCACACCGAACTTTGTGTGCAGCTCGGCCGCCGGGATGGAGGAAACCTCCCGTCCGCCGATGCGGATGCTGCCGCTGTCCTTTTCGTACAGGCGCATGAGGAGGTTGATGATGGTGGTTTTGCCCGCGCCGGTGGCGCCGATGATGCCTAAGGTCTCGCCCTTTTTGAGCTTAAAGGAGATGTCGTTGACATTCTTGACCTTCTTGTTTTTATAGGAAAAGCTGACGTGCTCAAAGACGATGTGTTCCTCCTCCTCTTTGGCAGGCTCGTGGGTCAGGTTCATGTCCTCGGAGGTGTTGAGCACCTCATGGATGCGGCTGGCCGAAGCGCTGGCCTTGGAGTACATGACAAAGATGCGGGTGATCGAGAGCATCGCGTTGAGGATGATGGTGAAATAGGACAGAAAAGCGATGATGACGCCCGGCTGGGTCTGGCCGCCGTTGACGCGGAAGGCGCCGACAAAGATGACCAACGTCAGCCCCGCGTTGAGCAGCAGGTTCATCATGGGGTTGGTGACCGCCATGGTCAGCGAGGCCCTGGTGTCGCGGCGGACCACCTCGCGGTTGACCTTGGCAAAGTGCTCCTTCTCCTGCTCGATTTTGGAGAGGGCCTTGATGACGCGGATGCCGGAGATGTCCTCGCGCACGGTGCGCACCATAGCGTCGATGGCCTTCTGCAGATCGCCGTACATCGGGATGCCCTTGCGGGAGACCAGCCACACCACCAGCGCGATGAACGGCAGCACCGACATCATCACCAAAGTCAGCACCGGCTCCATCGTCATGGTGATGCAGATGCCGCCGATCAGCAGAATCGGCGCGCGGATACCCATGCGCTGCATCATGCCGATGACCTGGTTGACGTTGTAGGTGTCGGTGGTCAGGCGGGACTCCAGCGACGGGATGGTGAAGTAGTCGATCTGCCGGCAGGACAAATACGAAATCTTTTTAAACAGATCGTGCCGCAGCGCGCGGGTGGTGTCCCTTGCCACCGAGGAGGCCACGCGGTTGGCGTAGATGTTCATCACCAGCGCCAGGATGGCGCAGATGGTCATGTAGACGCCCCAGATCAGCACCCGGCGGGTGTCCTTGAGCGGGACGATATTGTCCAGAATGTAGGAAAGCATCCACGGGATCAGAAGCTCGGTGATGGTGCCCAAAAATTTGCTGATGACCCCCACCGTCATCCTGGGAACATAGGGTCGTAAGTATGGGAATATTCCTCTCATGGCTGGCGCTCCCTCCCTTTGAGATTTTCTTTTGCCGCGTCCTGCGCGCGGCGGGCAAGCTGCTCGAGCGCCGCAATCAGATGCTCGCGCTGCTCCTCGTCAAATTCTTCCAGAAGATACTCGTTCCATTCCTTCATCACCTGACGCACATGGGGCAGCAGCTCCTGCATCCGCTGGGTCGGATAGACCCGCCACACCCGGCGGTCGGTCTGGTCCTGCTTGCGGACAATCAGGCCCTTCTCCTCCAGAATGGTGATCTGGCGGGTGACGCTGCTTTTGTTGACGCAGATTTCCCTGGAAATTTTCTCCTGCGGAATGCCCGGCTCCCTGCAAATCAGAAGGATATAGGGGTGCTGGCTCTGGGTGATGCCATAGCCGCGCAGCCGGTTGGCGTACACCACCTCGTTGCTGCGGGCAATGCGGTTGATGTACTTCATGATTCCGTTCATCTTCTCCCTCCCTCTTGTTGATTGCGCAAAATTAGTTGCGTCAGCAAAAGTTGACATATGCAAAAGTTGTTGACGCAACTTATATGTATTATTATACACCCCTGGTTGTAAAAATCAATCGCCGTTCCCTCCATAAATTGCGCGAAAACTTTGTTCAAAAAAGCAATTGAAAATCACCCGTCCTTCTTTTGAAGGCAGCAAAAAAAGCGGGGCGCGCAAACTGTCCGCGCGCTTCCCGCTTTTTGCTGCAAGGGAATATCCTATTTCATGAACCTGGTTCCGCTCTTCCAGGCCTGGCCGACCTTTTCGCCAACCTTGTAGTAGCCGCTCTGGCACTGGTCAAAGATAAAGGCGTTGAGCCTGGTCGGGTCGACCCTGCCCTTCTCGTCCAGCACCTTCTCGTCGGCCAGGACGTTGACAATCTCGCCCAGGACGCGGAAGCCGTAGACGGTGTTCTCCAGCGCAACCACCTTGCACTCCAGGGTCAGCGGGTACTCCTCGATGACCGGCGCGTCCACCTTGTCGCTCCTGACCGCGTGCATGCCGGTGCGCTCAAATTTGTCCTCCATCTTGTTGCCGCTGGCGATGCCGAAAAAGTCGGACTCCTCCAGGTGATCGATATCCGCAACGCTTAAGGTGAAGGCCATGCGCTCCTTGATGTTCTGGGTGGTCTTGTGGTCCTCGTCGATGTTCAGCGCGACCATGTTGCTGGCGCAGACGCCGCCCCAGGCCATGTTCATCACATCGACCTTGTCGTTTTCGCCGTAGGTGGCGATCATCAAAACGGGCATCGGGAAGGTGTAGGGTTTGACACCGAGATCTTTTTTCATGACAAATTCCTCCAAACAACTTCAAAAATTTGCGCGCTGCCTCTGGACAGCTCCGTTGTCTTTATGATAATATAAACCAAAGAGAAAAACAAGTACTGATATTTTTGTTAGATACTTACTTAAAAGAAAGTTTGAGGTGTTGTTATGATTTCCAGGTACATCGAGCAGGCAAACTTTGAGGACACCGGCTTCAGCTACACCCTGTCGCTGATCTCCGGCAAGTACAAGATGGTCATTCTCTACTGCCTGATGGAGTTTGAGCCGGTGCGCTTTAACGCCCTGCGCCGCTACCTCAAAAAGGTCTCGGACAAGACCTTGAGCCAAAACCTCAGGGAGCTCGAGCAGGACGGCCTGATCCACAAGACCATCTACCCGCAGATTCCGCCCAAGGTGGAGTATTCCTTGACCGCACGCGGAAAATCGCTGATGAAGGTGCTGGATCAGCTTTGCACCTGGGGCGAAAACAACCGCGACTGGACGCCGGAGGAGTAGCCGGCGGCTTTGAGCATTTTAAACAAGTTTTGCCGCGAATGTTTGGTTTTCTTTCCGGGGCTGACAGTTCCCCTTTGTCGAAAAAGGAAAAGGCTTGCCAGAAAAAGGATTGTTGTTTATAATAGGAGGCGTTGGTTTTTCCCGCGGCGGGAAAAACTGCTTTGATTATTCTTTCATTCTTTTAAGGAAGGTGAGCATTGTGGAAAAATTCTTTCAGCTCAAGGAAAACAACACGACCGTGGGCAAGGAAGTCGTCGCAGGTTTAACAACCTTCTTCGCGATGGCCTACATCATCGCGGTCAACCCGACGCTCTTAAGCCAGTCCGGCATGGAGTGGGGCGCAGTCTTTCTGGCGACCATCATCGCCTCGGTTATCGGTACCCTGATTATGGGCCTGGTGGCCAACGTCCCCTACGCGCTGGCGCCCGGCATGGGACTCAACGCCTTTTTTGTCTACACCGTTTGTGCAACCCTGGGCTTTACCTGGCAGCAGGCGCTGTCGATGGTATTCATCTGCGGCGTGCTGAACATCATCATCACCGTCACCAAAATCCGTAAATACATCATCAAGGCCATTCCGCGCAGCCTGCAGAACGCCATCGGCGGCGGTATCGGCATCTTTGTGGCCTACATCGGCCTTCTCAATGTCGGCATCATCAGCTTTGATTCCGGCGTGCCGGCGCTGGCCACCCTCAATCAGCCTTCCTTCTGGCTGTTTTTGATCGGCCTGGCCCTGACCATCATCCTGCTGGTCTGCAAGGTCAAGGGCGCCATCCTCATCGGCATCGTGGCCACCGCATTGCTTGGCATCCCGATGGGCGTCACCGTCACCACTGAGACGGTCAGCTTCACCGAGGCCTGCAGCCAGCTGCCGACCACCTTCGGCGCCATCTTCACCAGCGAGGGCCTGCCGTCGCTGTTCTCGGATGTCTCCAAGCTGCCGCTGGTGCTGGTCACCATCTTCTCGTTCAGCCTCTCCGACACCTTTGACACCATCGGCACCTTCATCGGCACCGGACGCCGCACCGGCATCTTCAGCGAGGAGGACGAGCGCTCGATGGAGACCACCGCCGGCTTCCACTCCAAGATGGACAGGGCGCTGTTCGCCGACTCGATTGCCACCTCGATCGGCGCGATCCTTGGCACCTCCAACACCACCACCTACGTCGAGAGCGCCGCAGGCATCGGCGCGGGCGGACGCACCGGTTTGACCAGCGTGGTTGTTTCGCTCTGCTTTGCCATCAGCGCCTTTCTGGCAACCTTTGTCAGCGCCATCCCGTTTGCGGCCACCGCTCCGGCGCTGGTTGTGGTCGGCATCATGATGATGTCCGCCTTCAGGGAAATCCAGTGGGACGACTTCGACGAGGCGGTTCCGGCCTACTTTGCCGGCGTCTTCATGGCCATCTGCTACAGCATTTCCTACGGCATCGCGGCAGGATTCATCTTCTACTGCATCACCAAGATCTGCAAAAAGCAGGCCAAACAGATCCACCCGATCCTCTGGGTTGCGACCATCCTGTTTGTCATCAACTTTGTCCTGCTGGCCATCATCTAACCCAGCACGGCAAGAAAAAAACGGCCCGTCCTCCCCTGCCAGCGCGGCGGGAAGGGCGGGCCGTTTTCTCCTTAAAAAAGCGGGCAGCCCGGAATTTTGCTCCAGGGCCGCCCTCCATGTTTTTCTGCTTACTGCAATCCGTTTGGATTTTTCTGGATAAAGTTCCAGCTGCTCCGGCACATTTCCTCGATGCCGCGGGTGGCCTCCCAACCCAGCAGCTCTTTGGCCTTGCTGGCGTCGGCGTAGCAGGTGGCGATGTCGCCTGCGCGGCGGCCCACAATCTGGTAGGGGATTTCGTGGCCGCAGGCCTTCTCGAAGGCGTGGACAATCTCCAGCACGCTGGTGCCCCGGCCGGTGCCGAGGTTGATGGCCTCCACCCCGGTGTGGGCCATACTGTAGTCGATGGCCTTGAGGTGCCCCAGCGCCAGGTCGACCACATGGATGTAGTCGCGCACGCCGGTGCCGTCCGGTGTGTCGTAGTCATCGCCGTAGACCTGAAGCTGCGGCAGTTTGCCGATGGCGACCTGGGAGACATA
>ERZ1090878.1627-NODE-1632-length-10420-cov-6.207043_pt1 | contig 10420 bp, 5 predicted proteins | sample MGYA00478473_ERZ1090878 | MGnify/ENA primary metagenome ERZ1090878 (study PRJEB33644, sample SAMEA5815720) | chicken gut metagenome | biome: Chicken; feature: Gastrointestinal Tract; material: Caecum | place: Ireland | collected 2019-01-01 | study: A study of the... | reverse complement strand
ATTCTGTACGAAAGGAGTAATTTAACCATGCAGTATACAGTGCCCCATTATTATAAAAAATTCAGATGTATCGCCGGAGAATGTCCGGACACCTGCTGCGCCGGGTGGCAGATCCAGATTGATCCTGCATCTCTGCGAAAATATAAAAAAACTAAAGGACCTCTGGGAAGCCGCCTTAAGAATGAGATCAACTGGAAGGAGGGCTGTTTCCGGCAGTATGGCGGGAGATGCGCTTTCCTGAATGAGGGCGATCTCTGCGACCTTTATCTGGAAGGCGGAGGAGAGCGGGCGTTCTGCCGGACATGCCGCACCTATCCGAGACATATCGAAGAATTTGAAGGACTTCGGGAGATCTCACTTTCCCTCTCCTGCCCGGCTGCCGCGGATCTGATCTTAAACTGCGGGGAGCCGGTCCGTTTCCTTCATGCGGAGGATGAGAAAGAGGATGAACCGTACGAAGACTTTGACTTTTTCCTGTTTACAAAACTCGAAGATGCACGAAGCCTGATCCTGCGTATCCTTCAGGACCGAACGCATACTTTCAGCGTCAGGGCGGCTGCAGCCCTTTCCCTCGCCCATGACCTTCAGCAGCGAATCGACAAAAACGCGCTCTTCGAAGCAGACAGCCTGTTTGACAGATATTCCTCTCCCGGCATGTGGACCTGGTTTGAATCCCGGCTCTCGGCACTGAAACTCTCAGAAGACTATGCTGAAAGGAGGCGCGCGGCAGAGAATGCTCTCTTTTCCATCCTCGATCGCCTGGAGGTGCTCCGGGATGACTGGAAGCCTTACCTTGACGATGCGCGCAGGACATTAAAAAACGCCCCTGCCTTCCAAAGAGAGGAGGAACGTTCTTTTTCAGAACTGTTTACCGAACAGACGGCAGAACAGCTTCTTGTCTATTTTGTATTTACTTATTTCTGCGGCGCAGTCTACAATGCAAATGCCTATGGGAAAATGAAATTCTCATTCGCAGGCATGATCCTCATCCGCGAACTTGTGCGGGCGGAATGGCTCCGAAACCCGGATATCACAAGGGAAACCCTCCTGCGCACGGCATGCCGGTACGCCCGGGAAGTGGAGCATTCAGACAAGAACAAATTCCTCATGGAAGAACTGCTTGACGATGAGGACCTCTTTGGGCTGGAAGAGCTGTTTTCCATTCTCTAGGCTACTCCCTGTACTGCACGTCTCCATGCTTTCTGTCACTATACAGTACGTGTCGTCCACTTGGAGCAGTCCCAAACCTCATGCACGATATCCCGGTAAAATTCCGGTTCGTGGCAGATAAGGAGCACGGTCCCCCGGTACTCATTGAGCGCCTGCTTCAGTGCTTCTTTAGCGTCTGTATCCAGGTGGTTCGTGGGCTCGTCCAGCATGAGCACATTGGTCTCTTTGTTGATCAGCTTGCACAAGCGTACTTTTGCCTGCTCTCCACCGCTTAAGACCCGCACCTGGCTCTCGATGTGTTTGGTGGTGAGCCCGCATTTTGCCAGGGCGGACCGGACTTCATACTGCGTAAATGACGGAAACTCATTCCAGATCTCCTCGATGCAGGTGGATGTATTCTTACCGTCTCCCTCCTGCTCGAAATATCCCACCGAAATATTCTGTCCCAGCTCGCATGTTCCTTTCAATGGTTTTACAAGTCCCAGAATGCTGCGGATGAGCGTAGTCTTTCCGATCCCGTTGGCTCCGGTCAAAGCAATCTTCTGCCCTCGCTCAAGGGACAGGTTCAGAGGGCTTGACAGAGGCTCGTCATAGCCGATCACAAAATCTTTTGTCTCAAAGATGTATTTCCCCGGCGTCTTTCCCATTTTAAAATGAAATTCCGGTTTCGGGCGCTCCGCGGCAAGCTCGATCACATCCATCTTGTCCAGCTTCTTCTGTCTGGACATCGCCATATTTCTCGTGGAGACACGCGCCTTGTTCCTCGCCACAAAATCCTTAAGCTGGCTGATCTCCTGCTGCTGCCTCTTGTACGCCGCTTCAAGCTGCGCCTTTTTGACCTCATACACTCTCTGGAAATCATCATAATTTCCGACGTAACGGTCCAGACTCTGATTCTCCATATGATAAATAATATTCACCACGTCATTGAGGAAGGGAATATCATGGGAGATCAGGACAAATGCATTCTCATATTCTGTCAGATAACGCTTCAGCCAGCTGATATGCTCTTCATCCAGATAGTTTGTAGGCTCGTCCAGAAGAAGGATATCCGGTTTCTCCAAAAGCAGCTTCCCGAGAAGTATCCGGGTGCGCTGCCCGCCGCTTAAGTCCGTCACATCCCGGTCCAGCCCGAGATCCAGCAGTCCCAGCGCCCGGGCGACCTCCTCCACCTTTGCATCGATCACATAGAAATCATGCATGGTCAGAGTATCCTGGATCGTCCCAAGCTCTTCCATCATCGTCTCCATCTCATCCGGATCCGCACTGCCAAGCCTGTCGCAGATCCCGTTCATCTTCTCCTCCAGTTCAAACAGCCATGAGAATGCTGATTTCAGAGCATCACGCACTGTCATTCCTTTCTCAAGCGCCGCATGTTGATCCAGATATCCGACGCGGACATTTTTCGCCCACTCTATCTTGCCTGCGTCAGGCTCTGTCTTTCCGGTCACAATCTTAAAGAAGGTCGATTTTCCTTCGCCGTTTGCGCCGACCAGACCGATATGCTCGCCTCTCAGCAGGCGGAACGAAACATCTTCAAAGATCGCCCGATCCCCAAAGCCATGTGACAAGTGTTCCACATTTAATATGCTCATCTTAAATAAACTCCTTTGTTGATTTCCCGGATCACTCCTCCGTATTTCTCCCGCGAAGTCTCAAATAATAGAATCTCAGCTTTTCGACAAGTACTGTCAGATACCGCAGTACAGGTTCCGTGGCAATGGCAAACACAACAAACAGCATCACGCATTCCATAGTCATGCCTGTGATAGCGAACAGATCCTTAAGGAAGATACTGCAGAACAGAAGTCCCACGATACAGCCGCCCAGGATACCCACACGTATCTTATTCATAGGAGCGCTGATCTTATACAGGATCATAAATCCGACGATCGCAAGCAGCATGGTTGCCGCCGTGGAAATGTCCGTAGAATTTACCCCGAACGTACGCCCGAAGATTACAAGGGCGCCTACCGCAAGCGCGTCTGTCACTGCAGCAGGAAGCGCCTTTAAGAATACGTTTGTGAGAAAATGTCCCTTGATAATATTCTTGTTCGGCTCCAGTGCAAGGAAAAACGCCGGTACGCCGATCGTGAACATACTGATCAGCGAGATCTGGGACGGTTCCAGCGGATAAGTAAACATAAACACCACAGACAGCAGGCTTAACAGGAATGAAAAAATATTTTTCACGAGAAACAGGCTGGCTGAGCGCTGAATGTTATTGACTACTCTTCTTCCTTCCAGCACTACCTGCGGCATACATGAGAAATCCGATTCAAGGAGCACAAGCTGGGACGCCTGCGCCGCCGCTTCGCTTCCCGATGCCATAGCAATACTGCAATCCGCGTCTTTGAGGGCAAGGACATCGTTGACTCCATCCCCGGTCATCGCCACTGTATGTCCAGCCTCCTTCAGCACACGGACAAATTTTCTCTTCTGATTTGGCGTAACGCGTCCGAATACCGTGTTCTTCAGCACCGCCTTTCGCAGGTCTTCCTCTGTCTCCAGCTCAGAGGCGTCTATATATTTTTCTGCGTTTTTTATACCCGCCTGCTTCGCCACATTGGATACTGTCACAGGATTATCGCCGGAAATGACTTTCACCTCAACGCCTTGTTCCGCAAAATACTCAAAAGTCTCCTTTGCTGCCTCCCGGATCGGATTTGCGAGAAGAACAAATCCAAGAGGCGTAATGCCGTGATCCAGCGGCTTCCCGTCTATCACTCCGTCATATGTGCCGAACACAAGAACACGCGCTCCTGAAGATGCATGTTCGGTGATCTCCTCCGCATAGTCCCCGTATTTTTCTTTCAGGACAAACTCAGGGGCTCCCAGCACATAAGCTCCATCCTCAAAGGTAACGCTGCTGTATTTCGTTGCTGAGGAAAATCCGGTCTTTGCGACGGCTTCTTTCCCTGATGACACAGTGAAATATTCTTTTATCGCTGCCATAGTAATATTGTCCTTGGTCATAGCAGCGGCGAAGTCCCCGATCAATGTGCGCAGCGGCTCCATCTCTTCTTCATCGTACTCTTCCGTCTCGACCACATCCTGTACTTTCATTGTATTTTCCGTGATCGTCCCGGTCTTGTCCACACACAGCACATCCACGCGGGCTAAAGTCTCGATGCATTTCATATCGTGGAGAAGCACCTTTTTCTGTGCAAGGCGTACAGCGCTCACCGCAAGAGCCACGCTTGCCAGAAGGTAAAGTCCCTCCGGGATCATGCCGATGACCGCTGCGATCATGGAGGTGACACTTTCGCGGAAACCGTCATGCTGGATAAAAAATGCCTGTGAAAACAGCACAAGTCCGATCGGAATGATCGCCATACCCACGCATTTTACCAGCTTGTCCAGAGAACGGATCATTTCTGACTGCTCTCCCTCCTGCATTTCTTTTGCCTGGAGCGTAAGCTTTGAGATATAAGAATCCTCTCCTACCTTGTCAAGCCGTGCATGGCACTGTCCGGACACAATAAAACTTCCGGACATCAGCTTATCCCCTCTTCGCTTTGTAATCTCGTCCGCCTCACCGGTAAGGAGGGACTCATTGACCTGTACTTCTCCCGCTGAAACTACAGCATCCGCACAGACCTGGCTGCCCGCCTTAAAAATCACAATATCATCCAGAACCAGCTCCTCTGCATCGATCATAGACCGTTTCCCGTCGCGGACCACAGCCGCGTGAGGGGCGTTGAGCATAGTAAGCTTGTCGAGAACCTGTTTTGCCCTGACCTCCTGCACGATTCCGATCAGCGTATTGGCAATGATGACCGGAAGGAAAGTCAGATCCCGGAAGGAGCCTACCAGACACAACAGCACAGCCAGCACAACAAATATCAGGTTAAAATATGTAAAGACATTTTCGCGGACAATATCTCTGGTCGTCTTAGACGGCGGTTCGACAGATCTGTTCATCCAGCCGTGCAGACGGTGTTCCTGAACCTGCCGGCTGGTCAGTCCTTTCCGGTAATCCGGATCGTATCTTGTTGTCGGTATCCTTCTGTCCCTTCTCGTCTCCCGCTCTGCTGTCCTTTGTGCTCTTAGTGCCATATCCGTCAAAACCCCTTTTTCTTTTCTGTATCTTGTTGTCGGCCGCTCATTTATCACTCGTTCGTTTTCTGGATATTTTCAGCCTCAATATACTCCCTGTGGCTCAATATACTCATAAACTCTTCACCGGTGATCGTCTCTTTCTCATAGAGATATTTTGCCAGCTCGTGCAGTTTTCCGATATTGTCTTTCAAAAGCTGCATTGCTTTATCATAAGATTTCTTAACTGTATCCACGACCATATCATCGATCTCAGCCGCAGTATCCGGCGAACAGCTCAGACTGCTGTCTCCGCCCAGATATGCGTTAGACTGTGTCTCCAGGGCAACCATACCGAACTTATCGCTCATGCCATATCTGGTGATCATAGCCCTTGTCAGCTTTGTTGCCTGCTCGATATCATTGGACGCCCCCGTAGTGATGGAATGGAAAATCAATTCCTCGGCACATCTTCCTCCGGTCAAAGTTGCGATCTTGTTCTCAAGCTCTTCCTTTGACATCAGATTTTTCTCATCTTCCTCCACCTGCATAGTATAGCCGAGAGCGCCGGAAGTTCTCGGGATGATAGTGATTTTTGTCACAGGCGCGGAATTTGTCTGAAGCGCCGCTACAAGCGCATGACCGATTTCATGGTAAGATACGATCAGCTTCTCTTTATTGGAGAGTACGCGGTTCTTTTTCTGATATCCTGCAATGACAGTCTCAATACTTTCTTCCAGGTCAGCCTGAGTAACGAACTTTCTGTTCTCCCTTACTGCCCTTAGGGCAGCCTCATTTACCATGTTTGCAAGCTCTGCGCCGGAAGCACCGGAAGCCGCTCTGGCAATAGCATTAAAATCTACATTGTCACTCAGTCGGACCTTGCGCGCATGCACTTTCAGGATTTCTTCCCTTCCTTTCAGATCCGGAAGCTCTACGGGGATCCTCCGGTCAAACCGGCCCGGACGCAGAAGCGCGGGATCAAGGCTGTCCGGACGGTTAGTAGCCGCCAGGATAACGACTCCCTTAGACGCGTCAAATCCATCCATCTCTGTCAGAAGCTGATTCAAGGTCTGCTCACGTTCATCATTTCCTGAAAATCCCTGTCCGTCTCTCTTCTTTCCGATCGTATCGATCTCATCGATAAATACGATACAGGGAGCTTTTTCATTTGCCTGCTTGAAGAGGTCGCGCACCTTAGACGCTCCCATACCCACGAACATCTCTACGAATTCAGAGCCTGAGATCGAGAAAAACGGTACATGCGCCTCGCCTGCCACAGCTTTCGCCAGAAGCGTCTTTCCGGTTCCCGGAGGACCCACCAGCAGCGCCCCTTTCGGGCACACAGCTCCGATCTCCTGATATTTCTGCGGATTGTGCAGGAAATCAACAATCTCTGTCAGAAGCTCCTTTGCTTCATCCTCGCCTGCCACGTCATTAAAAGTAATCCCCGTGGTAGACTGCACATACACTTTTGCATTGCTCTTTCCGAACTGCATAAACGGGTTGCCTCCGCCCCCGCCTCCCATCTTCTTCATCATCTGCCTTGCCAGAAGCTGTCCGAGCCCCCAGAAGATCAGAAGCGGCAGGACCCAGCTTAACAGAAAGCTAAGGATCGGATTCATAGGCTCCTGTGCCACTTTGCCGAATTTACATCCTGCTTCATCAAGACGGTTTACAAGATCCGGATCTTCAAACGCCGTAGTTTCATAATATTTAGGCTGACTGGACTTATCAGTAAAATAGATCGTATCTCCATTCAGCTCTACGGTCGCAATCTGTTTTTCTTCGATCATATCAAGAAATGTGCCGTAATCTACTTCCTCAATATTCCTGCCCGCAATCCTCGGAACGAGAAGGAAATTGAGGAGGATCAGCACGACCACAGCGATCAGATAGTAAAAGATCAGTGGTTTTTTAGGTTTCTGTACTTGTTTCATGAATGCCTCCTTTGTTTTATATCCAAACAGTTTCTCTGTTCCGCCCTCATTTTTGCTCCATATCATTTCAGCGCCGGCATACGGAAGGAACAGTGCTCTCCCCCCTGTACACTGACGCTGTTGTCATCTTTTACTCTATTTCTGATATCACTTATCTGCTTTTCTTTAAAGCCATGCGGATTCCTTTCATGATCTGTATGATCGGGATATTCGCAGCGGCAAGTCCATATACGATAAACAGCTGGCCAAGCGTAAGCGTCTGTACTTTAAATACATTGTGCAGTCCGGGAATCATGACAACACCTGTGATCAATACGATGCCAAGCACAAATGCGCCGATCAGCCACTTGTTATTAACCACTTTTCTCGTAAATACGACCGGGCGGTCTGATTTACAGTTGAATCCGTGGAACAGCCTTGCGGAACACAGCGTTGCAAACGCCATAGTCATTCCGAGCAGCTCATTTCCACCATTGTATCCGATCATAAATGCGATCATCGTTGTCACCGCAATGGAGAGACCTTCTGTTCCGATCTTGATAAGGAAATCCTTTGTCAGGATGGACTCGTTCATCGGTCTCGGCTTTTCTTTCATTACATCCTTAGAACCGGGCTCTAATCCCAGCGCGATAGCCGGAAGGCTGTCTGTCAGCAGGTTGATAAAGAGCAGATGCACCGGCGCGAACGGAACCGGCAGAGCCATGATGGATGCATAGAGTACAGCCAGTATCGCACCGAAATTGCCGGACAGCAGGAACTGGATCGAACTTTTGATATTACGGTAAATATTTCTTCCGTTCTCCACTGCCTTCACGATCGTTGCGAAGTTATCGTCTGTAAGGACCATAGCCGCGGCATCCTTGGACACCTCGCTTCCTGTGATGCCCATGGCGACACCGATATCCGCCTGTTTCAGCGCAGGAGCGTCATTAACACCGTCTCCCGTCATGGACACGATATTGCCCTTCTCCTGCCATGCGCGGACGATACGGATCTTATGCTCCGGTGACACACGCGCATATACAGAGATTCCCTCTACGAAATCTTTCAGTTCTTCGTCTGACATCTTATCGATCTCAGCACCTTCACATGCCTCTGATTCATCTTCCAGGATCCCGATCCGCTTTGCGATCGCGGCTGCGGTCACCTTGTGGTCGCCGGTGATCATGATAGGACGGATTCCGGCACTCTTACATTCAGCTACAGCAGCTTTTGATTCTTCACGCGGCGGATCCATCATTGCAATGAGTCCGAGGAATGTAAGATTATATTCATCGTCAAGAGTAAGTTCCAGCTCGTCAGATACCACTTTATAGGCAAATGCGAGAACACGCAGTCCCTGTCTGGAGAATGCCTGGTTCTGAGCTTCGATATTCGCTCTGTCACGTGCTGTCATCGGGCGTACCTCGGAGCCGATCTGGATCTGATCCATACGGTCTAAAAGCACATCTACCGCGCCCTTTACGATCATCGTAGGCACGCCTTCCATTGTATGCTTTGTTGACATTAACTTTCTGTCACTGTCAAACGGATTTTCACTCTCGCGGGGATACTTTTCGCGTACAGCTTCCGGGTCAAGTCCGAGACGGCTTCCCAGATTGATAAGGGCAGTCTCTGTCGGATCTCCTATTTCAACCCCATCTGTGATCTTTGAATCATTACAGAGCATGCTTCCGATGAGCAGCCTGCTCTGGGACGGATCATTTAAATCGATTCCGTCAGCCTTGATACAGACCTCATCCACATAGTAGTCTTCTACTGTCATCTTATTCTGCGTCAGTGTTCCTGTCTTATCTGAGCAGATGATCGAAACGCTTCCGAGACCTTCTACAGCCTGGAGCTTTCTCATGATCGCATGTTCTCTTGCCATCTTCTGCGTACCGAAAGAAAGGACGATCGTGACGATCGAGCTGAGCGCCTCCGGAATAGCGGCAACTGCAAGCGCCACTGCAAAGAGGAATGCATCCCCGATATTATCCCCTCTGAAAATGCTGACTCCAAAGAGTATCGCACAGAACACCAGGATCAGGATGGAGAGCTTCTGTCCGAACTGATCCAGATTGACTTGAAGCGGGGTTCTTTTCTCTGATGTTGTTTTCAAAAGGCTGGCGATCTTTCCTACCTCTGTATCCATTCCGATGCCTGTCACAAGGAACGATCCTCTTCCATATGTCACAAAGCTCCCCGAATAAACCATATTCAGGCGATCGCCCAGCGGGACCTCATCATCCTTGATCGGATCGATATTTTTCTCAACGCCAAGGCTCTCTCCTGTCAGCGCGCTCTCGTCTACCTTCAGGCTCGCGCACTCGATCAGACGTCCGTCTGCCGGGATATAATCGCCTGCGTCCAGCATTACGATATCGCCCACCGTAACGTCTGAGGAAGGAATCTGTACCACATTTCCATTCCTGAGCACCTTTGCCTCCGGTCCCGACAGCTTCTTAAGGCTTGCAAGCGACTGTTCTGCCTTAACAGTCTGCACGGTTCCCAGGATCGCATTCATCGTGATCACGATCAGAATGACCGCGGCACTTTCGATATCCCCCATGAAACCGGATGCAATGGCAGCAATAATAAGGATAATAACAAGGAAGTCCTTATACTGCTCCAGGAAGATCTGAAGGATAGTCTTCTTCTTCCCTTCCACCAGTTCATTCGGTCCGTACTTTTCCTGGTTCGCTCTGACCTGTTCTTCCGTGAGGGGCTCGGTGGAGCCGTTTACTGCTTTCATGGTCTCCTCACTGGAAAGTTGATAGTAGTTTTTCATGTAATCCTCCTCTTCATCCGATGTGAAATAAAAAATGAGACTCCTATTGCACACCGTTGTTATGTAATGCAATAAAAGTCTCACCGTTTAATCGCGATACGGATGAAATGATCATCGTACTGACGTCATCGCAAACGCTTTTGTCAAGCGCCAGTTACTCCCTTTTACCAATCAATAATATAATGGAAATTTGAGGCACTGTCAACGCTTTTTACGCTTTTTTCACAAATACAGAGTTTCCTCTCCATTTTACTCCTCCCCTGTGCTAAACTGTGCATATAGATCCTCATATGACCGTCTTAATTTAAAAGGAAGGGTGCTTTATGAAATTTCAGGGTAAAATAGCAATCTGGTTCTGGTTTATGATCATTGCGGGTAATGCTGTTTTTTTATATGCTTTTTTATATGCGATTCTTTTTGAAGAAGACTCAGTCGGCGCGGTGATCCTGGGGATTGTTCTTTTCAATCTTATCTGCATCCCGATCGTCGCGAGGAATTATGT